>WBZO01006457.1_pt1 | contig 11347 bp, 9 predicted proteins | sample 5204261 | NCBI WGS metagenome assembly WBZO01 (sample SAMN12412400, study PRJNA552823) | activated sludge metagenome | isolation source: activated sludge from anammox sidestream of wastewater treatment plant... | place: USA: North Carolina | collected 2017-09 | reverse complement strand
TCGCCGAAGATATATCTTCGGCGAAGTAGACTTCGGCGACGGGGCTGCTGGCATAGCTCACGGCGAGCGGACGGTCGCCGTCTCCACTGCTGCCGCTGAACTGCCCGTAATAGGCGGACGACCAGTCATCCACAACCAGCACATCGTTTTCGACCAGCTCTCGCCAGAAATCGAGGTAGGTATACTCGGCGTCATCATCTGTATCGCCGAATACCCCGATCGTAGCCAGCAGAAATGCCAGCCCGGGCGATGAAGTAGCCGGATTTTCCACGACGAGAAAGCTGTTATTTTCTGGATTGGTCAGGTCCTTGAGAGATTCGGGCACTGCGATCTTGTGGTCGCGGAAGAACGCGACATCATAGTTAAGACACACGTCTCCGTAATTTATCGGAGTAACCCGGTGCTCGGCGTCAATTACAAATTCCTCCGGCACTGTAGTCAGCAGCGGCGATTCGTAAGGGACGAATAACTCGGCCTCCAGCGCTCTGGACAGAAATGTGTTGTCCACGCCGTACATAACATCCCCGAGAGGATTATTACGTGTCAGGACCGATTGTGTCACCATGGCGCCGGCGTCCCCGGCACGAAGGATGCGGACGTGGATGCCAGTGGTCGACTCGAATTCTGCCAGGACATCTTCGCTGATACTGAAGCTGTCATGCGTTACGACAGTGAGCACACTCTCTTCCTGGGCCGCGACGCTGAGAGCGCCAACGAGCACAGCTATCAAAACGATCGCCACGCTCACGATACGGCTTATCATCTTAAATCCTCCTGCAGCTAACTGAAACGCTAACAGTACGAGCGGGCAAGCGCACCGCAAATGAAAAGCCATCCCGACGTAAGGATGGCTTCTGTGTCTTCATCAGTGGCACTCCCTACGCCGGCATAATCCGGATCAGGTCGCAAGGGTCGATGCGACTTGCACGCATCCTCTCAGTTCGTTATCGCACGAACTCCCCTGGCCGTAGTTTTGATTTGAACTGATTCTAGCAGGTGGGGATGGCAAAATCAAGAAACTGCTTGTCAGGCGGGGCAAATGGCCGTAAAATATAAGGGCGTATAAACAACCTAATACGCCCTTATCTGTCAGGAGGGCTTTTGTGGTGCTTACTCCCATATCTGGCGAGCCTGTTGCAGGTAATCATCTGATTCTTGTTCCACCAGACGCAGGAAAAGATCAGCGCCATCGTCTGATCAAGTACGCTGACTGGTTGGATCGTAACGGCGGCGGCTGGGCAGCCCCCAATCTCTTACGCTATCGCGATTACCTTCTGCTTGAGGAAGGACTGTCGCCAGAGAGCGTGGCGGCTCACCTTTCGTCGATCAGGTCGCGCTATCGGACGCTGCTGCGCGATCGCCAGATGTTCTTCCGTATGGTTCCGGCGCAGGAACGTTTTGCCGATCACAAAGCTCTGGTAGATGAGATTATCGCCCGTATTGAGGCAGCCATCGATCCTCGCGCTGTATCTCTTTCTCGCCGGCAGAGTCAGGATCGCCCTGACAGTCAACGCCTGCGCCTGTCAACGGAGCAGGCCCGCGATTTACTGTCCGCGCCCGATATCAGCAAGCTGGCGGGCATTCGCGATCGGGCGCTTATTGCGGTTCTGTTATGCACGGGAATCCGAGAGGCCGAGCTGTGCGCATTAGAAGTGCCCGATCTGGAGCAGCGCCTGGATGGTCACCTGGCGCTACATGTACGCTCTGGCAAAGGGCAGAAAGCACGTATAGTGCCGTATGGTGCGATGGAATGGTGTCTGGGGTACACCAGGGCCTGGCTCCGAGAAGCGAAAATATCCGAGCGACATGTCTTTCGGGGGCTGCGCAAGGGCGATCATGTGCGCAAGACGCCGTTGAACGAACGAACAATCCAGAAAATCCTGGCGCGTTATCCTATCGTCATCGACGGCAAGCGCACTGTTGTGCAGCCCCATGATTGCCGCCGCACGTATGCCCGGTGGCTCTTTGATGCAGGGGTGAAGGTAGATGCAATACGCCAGAATATGGGACACGAATCGGTTGAGATGACCTTCCACTACATCGGGCAACCTCACACCGCCGACCGCCTCCCTCCAGCAGTTTTTACCCCTTTCTGACCCCCCTGCCCTACCGACGAAACATGGTAGGATATCGCATAAGTGAGTATAAGTATAATATAATTAATGTTCCAGTATATGGCTTAGAAATTGGCGCGTACGATCATGATCAGGGGCTGTAAACAGCTTTTCTGGCGTTGTTTCTTCGATTTTTTGCCCCTGATCCATGAAGATAATTCGGTTTGCCGCCGCCCTGGCGAACCCCATTTCATGGGTAACCACGACCATAGTCATGCCTTCTCTGGCCAGCGCCAGCATGACATCCAGAACCTCCTTGATCATTTCCGGATCGAGGGCGGAAGTAGGCTCATCAAACAGCATGATCTTGGGATTCATTGCCAGCGCGCGGGCTATAGCGACGCGCTGCTGCTGACCTCCAGAGAGCTGAGCGGGATAGTTATTCGCCTTCTCCGGGATGCCGACCTTTTCCAGGGTATCACGCGCGATACGCTCGGCTTCGCTCTTGCTTCGTTTGCGGACGACGCGCTGAGCCAGCATGATATTCTGTAGCACAGTGTAATTCGGAAACAGATTGAAAAGCTGGAACACCATGCCGATCTCTTCGCGCACCTTGTTGATATCTGTTTTCTTATGGGTCAGGTGAATCCCATCCACCCATATGTCACCAGTGTCCGCCGCTTCAAGGTGATTAATGCATCGCAACAGAGTACTCTTGCCGGAGCCGCTGGGACCGATGATAACAACGACCTCACCCCTCCGAATCCGCAAACTGACGTTGCGAACAGCCTCTACGTTGCCGAAACTCTTGCTGACATTATCGAGAATGATGATATCGTCACTCGGAGCCTGGTTATCGATCATCTGTGGAAAGCCTCCGTTCCATGTACCGGACGCCTCGGGTGAGAGCCAGCGTCACGCTCAAATAAAGAAATGCGGCGACATTAAGCGGCTGGAAGGTCGTGAAGGTGCGGTTGCGATGCTGCCGACTTAGATGGGTGACTTCGGCGACGGCCAGGGCTGACGCCAGCGACGTATCCTTCAGCATGGCGATGAAATCATTGCCGAGCGGAGGAAGCACGCGCCGGATGGCCTGCGGCAATATCACGTAGCGCATGGCTTGCGTGTACGTCATGCCCAGCGACCGTGCCGCTTCCATTTGACCCTTGTCAATCGACTGGATACCTGCCCGGAACACTTCAGCTTCAAAAGCTCCATAGGCGACAGCGAGACCGAGCATGACTCGAGTCGTCATCTCCACATCGCGTATTGAAGCGCCAGTGCCGGCCCCGGATAACAGATCGACGAGTACAGGGAAGATGACAAATGCAAAATACAGTAACTGAACAAGAATAGGAATGCCGCGAATAGTTTCAACGTAGAGAGTGGAAAAATTGTACAGGATCAGATTGTCGGATACCCTGGCCAGCCCCATCAACAGGCCGATGACCAGTGCCATAGAAAATGACGTGATAGTGAGGAAGATTGTCCAGAACACGCCAGGCAGAATGAACTCAAAGGCTTCCCGATAAGAGGAATCAAAAATGATCGCCATGACCATCAAGATTCCTCCTGCGACAAGAACCCAGGCCCACAGTCCGCGGGGATTTACTATTGTTGCCCACAGATTGCTCACAACGCCGGGCCTTGTCTGCAAGTTAGGACGTCCTTGCATCCGAGTGTCCCCCTTTGGGATTGATAAATCGATTCAGAGGTTATGAAGGAGGGGCAGCGGTTTTACCCCCCTGCCCCTCCGAGCGCTGTTTCAACTGACTATTGTGGCATGAACCACCGATCGAACAGAATAGCCAGGGTGCCATCTGCTCGCATGGAGTCTAGCGCAATATCGATGGGTGCGATGAGGTCAGATCCCTGAGCAAAGATGAAGGCGAGGGGTTCGCTGGTAAACGACTCGCCCACGAATTTAAGGCGGCCCGGATTCTGATTAACGAAGCCAATGCCAGCCACGTTATCAATAACCACTGCGTCGGCGTCGCCTGAGAGGAGCGCCTGTACGGCCACGCCGAAGTCTTCGTAACTGTTGACACGAGCCGCGCCGACCAGATCGAGGGCTACCAGCTCATTGGTAGTGCCCTGCTGGGTGGCAACTGTCAGGTCAGGATTGGCCACAAATGATGCGACATCGGTGAAGCGGTTCTCATCAGCGACGGCAAGCAGATATTGGCCAATTTCCATGTAGGGCTGGGAGAAGCCTACGATCCGGGCGCGCTCCGCAGTATAGGTGATGCCGTCAGCGGCAACATCGAATTCGCCAGCAGCAGCAGCTTCAAACAGACCGTCCCATGCCCACTCCTGCATGTCAGGCGTACAGTTCAGCCGAATGCAGATCTCCTGCCATGCATCGTAGTCCCATCCCCGTCCTTTGCCGTCATCACCGATGAAGTTGAAGGGGGGATAGGCGTTTTCAACGGCAACGGCCACTACCTGCCCACCCAGATCGGGGAGTGCAACGGATTCCGCATCCGGATTGAACCATTTCTGATACAGCGTCCAGAGCGTGCCATCCCGTCGCATGCTCCAGAGCGCCTGATTCACAGGGGCGATAAGGTCTGACCCCTGAGCATAGATGAAGGCGAGAGGCTCACTGGTGAATGGAGCGCCGACAAATCTGAGCTGGCCGGGATTCTGGCTCATGAAGCCAACGCCGGCCACATTATCGATAACCACTGCATCGGCATCACCTGACAGGAGCGCCTGCACGGCCACGCCGAAGTCTTCGTAACTGTTGACGCGGGCTGCGCCAACCAGATCGAGGGCCGCCAGTTCGTTGGTGGTGCCCTGCTGAGTAGCAACCATCAGGCCGGTGTCGGCGACGAAGGATGCAATGTCAGTGAAGCGATCTTCATTGGAAGCGGCGAGCAGGTATTGGCCGACTTCCATATAAGGCTCAGAAAAGCCAACAATCCGGGCGCGCTCTGCAGTGTAGGTGATGCCGTCGGCGGCGACATCGAATTCGCCAGCGGCTGCGGCTTCGAACAGGCCATCCCACGCCCATTCCTGCATATCAGGTGTACAGTTCAGCCGGGCGCAGATTTCCTGCCACACATCATAGTCCCACCCCTGCCCTTTACCGTCATTGCCGATGAAGTTAAAAGGCGGGTAAGCATTCTCGACAGCAACTGCTACTACACGACCACCCAGATCGGGGAGACCGCCACTCTGCGCGCTGGCGAAACCTGCCGATAGTGCTACAACAACACCCACAAGCACTATGGCGGCAAACAAACGACGGCTTAACATGAGATATTTCTCCTTGCTAGAAGTACAGATCGGGATGCTACACAAGAAACGTTGTAAATTGTCGTTGATGGTTTGCGATGAGATCTCCTTTATCTGTGTAATCGGACAATAAGCAGGAACAAAGCCCGATTCTTTTGCCAAGAATAACATCGGATCGCCAGGGCTTTCGAAATTTCGTCATAAGTGTTTGGGCTGCTTGTGCAATATATACCAGCAACGTGTTTCGCCGTCTTGCCGGGACCGAATTACATCTACTACAGTGAAGTTTAGTTCAAACAAAAGCCGGAAAGCCTCGCGTGTTTTCAGGCGCCACTGCAGCGCAATATCGGGGTGTTGCTCCCGCAGGCGATTGATATCAATCGGAATCTCCACTCGAGTCTCTGTGCTATCTAAAGGCCATTCTCCGTATTCCGGCAGATTATTTGTTCCAGACAGCAGGACAGGACGGCAATCCGGAATTGGCTCCGATTCCCTGTTGGCTTTCAGGTAGCGTTCAGTACGGCTGCCTTTCAACCACCAGTGTACTTCGAAACGATCGGTGGGAAGTCCGGTGTTCAGCCCGTCGGCTAAATTCCCATAGAAGTCGACATGATAGATGTTACAGGTGCAGCCCAGCCGGGCGATATTGAAATATGCATTAGCGCTCTGCAGCGGGTCGAATGTCCAGCCGATGTAGCTGTAGCCCTGTGCAAGCGCCCACTCTCGTTGGTGGATTTTGAGTTGCCGACCAATCCCCCTGCCCTGATACGAAGGCAATACCCCGGCAATGTGAGACCAATGCATATGCTGCCCGCCGACTGTTGCGGGGAAGCTAAGCACCATCCCGACCAGAGTTTGTGAATCAAACGCCCCCAGGAGCAATCCGCCAGTATGTTGCAAAGCCCGGAGCATATGCGACGGTATTGCATCGCGATCGCTGGATGACCAGATCGCACCCTGCAAATCGACAGCCGCCTCGATATCGTCTGGATCAGTGATTACGCGGTATTGGATATCCATACTGAATAACAGAGTTCAAGAGTTACGTGGTATCAGAAGATTGCCTCTGTACGCCTGCGACGTTCCTAGCTCTTTCCCAGAGGTTCCGCCAGCAGGATGCCAATAAGTGCGCTCAAAAGGCCGATGTGCAGCAGAAGAGATCCCAGAATGTACAGGCCTTTGCCGTCCGACAGAATAGCTAACAGGTGTATCAACAGACTAAAGAATATCAGGACGATGCCAGCCAGGATTGGGGCGCCCCGATAGTTAGCAAGCCGACCGGAGGTGAACGAGATGAGTCTTTCCAACCTGCGGGAACGATTCAGCTTATCGGCAATCTTCTGCATATGCACCAGCCTTCAGCAGCAGCGGACTGTCCTGCTCATTTGGATGAAAGAAATGATATGCCTTCAACTGCGGCAAGGCGATCGACAATCTGGCTCTTGAGATTAGCCTCCAGAATCACGCCGTGGTCCGTATGCTCTTCTCTGAGGACGAGACCTTGAGCATGGATCTGGGTGATTACATCGCCGCGCTCATATGGTACCAATAGACGAATTCGTCTGGTGCCCTGGCTGAGGACGCGCTCGATCTGTTCCTGCAGGGCTATAAGCCCGGTGGCGTTCTTCGCCGAAAGACTTACGACCGCAACATAATCCTGATGCGGGACTTCCTCAGAAAGGGTGCTCTGTTTGTCTCGTGACAGCAAATCGATCTTGTTCAAAACCAGGATACGGGGGATACGGGGCAAGTCAAGTTCAGCCAGAGTATCCTCTACGGCCTCTATCTGCTCGTGAACATTGGGGTGGCTGGCATCGGCCACATGCAGGAGTAACGTCGCCTCAGCGATTTCCTCAAGGGTGGCTCGAAAGGCAGCAATGAGAGTCGTGGGCAGCTTTTGAATGAATCCGACCGTGTCGGTGCATAGCACTACCTGACCGCCCGGCAATATCAGCCTTCGGGTAGTCGGGTCCAGAGTGGCGAATAACTGATCTGCTACGTGCACATCGCTTTGCGCGAGCGCGTTCAGTAATGTTGATTTGCCCGCGTTAGTGTAGCCGACGAGCGCAACCAGGGGGATGCCGGCTTGCTTGCGCTGCTGGCGATATCGGCTGCGGTGAGCGCGTACAGCTTCCAGATCGCGCTTCAGGCGAATGATTCGCCGGCTGATCTCCCGCCGATCTACTTCAAGCTGAGTCTCGCCCGGTCCGCGCAGTCCCACGCCCCCTGCGCCAGCCCGCGCTGCTCCTCCGCCTGCCTGGCGAGCCAGGTGGGCCCATTGACCTGTGAGGCGCGGCAGCCGGTACTCGTATTGTGCAAGCTCTACCTGGAGAGCTCCTTCTCGCGTCTGGGCATGCCGGGCGAAAATATCCAGAATAAGCGCCGACCGATCGATGATCTTGACATTCTCACCGAAAGCCTTTTCCAACTCCCGCTGATGGTGAGGAGAAAGCTCATCATCAAAGATCACGACATTAGCGCCGAATTGTTCAACGCTTTCGCGGACCTCCTCAACCTTGCCAGGTCCGATCAAGGTGGCCGGATGAGGCTTTTGAAGCTGCTGGTGTGTCTTGCCGACTACTTCGATCTCGGCCGTCATCGCGAGTTGTTCCAGCTCTTGAAGGGAATCTTCAACCCTGAGTAGCGGATGGCTACCCTTGAGAAAGATGCCCACAAGATATCCGCGTTCCAGAGGCTGACCCGAATCGTGAATGAATTCTCGTTGAGTCATTGTTGAGGTTTGCCCGAGTCTTCCCCGCCTATGGGGGGCTTCAGGTCCGTATCCTGTACCGGGTTGCCAGGCAACGAAGATGAGTCCTGGAAGAGTTCCGCCAACTGATCCTCCGCCGAGGCGCTGCGCATCGGTATCATCACGTGAAACGTGCTCCCTGGCAGAGCTTGTTCATCATAACCGGGACTCTCAGCCCAGATGGTGCCGCCATGAGCTTCAACAATTCCTTTTGCGATAGCCAGCCCCAGGCCAGGACCGCCGCCCTTGAACTTGGTCTTTCCGCTGGAATGCAGGGTGACATCGCCGAGCGATGAGAATTTTTCAAAGATGCGCTGCAAATCTTCCGGATCAATGCCGATGCCAGTATCTTCCACGACAATATCGGTGAATCCGGGCAGGCTGCGCGCTGACAGGCTAATGGTCCCGCCGTCAGGCGTATATTTGACGGCGTTGGAGATGACCTTATAGAGCACCTGGAAAAGGCGCTCCGGATCGCCATAAGTGGGTGTAACAGGAAAGGTGTCACGCTTGATCGTCAGGGCGAGCGCACGTTGCTGAAGAACTTTGCCTACCTCGAACTCCAGAATATCCATCAGACGGTTAAGCCAGACCGGCTGATTGTGGAGCTTGAGCAGATTCATTTCGATCATCGAGACATCGATCATGTCCTGGATGATTTCGCGCAGCCGGGCTGTCCCCCCCACGATACCGCCAAGCATCAGCGCCACACGTGCATTCTTGTCTTCTGGAAACTCCACGCGCAGCATGTTGGTGTAGCCTTCTATGAGCGTAAGCGGCGTTTTAAGCTCATGAGCGGCAACGGCAATAAAATCCGATTTATTCTTGTTTAGCCGCTCCACGTCGATCAGGGCGCGGTTGAGCTCGGCACGCGTGTCTTTGAGCAGCGCCTCTGTCTCCAGTTTGACCAGGTAGACAGTCGCCTGGGTAAAGACACGCTCCAGTTCAGTCAACCACCCGGCAAGGCGCTCATCCAGAATGTGTTCGCGTACCACATCCCAGGTGCACTCTTTGAGCGTAATCAGAACAGGCAGCAGGCCGGCAGGCTCATCTTCCGTTGGGGCGCTCCGCGCCTCTATCCAGTCAAGCAGGATCAGATTGAGCGGCAGCGGACTGCTGGTGCGAATAGTGCGCAACAGTCCATCATAGAAGGCCTCGCTCGAATCAATAACAGAAGCCCTCAGCCTTTCGCTTTGGGCCAGGCGTTGTGCTGCGGCTTCCACCAGCAACGAACTGTTCTCACCTAACCACTGTGCCAGATCTTGCATTCGCCAGTCATTTCTATGCCGCACCTACGAGAATTGTACCCATTATAGACTCAGACACGATTCTGTGCCTGCAATGTGGCAGGCATCGGAACGTACAGGTTTTAGCCGATCTCACGAAGAAATGTCGCCAGAGAGTTCGCGGATCGCTGAGCGTAAGCCCGGTAACGCAGACGTTTGCCACGGATAGGGGTTGCCAGCGGCGGCAGCAATCCAAAGTTTGCCTTCATGGGTTGAAAATTTTGCGGCTCGGCGTAGCACACGTACCGGCATAGCGCTCCCAGCATTGTGTCGTGAGGCAAGGTTAGTGGCGAACTGCCATTAAGTAATCTGGCCGCGTTGAGGCCGGCCAGCAGCCCGCTCCCGATATTGCCCACGTATCCTTCGACGCCGGTGATCTGACCGGCGAAGAACAAATCGGGCCGGCCTCTGTACTGCATAGTGGGCAGCAGTAATTCTGGCGAATTGAGGAACGTATTGCGATGCATCTGCCCATACCGGGCGAATTCCGCCTGTCCCAGCCCTGGAATCAACCTGAATACACGCTTTTGTTCAGGCCATCGCAGATTCGTCTGAAAGCCGACCAGATTGTAAAGAGAACTGGCCAGATTATCCTGCCGCAGTTGTACGACCGCATAGGGGCGCTTGCCCGTCCGCGGGTCTTTTAACCCCACCGGCCGCATAGGACCAAAGGCCAGCGCATTATCTCCGCGCCAGGCGATCTGCTCGACAGGCAGGCATCCTTCAAAGAAGCGCGGGTCTTCGCGCTCGAATTCGCTGAGCTCAATCACTTCGGCCGATTTCAACGCTTCAATGAAGTCATAGTACTCCTGCTCGTTAAACGGAAGATTGATATAGTCCCCCTCCTTTGTTTTGTCATAGCGCTCCGCCCGAAATGCAATTGTCATGTCAATGCTGTCCGCATATACCAGCGGCGCGATGGCGTCATAGAAATAGAGGTGCTGCTGGCCGACCAGCCGGGTTATCTCTGCAGCCAGGCGGGGAGCTGTCAGGGGACCTGTGGCAATAACGCATGGCACATCAGGGATGGACGTGATCTCCTGCCTGATGACCCGGATTCGAGGATGGCTGCACACCGCGTCGGTCACTTTGCCGGCAAATATCTCGCGATCGACGGCCAGGGCATTGCCAGCCGGCACAGCCGATTCGGCTGCGCAGCGCATCAACAAAGAACCCAATGCTCGAAGCTCCTGTTTGAGCAGGCCCGACGGCCGATCTGGCAGATCTGATCCGAGTGAGTTGCTGCAAATCAGTTCAGCCAGTTTGTCACTGACATGTGCGGGTGTTGACGCAAGCGGCCTCATCTCGTAGAGCGCGACGGCGACTCCCTGCTCTGCGGCCTGCCATGCCGCCTCGGAGCCTGCCAGTCCTCCTCCTACAATAATCAATTCAGTGGTAGTCATCTGTTAAACTCTCGGTTGCTATTTGATCTGATTGGTGACAACTCCGTTCTGGTACGGCGGATGAGGCAATGCTGATGGTTGTAGGCGCGTAAACCACCGTTATACTTGATGACCATGATCACTGCTGGCCCGCCGCCTTCTCCCCCACGAACCGGACTGCGTACGTGGCTTTTCGCAATATTGATAATACTCTTTATCGCGGTTACTTGTCTCTTTTTGGCCGGACAGATCGGTCAAATGCAGGGCGCCGAGGACCGGCGGATCGCCTATGCTGCAACAGCGACCAGCCTGGCGTTACCTACCGCGGTGATCTACACTCTGCCCACAGATGTGCCCGTTCGGCAGCCAGCCCTGTTACCTGCTCCTGCCTTCTCGGACTCCGGCTCCACTGGATTATTCGCCGATGCTCCGCCTCCGATGCCCCTTTTCCCCCAGCATGACACCTATGATCTGGTCAACTTTCTGGTTCTTGGCAGTGACCGTCGCAGTGGTACCGCATCATATCGCACTGATGTGATTATCGTTCTCTCAGTCAACCGTTCGATGCAGACTGTCAATCTCCTCTCAATACCGCGCGACCTGTATGTTTATATTCCCGGATGGGGGATGGATCGC
>WBZO01006456.1_pt1 | contig 11348 bp, 13 predicted proteins | sample 5204261 | NCBI WGS metagenome assembly WBZO01 (sample SAMN12412400, study PRJNA552823) | activated sludge metagenome | isolation source: activated sludge from anammox sidestream of wastewater treatment plant... | place: USA: North Carolina | collected 2017-09 | reverse complement strand
AGAATAGCAATTCCGCCAGCACCTAAGAGTTTTTCAATTCGGTAAAGATTTTTTAATACTACAAATACAATTATAACATTGAGCAATATGGCTATGATAATGGAAATAATATTGTATTCGGCTCTGATGGATAAAAGCGTAGTAAGCGTACCTGTACCTGCAATGAGTGGAAAAGCAAGAGGAATTACAGATGCGGTTGCCGGCATGGTGTCTTTTGAAATCTGAATTCCTAAGATCATTTCAAATGCTACAATGAAAATTAATATGGAACCAGCAATGGCAAAATCCCCAATAGAAATGCCAATAATGTCAAGTATAGTTTGTCCTACAAATAAAAACACAATCATAATACCAAAAGAAACGAAAGAGGCTTTAGGCGCATTAATTTCTCCTGTTTTTTGTTTTAAACTGATAATAATTGGTATAGAACCAATGACGTCTATTACTGCAAAAAGCACCATAGTGGCTTTTAGTATTTCTACAATATCAAACTTAAAATCCATCTTACAATTTTTTTAAAAAGACTACAAAGATATAATTGAATTTACGGATAAAAAAATGTAAGTTTACCTTATGATTAAAAATATATGTTTTTTATTAGGTGTAATTTGCTTTACATCGTGTACACAAGTTAATACCACTACCCAATCTAGTATGACACAAGGGCACGATACCATTGGAAAAGTTGCAATTTCTATTACTAAAAATGATTCTGTACCTAAGATTGAATCTGTCTTGTTATTTAAAGCAACAGGAACAGAGCCAGGTTGGTTTGCCGAGTTTTATTCTGATAAATTAAGATTAGTGCTAGATTATGGAAGTGATAGTTTGTTGCTTAATCATTCCTTTACTAATATAGAAAATGAAAATGGGTTTCGATATGAAGAACCTAATGTATTGGATATACAAATACATAATACAGCCTGTGTAGATGCAGGTTCTGGAGAGAAAAGAGAGAGAGAAATATTTGTAAAATATAAAGATAAAACCTATAAAGGTTGTGGCTATTATATTAAATAAATATAATGGTAATTTTTGTTAATAATTATTGGAGATGTTACCAATTTAGCTGGTTTTGTATCTAATTATTGAATAATTTTGTCCTATGTTTTATAATTGGAAAAGTGCCTTTCTAAATTCTAAATTCAGAAATCGTTTTTTAATTTCTGTGATGAGTTTAGTGCTTATTTTAACAGGCTTTGCTTCTTTATTAGCATATATCGAGACGCGACAAGGACATATTTTTTACGATCCTATTTTAAATTTTATTAAGCCGAGAGATGTTTCATTTTTTATATTTATTGTTACTTATTCTACAGCTTTAATAGCAATTATTTATGCACTTGCTTCGCCATATAAATTTTTGCATTTTATTCAGATGTATGGAGCATTAACGGTGTTAAGAATTATCACCTTATTTTTTGTACCTCTTGATCCTCCAAGTACAATTATACCTTTAAAAGATGAAATTTTAGCGAATACCTTTTATTCGGGCGGTAATAATTTGAAAGATTTATTTTTTAGTGGCCATGCTGCAACTTTATTTTTATTTTATTTTTTTGCCCGTACTCCTTTTCTTAAGCTTATTTTTTTATTAGCTGCTATTGCTGTGTCGGTAGGTGTGGTATTACAACATGTGCATTATAGTTACGACGTGATTGCCGCGCCTATTTTTGCTTATATAGCTTACCGCCTGGTAGTTAAATTCTCAAAGCTATACGCTTACCAGGAAAATACTCCCCTACAAGTTTAACATACATTTGTTATAAATCGCTTTTTTTGTTGCTTTAAATAAATGTATTTAATGCCTAATTTGGTATTTATGAATTATGGTGTTAAATACGCATTACTCCTTTTAATCGTTACATTATTAGTAGCTTGCAAAGCACGTAAAGAGACAGTGAAAACAAAGCCAAATACAAAAGAGTCAGTAGCTGTAAACTCAAAATCTAATCTGCTTAAGAAACAATATGCAGAGAAACTCTCGGTGTCAGAAAGTGCTATTACCAATGAAGCATTATATCAATTTATTGATGATTGGATGGGCGTGCCATATAAATATGCAGGAAAGGACAAACGTGGTATCGATTGTTCGGCACTTACGTCAACATTATATCAGCAGGTATATCAAAAAAAAATATCAGATAATACCAAATCATTAGTTGAGGAAACTAAAAAAATAACAAAACAAGAATTAAAAGAAGGCGATTTGGTATTTTTTATTACCAACGGTAAATCTATTTCGCATGTGGGTGTTTATTTGCATAACAACAAGTTTGTACATGCATCTTCTAAAAAAGGAGTGATGATAAGCGATTTGAATGAACCTTATTTTATTAAAACTTTTAGCCGTGCGGCTAGTGTGAAGTAATTGAAGGAGGAGTTGTGTGATTTATAAAGAAGTTCTGTATGTCCTCAGGAAATTAGGACTATTTGAAACGAACTGCTTCGCAACTTTTTCTCTTTCACCGTAACATTGGCTACACTTCATTCGTAAAAGTTCATATTTTATTAGGGCTTTTAACTCTCACTACTAATTTCTAACGCACAATCTGGGTTAAATGTATTTTTCAAACATTTCATCAAAAAGCATTAAAATTGTGAATAAATTCCCCTATTTATTCGACTAAAACCTTGAATTTTTTTTGAGATTTTAACTTAAAGCCCTACATTTGCACCCGAATTTTAAAAAACACATTAAACATGTCAAACCAAGTTGGTAAAATTGCACAAGTTATTGGTCCGGTAGTGGACGTTAGTTTTGATTTAAATGGCGGTAAATTGCCTGGATTGCTTGATGCGCTTGAAATTGTGCGTGAGGGCGGAAATCCTTTAATACTTGAAGTTCAAAAACATATTGGCGAAGATATGGTTCGTGCGGTGGCTATGGACAGTACCGATGGTTTATATCGTGGTATGGCTGTTAAAGCAACTGGTTCGGCTATTAAAATGCCAACTGGCGATAAAGTAAAAGGTCGTTTGTTTAACGTAGTAGGCGATGCTATTGATGGTATTAATACAATGACTAAAGCAGATGGTGTTTCTATTCACCGTTCGGCTCCAAAATTCGAAGATTTATCAACCTCTACCGAAGTATTATTTACTGGTATTAAAGTAATCGACTTAATTGAGCCTTACGCAAAAGGAGGTAAAATTGGATTATTTGGTGGTGCGGGTGTAGGTAAAACCGTATTAATTATGGAATTAGTAAATAATATTGCTAAGGCCTATTCTGGTTTATCGGTGTTTGCTGGTGTTGGTGAGCGTACACGTGAGGGTAATGACTTATTACGTGAGTTCATCGAGTCAGACGTTATTAAATATGGCGAAGATTTTAAACACGATATGGAAAAAGGTGGTTGGGATTTATCTAAAGTGGATTTAAAAGCTTTAGAAGATTCAAAGGCTACCTTAGTTTTCGGGCAAATGAATGAGCCTCCAGGAGCACGTGCTCGTGTGGCTTTATCTGGATTAACCATGGCTGAATATTTCCGTGATGGAGATGGAAGCGGTACTGGTCGTGATATCTTATTTTTCGTAGATAACATTTTCCGTTTTACACAAGCAGGTGCTGAGGTTTCGGCTTTATTAGGTCGTATGCCATCAGCGGTAGGTTATCAACCTACTTTAGCTACTGAAATGGGTGCTATGCAAGAACGTATTACATCAACTAAAAAAGGTTCAATTACTTCGGTGCAAGCGGTATATGTACCTGCCGATGACTTAACTGACCCTGCTCCAGCTACTACATTTGCTCACTTAGATGCAACTACAGTATTAAGTCGTAAAATTGCCGAGTTAGGTATTTATCCTGCTGTAGATCCTTTAGATTCTACTTCTCGTATTTTAACACCTTCGGTAATTGGTGATGCGCATTATAACTGTGCTCAACGTGTTAAAAACACCTTACAACGTTACAAAGAATTACAAGATATCATTGCCATTTTAGGTATGGATGAATTAAGTGAGGAAGATAAATTAGTAGTACACCGCGCACGTCGTGTACAACGTTTCTTATCTCAACCATTCCACGTTGCCGAGCAATTTACAGGTTTAAAAGGTGTATTAGTTCCAATTGAAGATACTATTAAAGGATTTAATATGATTTTAGATGGTGAAGTGGATCAATATCCTGAAGCCGCCTTTAACTTAGTAGGTTCTATTGAAGATGCCATTGAAAAAGGTAAAAAATTATTAGCAGACGCTTAATTCACTTTTAAAAAGTTTACAATAAAATGAATTTAGAAATTATAACACCTGATAAAAAATTATTTGAAGGTCAAGTAAAGTCAGCTGTTTTTCCAGGTGCAGAGGGTTCATTTGGTGTGTTAAATAATCACGCACCCATGATTGCTACTTTAAAAGCTGGAAACATAGAGTTAATTGCCGAAAATAATACGCCACAACATTTTGCTGTAAAAGGTGGAGTAGTGGAGGTGTTTAAAAATAAAGTGATTGTTTTAGCTGAATAATCATCACTCATAGGTTATTAAAAAAAGGTTACTGTTTTTAGTAACCTTTTTTTATGTGTTAATTCCAGTTTTGTATAATTTGAATTAAGCATTGGTTAAGTTGTGTAATGGCTAATTCCATTTTCCAGTTTGCTTTGTTGCGTTTCTCTACATAATTAGAAATACTTCGTATTTGAAAATACCTTGCTGTTGTGTTTTCAAGTGTAGCAAAAAAGGCAGCGCCTTCCATACTTTCTACATCTGGTTGATACAATGCTTCTATTTTTTGTATAGAAACTGCATTACCATGAATGGTATTAACCGTAATGCCCTTTGCTGTTGGAAGGGTTAGTGTAGAGGCTAATAAATTCGGGTTTTTAAAACAATGTTTGCCAGGTAAACCAAGTTGATCGTAGCTTATAAATTCTTCGCCATCTTCGGCACCCATTTCGCTTAATATATCTTCGGTAATTTGTACCACATCGCCAAGTTGTAGTTGTTTGTTAAAAGCACCAGCAACGCCTGCATTTATAAACATATCATAATGAGCAACGTTGTGTTTACTCAACATCATGGCGGTATTAACCATGCCAACTCCTGTTATTAAAACATCTACTTGATGTTGATGAATAGGCTTTTTGCCAATATTTAAGGCGTATGTTGGCTCTGTAATGCCTATAATTTCAAGTATGGGCAATACTTCAAAGTGAGTTGCCGCTACAATTAAAATCTTCATTTATTATTTGTATTTTTACCCCGTTAAGTTACTATGATTTATATTACTCGCAAAGAACATTTTAATGCTGCTCATAAATTATTTAATCCGTCGTGGAGCGAGGAGCAAAATAACGCCGTATTTGGTAAATGCGCCAATAAAAACTGGCATGGGCATAATTATGAGTTGTTTGTAACCGTAAAGGGTAAAATAAACCCAGAAACAGGTTTTGTAGTGAATTTAAAAGATTTAAGCACACTCATTAGAAAAGAGGTGTGTGAGGTGTTAGACCACAAAAACCTTAATTTAGATGTAGAAAATATGCCCATCATGCCTTCTACCGAAAATGTGGCTATTTTTATTTGGAATATTTTAGCTCCCAAAATACAAGCGATGTCGGCTACGCTACATTGTATAAAATTGTATGAAACCGATAGTAATTACGTGGAGTATTTTGGCGAATAGTTGTGTATTAATTTAGAATAATAAAGTAATGTTAAACGAAGAATTTGAGCAAGACTTAACTGGGTATAAAAAAATAGATCATTACAATGATGGTTTAATTGATTCTATTTCGGATATGTATAAAAACATATTGAACGATATGGGCGAAAATCCTAATCGTGAGGGACTGGTTAAAACACCTGTAAGAGCCGCAAAGGCAATGCAGTTTTTAACCCAAGGTTATGACTTAAATCCTGCTGAGATTTTACGTTCGGCTATGTTTAAGGAAGACTATAGCCAAATGGTAATTGTAAAAGATATTGAAGTTTATAGTTTATGCGAACACCATTTGTTACCTTTTTTTGGAAAAGCGCATATCGCTTATATTCCTAATGGGCATATTGTAGGCTTGAGTAAATTACCAAGAGTAGTAGATGCCTTTGCTAGAAGATTGCAAGTACAAGAGCGTTTAACCAACGAAATTAGAGATTGTATTCAGGAAACACTAAACCCAACAGGCGTGGCTGTGGTAATGGAATGTTCGCATTTGTGCATGCAAATGCGTGGGGTACAAAAACAAAATAGTGTAACAACCACGTCTGCATTTACAGGCGAGTTTTTAAAAGACGCCACCCGAAAAGAATTTATTAGCTTAATAGGTGCTAAATTACATTAATTAAATCGCCTTGTAAGCCTTGTAAAATAAGGCGTTTTTAAACGATTGTTTCATTTTACCTTTTTTTGTTGCATAAAAATTTGTTTTTTAGGTAAATATAATTTTATATTTGCCTCGTGAAAAATTCCACAACATATCTTAATCATTTTGTGCAGTATTGTACGAAAAACTCGTGGCATTATATTATTATGCGCTAAGCATTATACTTTCATTCACAATTTTCAATTTATTATTTTTTAAAGATTTTTACCCATGTTTGCCATTGACATACAGGATCAAATCCTAGATAGACTAAATACACTTATTGTTGTTTTAAACAAAAGAGGGAGTATTGAATACGTGAGTAAATCTGCTCAACACTTATTGGGTTACAACCCGCATGACTTACTTGGTAACGCTTGGTGGGAAATTATTCGTTTTTCAAAACCTGAAGGCGAAGAAGTGAAACGAAAAATTTTATCAAGTTTTGATAATACATCTATTACTTCTCAGTCATTTGAGCATAAACTCAGAACTTCGGTAGGTGGAGTAAAATGGATTCACTGGAATGTATCTTATTTGAACGAAGAACAATTAATAGGAATAGGATACGATATAACAGAGAATAAAAATAGTGAGAGGCGTTTAATAGAAACGAATAAGCGATTATCTGAACAAAATAAAGATATTACAGATAGTATTTATTATGCACAAAGAATTCAGAAAACGATACTACAAAGACAAGAACAACTTAAAGAAATGTTCTCTGATTCTTTTTTATTATATAAACCCAAGGATATTGTGAGCGGCGATTATTATTGGTTTTATGAAGATGATGAATTTAAGTATGTGGCTACTGTGGATTGTACTGGACACGGTGTACCAGGTGCTATGATGAGTATGGTGGCTAATGCTATGTTTAAAGAGGTATTTATAAATCGGAAAATCTCAAATCCAGCCGATATATTATATGCGTTAGATGAAGAATTGCTTAAATCCATCAATGTTAATCAAGAAACAGTTGCGTATGATGGCATGGATGTGTCTTTGATAAGAGTTGCCAAAACTACCAATGAGTTAGCCTTTGCAGGAGCATTTCGTTCTTTACTCATTGTGCGTAATGGCGAAGTGATGGAAATAAACGGCAGTCGCTATCCAATTGGTTTTTATTCTGGAATTGATAAAGTTTTTGAAACGCAGTATGTACAACTGAAAACCAATGATTGTATTTACTTGTTTACAGACGGGTTTACTGATCAATTTGGTGGAGAGAAGAACAAAAAATTGAAGAAATCAAATTTTAAGGAATTATTGAGTACTATTTATGAAATGGATTTGGAAGAGCAGGAAGCATTTTTAGAATATTCATTTAATAATTGGAAGCAAGATATTAGTCAAACGGATGACGTATTAGTTATAGGAGTTAAAATTTAATTGTACAAATTTCTCTTGTTTCTAATCCAATATGAAATAAACTATCCAAACAACTAAGATTTTTTATAAAATCGTACTTGTGTGCAAAAACTTGGTAATAGTTATAATTATTGGGGGCTGGAATATTGTTGGCATCTCTTAAATCCAAATAATGAATAGGATTACTTTCGTATTGTGATGTAAATTGTAAAGTCTTTTTAATTCGTATGATATGTAGGATGGTATGTAAGAGTGCAGTATTGTATTCCAAAAGAAATTCGTATTGTGTTTCGTAAAATGGTTTTAAGTCATCTTCAAAATATTCAAAGTAAGGCGAGTTTTTATAGGCACTTGTAATGGCTCGCCAATGCTGTTTTTGCCAATCTTCAGCGTAAGAAATACGTTTGTCTTTTATAGGTTCTTTATCGGCTTGCTTTATTAAAGGAATACTTAAAGTTTGTTTGCCATTTGAAGAAAACAGCTCACATCGGTTTCTATAGGTTTGTTTTATAAAATGCTCATATTGTTCTATATATACTTCCTGGTAAGTTAAAACATGGCTTAAGTAGGCAATATTTGGTAAGTAGGCAGTACTTAATAAAATGGTTTTCATTATTCTATCAATTTAAAACATCTGTTCCAACGAATTCCTTTTATATATAGCTCATCTTTAGAAAACACGATACAGCTTGTTTTTCCGATGATGTGGTCTTCAGGGACAAATCCCCAGTGTCTGCTATCTTGTGAGTTATGGCGATTATCCCCTAACATAAAATAATAGTTTTGTTGTATTTGATAGGATGTACAATAAGTTTGATTTATAAAGATACTATCGCCTTTTACCTCCAATGTGTTATGCTCAAATTGCGTAATTATATCTTTGTAAATGCAAAGATTAGTGGTGTCCAGATTAATTTGAGCACCTTTTTTGGGGATAACAAGAGGGCCGTAATTATCTACATTCCATTTGTAATGGAAGTTTTCAGGAAAAACATATTCATCCCACATATCTTTTTTCTCGTTGTTTTTTTCAATAACGCTGATGAATGGTTTACTTTTTAAGGTGTCAACTAAGGTTTTAGTAAGTGTAAAAGAATAATCATTTTTGTCAGATATTTTACCACCTTCATATAATGAATAACGCGCCACAAAACTAGAATCAAGCACTTTTTCGGATTTAATATGGTAATTGTATTGTAAATTATTTTCATTATCAGAAAGCTGTTGATTTATATAGACTAAACCATCAATGATAGTGAGCGTGTCGCCAGGAATGGCTACACAGCGTTTTACAAAATAGGTACGATGATCCACAGGGTAATCAAATTCTTTTGGAAAATTAAAAACCACAATATCATTTCGTTTTACATCAGGTTCTCCAAAAAGGCGGATGTAAGGTAAAGTAACTATATCAGAGTAAAAGCGTTGATTTATAAAAGGAGTACTCAACAAAGTGCGTATTAATCGTGGCCCGTATGACAGTTTGTTAATTAACATATAATCGCCAGTGAGTAGTGTTTTTTCCATAGAAGGCGAATAGACTGGAGAGATTTCAAACAAAAAACTTCGAACGAATAACACACACAAGAAAGAAATTGATATGGCTTTCAGCCATTCTTTCAGCGATTGAATATTGGGTAATTTTTTCTTCATTACCTATTTAAAAACCTGTATTGTTGCTTTGTTTTTATTTACTAATTGACCACAAGCAGCATCTATGTCTTTTCCTCTACTGCGTCTTACATTCACGATGATGCCTCTTTTTTCTAAATGTGCTACAAAGGCATTTAATCGTTCAGGGCTTGTTTGTTTAAATTCGCCACCATCTATGGGATTGTATTCAATAATATTAACTTTTGCTGTTGTTTTATCACAAAAATCACCTAATTCTTTTGCGTCTTGTACACTATCATTAAAATCTTTAAATACAATATACTCAAAGGTTACGCGAATACCTGTTTTATCATAAAAGTAATTAAGCGCGTGTTCTAAATTTTCTAATGAATTAGTTTCATTAATTGGCATGATATGATTACGCTTCTCATCGTTTGCTGCATGTAGTGATAAGGCTAAATTAAATTTCACTTTATCGTCACCCAATTTCATTATCATTTTAGCAATGCCAGCTGTACTTACTGTAATGCGAGATGGACTCATCCCAAGTCCATCGGGCGATGTAATTCTATCTATAGAGCGAAGGGTCTCAGTATAATTTAATAATGGTTCGCCCATACCCATATACACAATATTAGTAAGCGATTGATTGTATTTAGTTTCAGCTAAATTTTTTACCAAAGCTACTTGGTCATAAATCTCATCTGCATTTAAGTTTCTTAAGCGTTTTAATTTTCCTGTAGCACAAAATTTACACGTTAAACTACAACCTACTTGCGAAGAAATACAAGCAGTCATTCTTGATTTTGTAGGAATTAATACACTTTCTACAACGTGATTGTCTGCTAATTTCATGGCGCATTTAATAGTTTTATCACCACTAATTTGCATCTCATCAATTCTTACAGCGTTTATCACAAAATGTTCTTTCAACCAGTCTCTTAAAGATTTAGAAAGGTTAGACATATCATCAAACTGATGTGCTGTTTTTTTCCAAAGCCATTCATAAATTTGCTTAGCACGAAATTTCGGTTCACCTTTTTCTTTCAGAATATCAATTAACTCTGCTTCGCTTAAAGCCCTAATATCTTTTTTTATAGCATACATACAAGTTACAAAGTTATTGATATTTATGTTTATTTAGTGGTTTTACTTCCCATTTGCTTACCTAGTTTCTCATATTCCACATCATTAGCTTCCCATAGTTCAATTTTATTGTTTTCAATATCTAAGATGTGTACAAATTTGCCATAGTCGTATGATTGTATGCTATCTAATACCGTAACACCATTCTTTTGAAGTTCATTAACTAAGTTGTGTAGATCATCAACTCGGTAATTAATCATAAAATCTTTGGTAGATGGAGCAAAATATGTTGTTTTTTCATTAAAAGGCGACCATTGTGTAAAGCCTTTTTTAGTGCTGTCGGCTCCCTGATACCACTCAAATACAGCACCATATTGATTTGTGTTGATTCCTAAATGTGTATGATACCATTCCCTTAGTAATCTCGGATTTTTACATTTAAAGAAAATACCTCCAATGCCTGTTACTTTTTTATCATTAATTGTGTTTTTCTCTTGTTTATCAATATAAGATTTTAAGGCAAAGCCTGATATAAATGATGTAATAATTACTAAAAGTATGAATCCTATTTTTTTCATTTTAAAAATGGTTTAAGGTTGTTTACCTTTTTGGTTAATTGTTTTGTGGTAGATAAATGGTACGCCTATTTGCAGTGTAGGCTCTTTAACTTTGTGTTTATAGCTTCCTTTTTGATAATCTGAATAATATATTTTCAATAAAATTAAAAAATAAGAAATTAATAAAGGGCCAAAAATTAAGCCTGTAATACCCAAATATTTTACCCCAACCAATAAGCCCAAAACGGTTACAATTGGATGAACATCAGCCATGCGTTTAGCTAATAAAAATCGAATCACATTATCCATGCTACCCATAATCAGTGCACACCATATAATCACAACAATTCCTTGCCAATTGGCACCAATCACAAAAAAATAGATGCTAATTGGTAACCAAATAATGCCTGTTC
>WBZO01006454.1_pt1 | contig 11350 bp, 15 predicted proteins | sample 5204261 | NCBI WGS metagenome assembly WBZO01 (sample SAMN12412400, study PRJNA552823) | activated sludge metagenome | isolation source: activated sludge from anammox sidestream of wastewater treatment plant... | place: USA: North Carolina | collected 2017-09 | reverse complement strand
CGGCGTCATATCAGTGCAGCTAGTATGACCGAATGAGGTTTCCGCCGTCGTGGCGGAGGGAGGATGGATGTGATGCGTCGCACCGCTGTCGTCGTGCTGATCCTCGCCCTTGGGCACGTGCCGCTTCTCGGTGCGCAGGACGCCCCGGGCGGTGTCGCGCAGGTACCGGCCATCGTGACGACCGGCGAGGCGATCGTCCGCCGCGCGCCGGACCAGGCGTTTGTCACGATTGCCGTGGAGACGCGCGCCCGCACGCCGCGCGAGGCACAGCAGCAGAACGCGCAGGCCATGACCGGTGTACAGCAGCGACTGGCCGCACTGGGCATCCCGCGCGACGCGCTGCGCACCACCGGCTACTCCATCCAGCAGGAGTTCGACTTCACCAACGGCCGGCGGACGCCGCGCGGCTTCGCGGCGCGGAACGGCATTGAGGTCCGTCTCGACTCGGTGGAGCGTGCGGGCGAGGTCCTCGACGCGTCGGTTGACGGCGGTGCCACCACGGTGAGCGGCGTGCGGTTCGATCTTCGCGACCGCGCCGGTGCCGAGCGTGAGGCCTTGCGGCTGGCCGTCGTCGACGCGCGGGCCCGCGCCGATGCCATTGCGGCAGGCGCCGGCCGCGCCATCGACCGCATCCTTCGCATCGTCGATGCGCCCCAGCCACGATTCAAGCCGGGACAGCCGATGATGATGGAGCGGGCCATGGCCGCGGGATCGGCCCCGGACACGCCCGTGACCCCGGGCGAGATCGAGATTCATGCGCAGGTGGAACTGACTGCCGCGATCAGGTAGGGGAGAGGAGGTGCCCGGGCTTACACTGGCGCGCATGCCTCCCCAGTCCCTCTCGCCGGACGACTACACGCGCGCGCGCCGGGTGCTGATGCGCAAGGATCCCGTGCTCGGCACCGTCATCAAGGCGATCGGTCCATGCCTCATGGCCGAACGCCAGCGGGCCGACCACCTGACCGCCCTCGCCGGATCGATCGTGAGCCAGCAGCTCTCCACCAAGGCCGCCGCCACCATCTTCGGTCGGTTCCGTGCGCTCTTCGCGGACGGCGCGCTCGAGCCACACGCCATTCTCGCGGTGGACGATGCGACGCTGCGCGGCGTCGGACTGAGCGGTCAGAAGGTCCGCTACATGCGCGACCTGTGCGAGCGGATCGTGGACGGACGCCTGGTGCTCGATGAGATCGAGACCTTGGATGACGAGGCGGTGATTGCGCGACTGACCGAGGTGAAGGGCTTCGGCCGATGGACGGCCGAGATGTTCCTGATGTTCCGCCTGCACCGGCCCGACGTGCTGCCGGTGGACGATCTCGGGATCGTCAACGCCGTGCAGCGGCTGTACAAGCTGCGGAAGCGGCCCGACGCGAAGAAGCTCCACAGGCTTGGCGAAGCGTGGAAGCCGTATCGATCGGTGGCGAGCTGGTACCTCTGGCAGAGTCTCCGGATGGAGATCTGACCGAGGTGCTGTCAGATGAAGCGGGCCTTCAGGGCCAGCAGGGCGTAGCCGGCCGCGATGGCGATGAGCGTGCCTCGCTCGGAGTACAGCGTCTGCTTCCAGGAGAAGGCCGCGTCGTGCCCGGAGACCGACGTGCCGCTGACGTTCGGCATCCAGCGGGGCACCCGTTCCAGGTACTGGCGATAGCTCTCGCCCATCCGCGATTCCAGCAGCCGTTCCTCCCATCGCACGATCGCGTGATACTCGAGCGCGAGCAGCAGGGCGATGACCGGCGCCAGCCACGGTAGCCGGGCGCTCACGGCAAAGCCGACCCACAGCAGGATGTTGCCGATATAGAGCGGGTTGCGAACCTTGGCGAAGGGTCCGTGATCGATGAGGGGACCGAGGCGCTCCGTGCGGGTGCGCGACACCGAGCCGATGTGGTGAACCCCCCACAGCCGGATCAGTTCGCCGGCCAGCACGATCGGCAGGCCGGCCCAGACCAGCCACGACGCGCTGCGGTCGCCGACGGCGGGGGGCCAGAGCAGGAGTGCCGCCACGATGGGCAGCGGAATCGACGTCCGCTTGCGGAAGAGCCAGCCGCCGACCCGGACCACCGTGTCTGGAACGTGCTGAACGGACTGAGGTTCGGAGGTCGAGGAGGAGTGCACGGACTGGCCGAGTATATCGCGGGATCAGTTTGTTATAATCTCGGACTTCTAAGGTCGCAGTTCGTTTATGTCGTCAACCCCTTCGCCAACAACCGTGACTGACCGGGCCGTTTCGTCAGTTCTCGAACTCATCGGGCACACGCCGCTCATCCGTCTGAGCCAGTTCGAGCACGAGTGTCCGGGCGTGGAGTTGTACGCGAAGGCGGAATGGCACAACCCGGGTGGATCGGTGAAGGACCGGGCCGCCGCGCGCATGATCGCCGAGGGTGAGCGGTCGGGACGCCTGCGCCCGGGCCTGACGATCACGGACGCGACCTCGGGTAACACGGGGATTGCCTACTCGATGATCGGCGCGGCGAAGGGCTACAAGGTGAAGCTCTTCCTGCCCGAGAACGCCAGCCCCGAGCGCAAGTTGATCCTGCGGGCATTCGGCGCCGAACTGGTGCTGACCAGCCCGCTCGAGGGGACCGACGGTTCCATCCGCGCGGTCCGCAGGCTGGTCGCAGACCATCCGGATGAGTACTTCTATCCCGATCAGTACAGCAACGACGCCAACTGGCGCGCGCACCTCGAGACCACCGGCCCCGAGATCATCGAGCAGACCAACGGTCGCGTCACGCACTTCGTGGCCGGCCTGGGCACGAGCGGTACCTTCATGGGCACCAGCCGGGCGCTGCGCCAGTTCAACCCGAACATCAAGGTGATGTCCTTCCAGCCGGACTCGCCCTTCCACGGGCTCGAGGGCCTGAAGCACATGGAAACGGCGATGGTCCCGGCCATCTACGACTCGACCATGGCCGACGCGGACCTGCGGGTCAGCACCGAGGAGGCGCACCGCTGCGTGCGGCGGCTGGCGCGCGAGGCCGGTCTCATGGTCGGCATCTCGGCCGGTGCGGCCCTGGCGGCGACGCTGCAGGTGGCCCGCACGATCGACCGGGGCGTGCTCGTGACGGTGTTCCCGGACGGTGCCGAGAAGTACCTCACCGAAACCTTCTGGACGGCCGAGTGACGATGACAGCGCCGCGGGCGTGCGTGCTCGAACCTGGCGTGGCGATGGTGATCCGTCGTCACGGCGAAGAAACCTTCCCCCACGAGTGCTGCGGCGCCCTGATCGGTCGTGACGGCCTCGTCACGGCGGCGGTGCCGCTGCCGAACACGACGGAGGAGGGGCCCCGGCGACGGTTCCTGGTCCGTCCGTCGGACTACCGGATGGCCGAACAGAAGGCTTCCGAACTTGGTGGTGAACTCCTGGGGTTCTACCACTCGCATCCCGACCACCCGGCGCGGCCCTCGCAGTTCGACCTGGACCACGCCTGGCCCACTTTTGCGTACGTGATTGTCTCGGTGATGGCGGGCACATCGCGCGTCATGACCGTCTGGTATCTCAAGGAAGACCGATCCGCATTCGACGAGGGCACGCTCAATGGCGACGAAAATCCTGATTCCCACCCCGCTCCGCCCCTACACGGATAAGCAGGAGGCCGTCGAGGCCACCGGCGCGACCATCGGCGAGCTGCTCACCGACCTGACCACCCGCTATTCCGGGCTCAAGGCGCACCTGTACAACGAGCAGGGCAAGCTGCGCAGCTTCGTCAACATCTACATCAACGACGAGGACATCCGGTACCTGCAGAAGGACCAGACGCCGGTGTCGGCCACCGATACGGTGTCGATCATCCCGTCGGTCGCGGGCGGCGTCTAAGGAAGCATCGGCTTTCCCGGCGCATCCCAGGGCATCGACGCGGACCCCACAGGCGAAGGACGTGTAATGGCATCATCAGTTGACGATCTCCCCCAGCTGACGAACGAGGAGATCAAGCGATACAGCCGGCATCTCATCATGCCGGAGGTGGGTGTGGACGGGCAGCGCCGGCTGAAGGCCGGCAGCGTGCTCTGTATCGGTGCGGGCGGCCTCGGGTCGCCGGCGGCGATGTACCTTGCCGCCGCGGGTGTCGGGCGCATCGGCGTGGTCGACTTCGACGTGGTCGACTTCAGCAACCTGCAGCGGCAGATCATCCACGGCACCTCGTCGGTCGGCAAGACGAAGCTGCAGTCCGCGAAGGAGCGGCTGCTCGACATCAACCCGAACATCCAGGTGGACACGTACGAGACGGCGCTGTCGTCGGACAACGCCCTCGAGCTGTTCGCGCCGTACGACGTCATCCTCGACGGGACCGACAACTTCCCGACGCGGTACCTGACCAACGACGCGTGCGTTCTGCTCGGGAAGCCGAACGCCTACGGCTCGATCTTCCGCTTCGAGGGGCAGGCCTCGGTGTTTGCCACGAAGGACGGCCCGTGCTACCGGTGCCTTTATCCCGAGCCGCCGCCGCCCGGCCTGGTGCCGAGCTGTGCCGAAGGTGGCGTGCTCGGCGTGCTGCCGGGGGTCATCGGTGTCATCCAGGCGACCGAGACCATCAAGCTCCTCACCGGCATCGGCGAGCCGCTCATCGGGCGTTTCATGATCTATGACGCCCTCCGGATGAAGTTTCGGGAGCTGAAGCTGCGGAAGGATCCGGACTGCCCGGTCTGCGGCACGAACCCGACGGTCACCAAGCTCATCGACTACGAGGAGTTCTGCGGCCTGCGTCCGTCGGTCGAAGCCGAAGCCCAGGCGGCGGTTGCCGCGAACCAGGGCTCGACCAGCCAGACCGAGATTTCCTCGATCGAGCTGAAGCAGCGCATGGATCGCGGCGAGAAGCTCGTCATCGTCGACGTTCGTGAACCGAACGAGTACCAGATCAACCGGATTCCGGGCGCCCAGCTGATTCCGCTCGGCGAGATCCCGCGCCGGTATGCGGAACTGGAAGAGGCGGACGAGATCATCGTCCACTGCAAGATGGGCGGTCGCAGCGCGAAGGCGGCGGACTACCTGCGGACGGTCGGCTTCAAGCGGGTGCTGAACCTCAAGGGCGGCATCCTGGACTGGGTGGACAAGGTCGATCCGAGCCAGCCCAAGTACTGACGCAAGGCAGGCAGGGCAGGTAGGCCGGGTTGAGCTGAGGGCAGGCGGGGCGGGCAGGGCAGGCGCGACTGAAAAAAATCAGTTGATCCAGCCCAGCCGGCCGGCCTGCCCTGTTTTCGGTGCTAATATAGGACCTGCTCGGTCGGATTCTACCGGACTTCAGCAGTCGTATTTCTGACGCTCATGTTGAGACTCTCGAAAAAAGCTGACTACGCGCTCATCGCGATGAAGCACCTCGCCCTCCGCGGCGACGGCTCGTCGAGCGCGCGCGAGATCGCCAGTCTCTACGACATTCCCATCGAACTGCTCGCCAAGATCCTGCAGCGGCTCGTGCGGCGCGGCCTTCTGGCCTCGCAGCAGGGGACCCGCGGCGGGTACCAGCTCGCCCGGGTGCCGTCACTCATCTCCGTGGCCGACGTCATCCAGGCGATTGACGGTCCGGTGACCGTCACCGCCTGCTCGTCGTCCGAGGGCAGCCACTGCGAGCAGTTTGCGAAGTGCAACGTGCGCGACCCGCTGTGGCGGGTGCGCGAGCGGATTCTCTCGGCGCTGGGCGAGTGCACCATCGCCGAACTGGCGGCAGACCCGCCTCCCACGGAACCGGCGGAGCACACGATGGTGCTCCATACCCATATCTGACAGGTGACTATGGCCATCAAGCTTCCGATCTACATGGACTATCACGCCACGACGCCGGCCGACCCGCGTGTCGTCGAGGCCATGCTGCCCTACTTCACGGAGCACTTCGGGAACGCGGCCAGCCGCAACCACCCGTTCGGCTGGGAAGCCGAGGAAGCCGTGGAGAAGGCGCGCAAGCAGGTGGCCGAGTTGATCGGCGCCAATCCGAAGGAAATCGTCTTCACGAGCGGCGCCACGGAGTCGAACAACCTGGCGATCAAGGGCGTCGCCGAGATGTACCGCGAGAAGGGCAACCACATCATCACCGCGGTCACCGAGCACAAGGCGGTCATCGACACCTGCAAGCGGCTCGAGAAGCAGGGCTATCGGGTCACCTACCTGCCGGTGCAGAAGGACGGGCGGATCAGCCTCGACGAGTTGAAGGCCGCGATCAGCGACCAGACGATCCTCATCTCGATCATGACGGCCAACAACGAGATCGGCGTGATCCAGCCGATTGCCGAGATCGCCGCCATCGCCAAGGAAAAGGGCATCCTCGTCCACACCGACGCCGTGCAGGCGGCGGGCAAGGTGCCGTTCGACGTGAACGCGCTGAAGGTCGACCTGGTGTCCCTGAGCGCGCACAAGATGTACGGCCCGAAGGGCGTGGGCGCGCTCTACGTGCGGCGCCGCAATCCGCGCGTGCTGCTGTCGGCGCAGATTGACGGCGGCGGCCACGAGCGCGGCATGCGCTCCGGCACCCTCAACGTGACCGGCATCGTCGGCATGGGCAAGGCGGCCGAGATTGCGAAGAACGAGATGGCCTCCGAGGCCGAGCGGCTGCGCGGCCTGCGCGACCGCCTGAACGAGCGCCTGCACAAGGGGCTCGACGAGATCTTCATCAACGGCTCCATGGAGCACCGCCTGCCGCACAGCCTGAACATCTCCTTCGCCTATGTGGAAGGGGAGTCGCTGCTGATGGGGATCAACGACGTGGCGGTGTCCTCGGGTTCGGCCTGCACGTCGGCCAGCCTCGAGCCGTCCTACGTGCTGAAGGCGCTGGGGGCCGGCGACGACCTGGCGCACTCCTCCATCCGCTTCGGCCTCGGCCGGTGGACGACCGAGGAGGAGGTCGACTACGTGGCGGACAAGCTGATCAGCGTGGTCACGCGCCTCCGCGAGATGTCGCCCCTGTACGAGCTCGCGAAGGAAGGCGTGGACCTGTCGACCATGCAGTGGGAAGTCCACTGATTGCTGAATGCCGATTGCCAACTGCTGATGGGAAACGCCCGACAGCAGGCTGGCAGCGAGTGCAGATGCGCAATCAGCGATTGGCAATTAGCGATTGAGGAGAATCAGAGAATGGCTTACTCGAGCAAGGTGATCGACCACTACGAGAACCCGCGCAACGTCGGCTCGCTGCCGAAGGACGACGTGAACGTCGGAACCGGGCTCGTCGGCGCGCCGGAGTGCGGCGACGTGATGAAGCTGCAGGTGAAGGTCAATCCCGAAACCGGCATCATCGACGACGCGAAGTTCAAGACGTTCGGGTGCGGCTCGGCGATCGCGAGCTCCAGCCTGGCCACCGAGTGGCTGAAGGGCAAGACGGTCGAGCAGGCGCTCGCCATCAAGAACACCGACATCGTGGAGGAGCTCGCGCTGCCCCCGGTGAAGATCCACTGCTCGGTGCTGGCCGAGGACGCCATCAAGGCCGCGATCACCGACTACAAGAAGAAGCAGTCGGCCTCGGCCGACGCCGCTGCGGGCACGACGGCGCAGCCGACGGCCTGAGTCAGCGAGAGAGGTTGGCAGGTCGGGCGGGTCGGACAGGGAGGGCTGGAAGAGTCCGACCTGCCTGGCCCGCCCCGCCGGCCTTTGTGACCCATGAGCATCTCAATCAGCGAAACCGCCGCGAAGAAGATCCGCTCCCTGATGGCCAAGCAGGGCATCGATGAGGGGGGACTGCGCGTCGGCGTGAAGGGTGGCGGCTGCTCGGGCCTCAGCTACACGTTTGCCTGGGAGAAGGAAGCCCGGTTTGGCGACGAGGTCTTCCAGGGCCCCGAGGGCGCCAAGCTGTTCGTCGACAAGAAGAGCCTGATCTACCTGAACGGCACCGTGCTCGACTACGACACGAGCCTCATCACCAAGGGCTTCGTGTTCAACAACCCCAACGCGAAGTCGACCTGCGGATGCGGGAGTTCCTTCGGCGCCTGACCCTGCCCTCCGCCGGTGCGGAGGCCCGTGTATCATGACCAGCCCCAGCTCCCACACCCATCTGCTCCAGGTCTGTCGCACGTGCGGCGGCGGCGCACCGGTCGATGTCCACTTCTGTCCGAGCTGCACGAAGATCCTGACCCTGGGCCGCCAGGGCGACTACTTCTCCTTCCTCGGACTCCCCCGCAGGCTGAACCTGGACACCGCGCTCATCGAGCAGCAGTTCCGGGCCCTGAGCCGGCAGTTCCACCCCGACTACTTCTACAACGCGACTCCCACGGAGCGGCGCGCGAGCCTCGAGCGCTCGTCTTACCTGAACGACGCCTACCGGACGCTGCGGAACCCGTCCTCCCGTGTGGCCTACCTGCTCGATGTGGAAGGTGTCCTCAAGCCGAGCGATCACGAGGCAGGGAAGCAGGTGCCGCCCGCGCTGCTGGAAGAGGTCTTTGCGCTGAACGAGGAACTGGACGAGGTGCGCGACCTGCGGTCGTCGGGTGCACCCGAGGCCCAGTGGCGTGCGCGCCTGCAGCAGGCGGCCCAGCCGATCGAGGCCAAGCGTGACGAGCACGAGTCGCAGCTCCGCGCACTCGCCGACCGCTGGGACGCCCTGGCCGACGATGATGCCGCTGGACGCAGCGCCGTGCTGCAGGCCCTGCGTGACCGCGTCCTCGAACGCAACTACATCGTCAACCTGCTGGCGACGATCGAGCGGGAAGCCACCGGCAAGGGCGGCCCCACGTTGTAGAACGCAGAAGTCAGAAGTTAGACGCCACATTCGGGCGGCGCTGCCGGAAGCCCGAAGCCTGGAGCCTGAAGCCCTTTATGTCCAAAGTCGTCGGTATCGATCTCGGGACCACCAACTCGCTTGTCGCGTACGTGAAGGACGGCGCGCCGTTCGTCATTCGCGACAGGAGCGGGGACGGGCTGGTCCCGTCGATCGTGTCGGCTGCGCAGGACGGGACGATCTACGTGGGGCGTGAGGCGCAGCGTCGCCTGCTCACCGACCCGAGGCGGACGGTCTACTCGGCCAAGCGCTTCATGGGCAAGGGCATCGACGACGTGCAGGACGAAGCCCGGCTGATGCCGTTCCAGGTGTCGGGCGAGCCGGGCGGCGTGGTCCGCATCGGCCTCGGCGAGCGCGAGTTCACGCCCCCGGAGATTTCGGCCTTCGTGCTGCGCGAGCTGAAACGCCGCGCGGAGGAGTGGTTCGCCGCACAGGGCGACATCGATCCCGAGGTGGACCGCGCCGTCATCACGGTGCCCGCCTACTTCAACGACGCCCAGCGCACCGCCACGCGCGATGCCGGCCGCATCGCCGGGCTCGAGGTGCTCCGGATCATCAACGAGCCGACGGCGGCGTCGCTGGCCTACGGGCTCGACAAGAAGAACCATGGCGTCATCGCGGTCTACGACTTCGGTGGTGGCACGTTCGACATCTCGATTCTCCGCGTCGAGGAGGGGGTGTTCCAGGTGCTCGCCACCAACGGCGACACGCACCTCGGCGGCGACGACATCGACGTGGTGATGCTGAATGCCGTCCTGGACGACCTCGCGTCGGCCACCCCGCGGCACGTGCTGCCGGAGGGGTTTGCCGCGGACGGCACGCCCGAGCGCATCCAGCAGATCCGCAAGGCCGTGATCCAGGCAAAGTGGGACCTCTCCGACCACGAGGCCACCGACCTGCTTGGCGTCAGGCTCACCCGCGCGGTGTTCGAGTCGATGATCCGCCCGGTCATCGACCGTACGCTGGAACCTTGCCGTCAGGCCCTCGCCGACGCCGGGCTGCAGCCGACCCAGGTGGACGAAGTGGTGCTGGTGGGTGGCTCCACCCGCATCCCGCTGGTGCGGAGCCTGGTGGGTGAGCTGTTCGGACGCACGCCGCACAGCGAGCTGAACCCGGATGAGGTGGTGGCGCTCGGGGCGGCGGTCCAGGCCGACATTCTCGTGACCGGCAACCGCGAGATGCTGCTGCTCGACGTCACCCCCCTCTCGCTCGGCATCGAGACGATGGGGGGCGTGGTGTCGAAGATCATCCTGCGCAACTCGACGATTCCCGCCACCGGCAGCGAGATGTTCACCACCGGTGTCGACAACCAGACGGCCGTCGACATCCATGTGCTGCAGGGCGAACGCGAACTCGTCGGCGACAACCGGTCGCTCGCCCGCTTCCGCCTGCGGGGGATCCCGCCCATGCCGGCCGGCATGCCGCGTGTGCAGGTGCAGTTCCAGATCGACGCCAACGGCATTCTCAGCGTCACCGCGTCCGAGCTGCGGACGAACGTCGAGCAGTCGATCGAGGTGAAGCCGTCGTACGGCCTCACCGACGAGCAGGTCGAGCAGATGCTCATCGACTCGTTCGAGCACGCGGAGGCGGACGTCTCCGCCCGCCTGCTCATCGAGGCGCGCAACGAGGCCGAGTCGGTGATTACGGCCACCGAGAAGATCATGCGCGGGCCCGACTTCCCGGCCATCGTGGCGGAGGAGTTCGCGGAGGGTGAGCAGAAGCGGATCGAGCAGGCGCTGGCAGGCCTCCGGCACGTCATCAAGTCGGAAGACCGCGACGCGATCCTGATGTGGACCAAGGTGCTGAACGAAGCCACGCAGCACCTGGCCGAGGTCACCATGAACCGCAGCGTGCGCGCCGCGCTGGCGGGGAAGAGTGTGGACGGGCTCTAGCCCGAATCCGAAAGCCTGAGAACTATGCCCAAAGTCACTTTCATCATCGACGGCGAACCCCAGACCGTCGAGTTCGAGCACGGCAAGCTGGAATACTCGCACCACGGGAAACCGGAGTCGCTCCTGGACGTGGCCAAGAACCTGGGCGTGAAGCTGGAGCACGCCTGCGGCGGCAGCTGTGCCTGCACCACCTGCCACGTCATCGTCCGCGAAGGCGCGCAGAACCTCAGCGAGATGCAGGATGACGAGGCCGACCGGCTCGACACGGCATGGGACCTGACGCCGCATTCGCGGCTGGGTTGCCAGGCGGTGGTCGGGGGCGACGTGGTCTGCGAACTGCCGATGTACACCCGCAACTACGTGCAGGAGGGGGGCGGCATCCAGCTGGGCAAGTCCGACCGCAAGAAGGCCGAGGAGGTGGCGCGATGAAGTGGACCGACGCCGAGGACATCGGCATCGAGCTCGCGGAACAGTTCCCCGGCGTGGACCCGCTCACCGTCCGCTTCACCGACCTGCGTGAGCGCGTGATCGCACTCGACGGCTTCGACGACGACCCGAAGGCCTCGAACGAGCCCAAGCTCGAAGCCATCCAGATGGCGTGGTACGAGGAGTACAAGGACCTTCAGGGAAGCTAGAACTTCCCATGCGTGTTCTTGTCGTCGCCGCGACCCGTCCGGAGGTCGAGCCGCTGGTGGCTGCGCTCTCGACGCCGGTGGCGCACCACCGGGTCCTGAGCGGCATCCTCGGCCTGCACAAGGTCGACATCCT
>WBZO01006453.1_pt1 | contig 11351 bp, 8 predicted proteins | sample 5204261 | NCBI WGS metagenome assembly WBZO01 (sample SAMN12412400, study PRJNA552823) | activated sludge metagenome | isolation source: activated sludge from anammox sidestream of wastewater treatment plant... | place: USA: North Carolina | collected 2017-09 | reverse complement strand
CAGTGGTTAACACCTATGTTCGGACAGCGGAGCCTGTGGCTTCAGACCGCTTGTCAGCACTCAGCGATTTGGGGGTGAGGGCTGCTACGATCCGAAATGAGATGGCTGAGATGTCCGAAATGGGTTATCTCAAGCAGCCGCATACTAGTGCGGGACGCGTTCCATCAGATTTGGGTTACCGATTCTTTGTTGATCGCCTTATGCCTCATGACCCTGTGCGTACGGTGCTGGGCGAAGATGCAGGAAACTTTCATGGACGGCTGGGCTCGGCTGTGGATGATGTTCTCACTGGAACATGCCGATTTCTTTGTGCCATCACACACCTTACCGCCCTTGCTACTGGGCCAACTTCGGGTACCATCCGACTTGTGTGGATCGAAATTCGTAAGGTTGCCCAGGATAAAATCGTAGTATTGACTATGTGGTCAAATGGGCAACTTAGGCATGCTTTAGCCGGAACCCAACCTTTGACGGAATCTACGCTGAATACGGTCCGGAAAGTAGTCTCTGATGTCTTGGTAGGCCAGGCATCCTCGGAGTTGAGACATCAACCCGCCGACGAACTCCCCAGCATTCCACGGCCTGCGCTACCGCTGGTTAAACAGGTTAAGGATTTGATAGCGGATACTGCCAGGGAAGTAACGCGCCCCGATGTTTATGTGGATGGAACAAGCTGCTTTGCACGGCAGCCCGAATTCCAGGAGCGCCAGGCTATCGAACATGTGCTTTCAGTGTTGGAAGAGCATGACACATTGGCGCAATTGCTGGAGGCTGCCGCAGTGGGCAGGCACACACAGGTAATTATAGGGGAAGAAAATCCACTTGAACCGCTCCGTTCGTGCAGCCTTGTAGCCGCATCATATAGCTCGGAGAGTGGAATGAGGGGAAGCATTGGTGTTTGTGGCTCTACCAGAATGGATTACCGACGCACGGTAGCGGCTGTGGAATTCGTCGCTCAATCTCTTTCTGATATTCTGGCCCAAGTACTGCCCGCATGATGGCAGGTTCTTCAAGTGCAAGAGAATCATCGGCGCGCGAACCCGGTCAACGTTTCGCGGCGCTTTTGTCCAATTCAAACGCCATTCGTGCCGTGGCTGCGGCGGTGGAAGGAACTCTTGGCCCCAAGGGATTGAATTGCATGCTGGTTGATCGGGCCGGAGATGTCACCATCACAAACGATGGCAGCACTATTCTTTCCCGTATCGACGCCTCTCATCCTGCCGCGAGGATCCTCATCCGCGCGGCACGCGCGCAAGATAACGATGTCGGCGATGGGACAACTACATTTACCGTGCTTACAAGCGCGTTGATTAATGAAGGGGTTTCCCATGCACTTCGAGGAGTTCCCATCCCGATGCTGGTGGATGGCATTCGGGCAGGAGTTGCGGCAGCGGCAAAGTACATCGAGTCTCATGCATTGTTAAGCGGCAGCCTTGAAGACCAACGCCTGCGAAACGCTGTTGTGGTTGCAGCGCGTGGAGAATCCGCGATTGCCGCGGCAGTCTTGGATGCAGCGGTTATTTGCGGCAGCAGTTTGTTGCAGGATGCAAACTTCGACTTGCGAGACTCAATAATTGTTCAGGAAGGCGCTGAGACCGAAGCGTTCTCAGGGATTCTAATCCAGAAGGATCGCTTGAACCGCCGTATGCCAACCCATCTGGAAGATGTCAAGTGCCTGATACTTGACGATGCTTTGGAGCCGGAAGCACTGGGTTCCGAGGCCCTCGCCACCGATCGGGGATTCTCAGCCTACCTCGAGCATCTTGAGCAGTTTAAGAAAAAAGTTGACGAGATCGTTTTATCGGGTGTTGGGCTGGTTATCGTACAAAAAGGCGTACACGATATCGCCGAGGAAAAACTCACAAACGCTGGATGTATCGTGTTTCGACGTGTGGGTGCAAAAGACCTGGCGCGAACAGCGGAGCATACTGGGTCTCGTGTTTTGAAACGTTCAGGCCTTATGGCAAACGGTGCATTGGATGATTGTATGGGCAGGGCCAAGCTTGTAAAGTGTGATGACCGGCAAGGATATGTCGTAATTCGAGGGGGGGCGGGAGAGCCCGCAGCGACTGTCCTGATAGGGGCGTCTACTCGTGAAGTGGCGGATGAAGTAAAGCGTATTGCGGAAGATGCCTGCGGAGCGCTTCAGACTGCGCTTTCTACAGGGCTTGTTGCAGGTGGTGGAGCGATAGAACTGGCCGCGGCTGGGCATGTGCGTGATCTTCGTTCAAGGAGCGCGGGGATGTCCGCGTATGGGCTTGACTGCGTAGCCGAAGCCCTCAAGATGCCACTAGCGCAGATTGTGTCAAACGCCGGATACAATCCTCTTGAGAAAATAGAAGAAGCAGTTGCCGCGCAAGACTTGAATAAATCTGCTTCCTTGGGAATTGATTGCGGCACGGGTGAAGTTCGGGATATGCTGGAGTTGGGTGTATGGGACCCAGCAGGAGTTAAATTACGGGCTTTGCGAGGCGCCGCGGAGGTTGCTGAAGGGATATTGCGTATCAATTCAATTGCCAGACGGCAGGAAAATGACGCAACAGGCGTTGACGCGGCGGACGTGCAGGATTCGGTTTAAGATACAGGTATAAACAATGACACATGGTAACAGGCATAAACTTGAAATAAGTGAGGAAACTGGCGAAAGTACAGTGGGGCCCGAGGTGCCCGACACAAACGGACAGCCATTTGATATTTCGGATATTAATGAGGAAGGCAGCGATATCCTTGCTATGCTCAAGGCTGAACGCGCTCGAGCGGACGACGAACATGACAGATATCTTCGTGCGCTGGCCGATTTTTCGAATTTCAAAAGGCGTCACGAGGAGCGGCAGGCCAGCGTCCGCCAGTTCGCCGCGCGGGACATCATCATTAAACTGCTGGCGATAGTCGATGATTTCGAGCGTGCTCTACGGGCATCCGAGAAATCACACAGCTACAATTCCCTAAAGGAAGGGCTGGAGCTTACCCTTCGCAAGTTACAGTCTTTACTGGAAACCGAGGGAGTGAAACCAATTGACGCGGTAGGTGAGCAGTTTGACCCCGCCATCCATGAAGCTGTCATGCGCGTAGAAAACGGAGAATATACGGAAAACTCAGTGGTGAGTGAGGTCCAAAAAGGGTACATGCTGGCCTCGGAGGTGCTGCGTCCCTCGCGAGTGACTGTAGCTGTGGCGCCCGATACGCCGGCTGCGGATCCGGAAAAGTAAGGGGTGTAAGGCCTTGATTATAATAATGGATCCGGGTGCCGACCCGACTAGCATAAAGGCAATTGAGACTGAAATTGAACAGATGGGCTTGCGGCCATTTATCAACCCAGGTGTTGAGCGTAAGGTTATCGCTGTCCTTGGAGAGATGGGTATTAAAAAAGCCGAACTGGTGGAGCACTTTTCCACCTTCCCTGGCGTCGCGCGCGTCGATCTGATATCGGACCTTTGGAAACTTTGCTCCAAAACGTATCACCCCGAAAGCAGTATTATTGAGGTAAATGGAGTACGGATTGGAGGCGCGGATGTTGTTGTCATTGCCGGGCCGTGCAGTGTCGAGAATGAACAGCAGACGCTGGAGGCAGCCATACAAGTGAAGGAAGCTGGCGCTAAAATGCTGCGGGGTGGCGCGTTCAAGCCGCGCTCCTCGCCTTACAGCTTTCAAGGGCTTGGTGAGGAGGGGCTGAAGATACTTGCCAAAGCACGCGAGGAGACAGGGCTGCCTGTGGTAACTGAGGTTATGGACACTCACGAGGTTGACCTTGTGGCGGAATACGCCGATGTGCTTCAGATCGGTGCCCGTAACATGCAAAATTATTCGCTCTTGAAGAGCGTGGGCAGCTCGGGAAGAGCGGTACTGCTGAAGCGTGGGATGGGGTCTAAGGTGCGCGACTTATTGATGTCTGCCGAGTACATCATGAGTGAGGGCAATCAGAACGTAATTTTGTGCGAACGTGGAATCACCACGTTTGAGGATTCCACACGCAACACTACTGACATTAACGCTATTCCGGTCTTGAAAAACTGGACGCATCTGCCCGTGGTTTTGGATCCCAGCCATTCCACAGGTGACTGGCGGTATGTCATGCCTATTGCCCTGGCTGGGGTTGCTTGCGGCGCCGATGGTCTTGTAATTGAGGTGCACGGTGATCCTCAGCATGCACTGAGTGACGGAATTCAGTCACTCAAGCCTGCTAAGTTCAAAGAATTGTTTGAATCAGTGAAGGATGTCGCCAAGGCTGTTGGCCGTTCGGCTTAACGGCTTAGCTGTTATGCCACGTCCTTATTTCGGTGCATTCAAGGCTTCGATCTGTGATGTGCATTGAGGACAGCGTGTAGCTTCAAGCGGAATGCTCGACAGGCAGAAAGGGCAGGCCCGCGTGTTTTCTTCTTCCGCCACTTGATCACGCCGCAAACGGTTGAGCCATCGAACCATGACGAATACGGCAAAAGCGATCACAAGGAAGTTCAACACAGTGTTGGCGAATATACCATAGTTAATGGTAACAGCTCCTGCCTGCTTTGCGGCAGCAAGGGTGGGGTAACTTTCTCCTGAGAGGTTGAAGTAAAGGTTGGAGAAGTCAACCTTCCCTAGCAAAAGCCCGATGGGTGGCATGATGATATCTTCGACAAGTGAAGTTATGATTTTGCCAAATGCCACGCCGATAATGATACCGACTGCCATATCGACTACATTGCCCTTCATGACAAACTCTTTGAAATCTTTGAACATAGGTTTGTGCCTCCGGTATTTATATGTTGAATCACAGTTGAAATGTTATTAAACATTCCTGCTCATATTCCTTCCTGTGGGCGCCATTATCGCTATGTTAAATTGAACCGGATAACGCCTTCTATCTACCCAAGGCGTTGACACGCCGGCAGCTAAAGGGCTACACTTATGAAGCCGCTGGTGGCGCGGGTAAATGTCTGGCGCTGGTGGTAGTGAAAGATTGGAGAACAAGTAGCAATGGCGCATCTTGCAGTCAACGGAGGAACTAAAGTACGTGAACAGCCATTCCCCTGCTGGCCCATAATTGGAGATTCCGAGCGCAAAGCCGTAATGGACGTGCTCGAAAGCAGGAAATGGGGTGGTGTGGAGCAGCGGCTTGTCCCCAAGTTCGAGGAACAGTTTGCAGCGTTTCAACAGTGTGAGTATGGTGTAAGCGTTACCAATGGAACAGCGGCTCTTGAAGTAGCTATCCGTGCGCTTGGCATCGGTTTTGGCGATGAGGTTATACTCAGCCCCTATACTTTTATTGCGTCAGCTACCGCTATTGTACTGAACAACGCCATTCCGGTATTTGTGGATATTGATCAGGAGACCTATCTTATTGACACTGCCAAGATCGAAGCTGCAATTACACCACGCACCAAAGCAATTATGGCGGTGCATATCGGGGGGATGTCCTGCGATATGGACGCCATTATGCATATCGCTAACAAACACGGACTTTCCGTAGTCGAAGACTGTGCCCAGGCGCACGGAGCGGAATGGGCAGGACAGCGCGTTGGCTCAATCGGCACGGTAGGCACGTTCAGCTTTCAGTCAAGTAAAAATCTTACGGCAGGAGAAGGCGGCATTATCGTTACCAACAACCAGGAGTTATACGATCAGTGCTGGTCGATCCACAATGTCGGGCGAATACCCGGCGGTCGCTGGTATCAACACCGCAATCTGGGATCGAATTTCCGTTTAACGGAATGGCAGGCAGGCGTTTTACTCGCGCAATTCGAAAAGCTCCCAGAACAGATGCAGCTAAGGGAGTCTAATGCTAAGTACCTTGCAGAGAGACTGGAGACCATTCCTGGTATTCGTACACAAAAACGAGATAAAAAGATAACATCCCACGCTTATCACCTTTTTGTCATCCGTTATTCAGGTGATGCCTTCGGAGGAGCATCCAGAGATACTTTCATGAAGGCTATGAACGCAGAAGGAATCCCTTGCAGCTCGGGATACGTGCCGCTTTATCAGGCGGAATTGTTCAATCGCGTTCAGATCAATGAGTGCCCTTTCACCTGCAAGCATGTTGAGACAAAGGTGGATTATTCCAAAGTGGTGTGCCCTGCATGCGAATTTGTTAGTGAAAACGAATGTATCTGGCTGTCGCAGAACATGTTACTGGGTACAAGAGCAGACATGGACTCTATTGTGGAAGCTGTCAATAAAATTCAACAGCATCATAAAGAGCTGGAAGCGGCTCCTGCTGCCGTCGGCGTATAGCCCGGTTTTACAGCGGTGTCTTCAGCAGTGCATAGAGCGCGGGCTCTTATTGATCTGGATGCTGTTCGACACAACTTTCACGAGGTGCGTTGCCTGACCGGCAAAGCGGTTAAAATATGGCCTGCCGTCAAGTCAAATGGCTACGGCCACGGTGCGGTGCCTGTTGTACGCGCCCTTGTCGAAGCAGGAGCAGATGGGTTTTGTGTGGCGACGCCGGAGGAGGCTCAAGAAATTGGCCCTGTTTCCGGCGGTATGCCGGTTCTTTTACTTGGTGCTGCCTATACTGAGGACATCCCTTCAATTCTGGCATTAGGTGTTGAAACAACTATTGTGGATGTTTCTTTCGCTCAAGAGCTCTCTATGCATGCTTGTAAGTCCGGCCGAAGAGTTCGGGTGCATCTGAAGATGGATACCGGGATGGGACGTATAGGGGTTCCGACGGATTCCGCCGTGGAAGTTGCCTGTGAGATAAACAGGCTGCCGGGTTTGGAATTAGTTGGTCTAATGACTCATTTTCCGTCTTCTGATGAGCGTGATCTTACCTTTGCTTGGTCACAGGCTGCTCTTTTCAACGAAGTGTGCAACACCATCCAATGTCTTACAAAACAACATCTCAATCGACATGCCGCCAATACCGGAGCTATCCTTGGGCTTCCTGATGCATATTTTGACACCGTGAGGCCTGGAATCATGATATACGGATGCTTCCCATCATCAGAAGTTGTTCGGTCTGCCAATCTCCAACCCGTTATGACCCTGTCTTCACGCATATCTTTCCTGAAGGATACTCCAGCGGGGATGAGCGTAAGCTATGGGCGGACATGGACTACACGGCGGCCCAGTAAGATTGCCACCGTCAACATTGGCTACGGAGACGGATTGCCTCGCAGCCTTTCAAACAAGGGGGTCGCGCTGGTTCATGGGCAAAATGTGCCGATTGTTGGTCGTGTTTGCATGGACCAGACTATGCTGGATGTAACGGACATTCCAACGGTTTCGATAGGGGATGATGTTGTGTTCTGGGGTAAACAGGGTGATACTGTTTTACATGCGGAGCAGGTAGCGGAGGCGGTTGGGACTATAGCTTACGAGCTTACGTGTGGTGTCACCTGCAGGGTGCCTAGAGTATATATCTGATGTGGATTGTCGTCATTATGATGGGGTTAGGTCTGATGAGCCAGACTGCCGCGAACAGCGTTGACCTCAGCAATGGTTATCTGAAGGCAGTTTTGGAAGGATCTGGAATTAAGGAACTCTGCCTCGACCCAAATGGGAAAGCGCGCTACGGCCCAATAGTCATTCGAGACCTGGCAATAGGGATTGGCTCTAGGACTGGTCCAGCAGTTTCATCGGGTAACAGGTGCGAATTCCATGGACGATTTTTCCGCCCCTTTGAGCAGGGGCGAAGCGAAGCCAACAACCCTTATTTGCTTGTAAAAGGGCACACATTGGGCGTTGTGTTTGAGAATACTTCCGAACAGATGACGTCTGCGGGTTTACGAATGCCTACATATAACGGTAAGTCGGCAGGCGCTGTTCTGAAATTGTATAAGGCGGCGAGAAATGGCCAATTGTTCACAAAAGGGCGGCTTATTGCCGAAAGGCACATAGAAAACCATACCGATAATGCTTGGGCAGATATATCGTTCTCTCCGCAGCCTCCTGGGACGTACTTTATCGAGGCTAGCGACCCGGTACAGGAGATCGGAATTTGGGGTGACACCACAAAAAAGCCTGAGAGTGATTCTTTTACGGATGGCAAGCCTTTAGGCGCAAACCTTAATTGGCGGATGGAAGGAAAAGTTTCATCCGAAGGCAAGTTGATTTATGAGCTAAGCGGTTCTTCTTTAACAGTTTCGTTTGAGTCCGCTGAGGATGGTAGTGATTTTCCGGGCGCGTCGTTTTGGACGGATTGGGAAAAAGGTGGTTACGATCTAGCGCCATCACCATTCGATGCCTTTTACAGCAGTGCAGGACAATGGATTTACCTGAACCAAATCAAGCGCAGGCCGTCTCTGGGGAACGTAATCCCGGCGGACACTATCACATTAAAAGGCTGTGCGGGGTTTGATCTATCCATTTCATTTAATCGAGCCTCGAAGTTCGATTGGTTTGCCGAGGATAACAGGCTAAGTTGGAAGGGCGGGGCGCCATCAATGAGATTTACTGTCTCTCCTCCCACCAAAAAACTTCCTGACTGGGTACCGGTATTCGACTGCCCTGATAAGAAGCTTGCGCGCCTCACAACCGAATTTTATCTGAGCCACGGAGCCAATTTTGGCGTGGGCACCTATCCAGACTGGAAGGAATGGCAGGGGCAAATACTGTCTTGGACAGCAAGCCCGTTAAACGCTGTAGTGCGCGCTCAACTTGCTTCTGGCATCAAGCTAACTCCCGAGGGTTATGTGTATACTTGGGGTGATAGCGAAGGGTGGCCGTTTCCGGCAGCGGACGCTGATGGAGATGGAAAAAACGACTACGATACCCGTCATTTCACCACAAACCCTTGTTTCATTCTGGGGGTATGGAGGCTTCTTTCGTGGACTCGTGATGATTCTTTTGCCGCTGAAGTGCTTCCGCGTGTCCGGTTGGCTATGGATTATCAACTCGACCATCTGAAAGGCTCGGATGGGATGATTGTGACCAACGCAAAAGGACACACAGGGGAAAACGACGGTATAGGCAGTAATTATTGGGACATTTTGCCTTTTGGCCACAAAGACGCATTTTCCAATATCTATTATTGCGCCTCGCTGGATGCTATGGCGGATATTGAGGAATATGCTCTTCTTAACGGGATAAAGGCAGACGGAACAACTCGCACGCCACGTGCATACAGGCGATTAGCTGAAAAGGCTCGAGCAGTTTATCGAGAAGCGTTTTGGGACGCAAACGTGGGCCGCTTCATTGGGTGTATCGACAAGAATGGCGTCTCGCACGACTATGGTTTTAGTTTCGTCAACGTTGAGGCCGCGGCTCGTGGGATCCCCAACCCACAACAAGCCAGGTCCTTGTATAACTGGCTGGATACGGGTGTGACTTCATCGGGGAAGTCGGACATTTACTCTCGCTGGATATTCGCTCCTCGCGCGCTTTCCGTTCACAACCCTCGTCGAACGGAACAACAGACTCCTAAGCCAAGTTGGTGGTTCTTTGGATGGCTCGGTACAGATTATGATGGCCAGTGTCAGGATGGAGGTGCAATCCTTTATGTATCGTTCTACGATCTTATGGGGAGGTTGAAGTATCTCGGTCCCGACAACGCCCTGGCCAGATATAGGGCTATACTTGGCCGTTATGCCATGCCAGATCGCCTCAGCGGAGGAAGTCCATTATTCCTGGGAGAGCTGACGCAGGGCGGCTCAGGAGGCACTGCCGGAGCCGTGGGAGTGGAAGGTGAGTTTCCGGAAAGCGGATTAGTCCCTTGCTTCGTGCTTCATGGGCTGATGGGCCTGCGACCCGATCCTGTTGGTCTGGTTATCGAACCTAAACTGCCTTCTGATATTCCTTGGATAAGCTGCCGCAATATTGTTTTTAAGGGGACTCTTTACACAATTCGGGTTACCGGCAAAGAGGCTACTATAATACGGCAGAAGGATGGAAGTCAACTGATAAAGCCATTCCGAGGCGGGCGTGCTGTGTTTGACCCGCCGCGCGAACGTTGGCGCGGAGCTTAAGATTTTAAGATATTTAATATAAACCCCTTGAGTCCTATGCTCCAGAGCAGTATACTAACGCATAAGAATGTATGTATGTGCCTGGTGTGGGCAGCCAAACATTAAACGCATTATCGCTTAAGACCAACAAGAATCGTACCCGTATAAGGTTGCAGGAGTTGATTTTTGAGACAGACAATTTGCTGGATAAATGGAAAATGGCATCCGGCCCTAACCGCTCTGGTTTCACCTCTGGAACGTACGTATCTGTACGGTGATGGTGTATTTGAAGTTTTACGAGGTCAGGCAGGCCGGTTCTTCCGGCTTGATAAACACATAGCGCGTCTGTACCGAGGTATCGAGGTCATCGGTTGCAACGCAGGAGAGCAGGTGTCCGAGGCAATCAAGGCGCTTCCTAAGGCGTTTGATCATCTTGAATCGGAAGAGATTATCGTACGAATAACTGTCAGCGGAGGGCTTGGATGGCAGGATATGGCGGACCACTCAGGCGGCGCGGTAACAATCCTTGCAAGGCCAGCCCCAAGTGTTCCACCTGAACCGGCAAGAGCCGTTTTGTCATCGGTAATGCGCGATCCAGCGTCGCCACTTGCAGAGATAAATAGCTGTAATGCCCTCTTGAATGCCTTGGCAAGGCGCGAGGCTGAAGGATTGGGGTTTGATGAGGCTGTCCTCTTAAATCATACGGGCGCTCTTTGCGATACAACTGCGGGTAACTTGTTCTGGGTTAGCAAAGGTGTTGCCTACACCCCTGCCGTTGAGTGCGGAGCAATGCCGGGTGTCACTCGCGAAGCTGTCCTCCAGGCAGCGGAAACAGCGGGAATCAGCCTGCAAATTGGGATGTACCCCGCTCAGCATTTGCGGCAAGCTGAGACAGCGTTTGTAACAAACAGCTTGTTTACAATACTTCCCCTTGTCAGCTTTGGAGAAGATCCGCTTCTGGAAGATGATCGAGAAGGTATCACATCGTCGCTTAAAAGCAGCCTGAAACGCCTGATAGAGATTGAGACTCAGGTCTGGGTGTAAGCACTGTGCGGGTCTATGTCATTACCGATCTGGAGGGCGTGTGCGGAGTCGTTGAGCCGTCTGATGTTCACTCGGAGGGCGGGCGATACGCAATGGCGCGCAAAATGCTAACCCAGGAAGTAAACCACGCTTGCAAGGGAGCGTTTCGGGGCGGCGCTGAGTCGGTTGTGGTCTTGAATGGTCACGGGGCAGACCATGCTTATAATGTTGATTACGAGGCGCTGGAGGGGCCTGTAGAGCATATCGTTGGCACTCCTTGGGATAGATATCTGCCTGGACTGGATGAGTCCGTGGACTTGGTTTTCCAACTTGGCGCGCACGCTCGCAGCGGTACACCTCTTGCCTTGCTTGAACACACAATGTCCAGCGCAGCATGGCACTCATTCCGATTGAATGGGCAGGAAATCAGCGAAATGGGTCTAATTGGCTATTGTGCAG
>WBZO01004887.1_pt2 | contig 11351 bp, 8 predicted proteins | sample 5204261 | NCBI WGS metagenome assembly WBZO01 (sample SAMN12412400, study PRJNA552823) | activated sludge metagenome | isolation source: activated sludge from anammox sidestream of wastewater treatment plant... | place: USA: North Carolina | collected 2017-09 | reverse complement strand
AGCACTACACTTCAAAATTCCGTTTCTAAAGTTTCAAAACTTGCACAAAACATTATTGGTTCAGAAATTATTAAATTGGCTGGAGAGGTAAATGAGAAAATAAAGCAAGGTGAAAAAATCTATAATCTCACTATCGGAGATTTTAATCCTAAAGAATTTCCAATTCCTTCCGAATTAAAACAATACATCGTAGATGCTTATAGTGATGATCAAACTAATTATCCAGCAGCCGATGGAATGTTGGAGTTAAGAAATGCGGTTTCTAATTTATTAAAAGAGCGTGGCGGTTTAGATTATAAAAACGATGAAATTTTAATTGCTGGAGGCGCACGTCCTGTTATTTATAGTATTTTTAGAGCATTAGTAGATGCTGATGATACCGTAGTTTTTGCAGTCCCGTCATGGAATAATAATCATTATGCCTATTTGAATCAAGCTAAAGCAATAGTAATTGAGGCAACTCCTGAACAAAACTTTATGCCTTCGGCAAAAGATATTAAACCATTTATACAAGATGCAACATTAGTTGCATTATGTTCGCCACAAAACCCCACTGGAACTGTTTTTAGTAAAGAGGGTTTAGAAGAGATTTGCGATTTAATTTTAGAAGAAAACAAACGCAGAGGATTAGAGACTAAGCCAGTATATTTAATGTATGACCAAATTTATTGGGCTTTAACTCATGGCAATACCCAACATTACAATCCCGTTGTTTTAAGACCAGAAATGAAAAATTATACTGTTTTTGTAGATGGAATCTCTAAATCGCTTGCTGCTACTGGGGTAAGAGTAGGTTGGAGTATGGGGCCTAAATATGTTATAGATAAAATGAAAGCTATTTTGACTCACGTTGGTGCTTGGGCACCTAAGGCAGAACAAGTAGCTTCTGCTAAGTTTTTAGCTGATTTGTCTGTTTACGATAAATTTTTAGTTGAACAAAAAAATAGGATTAGTGTTCGCCTTGAAGGTTTTTATAAAGGATTTCAAGAGTTAAAAAATGAAGGGTATAAAATTGACGCTATACCACCTCAAGCAGCTATTTACCTTACAATTAAATTTGATTTACATGGTATGAAGACTTCTGAAGGTAAAATACTAGCAACCACTAAGGATATTACAAAATATATTTTAGATGAGGCAAAATTGGCTGTTGTTCCATTTTATTGTTTTGGTGCAGATGATAATTCCCCTTGGTATCGTATGTCAGTTGGTACTTGTAAAGTTTCAGATGTACAAGATGTAATTTCTAATTTAAGAAATGCTTTAAAAAAATTATCCTAATTTTAGTTAGCTTTCCGATAATTCCCAAGTTAAAATAACTTGTGGATTGTTATAATATTGTATATTTGCTAAAACATTTTAGATACTATGAGAAAAATTGTATTTGCATTATTATTCGCTCAGCTATTATCATTTAGTTTATTAGCAAATCCTGGTGATACAACTTGGGTAACAATTTGGAATTTAAGAAAGATAACTCAATATGGTAATCACGATACGAGTGCTGTTTTACCTAGTGGAAAAACTTATCGTAAAATACGGATGCATTATATTTTAGGTCGTTATGCTTGTCCTTCAGGAACACAATATTGTGGCTCTTGGGATTATACAACTAAAGTTTTTGCATTACCTCCAGCTTCAGATACAGTGGAGATGGCAAGGGTTATAACACCTTATGCTACCGATTGGATTAATACAAATCGTACTCATGATTTCGTCATAGATGTTACAGATTATGCTAGTATATTAAAGGGTAATTTAGATTTTAGATATGTGTACGAAGGCTATTCATGGGGCTTTACATTAACACTTAAGCTCGAACTAATTGAAGGAACTCCGGCAATGGAAGCACTTTCAGTTCAAAATATTTATAATGGATATTACACTTATGGTAGTAGTACTAATTTAATAGAGAATCATTTAACTGAAAAAACTTTTCAGTATAACGCTCCTGCAACAAAATCTGTAGTGAAAAATATAATTAGTGGACATGGTGCTGATGATAACGATTGTAGTGAATTTTGTAGTAAATATTATCAACTAAAAGTAAATGGCGTTGTAACCTCTCAAAAACAATTGTGGAAGAGTGATTGCGGTTTAAATGATATCTTTCCTCAAACAGGAACTTGGCTCTTTGAAAGGGCGAATTGGTGTCCGGGACAGGAAGTTTATCCTATAAAACATGATATAACCTCTTTAACTTCTCCAGCAACTACATTTTCATTAGATATTGATATGGAACCATACATCGGGCCTACTCAAAGTAATTTAGGAGGATATAGCATCGCTTCTCAATTAATCACTTATGCTAATCCAAGTTTTTTAACCGATGTTTCAATTGAAGATATTGTGGCACCAACGGTTGATCCTAATTATGCAAGAGCAAATGCCATTTGTGCTAATCCAAAAGTTAAAATTAAAAATGTGGGAACGAATCCTTTAACACAAGTGGTTTTTAATTATGGTCTTGTTGGAGCAACCTCATACACTTATAGTTGGGTAGGTAATTTACCTTTCTTAAAAGATACGATTATTGATTTTGGCGCATCGCTTCCACTTTATAATGGAAATCCTACAAACTCTTTTTCAGTTGGTATTGTTTCTGTAAATGGTACAAATGGCGATGACAACTTATTTAATAACAGCTATCATTCTACGTATAATTCAGTAAAAGTTTATCCTAATCAATTTCTTGTACAGTTTAAAGCAAATGCATCTGCTAGTGGTTCAAACGCCAGTTTAAGTGAAACAAGCTGGACTATAAAAGATGATTTAGGAAATATTGTATATAGTAGATTAAATGTGCCTGTAAATGCACTGATAAGAGATACTGTTACATTGCCAGATGGATGTTATACTTTTACTATGAATGATGAGAGCTGTGATGGCATTTCTTGGTGGGCATACCAGTATTATAATCCAAATCCTGGAAATGGATATATAAGATTTACAAAATTAGGTTCGGTGCCATTGGTGTTAAAGAACTTTAATGGTGATTTTGGTTGTCAAATTACAGAACGTTTTATGACTAGTAGTGTTACCTCTGTAATGGATTATAAAAAATTAGAACAAGTGCAGTTATATCCTAATCCTTCCAATGAAGTAGTGAATTTACTTTTTTCGCTAACCTCTTTTCAAGATATAACTTATACAATTACAGATGTAACAGGTAAAATGCTTAAATCAGATGTTTTGAATCATGTGGGTTCCGACGCTTATCCGATTTCAGTAAGTGATTTACCTAATGGTATGTATTATATTAATTGTCAGTTTAAAAATAATCCAACTTCACAGGTTATTAAATTTGTAATTAATCGCTAGCCTATTTCTGTTTTTTATTAAACACTTTAAGGATAATTAACTTAGAAAGCTAATTATTATTAATATCTTTATCAAGATTATTTCTTATTAAAATATAAGATTTAACTCCCTTTTAAGGATATTGTAATCATAGTTTATACAATGAAAGTAAAGTTTTATGGCGCTACAGAAACCGTAACAGGAAGTAAACACATGATTGTGTCTGAAACGGGTTATACTATACTACTAGATTGTGGATTATATCAAGGAAATGGTAAGGAAAGCGATGAAAAGAATAGACACTTTGATTTTTTACCAGAAAAGATAGATGCTGTTATTTTATCTCATGCCCATATTGATCATTCAGGGAATCTTCCATTATTAGTTAAGAAAGGATTTTTAGGTTCAATATATTGCACTCCGACAACACTAGAAGTGGTTGAATTTTTATTATATGATAGTGCAAAGATTCATGAGAATGATATTGAGTTTATAAATAAAAAGCGTAGTAGAAGAGGCTTACCATCTTTAGAGCCATTATATAACAGTAAAGATGTTGAACGTTGTATGAAGCATTTCAAAACTGTTCCATATAATGCTCAATTTCATTTAGATGCAAGTGTTTCGTTTATGTTTACAGATGCTGGACATATTCTTGGAAGTTCTGCTATTCATTTAAAACTTATTGGAAAACATCATCGTATTGTTAATCTAACATTTACTGGAGATGTTGGTAGATATAACGACATGCTTTTAAAATCGCCTTCTAAGTTTCCTCAGGCTGATTATATTATTAGTGAATCAACGTATGGTGATAGGTTACATGAAGAGGTTCCTGATGCGGAATTACATTTCTTAAATATTGTAAGACACACTTGCCTAGAAAAAAAAGGAAAACTATTAATCCCAGCATTTAGCTTAGGTAGAACTCAGGAAATTGTTTTTATGCTCGATAAACTTAAAAACAAGAATTTATTGCCAGATATAAAAGTATATGTAGATAGTCCTTTATCTACGGATATCACTAATATAATGCGCAATAATGTTGATTTGTTTAATGAAAAATTGCAAAAGTATATTAAGGTTGATCCTGACCCATTTGGATTTAAAAATCTAAAATATATAAAAACAAGAGAAGAATCAATGGCTCTGAATGAATTAAATGAGCCTTGTATTATCATTTCGGCATCGGGTATGATGGATGCAGGACGTATCAAACACCATTTAGCAAATAATATTTCAAATCCTAAAACAACAGTATTAATTGTAGGATATTGCTCACCAAATTCGCTTGGAGGCAATATTAGAAATGGACAAAAAGAAGTTAAGATATTTGGAGATTATTTTCAAGTGAATGCTGACGTTGAAATAATTGATTCGTACAGTGCACATGCCGATTACAATGAATTAATAAAGTTTCTGTCTTGCCAGGATGTGCGATTGGTAAAGAAAGTGTTTTTAGTTCATGGTGAGCCTGATGCTAAACTTTCTTTTAAAGAAAAATTAATTGCTAATGGATTTCAAAATGTGATTATTCCTCAAAAAGGAGATGTATATGAATTGTAACTACTGATAGGTGTAACTATTCTTTAGTAAGTAAGTATGCGTTTTTTTATTCAAAAAATTAATTTGAATGGTTTTTGAAATTGAACAATTTCCTTCAAAAGTTGTATTAAATAAAGTATCTATATAGCAATGAGCATACTTCATACCTGGAATATATCTTAATTGATAAAGCTTGTCATATTTTGTTTTCACAAGTTGCCCATTAAAAATGTAACATGTAATGTTTTGTTTACTACTATCGGGTAGTTGTAGGAAAAATAGGTCAGATTTATCTTTTATAATAGTATCGTTTTTTTTACCTGATTGAAAGAACAGAAATTGATTGTCTTCTTTTACAATTTTAATTTGAGTTTGGCTTTTTAAGATAAAAGTGTTTATTACTAAAACTATAAAAACAACTTGTTTCATTGTAATGCTCAATTTTTATTGGAGATTAGATGTAATGACTATTCTTCATTCATTACTCTTCAATTGCATCTTGTATCTTCTCCATCTTACTTTCGCTATAACTTCCTGAAACTAACTCAACAATTTTTCCATTTACATCTAAAACGTAAAAATAAGGTAGATCGTCATTGCTTGGTTTTAGTTGTGTTTTTAAAAGTTTGATGTCTGTGTCGCAATCAATAACGTTTCCCCACAATTCTTTTTGTGTGGCTGCTTTAAAATCTGCAGCAGCCTTCTTAAATCCACTAATTAAAGGGACAAAATAGTAGTTTACATCAAAATAATTGGCTACATCAAAATAATCGGTTCCTTTGGCTTTAGCAACAAATACATCATACATTGGCTGAATCCATGTTTTTAAATCATTTTCTGCACTACGTTTGTAACAGATCCCTACAATGGTATATTTTTTAGTGTTAGATAGTGGTAGAGTTATTGATTTTTCGTCGAGTGTATGGCCACTCATTTTCGGAAAGCTAGATTTTATTTGGGCATTCATACTTACTGTATATGTTATAAGTAATGAAATTATTATTTTTTCAATCATCGTATTAATTTTTTATAAACCTCCTAACATACAAATATGATCAAATTCTGCAGGTTTAACTGCACTTACAGATAGACGTTGCAATTTTATTAACTGCATCTCCTTTAATAGTTTATCTGATTTTATTTGTGTAAGAGTAACAGGTGTTTTTAATGATTTAAAAGGAGAAAAATCTACTGCTACCCAAGCTGTTTCTGTAGTAGTAGGATCTTGATAAGCTTCTTTCACCACTTTAGCTATTCCTACGATACAAAGACCTTCATTACTATGATAAAATAAAGCTAAATCTCCTTTTTTCATAGCTTTTAAATTGTTTCTTGCGGCATAGTTTCTTACGCCGTCCCAAAAAGTAATTTTGTCTTTTTTAAATTGTTCCCAACTGTATTTAAAAGGTTCAGATTTTATTAACCAATAATTCATTTTGTTGTATAGTTTTTTTTAAAGTTATGGTTATTTCATTTAGTTATGGTTAGTGAATTTAGTTATTTATAGTTTTTTATCAAAAGTATTTTTTTATCATCATTAATTTTAATGAAATATGTGTGAAATATTGTAGTAATTGTTAGCTTTGTTTTGAATTTAAAATTTAGTTATTTATGGCACATCTTTCTGATAGAGTGAATCTAATTTCTGAATCTCAAACAATTGCGATGGCTCGCAAAAGTCGCGAACTTAAAGCGCAAGGTGTAGATATTATTAGTTTAAGTCTTGGTGAGCCTGATTTTTCAACACCACAGGTTGTTAAAGACGCAGCCATAAAGGCAATTCAGGAGAATTTTAGTTACTATACTCATGTGAGTGGATACTTGGAATTAAGAGAGGCGATTGCTAAAAAATTTAAGCGTGATAATCAATTAACATATACTCCAGATGAGATAGTTGTTTCAACAGGAGCGAAGCAGAGTATTGCTAATGCTGTATTATGTCTTATTAATCCTGGTGATGAGGTTATTATTCCTGCTCCCTTTTGGGTGAGTTATCTCGAAATTCTAAAATTAGCAGGAGGAGTACCCGTTATTATTGATACTACTATTGATAATGATTTTAAAATTACAGCAGATCAGTTAAAAAATCACATCACTCCAAAAACAAGAATGATGATGTTTAGCACGCCTTGTAACCCAACTGGTTCTGTATACAGTAAAGCTGAACTAAGATCTATTGCCGATGTGGTGAAAGGATATCCTGAATTATATATCATGAGTGATGAAATTTATGAGCATATTAATTTTGTGGGAGGACATGAAAGCATGGCTCAATTTGATGATATAAAAGATAGGGTTGTTACTATTAATGGTGTTTCTAAAGGTTTTGCAATGACGGGTTGGCGTGGTGGAATTATGGCTGCTCCGAAATGGATTGCTCAAGCTTGTGATAAAATGCAAGGTCAATTTACATCTGGAACATGTAGCATTACTCAAAAAGCAATGCATGCAGCCATGGATTTACCCGCTGAAGCTACATATTATATGCGCGACGCTTTTTTAAAACGACGAGATTTGGTTTTGAATTTAATGAAAGACATTCCAGGATTTAAAACCAATATTCCTCAAGGTGCCTTTTATGTATATCCTGAAGTTTCAGCATTATTTGGTAAATCATATAATGAATATACAATAAACAATGCCACTGATTTATCGATGTATTTATTGGATGTTGCTCATGTAGCACTTGTTCCTGGTGCTGCTTTTGGAGATGATAAGTATATTCGCTTTTCATACGCTACCTCAGAAGACAAACTTACCGAAGCTTGTAAACGCATAAAACAAGCCGTTGAATATTTAAAGTAAATTTAAGTCGTAACTATTTGATTGTTAGTTTTTTGTAATATTTTATAAGATAATATTATAACTATACTTATAAAAACATCGAATAATATTATAATTATACTTATAAAAATATCGAATAATTTTGTAAATATGATTATAAATTCATAATTTTGTGGTATGGAAGATATTGTAAGATATGCACATCCAAAATTATTAGCGCATCTTCAAGCACCTGAAATTACTTTGCTTACAGGCTCAAGGCAAGTCGGTAAAACAACTCTAATGCGTCAATTACAACAAAAATTACAAGCAAAAAATAGCCCTTTTTATCATTTTAATTTAGAACACGATAAATACTTATCTGCTTTTAATGAAAATCCTGAAAATATTTTCGATTTTGTTCCAAAGCAAAAGGGAAAAAAGTGTACTGTGTTTATAGATGAAATTCAATACTTAAACAAACCAAGTAATTTTTTGAAGTTGTTATATGATGAGTACAAAGATGTTGTAAAATTGGTGGTAACGGGCAGTTCGGCATTTTATATAGATACAAAATTTAAAGACTCTTTAGCTGGTAGAAAACGCTTGTTTCATATTAAGCCAATTTCGTTTGCTGAGTTTGTGAATTATAAGAAAGGAAAAAATTATGCAGAATATCTGAGTAAAGGGATTCAGGCTAAAACTGCTATACCATTTTTAATTGCTAGTGAATTAGAAGAGTTGTATGATGAGTATTTAGTATTTGGAGGTTATCCAGCTGTAGTTAAAGCAAAAACCGACGTTGAAAAAATGGATATTCTCTTTGAGATTACCACGTCTTATGTGCAAAAAGATTTATTTGATAGTGGAATACGTAAAACAGGAGAATTTAGAACCATGTTTGAGTTATTAGCCGCACAATGTTGTGGGCAACTCAATACGAATGAAGTATCTAAAATCGTAAAGTCGGCCATACCAACTATAAATAATTTCTTGTATCTATTAGAAAAATCGTTTCATATTAAATTAGTACGACCTTTTTATAATAACTACAAAAAGGAATTAGTAAAAATGCCAAAATTATATTTTCAAGATAATGGATTTAGAAACGCATTAATTAATAATTTTCAACGATTAAAAACAAGAGATGATAGAGGGTTACTCTTGGAAAATCAAGCCTTACAGCAATTGTTATATCATTACAATGAGTATGATATAAAGTATTGGCGAACAACGGATCAAAATGAGATTGATTTTGTATTAAAAGATAAAAAAGCACTGGGAATTAAGTTCAAACAGGATGATTATAAAGTTTCGAAATATAAAATATTTAATGAAATTTATAACGATTATCACTTAAATTGTGCTTCCTTTAAAAAAGAAAAGAATAAATTAGCTGTGTGGGAAATTTAATATTAAGTGTATAATAATATGGCAACTCAAAAAAATATTACAGTTGTAGGAGCTGGATTAGTAGGCTCATTAGTATCAATTTATTTAGCTAAGAGAGGACATAAAGTTCAAGTTTTTGAGCGTCGCCCTGATATGAGGAAAGAAAGTATCATTGCTGGGCGTTCAATTAATTTAGCATTAAGTGACAGAGGATGGCGTGGTTTAGAAGGTGTAGGCATTGCTGATGAGATAAAGAAAATTGCAATCCCAATGTACGGTAGAGCCATACATTTAAAAGATGGATCTTCAACTTATCAACCTTATGGTAAGGACTCACAAGCTATATATTCGGTTTCTCGTGGAGGAATTAATATGAAGTTGATGGATTTAGCTGAACAACAACCCAATGTGTCAATCCATTTTAGTGAAAGATGTGATAAAGTAGATAGAAAAAACAATACTGTTACGTTTTATAATACTGTTAAAGAAACAGAACAACAAATTAAAAGCGATTTGGTTTTTGGTGCAGATGGCGCATTTAGTGCAGTACGTACTAATATACAGTTGCATTCAGATAGATTTGACTACCAACAATTTTATATTGATTGTGGGTATAAGGAATTAGTTATTCCGCCGGGTAAAAATGGTGAACATTTAATAGAGAAAAATTGCTTACATATTTGGCCTCGTGGTAGCTTTATGATGATTGCACTTCCAAATATGGATGGTAGTTTTACCTGTACTTTGTTTTTTCAAATGGATGGACCTTTGTCTTTTAATTCTATTAAAACAGATGCAGATGTAATGCAGTTCTTTAAAGAACAATTTCCAGACGCTATTCCATTAATGCCTACATTATTAAATGATTGGAAAACTAATCCTACATCTAGCTTAGTAACTGTAAAATGTAAGCCGTGGGTTTTTGATGATAGAATCACTTTAATAGGTGATGCGGCTCATGCTATCGTGCCATTCTTTGGTCAAGGAATGAATTGTGGTTTTGAAGATTGTGTGGTACTTAATCAATTAATTGATAAACATGGCGATGTTAATGCTGCATGTTTGCATGAATACGAAACATTACGAAAGCCAGATGGTGATGCAATTGCAGATTTAGCTATTGCTAATTTTATTGAGATGCGCGATAAAACTGCTGATAAAACGTTTTTATTGCAAAAGAAGATTGAAGCACATTTTAATACTAAATACCCCGATAAGTGGATTCCATTATACAGTATGGTAACTTATTCGCCTGATATCAGATATAGCGAAGCTTTGTTAAATGGTATTAAACAACAAGCTATTATGGATAAAATAATGCTGATGCCTAATATTGAAAATAAATGGGATAGCGAAGAAGTAGAAAAAGCTATCTTAAATTTATTATAATTTTTATTTTACAAGTTCATTAATTCAATAGTGCCCATGTTTAATTTTATTAAACATGGGCACTATTCTTGTTGATAAATGCAACTCATATCAATCTCTTAAAAAGTTATATTTGATAAAATATAACTTTAAAAAATGAGATTGATATGACAGAGAACGCCTTATTTTTAAGAATTGCGAATGATTTAAAAATTGACTTAAAACAAGTAAAAGCAACAGTTGAATTATTAGATGAAGGTGCCACTGTACCTTTTATATCTCGATACAGAAAAGAGGTAACAGGCAGTTTAGATGAAGTCCAAGTAATTACGATAAAAAATGATATTGAACGCCTACGTCAAATAGAACAACGTAGAGAAAGTATTTTAAAATCTATTGAAGGACAAGGCAAACTTACACCTGAATTAAAAGATAAAATAATAGCTGCCGAATCGCTATCTGCATTAGAGGATTTGTACTTACCTTATAAACCAAAACGTCGTACAAAGGCAACAGCGGCTAGAGAAAAAGGACTAGAGCCATTAGCAAATTTAATCTTAGAGCAAACCACAGCCGAGCTGTTTCCCGAAGCAATTAAGTATGTTAATAAAGAATTAGGGGTAGAACATCCTGAAGATGCTCTACAAGGTGCAAGAGATATAATTTCCGAAATAATTAGCGAAGATGCTATTGTGCGTGAAGGAATGAGAACAATTTTTAAAAAATCGGCAATTATTCGTTCAAAAGTAATTAGAGGTAAAGAAGATGAAGGACAGAAATTCGAAGATTATTTTGAATGGGAAGAACCCTTGGCATCGTGTCCAAGCCATCGTATGTTGGCTATGCGCAGGGGCGAAAAAGAAGATGTATTGATTTTAGATATTATCATTGATGATGAAATAGCACATGAATTAATTAAAAAACAATTTATAAAATCAAGGAATGAGTGTGCAGAACAAATTCAAATGGCTATTCAAGATGGT
>WBZO01006451.1_pt1 | contig 11357 bp, 6 predicted proteins | sample 5204261 | NCBI WGS metagenome assembly WBZO01 (sample SAMN12412400, study PRJNA552823) | activated sludge metagenome | isolation source: activated sludge from anammox sidestream of wastewater treatment plant... | place: USA: North Carolina | collected 2017-09 | reverse complement strand
CGGCGCCGGCTTCTTCTTCGACTCGTCGCGCTCGAGGATGGTGAAGGCGACGCGCCGGTTGTTGGCGCGGCCCTCCTCGGTGTCGTTCGCGTCGACGGGCTTCTCCTCGCCGTAGCCGGCGCTGACGAGCCGCTTCTTGTCGATGCCGTGGTCGGTGAGCCACTTCATGACCGCCGCCGCGCGGCGTCCCGAGAGCGCCTTGTTGTAGGCGCTGTTGCCGACGTTGTCGGTGTGCCCCTCGACGCGGAGCTTCGCGATCTCCGGATGCTCTTCGAGCACCTTCTTCACCGCCTCGAGGACGGCGTCGCTCTCGCTCAAGATCTCGGCGCTGCCCGTCTTGAACTTCACCTGCTCGCCGATGCGGATCTCCTTGTCCGTCACCGTCACGAGCGGGCAGCCGTTCTTCTTCGGATCCTCGTTCGGCGGTCCGGCCTCCTGCGGGCACGCGTCGACGTCGTCGAGGACGCCGTCCCCGTCGGCGTCGGCCGGGCAGCCGTTCTTCTTCGGATCGGCGCTCCTCGCGCCCTTGACCTCGGGGCACGCGTCGTCGACGTCGGGGATGCCATCCCCGTCCTTGTCGGGCGGGCAGCCGTTCGTGCGCGGATCGTTCGTGCGCATGCCCGGCACGTCGATGCACGCATCCTGCTGATCCGGGATGCCGTCGCCGTCGCGATCGGGGCAGCCGTTCGTCGCCGGATCGGTGGTCCTGATCCCGGGCACCGTCGGGCACGCGTCGTCGCGATCGAGGACGCCGTCCTTGTCTCGATCCGACGGCGGCGGCAGCTCGCGCGGACAGCCGTTCTTCTTCGGATCCGGATCGCGGACACCCGACGCGTCCGGGCACGCGTCCTCGTCGTCGGGGATGCCGTCCTTGTCGCGATCGGGCTTCTCGTACGCCGCGGCGTACTCGAGCGAGAGCAGGCCGCGCAGCTGCGGCGCGCCGTAGCCGCGGGTGAGGCCGCCGCCGACGCCCGCTCCCACGCGGAGCTCGTCCGTCACGTCGTAGTGCAGGCCGAAGACCCACTCGGCAGGCGACGAGCGCTTCGCGAAGAACGTGTCCGAGCCGCTGAAGACGGTGGAGCCGAACACCTCGGGACCGATGACCAGCTTGCCGTCCTTCGACTTGATCCCCGCTCCCAGGGCCCCGACGAGCTCGCTCCCGAGGTCGCTGCCCGCGTACGCGTCGTCGCGCGCCCGATAGACGACGGCGAGGCGCGCGGCGTAGGTGAGGAGACCGAGGTCCCCCGCGGCGAGGACCTGTGGAGCGAGGCGCACCGAGCCGTCGCCGGTGAACTGCGAGCGCTCACCGGTCGGGATCCACGCGCGCATGCCGACCGCCAACGTGAACGGATCGGTCTTCTGTCCCACGACGCGCAGATCGGCGGCGAAGCGGAAATCGCCCATCGCCGGCTTGTCCGCGGGCTTCAAGGTCTCGCCGTTCAGGCGCGTCTCCTCGCCGTCCTGGTAGAGCGCGAGGGGCAGGTTCATGCCGAGGCGCAGGCGATCGGCGAGGACGAACGAGCCGCCGAGATGCGCGAACATCTGGTGGCGTACGACCGAGCTCCGCTCGTTGCCGTTCGGGTCGTTGACGACGAGCGGCTTGTACGCGTAGTCGAGCACCGCGCCGAACGCGGGCCGTGCGCCGCCGCGGAGATCGAGGTTGTCGGTGACGAAGAACTGGCTGCCGCGCTCGGCCGGCTCGAAGCGATCGATGGCGAAGCCCGTCGTGGACTGCGCGGCGGCGCCCTTGGGGAGCGACAACAGGAGCACGCCGGCGGCGCCGGCAACGGACAGGCGTAGGGTCTTCATCGATTTCCTCGAGCAGCGCTGGTTTACCACGGTCCGGCGATGGACCAGCGGACGACCGTGTCGCCGTCCTCCTCCGGGGCCTCGAGCGCCTCGAGCCCCTTTCGCTTCACGTCCGCGTAGCCCTCGAGGAACGACGCGTCGACCAGGGCGGCCGCCGCGGCGATCGGGTCGGTCCCCGGCCGCCACGAGGCCAGCTCGTCGGGCAGCGCAGGGACGGCGATCCGGGGCGGTGCATCGGGCGGCGCGACGATCGTCCAGACGTGCTCGCGCGTCTTCGGCCAGGCGAGGCGAACGACGAGGGCATCCGCCTTGGCCGCCGCCGCGTCGCCGCGCACGCGGAACCTCACCGCCGGACGCGGCGTCCCCGCGCCGTCGACGACCGGATCCGATACGCGCGGCAGCATCTGCGCGCGCAGATCGATCGCGATCGCCTCGGGCATGTCCTTGCGCTTCTCGTCGAGCATGGCGCGCTCGGCGGGCTCGGCGGCACCGGGATACGAGAGCGTGAGGGACAGCTTCGCGCTCGCGCCGAGCGGACGCGGCGCGGTGAAGCGCAGGGTGGCCCGATCGCCGAGCGGCGCCTCGCGGCGGTTTCGCACGAACGCATCCGCTCCCTCGGGAACGAGGGCGAGCTCGCCGGCGATCGTCGCGCCTTCCTCCGCTTCGCCTCCCGTCACGTCGACGGAGAACGTCCGCTGGTCCGCGCTCCACGCGGGCAGCTTCGCCTCGACCGTCCCTCCGTCGCCGCATCCCGAAAACCAAGCGTGCGCGTACGCGATCGGCTCGCCCCTCTCGTCCCACGCCTCCGCGAGCACACGGAACCTCCCGCCCACGAGGAACCGCTGGAGCACGCTCGCGCGCTGCCCCTTCTCCGGATCGACCACGTCCGTGCGGTTCACGCCGAGCGCGATCGTGTACCTCGCCGCCTTCGGGTGCCTCTCGCGCAAGGACACGATCGCGGTGCACAACGTCTTGCCGGGCCCGCCCTCGTCCTCTTCCTCCCCGACGACGATCCGGTCGTCCGGGCTCACGCCCGTCACCGTGACGAGGTGCTTCACGCTCGAGCCGTGCGCGACGGTGATCATCCCGCCGGGCGCGATCGGCCCCGAGGCCCTGCCGTCCCTGCCAGTCCTCACCGACGCGAGGATGCCGCCCGCCTCGTCGTGGAAGACGACCCAGTGATCGGCGAGCGGCTTGCCGTCGTCGTACACGCTGATCGAGGCGCGGGTGGGCGGGATCGCCGGTGTCGAGGCGGAAGACGGCGCTGCGGGCGGACGCACGAGCGCTCTACCGGCGAGCGCGGCGGCGGCTCCGATTCCGAGCACGATCGCGATCGTTCGGGACTTCACGACGCGCTACCCTGGTCCCGATGTCGTGGAGACGACCGCTCTCCGGCGTCGCCGCGGCCGCGATCGTCACGCATCTCACCGCGCTCGGCGCGGGCTTCGTGTGGCTCGACCACGCGCACATCGAGGACCGGCTCGCGATTGCGCCGCCCGCCGGCTGGCCCTCGCTCTTCGCGCGCGGCTTCGCGGGGACCGGCTACTACCGGCCGCTGACGGCGCTCTCGCTCTCGATCGACGCAGTCGTGGGGAGCCCGCTCGTCTACCACGCCACCAGTATCGCCTGGCACGCGGCCGCTGCGGTGCTCGTCGTGCTCGCGGCCGATGCGCTCGGGCTCGCGCGCCGCGCCGCGGTCCTCGCAGGGCTCTTCTTCGCGGTCCACCCGCTGAGCGCGCTCGTCGCCGACGCCATCGCGTTCCGATCGGAGGCGATGGTCGCCGCCGCGCTCCTCACGCTCGTGTGGGCGCACTCGCGGGGCCGCCCATTGCTCGCCGCAGCCGCGATCGCGTCCGGCGCGCTCACCAAGGAGATCGCGTTTCCGCTCGCGCCGCTCTTCGTGATCGCCGTCGAGCTCTCGCGAAAGTCCCGACCTGCGGGCCGCGCGCGCCTCTTCGCCGCCGAGGGCGCGGCGCTCGGCGGCGCGTTCGCGCTGCGCGTCGCGTCTGCGCCGGCGTGGCGCGCGTCGCATCCTCCGCTCTCGGTCGGCGATGCGCTCGGCACGCGCCTCGCGTCGCTCGCGAAGAGCGTCGCCGCGGTCGTGCTGCCGATCGACCGCACGATCTGCGACGCCTTCCCGGTCACGCACGTCCACCAGCCGGCGGCGCTCGCCGGAGCCGTCGCATTCGCCGCGCTCGCCTGGGGCGCATGGAAGAGGAGAGGCCCCGCGCTGCTCCTCGCGTTCGCCGTGCTGCCATCGCTGCAGCTCGTGCCCGTGACGCGCTGGTGGTCGCCGCACTACGTCTACGTGCCTCTCGCGTTCCTCGCGATGCTCGTCGGCGAGCTCGTCGAGCGCCAGGGCTACCGGCTCCGCGCTCCGTCGATCGCCGTGCTCCTCGCCCTCGCCGGCGTCACGCTCCACGACGGTCGCAAGTACGCCTCCGACGCGACGCTCTGGGCGCCCGAGGTCGAGGCGCATCCCGCGTGCCGCGAAGCGCAGTTCTACCTCGGCGAGGTCGCGCGCGGCGACAAGCAGTGGGATGCGGCCGCGAAGCGCTACGAGGCCGCGCTCGCGCCGAAGGCCGGCGTCCTCTCGTTCGTCGATCGCCGCGCCGCCCTGCAGAACCTCGGCATCGTGCGGGTCGAGCAGCATCGCCTCGCGGACGCCCGCTCCGCCTTTCGCGCCGCGCTCGAGGGGACGATCGATCCGGCGGCGCGCCGCGAGCTCACGCACGATCTCGCGGCCGCGACGCTGAGTGACGGTGACGCCGCGGAGGCCGCACGCCTGCTCGAGGCGGAGACCGCGCGCCCCGATGCGCTCCCGCAGTCGATCCTCGTGCGGGCGATGGCGCTCGAGGAGCTCGGGCGCGTCGAGGAGGCGCGCGCGCTCCGCTCGCGGCTCGGCCGGTAACGATGCGACGCGGTTCCTCGACGTACTACCTGGGGTTGATGTTCGTTTGTGCAGGTGCGCTCGCCAACGTCTGCCGCGCGTTGCATGCATCACGAACGTCCTCTTGAATGCGCAAGTAATGGTTCGCGCGGGACGCTCGTTCGCTCTTCCAATCCTCCTCGCGGCCGCAAGCGCGTCGACGTATCCGCTCGGTTGCTCGGGATCGACCGATTCGGCCCCGGGGGCCTTCGTCGATGCGGGCGGGGAGGCCGCCGCCGCGCAAGAGGACGCTGCCTCGGCTGGCGAGCTCGACAGCGGCCAGCCGGACGCTCGGGCACGGCGGCCATGCCGAGGCCTCGAGGACGTGCCGGAGGGCGCCATCTTCTGCGACGACTTCGACGCTACCGACGGTGGCGTCGACGGCGGCCTCGCCAGGTGGGCCGAGTCCGCGACCGGCGGCTCCGTCACGCTGCTGACCGGCGATGCCGTGTCCGCGCCGGCGTTCGTACGTACGAAGATCGACGTCGCCGGTGGTGAGGCAGCCCTCGTGCGCGAGCTCCCCGGGACGTACACCATCATCTACGAAGCCGACATCCGCGTCGTGAAGCGTCCGACGGGCAGCGTCCAGCTCCAACGCATCTCGATCCCGCCCGCGCACTTCGTCTTGTTCCTCGAGCTCGGGACGACCGCCGACCGGCTCGTGGAGCAGTACTTCGACGCCGCCGGCGCGCAGGAAGACGCCGTTCCGCTGAACGGGGGCTTGCCCGAAGGGGCCTGGGTTCACGTCGAGATGGGCGCGGACATCGGCGACTCTGCGTTCCGTTTCTGGCTCGCTCTCGACGGGATCAAGGTGGCTTCGAAGCGGCTGCGCGGGGCCCCGGGGTCGGCGACCTTCTTCGCATCCGCCGGTCAGGTGACCGACATCTCCCGCGCAGGCGTCGGCGGGATCGTCGACGTCGACAACGTTCTCATCACCCTGAAGTAGAACGCCGTCGGCCCCGTCGCGGGCCGGGGCGCGTCAGTTCGAGCTCGTGATCGTGAAGGACGTCTTGCCGCTGCTCGCCGGCGGATCGATCACGACGTCGCCGACGGTCTTGAAGTAGCCCTTCGCCTTCTTCGGATCGCCGTCGACGTTGAACTCGATGAAGAGCGCGCCGAAGTCGGCCGCGTAGGTCGACGCCCAGTACGGCTGGTTCGTGTTCTGCAGCGTCCGCTGGTCGACGCCGCCGAGGCTCGAGTCGAAGAAGAAGTGCTTGCCCGGTCCGACGCACAGCGCGAACGGATCGTTGCAAGCTGCATCCACCGTGAGCGCCTGATCGGCGGTCATCGTCTTGCTGCGCGAGTACGTGTGCGAGTGGCCCTGCGCGACGATCGCCCCCGCCTCGCGGCAGTTCTCGTAGATCTGCCAGCCCATCTCGTTGCCCTTCGGGCCGACGTTCGTGGCGCGCATGTTCTTGTGCCACGAGCAGATCTTCCAGATGTGCTTGTCGTTCCCGAGCTGCGCCTTCACGTACTCGGCGCGGGTCGGGCTCGTCTCCGACTCGTCGACGAACACCATCTTCAGGCCCTTGTACGTCACCGCGTAGTTGCTCGCGCTCGGCTTCGCGTCGTCGGGCGTGACGGCCCACTTCGCGAGGCGATCGTCGAGGCCCTTGCCGAGCCCGGTCGCCTTCTCCCAGTCGACGTCATGGTTCCCGCGCGAGACGAAGTAGGGGATGTTCGCCGTCTCGAGCTCACCGTCAGCGACGGGGAACCAGTCGGCGGCGTTGTCGCCGCCGTACGTGAGGTCGCCCTGGATCATGACGGCCTGAGCCTTCTCGCGCTTCACGAGGGCGAGGACGGCCTTGAAGTCGTTGCCCGCCGCCGTGTCGCCGATGAAAGCGACCTTGAAGTTGGGATCGGTGGCCCCGTCGACGCCGCCGGACGTGGAGCCGCTCGACGTCGCGCCGGAGCTCGTCGACCCCGAGCTGGTCGCGCCGCTGCTCGACTCACCGCTGCTCGAGCCGCCGCTGCTGGTGCTCCCGTTGCCGCTCGAAGCGCCTGGGTCCTCGGTCGCGTCCTGACCGCAGGCGGAGAACGTCCACGTGCCCGCGATCAGGGTCACGACAACGAGCCACCATGCCCAACGCCGGTCCTCGCGCGCCATCGTCCGTGGACTATAGCTCAGCGACGCGCGCGCGCCGCCTCGGACGCGCCGATGTTCGCCTCGCCTCCGTCCATCGCGTGAGCCTGGAGTTGCGCGTCTTGCGCATCTTGCGCGATCCGCGGTCCGCCGCCCGCCACGCGACGCGCGAGCTCGTCACGGAGGCCCGGCGCGATCGCATCGACCCACGCGGAGAGCATGTGGCCTTCGCGGAGCTCGGCATCGACCCGCTCCTGCTCCTCGCGGGAGGCACCTTGCGGGGCGGTGGCGAGCACGAGATCGGCGAGCATCTCGTCGCGAAGCGGGATCGGCAGCTCGCCGGTGCGCTGGCGGGCGATGGTGCGGGCAGCGTCGAGATCGCCGCGGCGGACGGCGGCGATGAGCCGGACGCGCTGCTCGAAGACGGCACGATGGCCGAAGGCGCCGTGCTGCGCGGCGATGGTCGCGAGCTCGGCGTTCGCCTCGGGCTCGCGGCCGAGCGCGGCGAGCGTCGTTGCGCGCTGGCCGAGCACCGACGGCGTGAGCGCGAGCGCGGCGGCCGAGCGCGTGCCGTAGGGCTGGGCGTTGATCGTGGCGAGCGCACGGTCGCAGTACGCGAGCGCCTCGCCGAACTGCGCCTGCTGCTCGAGGTGCCGCGCGCGGAGCCAGAGCGCCTGCGCGGCGACGAGGCCTGGTCCGCGATAGAGGCGCTCGAGGATGGGGGTCGCCGTGGCGATGTCGCCCCCGGCGAGCGCCCGCTGCACGGCGAAGAGCTCGCGCTCGTTCCCTCGTCCCCTCGCGATCACGCGCGCGAAGACGAGCGCGACGATCGCGACGAACGCGAGCGTCGTCACGAGCGGCATCGTCGTCGGATCGGTCGGCGGCACCGGCGCGTGCGACGCGCCGTGCGAGGACGACGGCGACGGCGTCAAGAGCTGCCAGACCCCGAGGAACAGGACGACGAGCGCGGCCCACAGCACGGCCAGGCGGCGCCACGGTCCGCGTGCGGTCGGCTTCGCGTTCGCCCGGGCCTGGGCGACCGCGGCCGCGGCCGCTTCGGTGGGCGCGGGGACGGACGGAGCCTCGGCGCGCTCGGCGAGACGCGAGGGCTCGTCGGCGAAGGCGGCGGCCTCCGGCGCGATCGAGGCGATCCAGTCGCCGAGCGCGTCGCGCGTCTCCGCGTCCGAGGGCCTGGCGGGCTCGCGATAGACGCTCCGGGCGCGTGTGTGCACCATCTTGCGGATCGCGCGCGCGAGGACGCGCTCACGAGGCAGCGCATGCTCGAGCATGAGCGCACCGTGCGCGCGGACGTGCGCGGCGAGCGCATCGCTGCCGCCGTTCGTGCGGGCGAGCGCGACCGCCTCGGCGATGCGCACGCGCGAGAGCGCCTCCGGGCTCGCATAGGGAGAGGCGAGGACCTCGGCGACGTCCGCGTGCACGCGATCCGTCTCGCCCATCGACGCGTGGACGAGCGCGCGGACCGAGAGCGCGAGCGTTCGCTGCATGTGCTCGTGGCCGTGGGTGAGGAGGCTCGTCTTCGTTCCGAGCGCCGGCTCGATCGCCTGCGCCGCGGCCGCCGCGTCGCCCCGGTAGAAGGCGATGAGGGTGCGCTGGAATGCGATCGCACGCTTCACGGATCCCCGCCGGGCGGCCCGCGCGGGGATCGCGTCGAGGTGCGCCGCCGCTTCGTGCACCTGTCCACGCGTCAGCGCCTGGAGCGCTGCGTGCGTGCGCTGCGCGGCGCGTCCGATGCGGGCCGCGTAGCTACCCCACCCGATCGCGAGGAGCCCGAACGCGCCGATCGGCAGCGCGATGCTGCCGAGGAAGAACGCGAGCACGACGAGCACGCCGCCGAGCCCCACGATGAGCTTCGCGCTCTTCTCCATCGGCGGAGGGGGCAGCGGCGGAGGCAGGCGAGTCGCAGCGCGAGCCATCGAGCGGAAGCCTAGCGCGTCTTTTGCCTTTCGCCGGGCCGTGGTAAGCCCCGCATGAAGGATCATCCATGTTCGACGCGATTGCGAAAGGCTTCCGGCAAGCCAAGAACCGGCTCGCCGGCCTGACCGAGCTCACCGAGCAGAACATCGACACCGCGCTGCGTGAGGTGCGGCTGTCGCTGCTCGAGGCCGACGTCGAGCTCGGCGTCGTGAAGGCGTTCCTCGCGCGCGTGAAGGAGAAGGCGCTCGGCGAGGTCGTCCGGATCAAGGCCAAGGGCAAGGACGGCTCGGCCATGCAGGTCTCGGCGGGCGATCAGTTCACCAAGATCTGCCACGACGAGCTCGTCGCGTTCATGACCGCCGAGGGGCCGGCGATCACGTGGGCCGAGAAGGGCCCGACCGGCATCATGATGGTCGGCCTCCAGGGCTCGGGCAAGACGACCTCGTGCGCGAAGCTCGCGCGCTACCTCCAGAAGGAGGAGAAGAAGAAGCCGCTCCTCGTCGCCGCCGACATGCAGCGTCCCGCCGCGGTCGAGCAGCTGCAGGTGCTCGGCAAGTCGATCGGCATCCCGGTCTTCAACATCCCGGGCGAGTCGCCGGTCACGATCTGCGAGAAGGCGATCGCCGAGGCGAAGAGCAAGGGCTGCGACGTCATCATCTTCGACACCGCCGGCCGCCTCGCGATCGACGAGAAGCTCATGGAGGAGCTCGCCCAGATCAAAGAGAAGGTCGAGCCCGAGAACATCTACCTCGTGGTCGACGCGATGATCGGCCAGGACGCGGTGAAGGTGTCGAAGGGGTTCCACGACCGCCTCGACCTCACCGGCGTCATCCTGACGAAGCTCGACGGAGACGCCCGCGGCGGCGCGGCGCTCAGCGTGAAGGAAGTGACCGGCGCGGCGGTTCGCTTCGCCGGCGTCGGCGAGGGCACCGACAAGTTCGAGGAGTTCCGTCCCGAGGGCATGGCGAGCCGCGTCCTCGGCATGGGCGACGTCGTCGGCCTCATGAAGGACTTCCAGGAGGTCGTCGACGAGGAGAAGGCCGCCCAGGACGCGATGAAGATGCTCCAGGGCGACTTCACCCTGGACGACTTCCTCTCGCAGATCCGGATGATCCAGAAGATGGGGAGCCTCAAGGACATCGTCGGGAAGCTCCCGGGGATGGACCAGCTCCCCACCGACGTGAACCTCGACGATCGCGAGCTCGTGAAGATCGAGGCGATGATCTCGAGCTTCACCGGCTTCGAGCGCAAGGACCCGTACGCGCTCATCCGCGAGCCGGGCCGCGTCGCGCGCATCGCGAAGGGCTCGGGCAACGACGAGAAGGCGGTGAGCGAGCTCGTCCAGCGCTTCCTCTTCATGAAGCAGATGATGGGCAACCTCGGCGGCATGGGCGGCATGGGCGGCCTGCTCGGGAACATCCCCGGCATGAAGCAGCTCGGCGCCATGCGAAACATGAAGAAGGCCGCGCAGCAGATGGGCGCGATGGGCGGCTTCCCGGGGATGGGCGGCTTCCCCGGCATGGGGATGCCCGGCTTCCCCGGGATGCCCGGCATGCCCGGCATGATGCCCGGCCAGTTCGGCATGCCCGGGATGGGCGGCGGCGAGAGCCTCACCAAGATGAAGGCGCTCTCCGAGAAGGAGAAGAACGCGAAGAAGGCGCAGCGCAAGCGCGAGAAGGAAGCGCGCAAGAAGAGCCGCCGCTGACGCCGCGCGCGCTCGCCGAGCTCGTCGACCAGCGAGAGCCCGGCATCGCGCTCGTCCGTTCCTGGATCGCGCAGGCGACGCACCCCGTCGAGCTGCTCCCGGTCGAGCGTTCGGCCGGCGAGCAGGCGCTCGTCGCGCTGCAGATCACGAGCCGCGCCGATGGGCGCGCTCGCGCTCGAGACGGGCGGGGTCCTCGTCGATCACGGCTGGGTTCGTATCCTCGGGGGAGGGTCGCCGCGCCGGCTGAGCGCGCGCCGTCACCCGGCCAGTGGGTCACGGTAGATGTTCGCAACGGGTAGACCACAGCCGAGGGACGTGAGCAGCGCGACGTCACCCTCGCGAGCGATGTGCCGAGACCAGCTCCCGTCGGGCTCGCGGCGCACGATCTCGATTTCACGTCGATCGTACGCGACGAGCATGACCTCGGCGACGGACGGAACCCGCTTGTAGTGGCCGAGCTTCTCGCCCCGGTCGTAGTCCTCGGTGGACGGACTGAGAACCTCGACGAGCACGCGCGGATTCACGGCCGTGTGCTTCAGGCGATCGGTCGGGTCCAGCTCGATCGCGCCGCAGATCACGCTCACGTCCGGGTATGTCCAGAGTCCCGTGGCCTGCACGCAGATCCGTAGATCCGGGCTGTAGACGCGGCACGGCTTCCCATCGAGCGCGTTGCCGAGCAGTCGCGTGATGGCGGCCGTCACCGCCGCGTGCTCGGGCGAACCGCCCGACATCGCGACGACGCGGCCATCGAGGAACTCGTGCTTCACCCCGCTGGTCTCTTCGAGCCGGAGGTAATCCTCGAAGTCGAAGCGATGGTACGCGGCCGAGATCATGACCGAGAACATGATGGCGGCCGACGCCGCCGAGGGCCTGTGCGCCTTCATCGAGAAGCGGGC
>WBZO01006450.1_pt1 | contig 11359 bp, 9 predicted proteins | sample 5204261 | NCBI WGS metagenome assembly WBZO01 (sample SAMN12412400, study PRJNA552823) | activated sludge metagenome | isolation source: activated sludge from anammox sidestream of wastewater treatment plant... | place: USA: North Carolina | collected 2017-09 | reverse complement strand
GCTGCTCGAGGTGCGGCGCATTCTCGTCGCCGAGGCGGTCGCCCTCGCCGCCGTGCGCCACACGCCCGACGACATCGCGACGATGGAGCGGATCTCCGCGGAGCAGACGGCACGTCTCGGCGATCCGCTCGCGTTCGCGCGCGGCGACATCGCGTTCCAGCGCGCGGTGCTGCGCGCGGCGAAGAACGTGGGCTTCGAGCTCATCCTGAACTCGTTCGCGCGCTTCCCCGACGACCACCCGGAGCTGATCGAGACGCTCTACGACAAGCGCGAGGACTCGCTGCCGTTCTACGGCGCGGTGATCGAGCTGGTGAAGGGGGGCGACGGCGACGCCGCCCGCGAGACGCTGCGCAGCGCGTTCAACCTGATGGACGACGAGTGGCTCGCGCGCCACGGCCACAAGCGGAAGGCTCCCGCGGCGACTCAGAAGACCACGTCGAAGAAGAAGGGGAAGGGGCGATGATGAGTCCGCGTCTGTTCTCGTTCGAGCTCGCCTGGGCCGACGCGGCCTTCGGCGCGATGTTCCCGGCTCCGCCGCGGAGCGCCCTCGTCCACGGCATCGCGGAGATGAAGCCCGCGCGCTTCTTCGACGAGGCGATCGCGACCGTGCCGCTCGAGCCGTCGCTCGGCCTCCGCATCGCGCTCTGGATCATCGCGCTCGCGCCGCTGTTCACCATCCGGCGCCTGGCCACGATCGCGTCGCTCGACGACGACGAGGCACGCGAGCGCGTCCTCTCGCGCCTCCTGGCGAGCCCCATCTACGCCGTCCGCCAGCTCGTCGTCGGCTTCAAGGCGTTCGGCTCGCTTCTCTACGCTCAGTCGCCGGCGATGCGGAAGCAGATGACCACGCCGCGGTCCACCCCGCTCGCGGCGAGCTCGCTCGTCCGCGTCCGCACGAGCCCCGCGCTGCCGGCGGAGACCAAGTCCGAGGGAGATGTGGAGTCCCATGAGCACGCAGCCGAGTGACGTGCGGTTCCCCGACGACGACCTGCCCGAGGGAGCGGTCGTCGACGGCGAGACCCTGAAGCGGAGCATCGACGACGCCTTCGACGTCGTCGTGATCGGTTCGGGCGCGGCCGGCGCCGTCGCCGCGCACGCGCTCGCGCGTGCAGGGCTCTCGGTCGGCATCGTCGAGGAGGGACCCTGGCTCCGCACGCGCGACGTGAGCGAAGACGTCTACCACGCGTTCAAGCGCGTCATGCGCCAGAGCGGTCTCCAGGTCCTCCAGGGCCGGACGTTCATGCCCATGATCCAGGGCCGCTGCGTCGGCGGCAGCACGCTCGTCAACTCGGCGATCGCGTGGCGCCTCCCCGAGGACGTCGTCGAGGACTGGGCGGCGCGCTTCGGGCTCGGCTCGGCGATCGGGATGCGCGATCTCGACGAGCACTTCGACGCGCTCGAGGACGACCTCAGCGTCCGGAGCGTCGACGAGGCGGTCATGGGCGTGAACAACGCGCTCTTCATCGAGCAGGCGCAGAAGCGCGGCTTCGAGGCCGCTCCGATGCGCCGCTACGACAAGGGCTGCAAGGGCTCGGGCCTCTGCATGACGGGCTGCCCGAGCGGCGCCAAGCAGAGCATGAGCATCACGTACGTGCCCTGGGCGCTCCGCGACCACGGCGCGCGCATCTTCACCTCGTGCCGCGTCGACCACGTCGAGCTCCGCGGCGATCGCGCGACGTCCGTCCTCGCGCGCTCCGCCACGGGGCACATCGTCCGCCTGCACGCACGCCACGCGGTGATCGTCGCCGCGAGCACGGTGCAGACGCCGAACATCCTCCGGCGGAGCGGCGTGTGCTCGAAGCACCTCGGGCAGCACTTCCAGGTCCATCCCGGCCTGGCGCTCGGGGGGCTCTTCGATCGTCCGATCAACATGGCCTTCGGCGCGACCCAGGGCGCCGAGAGCATCGCGTTCCGAAAGACCGATCGGTTCAAGCTCGAGACCATCTCCCTGCCGCCCGATCTCGCGGCCGCCCGCATCCCCGGCGTGGGACAGGAGCTCTCCGAGCGCCTGGCGCAGCTCGGGCACGTGACCATCTGGGCCGCGCAGATCCGCGCGGAGGCGGAGGGCACCGTGCGCGAAGGCTGGGGAGGCCTCGACCGCGTGCGCTACACGATGACCGAGAACGACATGCGCGCGACGCGCAAGGCGATCTCGCTCATCGCACGGATGATGTTCGACGCGGGCGCGCGCGAGGTGTGGCCCGGGGTCTTCGGCGTACCCAGCGTGCTCCGCTCGATGGACGAGGTTCGCCTCCTCGAGGAGGGGCCGCTCGACTCCCGCTCCTACAACTACATCGCGACGCACCTCTTCGGCGCCGCACGGATGGGCCCCGATCCGAGCGCGGCCGTGGTCGACACCGATTTCCGCGTCCACGGGACGAGCAAAGGAAGCGGCGGCCTCTACGTCGTCGACTCGAGCGTGTTCCCGACGAACCTCGGGGTGAACCCGCAGCACAGCATCATGGCGATGAGCCGGCTCGCCTCCACGCGTCTGGCCGAGAAGCTTCTTCTTGACACGCGGGGCCGTGCAGCGTAATTCCGCGGGCCCTCTCAGGAAGTTCGCCGCTTTAGCTCAGTGGTAGAGCAACGGTTTCGTAAACCGTAGGTCTCGAGTTCAAATCTCGAAAGCGGCTCCACTGTCCTCCCTGGCGGGAGGAGCATCCGTTTCGAGATTTTAGACCTTCGGTTACAAATCTCGAAAGCGGCTCCTCTGTCCTTCTACGCTCGCTGGCGCACGTGACAACGCGCGGACCGGTGACGCTCGACTACGGCGACGGGGCGGGCCACGCCGAGTAGTCGTGGTTCTCCATCGTGCCGCCGGACTTCACGACGGCGACGAACGCGCTCAGGAGATCGAGCTCGGCGCGCCCGTTCGCGCCGATCTTGCCCATGCTGCCGGCCGGGTCGAGCGGATGCGTGTGGAGGTTCGCGAGGCCGTCCTGGCCGTCGAGCGGTCCGACGATCGACGGGACGCCGTACGCGTCCACGCGGTGCGCGCGGCCGAGCAGACCCGCGAGGAGCGCCGGGTTGGCGCCCGCGCTGTGGCCGACGATCCACGCGCCCTCCAGGATCGGGCCGAGCGCGGCGACGATCGCCTTCGCGTCCGACCACGCCGTGTCGAACACCTCGAGTGCGCTCAGCCGATCGCGCTCCGCGAAACGCGCGCCGCCGACCGACTGCGAGCACGGGACGCCGAGCCAGAAGCCGATCGACGGCGCGCCGGCGAACGTGATCGCCGGTCCGCCGGACGCGAAGCCCGAGGGGACCGGGTTCATCGCGCGCCCATTGGTCGGATCGTCGGCGGTGCGCGAGCCCGTGCCTGGGATCCAGATCTTCACGCCCGACCAGGGGACCTTCGCATGCAGGAGCGCGTCCCAGTCGTGCTTCGAGAAGTCGTCGCGCACGACGCCCCGGATCTGCTGCTTCAGCCGCGCGTCGAAGGCGGGGTCGGGCGCGTCCGATGCGGCATCGGGAGCGGGCGTTTCCGTGCCGCCGTCGAAGATCGCATCGAACGGGGGCCGCGTGCTCGCGTCGGCGGACGCGACGGTGGCGGACGGTGGCGCGGTCGAGGAGGATCCGTCGTCGGCCGTACACGCGGACGTCACGGCGGCGAGGCCGAGAGCGATGGACGAGATGGGACGCATCGAAGGGCGAATGGTCGGCATGCGAAAGCTCCTCGCGCTCGTGCTCCCTCTCGCGGCGTGCCGCGAGCCGCCGAAGTCGACGACGCCACCGGATGCCGCGCAGGCGCCGGCCCCGGGCCCCGTCGTAGCCGAGGACGCCGGGCTTCGCCCGCTCGCGGCGGCGTGGATCGAAAAAGTCGACCTGCCCGACGGCGGGCTCGCGTTCGTGACGCCGCCGGTCGGGGCGCGCGAGCCGCGACCGATCGTCGTCGCGGTCCACGGCGCGGTCGACGACCCCGGGCTCATGTGCTCGGCATGGCGGCTCATCGCCGACGTCTATCCGTTCGTCGTGTGTCCCGCGGGTACGCCGCTCGGCGCGCCGGGGCCGCCGGGGGAGGGAAGGAAGTACGTCTGGGGATCGGGCGCGCAGATCGCGAAGCGCGTGCACGAGGCGCTGGAGGCCGTGACCGCGCGATACCCGGATCGCATCGCGAAGGACGCGCCGGTCGTGTACGCCGCGTTCTCGCAGGGAGCGAACCTGGCAACAACGCTGCTCGCCGCGGAGGCGAGACGCTTCCCGCGCGTGGTCTTCACCGAGGGTGGCTATCACGTGTTCGACGATGTCGCGCTCGCGCGCGCGTACCGCAGCGGCGGGGGCGAGCGCGTCCTCTTCACGTGCTCGCAGGCGGGATGCGCCGGCGCGTTCGCGACCTCCAGGGGCGCGCTCGACCGCGCGGGCGTCATGACCCGGGTCGAGTACTCGGGCCCACACGGGCACGCGATGCCGCCCCCGGTGCGCGAGAGCATCCACGCGATGTTGCCTTGGGTCGTCGCGGGGATGGCCGGCTGGGAGGGGTATGCGGCGGCGCCCCGTCTCGAGGGCCATTGAGGCCCGGCGGGCCCCTCGGCGCATTGCTTGTGGATGCCGCCCGGGGGACCTATCCTCCAGGGTTGAAATGAGCGGCCCGCCCGCATCCACGACCGCGCAGCTCCCGCGGCCCGGCGACATCGTCGGAGGCAAGTACGTCATCGACAGCCTCATCGGCCAGGGGGGCATGGGCGCCGTCTTCCGCGGCAAGCACCGGGTGACCGGCGGCGTGCGCGCGATCAAGGTGATGCTCGCCGACGCGAGCAACCCGGAGGCGCGGCAGCGGTTCATGAACGAGGCCCGCGCCGCCGCGGAGATCCAGAACGAGCACGTGGTGCGCGTCGACGACGTCGACGAGGAGCTCGGCTACGCGTTCATGGTCCTCGAGCTGCTCGACGGCGAGGACCTCGCGCAGATCCTCGAGAGGCGCCGCGGCCCGCTCGAGCCGCACGTCGCGGTCGGGTACGTCCTGCAGGCGCTGCGCGGCGTCGCCCAGGCACACGCGCTCGGCATCGTGCATCGCGACCTCAAGCCGTCGAACCTGTTCCTGGCGAAGCGGTCGGACGGCTCGCAGGTCGTGAAGGTGCTCGACTTCGGCATCTCGAAGGCGTCGAGCGCGGGCGCACTGGCGCAGGGCCCGAGCGCCCTCACGTCGACGAAGGCGATGCTCGGCTCGCCGCTCTACATGTCGCCCGAGCAGCTCCGCAGCTCGAAGAGCGTGGACGCGCGCGCAGACATCTGGGCGACGGGCGTGATCCTGTTCGAGCTCATGACGAACTCGCTGCCGTTCATGGGCGAGAACCTCGGCGAGCTGTTCGCCGCGATCCTGGAGAACGATGCCCCGCTGCTCAGCCAGCGCGCGGCGGGCATCCCGCAGGGCCTCGATGCCGTCGTCGCGCAGTGCCTCCGCCGTCGTCCCGAGGAGCGCTTCCAGTCGGCGCAGGAGCTGATCCAGGCGCTGACGCCGTTCGCCCAGCCCGGAGTCGCGAGCGCGTCGCCGTATGCCGCGAGCGCCTACGTGCCGTCGAACGCGACCCCTCAGTTCCCCGGCGCGATCACCCCGGGCTTCCAGCAGACGCCCCAGCTCGGACCCCCGCAGCCGCCGCGTCCGGGCGCGGTGACCGGCAACGGGAGCGCGCCGCGCCCGATGCCCGTCCAGGGGACCGTCCCGCTCGGCGCGGTGACCCCGCCCGGAAATCAGCCGGCGCTCGCTCCCATCGGCGGTGCGCAGACGAACAGCGCGTGGCAGTCGGAGCCGGTCGTCCCGAAGTCGAACGTCCCGATCGTGCTCGGCGTGCTCGGTGGTCTCGCGGTCGTCGGCGTCATCGGCGGCATCTACGCCTTCATGCACGCCAAGGAGCCCGCGCACGATCCGGTCGTGGCGAACCCGCCCCCGGTGGTGAGCTCCGCGCCGGCGCCGCCACCGGTACCGACGGATACGACCGCGGCGGCGCCGACGACGACGGCCAACCCGACGGCATCCGCGTCGAGCGCGACGGCGACGCCGACGGCGCAGCCCGTGGTGCACGCGAACCCGACCCCGACGACCAAGCCGACGTCGCACGCGACCGTCGCGACGAAGGTCGATCCGCCGCCGCCGAAGCCGGATCCGGCGCCGCCCCCGCCCCCGCCCACGCCGACGGTGAAGCCGACGTCCACGCCGACGGCGAAGCCGACCGCCGGCACGGGCGTGAATACGCGCTGAGCAACACCGCTCGCACTTGGTGTATATCTCGGCCGATGCGAGGCACGAGCTTCATGCGCGCGGTGTTCCTTGCCGGTGCGCTCACGGTTGCCGTCCCTTCCGTTGCGTTCGCGGGCGACACTGCGCTCGCCGAGCAGCTCTTCTCCGAGGGGCTCGCCGCGATGAAGGCCGAGCGATGGCAGGCCGCCTGCGAGGCGTTCGCCGGCAGCAACCAGGCCGACCCTTCGCCTGGAACCCAGATCAACCTCGGCGTCTGCAACGAGAAGCAGAAGAAGTACGCCACGGCGCTGACGTGGTTCGACGCGGCGGCGCGGCTCGCCGAGGATCAAGGACGCGAGGACCGCGCCAAGCTCGCGCGCAGCGAGCACGCGCGCGTCGAGCCGAAGGTCCACAAGCTCGTCATCTCGTCGAAGTCTCCGGTCGAGGGCGCGACGATCACGCGCAACGGCGAGAAGCTGCCGGCCGCCGCGCTCGTCGGCCGCGAGACGCCGCTCGATCCGGGCAAGTACACGTTCGAGCTCTCCGCGAAGGGGAAGAAGCCGGTCTCGATGGAGGTCTCGATCCCCGACACACCGGGCAAGTCGAGCCTCGCGTTCCCGCCGCTGGAGGACGCGCCGGTCGATCAGAGCACCCAGGGCGGCCCCGCTCCCGGCGAGCCGGGCTACACGCCGCCGGTCGTCGTGAGCAGCGACGGCAGCGGGCAGCGCACGGTCGGCATCGTCGTCGGCGGCACCGGCATCCTCGCGCTCCTCGCCGCGGGCGGCGTGCAGATCCTCGCGAACAACGAGCAGAGCAAGTCGGAGGAGTTCAAGACGAAGGCGGACACGGCGACGAACCCGGCGGATCGGCAGGCGTTCACCGAGGCCTCGAGCTCGCGCCACGATGCGGCGAAGAACAACCAGCTCATCGCGATCATCACCGGCGCCGGCGGCGTCGTGCTGCTCGGCGTCGGCGCGGTCCTCTTCTTCACCGCGCCGCACGGATCGAAGACGACGGGCAAGGCTCGGTTCGTCCCCGCCGCCGGTCCGGGCTATGCGGGCGGCGCGTTCAACCTGTCGTTCTGATCATCTCCGTCGTCGGCCACGGAAACCGCGGCGCCTCCGTCGCGTCGCGGAAGCCGAACCGCCGGTAGAACGCCATCGCGTCGCGCGTCCCGAGGCGCACGTGGCGCACGCCGCGAAGAGCGGGGTGATCGAGGAGGAGCTTCATCATCACGGTGCCCACCATCGCGTCGCGCGCCCGCTCGGCGACGATGACGTCGTAGATCCATGCCGTGCGTCCGTCCGAGACCGCGCGCGCGAAGCCCACGAGCGCCCCGTCGTCGTCGTGCGCGCACACGAGCGCGGTCGATCGCTCGAGCGAGGTGCGGATCCGCTCACGCGTGAAGCCGCCGAGCCAGTAGGCGCCCTCCAGCAGCGCCGCGGCCGCCTCGAGGTCGTCGCCCGACGCCGTGCACGAGAGCCGGACGTTCGTCCCGTCGGGCACGCGCAAGAACGACGGGCGCGGCAGCTCGGGGAAGCGCGCGAGGATCGTCGCGATGGCGCGTACGTCCTCCGGACGCCCGCGGGCCCAGAGCCCTTCGAGGATGCGAACGCGCTCGGCAGGCGTGCGGTTCTGACCGAGCTTGGTCTTGCATGCGAGGTGCTCGATGCGCACGCGCGCGACGAGGAGGCCGGCGATCGCCTTCTTGTAGAGCGGATCGCTCGCGCGGATCGGCCGGTGCCCGCCCTCCGGCTGATACTTCGCCATCAGAGCCGAGAGGACGGCCGCCTTCTCCTCGGGGTCGTCGACGGCTTCGAGCACGCCGTGCGCCTGCGCGCTCAGGTAGTACGTCGTCGCGGGGCACGCACGCTCCGGATCGACGAACCAGCTCGGGATCGCGGCGACCGTCTCGCTCGTGGAGACGACGGCCTTCCGGCCGATGCCGTCCATCTTCTCGCCCGCCGGCGCGCCGTGGAACGCGATCGCGGAGCCGCCCTCGGTCAGGACCGCGTTCACCGTGCGGAGGATCGGATCTCCGCGCTCTCCGGTCGTCGCGACATGGACCTCCGGAGCGCGAGCGAAGATCGCCCGCGCCTCGTCCTCCGACCCCCGGTAGATCTGCTTCCGCATCCGAACCGCCATGACCACGAGCATGGCCGCTGGCTGGTACGTGCAAAAGGTCCAGATATTACAAATCTGCTAGACCACCTTCATGCGTGACTGGAACCTCGCGCTCGACGTGGACGAGGTCGACGGCTCGCCCGCGTTCCTGCGCATCGCGCGCGCCGTCGCCGACGACATCAAGCGCGGCCGGCTGCGCGCCGGCGATCCGCTCCCGGGCTCGCGCACGCTCGCCGGATCCCTCGGCGTCCATCGCAACACGGTGATCGCCGCGTATCGCGAGCTCTCCGCCGAGGGCTGGATCGACTCCGAGGAGGCGCGCGGGACGTTCGTCTCGAAGACGATCCCGGACATCGCGCCCCGGCGCTTCTCCGCGCAGGCCAGCGCGCCCCGCACGATCGCCCCGCGCCCGGCGTTCGACCTTCCGGAGCCGCGGGCGACCGCACATCGGCCGGCCACCGTCCTGCCGATGACGCTCGGAGGCGGCGTGCCCGACGTCCGTCTCGTGCCCGAGGCCGAGCTCGCCCGCGCCATGCGCCGCGTGCTCCGCCGTTCGCCGGTGGAGGTGCTCGCCTACGGCGATCCCGAGGGGCCGCTCGCGCTCCGGCGCGCGCTCGCGCGGATGGCGGCGGCGACCCGCGGCGTCGCGGCGAGCGAAGAGCACGTGCTCGTGACGCGCGGCAGCCAGATGGGCATCGATCTCGTCGCGCGCACCCTGGTCTCGCCCGGCGACGTCGTCGCGGTCGAGGCGCTCGGATACCGGCCGGCGTGGGACGCGCTCCGGGCGGCCGGCGCGCGGCTCGTACCGGTCCCCGTCGACGCGCACGGGCTCGACGTCGAGGCGCTCGCCGCGCTGTGTGCGGCAGAGCGCGTGCGCGGCGTCTACGTCACGCCCCACCACCAGTTCCCGACGACCGTGACGCTCGCGCCGGCCCGGCGCATCCGCCTCCTCGAGCTCGCGCGCGAAAAGCGGCTCTTCGTGCTCGAGGACGACTACGACCACGAGTTCCACTACGAGGGACGCCCGATCCTTCCGCTCGCCAGCGCGGACGCGCATGGATCGGTGATCTACGTCGGCACGCTCTCGAAGGTCCTCGCTCCCGGGATGCGCATCGGCTTCGTCGTCGCGCCCGCGGTGCTCGTGGAGCGCCTTGCCTCCGTGCGACGCATCGTCGATCGGCAAGGCGATCATCTGCTCGAGCACGCGGTCGCGGAGCTGCTCGAGGAAGGCGCCATCCAGCGCCACATCCGCCGGGCAAAGCGGATCTATGCGGAGCGGCGCGCGCGGCTCGCGGAGCTGCTCGAGTCCACGTTCCACGGCGTGCTCGCGTTCAGGCTGCCCACCGGGGGCACGGCGATCTGGGCGCGCATCGTGGACAAGCAGGTCTCGGCCGACGCATGGGCGGCGGCCGCCTCCGAGCGCGGGCTGCTGCTCCAGCCGGCGCGTCAGTTCGCGTTCGACGGGCGGCCCCGGCCGTTCCTGCGCCTCGGCTTCGCGCAGCACGACGAGCGCGAGGCGAGGGAGGCGATCAAGCGGATGAGCGCGGCGCTCCGCCGGTGACGGTCGATCAGCCCGACGTGTCGATGCGCGCGCCGAGCGAGCGCAGCGTGTCGACGAACTTCGGGAAGCTCGTCGCGATGCACTCGCAGTCGGTGATCTTGCTCGGACCTCGCGCGAGGAGGCCCAGGATCGCCGCGGTCATCGCGATGCGGTGATCGCCGCGGCTCTCCACCTCGGCGGGCTCGAGGGGCCCGTCCTTGCCCTCGATGACGAGGCCGTCCGGCAGCTCGTCGCACTTCACGCCGAACGACCGCAGCACGTGGGCCATCGTCGCGATGCGATCGCTCTCCTTCACGCGGAGCTCCTCGGCGTTGCGGATCGTCGTGGTGCCCGAGGCGCGGGCCGCCAGCGCGCAGGCGATGGGGATCTCGTCGATCGCGCGCGGCACGACCTCGCCCTCGATGACGGAGCCCGAGAGCGGCGCGTTCCACGCGCTGACCTCCGCGATCGGCTCGCCGCCCTGCTCGCCCTTGCCGATGAGCTCGATGCCCCCGCCCATCTGCCGGGCGATCTCGAACAGACCCGTGCGCGTCGGGTTGGTCCCGACGCCGGTCACCGAGACGCGCGAGCCGGGGACGACGTTCGCCGCCACGACGATGAACGCCGCCGCCGACGCGTCGCCCGGGATCTCCATCTCGAACGCGGGCATCTTCCGGTTCCATCCCGTCGGATCGAGCACCATCGATGCTCCGTCGACGCGCAGCGGGACGCCGAGCGCGCGCATCATCCGCTCGGTGTGATCGCGCGAGAGCGTGGGCTCCTTGAACCGGGTCACGCCGTTCGCGTAGAGCCCGGAGAGGAGGATCGCGCTCTTCACCTGGGCGCTCGAGACCTTGCTCTCGAAGTCGAGCGCGCCGAGCTCCTGACCATCGAGGAGAGGACCGACGGTCAGCGGCGGGGTGACCTCGCCCTCCTTCTTCGGGTGCGGCGTGCCCTCGATGAGCGCCCCTCGCTGGCGGAGCGGTGCGATGACGCGCATCATGGGCCGGCGGCTGAGCGACGCGTCGCCGAACATCTTCGCCCGGAAGTGCTGCGCGGCGAGGATGCCGGTGAGCAGACGCATCGTCGTGCCGGAGTTGCCGCAGTCGAGATCCACCTTCGGCTCCTTCAGCCCGAAGAGGCCGGAGCCCGTGACGCGCAGCCGTCCGTTCGACAGGTCCTCCACCGTGACGCCCATCGCGCGCATCGCATTCGCGGTCGAGACGTTGTCCTCGCCGTACGAGAACCCGCGGATGCTCGACGTTCCCTCGCACAGCGATGCGAAGAGGAGCGCGCGATGACCGATGCTCTTGTCGGAGGGCACGGGCACCGATCCGGCGAGGGGGGTGGTCTGCGGATGCACGACGAGGGTCGACATGGCGGCTCCTTCTTTCATCTCACTTCGACGCGACGCAATCGCCCTGTGTAGCGTCCCATTCGAGCTTCGTCTTGGCGAGCGTGAAGGTGGTGAGCGGATCGATCTTGCTGCGGTCGAGGCCGCCGATGCTCGCGGTCGCCTC
>WBZO01005226.1_pt2 | contig 11364 bp, 9 predicted proteins | sample 5204261 | NCBI WGS metagenome assembly WBZO01 (sample SAMN12412400, study PRJNA552823) | activated sludge metagenome | isolation source: activated sludge from anammox sidestream of wastewater treatment plant... | place: USA: North Carolina | collected 2017-09 | reverse complement strand
GGCGGGCTGATCGCGCGGGCCCTGGCGAAAGTCGGTCTCGGCGTGGCCGACCGATCGCTGGGTGCACTGCTGGGCGTGGCGCGCGCGCTGATCATCGTGACCGTGGTCGCGCTGGTCGGAAGGCATTTCGGGGCCGATCGCGAACCTGCCTGGGAGCAGGCGCTGTCGCGGCCGCTGCTCGACGAACTGGTATCGTGGGTGACGCCGTACCTGCCCGCGCGTTCGGAACCGGTCAGGCAGACCTGAACGCAGAATCCAGGAGGCTGTCATGTGCGGAATCCTCGGCGTCGTTGCGCGCTCGCCCGTCAACCAGCTGCTCTACGACGGGCTGCTGCTGCTGCAGCATCGCGGCCAGGACGCCGCCGGCATCGCCACCGCGATGGGCAAGGCGTTTCACATGCACAAGGGCAACGGGCTGGTGCGCGACGTCTTCCGCACCCGCAACATGCGCTCGCTGCCCGGCAACAGCGGCATCGCGCACGTGCGCTATCCCACCGCGGGCTCGGCGGGCAACTTCGAAGAGGCGCAGCCGTTCTACGTGAATGCGCCGTTCGGAATCATGCTCGCGCACAACGGCAACCTCACGAACTGGGAACAGCTCAAGGACGAGATGTACCGGCGCGACCTGCGCCACATCAACACCGACTCCGACTCGGAGGTGCTGCTGAACGTGCTGGCCAACTCGCTGCAGGCGGCCGCGCACGGCGTCTCGCTCGATCCCGACACGATCTTCGCCGCGGTGAGCGAGGTGCACGCGCGGGTGCGCGGCGCCTACGCCTGCGTGGCGCAGATCTCCGGCTACGGCGTGCTTGCGTTTCGCGACCCGCACGGCATCCGCCCGCTCTGCTACGGGGTGGCCGAAACCGACCAGGGCGTGGAATACCTGGTCGCCTCGGAGTCGGTGGCGCTCGAGGGGCTGGGCTTTCGCATGGTGCGCGACGTGGCGCCCGGCGAGGCGATCTTCATCGACCTCGACGGCAATTTCCATTCGCGCCAGTGCGCTGCGGCGACCTCGCTCGATCCCTGCGTGTTCGAATACGTCTATTTCGCGCGACCCGACTCGATCGTCGACGGTGCTTCGGTCTACTCGGCACGCCTGCGCATGGGCGAGTACCTGGCCGAGCGCCTGAGCGCCGAACTGTGGCGCGGCGACGTCGACGTGGTGATGCCGATTCCCGACACCTCGCGCCCGTCGGCGATGCAGCTGGCGATGAAGCTGGGGCTGAACTACCGCGAGGGGTTCCTGAAGAACCGCTACGTCGGGCGCACTTTCATCATGCCGGGACAGGCGGTGCGCAAGAAGTCGGTGCGCCAGAAATTGAACGCGATGAGCGTCGAGTTCAAGGGCAAGAACGTGCTGCTGGTCGACGACTCGATCGTGCGCGGCACCACTTCGCGCGAAATCGTGCAGATGGCGCGCGACTCGGGCGCGAACAAGGTGTTCTTCGCCTCGGCGGCCCCGCCGGTGCGCTACCCGAACGTCTACGGCATCGACATGCCCACGCGCAGCGAACTGATCGCGCACGGCCGCACCGACGAGGAGATCCGCATCGCGATCGGCGCCGATGCGCTCATCTACCAGACGGCCGAGGCGATGAAGCAGTCGGTGCGCGACGTGAACCCGCGGCTGCGCAACTTCGAGGCCTCGTGTTTCGACGGCGTCTACGTCACCGGCGACGTCACTTCCGACTACCTCGACCGCATCGAGCGCCTGCGGCTGATCGGACCGCCGGCCGCCTATGACGACGACGTGCCGAAGAACCAGATGAACCTGCAGTTTCCGGTGGCGGCCGATTGAGCACGGGCACGACGCCGCCGCCCGCCGAAGGCGACGACTACGGTTTCGACACCCGCGCGGTGCGCGCGGGCTTCGAGCGCACGCCGTTCGGCGAGCACACCGAGCCGGTGTTCCTCGCGTCGAGCTTCGTGCACGAGAGCGCCGCGCACGCCGCCGCGAAGTTCGCCGGCGAGGCCGAGGGGTTCGTCTACTCGCGTTTCGGCAACCCGACGGTGCGGCTGTTCGAGCAGCGGCTCGCCGCGCTCGAAGGCGCCGAAGACTGCCGCGCGACCGCCTCGGGCATGTCGGCGATCATGTCGGTGCTGGTGAGCCTTACCCGCGCGGGCGACCACCTGGTCTGCTCGCAGGGCGTGTTCGGCACCACGATCCAGCTGTTCGCGCTGTTCGCGCGCTACGGCATCGAGACGAGCTACGTGCCGCTGGGCGACCCCGCCGCCTGGGAGGCCGCGATCCGGCCGAACACGAGGCTGCTGTTCCTCGAGACGCCTTCGAACCCGCTCACCGAAGTGGGCGACGTGCGCGCACTCTCGGCGATCGCACGGGCGCGCGGCATCCCGCTGGTGGTCGACAACTGCTTCTGCACGCCGGCGCTGCAGCAGCCGCTCGCGCTGGGCGCCGACATCGTGGTGCACTCGGCGACCAAGTACCTCGACGGGCAGGGAAGGGTGCTCGGCGGGGCGGTGCTCGGATCGCGCGAGTACGTCGCCGAGACGCTGCAACCGGTGGTGCGCTATTGCGGGCCGACGCTGTCGGCGTTCAACGCCTGGGTGCTCGCGAAGGGACTCGAGACGCTGCCGGTGCGCATGGCGCGGCACTCGGAGAACGCGCTCGCGGTGGCGCGTTGGCTCGAGGCGCGCCCCGAGGTGCAGCGGGTGCGCTATCCGTGGCTCGAGTCGCATCCGCAGCACGCGCTGGCGCGCGCGCAGCAGCGTGCCGGCGGTGCGGTGCTTGCGTTCGAACTGAAGGGCGCCGACGACGCGGCGCGCAGGGCCGCGGCCTGGCGCGTGGTCGACGCCTGCCGGCTGCTGTCGATCACCGCGAACCTCGGCGACGTGAAGTCGACGATCACGCATCCGGCGAGCACGACGCACGGGCGCATGCCGATCGAGGTGCGTCGCGAGGCCGGGATCGGCGAAGGCATGCTGCGCGTGGCGGTGGGCCTGGAAGACCCGGCCGACATCTGTGCCGACCTGGCGCGGGGGCTGGGCGGCTGAGGTTGCCCGTACGCCGCCGTGCAAGCGCTCGGCGACGCCCGGGGCCGTCCGTGGCGCGCTGAACCGGGCTGCCCGACCGGTTACGTCTGGATGTACGCGGTCTTCACCGTCGTGTAGAACTCCGCCGCGTAGCTTCCCTGCTCGCGCGGACCGAAGCTGGAGCCCTTGCGCCCGCCGAACGGCACGTGAAAGTCGACGCCCGCGGTCGGCGCGTTTACCATGACCATGCCTGCCTGCGCGTGCCGCTTGAAGTGTGTCGCGTGGCGCAGCGAGTTTGTGCAGATACCGCTGGTCAGGCCGAACTCGGTGTCGTTCGCTACCGCGAGCGCCTCCTCGTAGTCGGCAACGCGAATCACGCTCGCGACCGGGCCGAAGATCTCCTCGCGGTTGATGCGCATCCCGTTGTGCGTGTCCACGAAAACGGCTGGAGCCAGGTAGAAGCCAGGCGTCGAAGCGCTGATCCGCTCGCCGCCACACGCGAGCGTGGCGCCCTCGCTCCTGCCGATCTCGATGTAGCCCAGGTCCTGATCGAGCTGTGCCTGATCGACGACCGGCCCGATGTCGACTCCGGCTGCGCGCGCATCGCCGACCTCGAGGGCGCTCGTTCGCCTTGTGAGCGCCTCGACGAAGCGGTCGTGAATGCCTGCCTCGACCACGAGTCGGCTCGACGCCGTGCAGCGTTGTCCGGTGGAGAAGAACGCCCCCTGGATCGCGCAGCGCACTGCCGCGTCGAGGTCGGCGTCGTTCAGGATCACCAGCGGGTTCTTGCCGCCCATTTCCAGCTGGAACTTCGCCTGGCGTGCCACGCAGGCCGCGGCTACGCGGGCGCCGGTCGAGGCGGAGCCGGTGAAGGTGATGGCGTTCACGTCGCGGTGGTTCAGCAACACCTCGCCGACCACCCGGCCCCGTCCCATGACCAGATTGAACACACCGGCGGGCAGGCCACTGCGGCTGATGATCTCGGTGAGCGCCCACGCCGAGCCGGGCACGAGATCGGCCGGTTTGAACACGACGCAGTTTCCGTAGGCGAGTGCCGGTGCGATTTTCCAGGCCGGGATCGCGATCGGGAAGTTCCACGGGGCGATGATGCCGACCACACCCACCGGCTCACGGGTGACCTCGATCTCCATGCCTGGACGCACCGACATCTGCTTGTCGCCCACCACGCGCAGCGCTTCGCCCGCGAAGAACTTGAAGATCTGGCCGGCGCGCGCGACTTCGCCGATGGCCTCGGGAAGGGTTTTCCCCTCTTCGCGCGCGAGCAGGTTGCCCAGTTCTTCCTTGCGCGCCAGGATCTCCGAGCCGACGTGGTCGAGCGCGTCGGCGCGAGCCTGCGGCGTGGCGAGCGACCAGGCCGCAAACGCCGTGTGTGCGGCTTCGATCGCCCGGCGTGTGAGTGCCTCGTCGGCACGCGCGTATTCGCCGATGACGTCCCTGGTGTCGGAAGGATTGACGTTGGGGGCCCAGTCGCCGTTGTCGACCCATTCGCCTGCGACGTAGTGAGCGTGTTTCTTCATCCGTTCGGTCCTCCTGCTTGATTGGGCGGTGCAGTGCACGACTGAAGCCGGCGCAGCCGTGCGGGTGCCTGTGCTCCGGCGTGACGGGATGGCCGCAGACTCAGTTCGCCATACTGAGCCGGGGCAGCCAGAGGGAGATCTCCGGGACGTAGGTGACCAGCATCAGGACGGTCATCAGCGCGCCGATGAAGGGCAGCGATGGCCCGATCAGCTTCTGCATCGGCTCTCTCGAGACGGAACTGGCCACCATAAGGCAAATGCCTACCGGTGGCGTGAGCATGCCGATCGCGAGGTTGAACACCATGATCACGCCGAAGTGCACTGGGTCAATGCCGAGTTCCTTGACCACCGGAAAGAAGATCGACACGAAGATGATCATCGCCGAGCCGGTGTCGAGCAGACAGCCGACGACGAGGAGCATGACGTTGATCAGCAGCAGGATGACCCAGCGTTCCTGGCTGATCGATAGCACCGCCGAGGCGATCTGCTGGGGAATCAGTTCGCGCGTGAGGATCCACGAGTACACCGATGCCAGTGCGATCAGTAGCATCACCGTGCTCGAACCGACCGCGGTCTGACCGAATAGGCGGGCGGCCTGTCCGGCGCCGAGCGAGCGCAGCCCGACGCAGCCGAGAAGCAGGGCGTACGCGACCGCGACTACCGCCGCCTCGGTGGCGGTGACCAGGCCGAAGAAGATGCCTCCGAGAATGATGGCAGGAAGCGCCAGAACGGGTAGCGCGCGCCATGCGCTGCGCAGGAACGGCTGGTGTTCGCGATGCCTGAGTTCGTTGCGCGCCTCCTTCTGGAAGTGCACCACAAGCATCAGTGCACCGCCGGCGAGTAACCCGGGAATCGCGCCGGCCAGCAGCAACTGGCTGATAGACGTGGATGCGAGCACCCCATAGAACACGAGAGGGATGCTCGGTGGAATCAGCACCGCGGTGATCGAGGCGGCTGCCACGAGCGCCGCGCTGTAGGGCCGGGGGTAGTTGTGGCGCACCATCTCCGGAATCATCACGGCCCCGACGGCGGCGCTGTCGGCAGCGGCTGCGCCGGACATGCCGCCAAACAGCATCGAGGTGAGCACGGTAACCTTCGGCATGCCGGCGCGGAAGCGGCCCGCACCGGCCATCGCGAAATCAACCAGGCGGCGGGATATCCCCGCGTGTTCCATGATCGCACCGGCCAGCATGAAGGCGGGGATCGCGGTGAGTGTGTACTGATCGAGCGATGCGTAGACACGCTGTGCCGCAGCGACCACGGGTACGTCGACGATGGTCATGTAGATCGCCGCGGTGGCGGCCAACGCGATGCCGATCGGCGCGCCGAGCAGCAGCAGGAGAGCAGGAATCGCGAGCAGGAGGGACTGCGCGCTCATCGCGGCGGGCCCGAAACGCTGGCGCTGTCGTCCGGCAGGTCGCACAGCAGCAGGCAAAGACGGCCCAGCGACGCGGCGACCATCCAACCGAAGCCCAGCGGAAGCAGAGCGTAGATGTAGAGCATCGAAACGTCGAGCGTGAGCGAATCCTGCATTGCATTTTCGGTCGCCAGCTGCCAGCCGGAGGCCGCAAGTACGACGGTCGTGCCGAGTACGAACAATTCGGCGACGAAAGCCATCGCGCGCCGCGGACGGGCGGGCAGGGCCTGCTCGATCAGGTCGAAGCGGATATGTTTGCCCTGCCAGTGCGCCACCGCGGCACCCAGAAGGGCCGCAGCGATCATCATGATGCGGGCGAACTCCTCGCCCCAGATCATCCCCTCGGAAAAACCGTAGCGCAGCACGACCTGCATCAGGATGACGCCGACCATCAACAGAAGGGCGAACCCGGAGATCGCTTCGAGGGTCCTGGCGATTCGAATCGCGAACGTGCGCACGGCGGGCACTCCGGTTGCACAGGCGCAACCAGCGGCGCAGGCGTGGCTGACGACCCGCCTGCGCCTGCCGGATCTCACTTCGTCTCGACGATCTGGCGCAGCAGCTCGGGATCGGTCTTGTCGGCGAAGCTTGCCTGGATCGACTCGGCTGCGGCGGCGAAGGCTGCACGGTCCGGCGTCGTTACTGTCACTCCTTGCTTGCGCAGCAACTCCATGCCGTCCTTGTCCTGGTTGCTGAGTAGGTCGCGCTCGAAGTTCGCCGCCTCGCGGGCGGCTTTCGAGAGCGCTTCCTGTTGCGCCTTGCTGAGGCTGTTGAAGCGCTTCATCGACATGAGCACCGGTACGCCCGAGTAGACGTGCGAAGTCAGGCTGACGTACTTCTGAACTTCGTAGAAGCGGGCCGCGACGATCGCGCCGATCGGGTTCTCCTGGCCGTCAACGACCTTTTTCTCCAGCGCCTGATACAACTCGCCGAACGCCATCGGCTGGGGCACTGCGCCAAGCTTCCTGAAGTAGGCGATGTGAATCGGGTTCTCGAGCGTTCGAAGCTTCAGGCCCTTGAGATCGTCGATCGTCTTGATCTCGTGCCTGGAGTTGGTGATGTCGCGAAATCCGTTCTCGAACCAGGCCAGGCCCTTCAGGCCCTTGGGCTCGAGCGCGCCGAGTAGTTGCTGGCCGATCGGGCCGTCGAGCACCTTGCGCGCGTGCGTGAGGTCGCGGAACACGTAGGGCATGTCGAGCACGCCGAAGCGCTTCTCGAAGCCCATCACCGGCCCGGTGGAGGTGAGCAGCATGTCGACCGTGCCCATGCGCGCACCTTCAATCAGGTCGCGCTCATTGCCGATCTGGCTGGCCGGGAACACGTCGATCACGATCTCGCCGTTCGAATACTGCTTGGCGAGCTCGGCCAGCTTGAGCGCGCCGGTCTGGAACGGATGCGAAACCGGGCCGACGTGGCCGAGTTTGAGTCGTACCTCGGCGTAGACCGATGCGGCGGCGATTAGGGAAACCGCTGCGACCGCGGTGCGCAGCACCGCCTTGAAGCTCACTGCCATGAATGCCTCCTTGTGGATGTACCGGCTGAAGGTCGGTCAGATATTGCGGGTGTGGCCTTCGAACACCTCGTAGGGCGAACTGGTGGGCCAGGCGGGAAGCAGGGGCACCAGCATGATCCCGCCGACGACAACCAGGCGCAGCGGCTCGCTGCCGGTGCTGCGCACGCGGTGACTGCGGTTTGGGCGCTGCAGCGAGCAGCCTCCCTTGACCAGCGGGTGCGACTCCATCTGGCCGTTCTCGTTCTCGATCTCGAGAACTCCTTCGCCGTCCAGGACGTAGTAGACCTCTTCGCAGTTGTGGCGATGCAATGGCGAGGCCTGACCGGGGTCGATCTCGACCACACCCATGCAGAGGGTTTTCGCGTCCAGGCCGGTTTCCGGATATACGAGTTTCAAGTCGCGCACTCCGCCGTGCTGCTGCTGCATCGGCGCGCCGTCGAGAATCTGCTCGGGGAGCAGGGAGGTTCGTTGAACGGTAGTAGACAAGGGGAGCCTTTGTTCGAGTGGGAATAGAGGATGAGGTAGTGACGGGTCGGGCAGTTGGGATTCAAGCCGGCAGTGTGCGGGGCGCCGGCGCGCCGTTACGCAGCGCCCAGGCGCGAGCATCGGCGAGGTGTTCGCGCATTGCCTTGGAGGCGGCGACAGGGCGCCTGCGGCGGATCTCGTCGATTACTTTCTGGTGACCGTCTGCTGCAACGCGCACGCCCTGGAGCGTCTTCAGCGTGACTTCACGCTCGCCGCCCATCGCGTGCAGCGTATGGTCGATCAGCTGTTCGATCATCGAGTTGCCGGTGAGCTGTGCGAGGATGCCGTGAAACCGCTGGTCAGCGCCGATCACCTCGTCGGGGTCGGTGCTCGTACGCATGAGATCGACCGTGTGCTGCAGCGTCTCGATGCCAGCAGCGTCGGCACGCTGTGCCGCGAGCGCGGCAATGCCGGGTTCGAGAAGCGAGCGCATCTCGAGCAGCTTCACGACGTGGTTGTCGTGGTTCGACAGCCAGTCGGCAAGGGCCTGCTCCTGTGCACTGGCACGCGTGCGTACGAAGCTGCCGCTACCGTGACGCACCTCGATGTAGCCGGCACGAACCAGTTCGCGTTGCGCTTCGCGCAACACGGTTCGGGACACGCCGAGTTGCATGCACATCTCGCGTTCGCTCGGCAGGCGCTGCTCGGGTGGGAAGTGGCCCTCGTCGATCGCCTGCCGCAGACGCTGGGCCACCTGCGCCGACAGCGTCTGACGGCTAGGGAGCAGGTTACCCGCTCGCGCTGCGGAAGAAGAGCGAGAAGTGGTATGATATGCAGAGGTCATACCAGTTAGTTTAGCAAGCTCGAGCCTCGGTCGCAAGGCGTTCCTTTCCCGAGAGGCCGCCTTTCGGGCAAGGTATGCGCCACACGTGCATTCATTTCGACTTCGAGGAGTACGCATGAAGATTCGCGAGGTCCGGTTCCATCTCTGCCAACAGGCGTTGCAGCGGCCGATTCCGCTGTCGTGCGGCGTGCTGACCCATCGCAACTTCGGGCTGATCGAAGTGGAGACGGATGCGGGCCTCACCGGGTGGGGTGAGACGTCGATCAACTTCCCCCCCTGGAGTGCCTGGGAGCGCAAGGCCACGATCGAGCAGGGGCTCGCACCACTATTGGCCGGCCGTGATCCACTGGAGATCGGGCGCCTGTGGCACGAGATGCGGGCAGCCACGCGCAGCTTCGGTCGTATGTGGGCCGAGGGCGCGCTGATGCAGGCCGTCTCCGGCATCGACCTCGCCCTGTGGGACATCGCCGGCAAGGAATACGGGGTGCCGGTCTGGAAGCTCCTGGGTGGCAGCTATCGCAGCGAGGTAGCGTTGTACGCGACCGGCATGCGTACCGACGACATCGTCGCCGGCGTGCTCGAAGCGGTCGCGGCTGGCTACCAGACCGTGAAGGTGCGCGTTGGCTTCGACGACGAGCGCGACGCGGCCAACGTGCAGAGGGTGCGCGAGGCGATCGGTCCCGACGTCGGACTGATGATCGACGCCAATCAGGCCTATGACCTACCGCGCGCGCGACGCATGCTGCGGCGGCTTTCGGCGGTGCAACCGTACTGGGTCGAGGAACCGGTGCTCACCGACGACGTCCCTGCCTGGCGCGCGCTGCGCCGCGAATTTCAAGACCTGCCGCTGGCCTGGGGCGAGAACGCCTTTTCGTTGCAGGCGTACGAAGTGATGGGTCGGCCGATGCTCGTGGATTACGTGATGCCCGACCCGTGTCGCAGTGGCGGCCTGTCACAGGCAGTGCGCATGGCGCAGCTGGCCGACGAACAAGGCATTCCGATCTCGCCCCACCACTACGGCTCGGACGTCGGGTTCGCTGCCTGTCTGCACCTGGTGGCTTCGCAGCCCAACTTCTCGCTGATGCTTCGCGACGTCGCCGACGTTGCGCTGCGCGACCATCTGGTGACCGAGCCGTTCGCGGTCAGCCACGGGCGTGTGGTGGTGCCGCAGACGGCCGGTATGGGCTTTGAGATCAATCGCGCATTACTGGAGAAGACCCGGGTCAGCCTTTGAGCGGATGGCGTGCCGCAGGGGGATGGGGAAAACGAAGCAATGGATCGACGCCACCGGCTGCCGGTGCAAGGGAAACGTGATCGATGAGTGGGAGAATCCGGGACGTGGATGGATCTCTCGGGATAGTCCGGGTGATCTGCCCGGTTTGTTCCTGCCGTGGCACGCCAGACCGGCCGTTCGTAGACAGAGCATGCAGGCGCCTCGGCTCCAGGAAGGAAGTGCGTCGCGTTCTGCGAATCCGAGGCGCCGAAACATGGTGCCGGCATCAGCGGATGATTCACCAGTGCCCCGGTCTGCGCATCGATGCCCAGGTTTCGGCGCGTCGCCCGGAGGTACGCCTCGGGAAGCGGCGCGTTGTCCTTCGATGCCGGAGACAAGACAAGACTGTTGCCGACCACGTTGTCGATGTGGAAAACATCTCGACGTCGCGCGGCGAATCACTGCTGGAATTGGAGACGAGTTTTCACACGGCCGACGTCGGACTGCGTCGCAGCCTGGGAGAGCTTTGGCAGCAGCATGACGGGCAAGCCTGCACACGGTAAGTTCGTGCCGAGGTGCCTCCATGGTGTCGCCCTTGACTGCTGTCCGATGCGTCGCTCGCCTTGACAAGTGAGCTGGAGAGCCGTGCGCGCCGACAGTCGTCGAAGCATGGCTGCACGAACACGGCGAGCGAGAGTGGGCACTTCGCCGGTGTGGACACGCCGGATCTTCATCGTTCACGTCTAGCGGAAATCGCGGCTGCCGACCACCAGGTCGCCCAGCAGCGCGCTGTGATCGACGATGCGCTGCGCGACCAGGTGGCGCACTTCGCCGCCGGAGTCGGCGTCGCACTGCCAGGTGCCGTAGACCGTCATCAGCTGTGCGCCGAGCACTTCGCGACGCTGGCGCTCGAATACGCGCGGCCAGACGATCACGTTGACGGCTCCGGTCTCGTCTTCGAGCGTGACGAAGATCGTGCCCTTCGCCGTTTCGGGGCGCTGTCGATGCGTGACCAGGCCGCTGGCGCGCGCCGGCCGGCCGTTCGGAAAGGCGCGCAGCGCCGCGGCCGTGGCGATGCGCAGGCGCTCGAGCCGCGGCCGCAGCAGCTCCAGCGGGTGGCGGCCCATCGGGATGCCCAGGCCGCGGTAGTCGGCGATGATCTCGCGACCCTCGGGCAGCGCGGGCAGCCGGGCAGGTGTCTCGTCGAAGCGCGCGTCGGCGAGCAGCGCCGGCATCGACCGGATGCCGGCTGCCTCCCAGTGCGCCTGCGCGCGATGCCCGGCGAGCTGGCGCAGCGCGTCGGCCTGCGCCAGCGCCTGCAGCTCGCGCGCGTCGAGCCGCGCCTCGCGGGCGAGGTCTTCGACGCTGTCGAACGCGAAGTCG
>WBZO01006445.1_pt1 | contig 11367 bp, 10 predicted proteins | sample 5204261 | NCBI WGS metagenome assembly WBZO01 (sample SAMN12412400, study PRJNA552823) | activated sludge metagenome | isolation source: activated sludge from anammox sidestream of wastewater treatment plant... | place: USA: North Carolina | collected 2017-09 | reverse complement strand
GAACCGCCGGAGAATGTCGATGCTCAGAGGAATTCCTGTCATGCGTCGCTGCGGCGTTCAGAATGGATGTGCATCGGTGCCGGCCGAGCGGGCCCGGCGATAGGCGCGGTATTGTAACCACAAGCTCTGGCGGCGAGAAAGGCACGGGGTCTCATCGTCGGGCGAGCTCCTCGAGGCCGGCGGACGGGTGGAACCGCGGCCCGTATTTTCCGGCTAGAGCCTGGAGGCGCCCAGTCACCGAGCCAATGCCGGCCTGTCTGGCGTAGTGCAGGGGACCGCCGCGGAAGGGAGCAAAGCCAGTGCCGAAGATCACGCCTGCATCGACGAGATCCGCATCGGCGACGATGCCTTCGGCGAGGCACTGCGCCGCTTCGTTGACCAGGGCGAGCACCAGGCGCTCACCGATCTCGGGAGGTATGTCGCTGGTGGAACCCTGCGGTTTGACCGGCCGACCCTCCTGGTACAGGTAGAAGCCCTTGCCTGCCTTCCGGCCGAGGCGGCCGTCGGTCACCATCCGCTCCAGCACCGGCGACACCGGTCGCTGGATGACCGGCCCCAGGATGCGGGCGACATGGAGCGCGATGTCCAGCCCCACGGAATCGGCGAGTTCAACCGGGCCCATTGGCATGCCGAATTCGGTGGCCGCGCGATCGATGTCCGGCAACGCGACACCTTCCTCCACGAGCGCCATGGCTTCCGCCAGGTACGGCGCCAGCACGCGGTTGACGAGGAATCCGGGATGGCTGCGACAGGGCAGCGGCAGCTTGCCGATCTGTCTCGCGAACGCCAGGCCGGCGGCCAGTACCGCGGCATCCGTGGCGTCGGTCTGCACCACTTCCACCAGCGGCAGGCTGGCCACCGGGTTGAAGAAGTGCAGCCCGATGAGACGGCCCGGATTCGCCAGGCAGGACATCAGGTCCTGCAACGGAATGCTGCTGGTGTTGGTGGCGAGGATGCAGCCGGGCCGGATACGTCGCTCAAGCGCCCCGAAAAGCTGCTGCTTGGCCTGCAGGTCCTCGAAGATTGCCTCGATGACTACATCGGCATCGGCCGCGCCCTCGCCGGCGACGTCGGCCCTGAGGCGGGAGCGGGTTTCCTCCAGCCTCGCCGGGTCGTCGATCTTGCGGCGGAAATACGCATGGGCCCGCTCCAGTGCGGGCTCCACGAACCGTGCCTCGCGATCCTGCAGCGTGACGTCGAGGCCGCGGTACGCGCACCAGGCAGCGATGTCGCCGCCCATGACGCCAGCACCGACCACGTGAACCCGGCGCGCGGGCACGGCCAGGGCGGCACCTGTGTTCTTCAGCCGCTCCTGCAGGAAGAATACGCGGACCAGGTTGCGCGAAGTCTGGCTGACAGCGAGCTGGCCAAAGGACCGGGCTTCGGCAGCGAAAGCAGCGGGCCCCTGCGCAGCATGCTTGCGCCATAGTTCGATCATGGCACCAGGCGCCGGGTAGTGCCGCGGGTCCGCCTTGCGACGCGTCTTCTGCTCGAGCGAACGTGCCACGTAGCTACGGGCCAGCGGCGAGGCGAGCAGCCTGTCCAAGACCGGCGGGCTGCGGCGCGGCCGCGGTCGTGACAGCAGGGCTACAGCAGCTTCGCGCCACTCCGGCAACTCGCAGATGGTATCAACGAGACCACAGGCCACCGCCTCGGTGACCGTGATGGATCGACCGGTCAGCATCATGGCCATCGCCTTGCGCACACCGACCAGGCGCGGCAGCCGCACGGTGCCACCGAGGCCCGGATGCAGGCCGAGCTGGACCTCGGGCAACCCGAGTGTCGGCCGGTCCGAGCTCACGGCCAGGCGCCAGGTGGTCCCCAGGGCAAGTTCCAGGCCACCACCGAGTGCCGTGCCGTCGAGGACCGCCACGCTCGGGCAGGGCAGGGCCTCCAGCATGCCGATGATCGCCTGCCCGCGGCTTGCCAGTTCAGTTGCCTCTTCCGCCGACTGGATAGCCGGGAACTCGTGAATATCTGCCCCGGCCACGAAGCAGCCGGGCTTGCCGGAGTGGAGCACCAGGCCAGCTGGAGGGTTCGTCTCAAGGTCCCGGAGCAGGCCGTCGAGTTCCTCCATGACAGCGCGCGACAGGACGTTGACCGTGTTCGCCCTGACATCGATGGCCAACCAGGCAACGCCGCTCGTGTCGCGCTCCAGCCTCCAGTTATGTAGTGGGTCTTGGCCTGCCATGGCGGTCACTTCCGGGCTGGTACCGTCTCGAAATCACAGACCAGGGGCAGGTGGTCGGAGAACCCGATCTGGGGAATGCGGAAGTCCGTCACTTCGATGCCCGGGCCGTAGAGGATGAAATCCAGTTCCAGCCTTGGCGCGCGACTGGGGAACGATGCCAGCCCGCCAATGTTGGCGCTGCGCAGTCCAAGGGATTCCTTAAAAAGGAAAATCTCATCTTCACCCCAGAACGTATTGAAATCACCGGCAATAATAACTGGCTTCCGGCAGCGCTTCACCAGCTCGTAGAGGTGGCGCAGCTGGAAATGCCGGTGGCGGTACTTGAGCGACAGGTGCACCAGGAAGATCGCCACCCCATCGAGTTCCAGCTCGATGATCAGGCGCTTGATGCCGGTGTCGAAGTAGTGGAAGCGCTCGCCCGCAACACCAGGCTTCGCCAGGAATGCATTGGCCTGCTTGCGCAGGATCGGCAGATACTGGTTCACCGATTCCTCGCCATACTTGCATTCGTAGCAGGAGTAGTGGCCGAGGGCGCTGGCAATTGCCTCCGCCTGGTTCACGCGGCCGCTGCGCACCGAACCGATATCGACCTCGATCAGGCCGACGATGTCCGGCGCTTCTGCCTTCAGGAAGCCGATGATGTTGTCGAGATTGCCGGGGTTGCCGAACAGGTACCCGGCACCTGGCACGGGCACATGGGCGGGAGCCCCCGCGCCGACGGCGTAGCGGATGTTATAGACAAGAAGACGCATGTCCTTGACAGTTTAATTCCTCGTCAACCAAGGTTGGAACCTCGGCCGGGGCAAATCCGTGACGGATTCCCGGCCGCGTGGCGGCGCGGCATGGCGCGGGAGGTCGTAGATGTCCGAAAGCAACCCCATCAAGGTTTTCGTGGTGCATACGTTTGCCGAGCACCCGGACCACATGAAGGTATTCGAGTACCTGGAAAGCCGCCCGAACTTCTACTACCAGAACTGCAGCCGGCTCGACATGAAGGTTGGCGACGGCGATTCGATGCGCGAGGAACTGCGCCGGCAGATCGAACAGGCGGAAATAGTCATCATGCCGGTGGCGCTGTTTGCCATCAATCCGGTGCTGGTCACCTTCGAGATTGACACCGCAAAGGGCATGAAGAAGCCTGTGCTCGCCATCAAGTCCTTCGGCGAAACGATCGCGATCAAGAAGTCGCTGCTTGACAAGGCGGACGACATCGTCGACTGGAACAATCGCAGCATCACCGAGGCCATCAAGCGGCTGGCGCGCAATGATGCCTCCGGCCAGTGGGAAGTCATCGAGTTCAAGCTCGATTAGTCACCCGCGCCTCGGCCGCCGCCGCCCTTGTTGGCCGTGGCGGGGTCCAGTAATATTCGGCGCCTTCGACGGGAGCGGCCTGCCCGGAGCCGCAGCCCGCTGCCAACCACGGACCGACGGCCAATTCTGGCGGGAATCTGCTTATGACCATCGAGACTGATGCACTGATCGTCGGGGCGGGCCCCTGTGGCCTGTTCCAGATTTTCGAGCTTGGCCTGCTGGGCATCCATGCCGAACTGGTCGATTCCCTGCCAGCGGTCGGCGGGCAATGCACCTGGCTGTACCCGGACAAGCCCATCTATGACATTCCGGCGATTCCTGTCTGCACGGGGCAGGAGCTGATCGACGCGCTGATGAAGCAGATCGCGCCGTTCAATGCCGGGATGCACCTGGGAGAGGAGGTCGTCGGCCTCAGGGCCGAGGATGGCCGCTACCGCGTGACCACCAGTGCCGGCAAGGAGTTCCTGGCGCGGACGGTGTTCATCGCCGGGGGCGTCGGCTCGTTCCAGCCCCGCCGCATCAAGCTCGCCGACATCGAGTCCCTCGAGGAGAAGGCCCTGCATTACCGCGTGCGTGAGCCGGGCCGTTTTCGCGGCAAGCAGCTGGTGATCTTCGGCGGCGGTGACTCGGCACTGGACTGGGCAGTGGCGCTGGCACCCGAAGCCGGATCGCTGACGCTGGTGCATCGCTCGGACCAGTTCCGCGCCGCGCCGGCTTCGGTAGCCGCATTCCGGGCCCTGGTCGCCGCAGGCAAGGCAAGGATCATCGAGTTTGCCAACGCCGTCGGCCACAAGGCGGACGGCGAGCGCCTGCTCGAGGTGACCGTCAAGCACGACGACGGCACGCTGCATGTCCTGCCGGCCGAGCACATGTTCGTGTTCTTCGGCATGTCGCCGAAGCTGGGGCCGATTGCGGAATGGGGCCTGGAGATGAAGGGCAAGGCACTGAAGGTCGATATGTCGACCTTCCAGACCAGCGCCCCAGGCGTCTATGCCGTAGGTGACATCTGTGACTACCCGGGGAAGAAGAAGCTCATTCTCAGCGGCTTCCACGAGGCGGCGCTGGCGGCTTTCGCAGCCAAGGCCCACCTCGACCCCGGCAAGAAGGTACACCTCCAGTACACGACCACGAGCCCCCTGATGCAGCAGCGTCTCGGGGTTGCCGCGGGAGACTGAGCCGGCGCACTGCCGGCACCGGTTCACCGTGGCAAGCGCCGCCCGACCGCTGGTCATCGCCCACCGCGGTGCCTGCGGCTACCTGCCGGAGCACACGCTGGTCGCCAAGGCCCTGGCTTTCGGCCAGGGAGCCGACTACCTGGAGCAGGATGTCGTCGCGACCCGCGATGGTGAACTGGTCGTATTCCATGACCTCACCCTCGATGAGGTCACGGACGTCGCCACGCGCTTTCCCGGGCGACAGCGGGCCGACGGCCATTTCTACTGCCGGGATTTCGATCTCGAGGAACTGCGGACCCTCGGGGTGGGCCCACGCCGCGGAAGCGCGGGCGAATTGCAGCACCCAGGGCGGTTCCCGGAATCGGGTGGGCGCTTTGGCATCCCGACGCTGGCGGAGGAAATCCGCTTCATTCGCGGCCTGATCCACGCATCCGGACGAGCCGTCGGAATTTACCCGGAAATAAAGGACCCCGCCTGGCATCGCGCCGAAGGCATCGACCTCGGGGCGCGGGTGCTCCAGGTGCTGGAATCAACGGCCTGCGCTGACCCGCCGATGCCGGTATTCCTCCAGTGCTTCGATCCGGCGGAACTGCAGCGCCTGCGCAGGGAATTCAATTCGCAGCTGCCGTTCGTGCAGCTGATCAACAGTATCTACGGCCAACCTTCGGCGCGCGAACTGGAGACCATCGCCGGTTACGCCCAGGCGATCGGCCCGTCGCTGAAACTGATCTATCGCGGGCGGGCAGGGAAGGGCGCCGCCACGACCACGCTGGTGGACGACGCCCACAGCGCCGGCCTGCTCGTACACCCGTACACGTTTCGCAGCGACGACCTGCCCGTGGGGATGGCGAGCTTCGGGGAACTACTGGACCTGTTCCTGCGGCAGCTGGGCGTCGATGGCCTGTTTACCGACTTTCCCGACCTGGCCCGGGTCTTCATCGATCGCCATTTGCCCGCCTGATTCAGGGCCGCCAGGAGCGGGCAGGACATATCAGAACAGGGTGCGGTTCACCAGCAGGTGTGCCCAGATGGCCGCGGCATAACCCAGGCCGATGGCAGGCGCCCATCGCAGGTGGCCAAAGAAGGTGTAGTACTCGCGGGCCTGGCCCATCAGCGCGACACCGGCCGCGGAGCCGATGCTGAGGAGGCTGCCGCCGATGCCGGCCGTCAACGTGATCAGCAGCCATTGGCCCTGCGACATGGGCGGGTTCATCTCAAGAACGGCTGCCATGACGGGGATGTTGTCCACCACGGCCGATACGACGCCGACCAGGATGTTGGCGACGGTCGGACCCATGCGCGAGTAACTCAGGTCGGCCAGCAGTTCCATGTAGCCGAAGGTCGCGAGGCCGCCGACGCAGAGGATCACTCCGTAGAAAAACAACAGGGTGTCCCATTCCGCGCGGGCAATGTAGCCGAACACGTCAAACGGACTCTGGTCACCGACGCCGCCGACTCCATGGCAGCGCAGCCAGTAGCCATAGACCTTGAGGTAGCCGAGGCCCAGCATCATGCCCATGACGGGTGGCAGGCCCACCAGGTTCTGCAGCGAAACTGCTGTCGCCAGCGTCAGCACGAACAGGACCACCACGGCCGCACCGCCTGCCCGCAGGGTCGCGGCATGGGTCGGCGCCTCGAGGCGCAGGCTGCGTGGCAGCGCCAGATGCATCGCGGTGGCAGGCAGCAGCCAGGCCACGGCACTGGGCAGCAGCAGCCGGAAGAATTCGAAGAACTCCAACCGTCCGGCCTGCCAGACCATCAGTGAAGTGACGTCGCCAAATGCACACCATGCGCCACCGGCATTGGCGGCTACCACGATATTGATGCAGGACAGCGTGAGGAAGCGCCGGTCGGTGGTGATGCCGAGTGCCAGGCTGCCCATCACCAGCGACGTCGTCAGGTTGTCGATAACGGCGGAAAGAAAGAAGGAGAGCAGCCCGGTGATCCAGAACAACGCCCGCATGCTGAATTGCCGCCGCAGGAGCCAGCCGCGCATGGCGGCGAAGACCTGCCGGTCCGTCATGGCATTCACGTAGGTCATGGCCACCAGCAGGAACAGCAGCAACTCGGCGTAATCGAGGATCGATTCCCGGGCTGACCCAATCAGCACGTCCTGTGCGAGGCTGCCGCGGGCGGCAGCAGCCACCAGCATCCAGATGAAGCCAGCCGCAATCAGGACGGGAGTTGACTTGCGAAGACCGGTCCATTCCTCGGTGGCCACCAGCGTGTAGGCCACCAGGAACAGGGCAACCGCACAAAACCCCAGCCAATGGCTGGTCAGGTCGAGGTGCTGGGAGGCATGGGCCGTTGCGGGAATTGCCAACGCTGCCGGAAGTACCCGGATCCACAAGCCCATAATGCGCATAATGTATATTAAGTTAAATTTAAGGCAGTATTACCGGACAGGATGCCTAGGCCGGGTCGTACTCCCCATACTCGGGTTCCCACCACAGCTGCGAAATCCTCCGGTCCGCCTCGTCGGCCTCCAGGCCAGGCAGGCCATGCGCCCCTGAGACCAGCAATGCGCGTGCCACGTGGCGCGACACCTCACGCAGCCGCGACATTGGCGGGTACAGCAGTCCGCTCTCCAGTTCGGCATCAGTGACGGAATGCGCCAGCGCCCGGGCCGCCGTGAAGAAGGCCCCGTCGCTGACGGTCGCGAGTCCTGCCGCCAGCACCGCGAGGCCGACACCGGGGAAAATGTAGGCATTGTTGCCCTGACCGATCCGGTACGAGCGCCCCTCGTGGCTGACATCCTCGAAAGGACTGCCGGTAGCTACCAGGGCTCGGCCGCCGGACCAGTGAAACAGGTCCGCCGGGACTGCCTCGCAATTGCTGGTTGGATTCGACAGCGGCAGGATCACCGGACGCTCACAACCGGCGGTCACTGCACGTACGACCGCCTCGTCGAATGCTCCCGCCTGGCCGGAGGTACCGATCAGCACGGTCGGCCTGAACCGTTTCACGACTTCGTGCAAACCACGCTGGCCCGCGACCAGGCCTGCGGCTGCCGCTGTCGCCGCCGGCCATGCCAGTTCACGCTTGTATGCGTCCATGGGGCCGTCATCGACAATCAGTCCCTTGCTGTCCAGCACCGCGATCGTTGCCGCGCTATCGCCCCCGGCCTGCATCGCCGCCCGCAACTGCCGCGTGATGCCCAGCCCAGCCGCACCAGCACCGAGGATCAGCACGCGCTCGGTGCCGATCTGCCGTCCGGTGATGCGCTCCGAGGTCAGCACCCCGGCCAGCGCTACGGCGCCGGTGCCCTGGATGTCGTCGTTGAAGCTCGGCAGGCGCCCGCGGTAGCGATCGAGGATGCGCAGTGCGTTGTCCTTGCGGAAGTCCTCCCACTGGACGAGTGCCTGCGGAAAGGTCGTGGAGACTGCCTCGACAAACTCCTCGACCAGCGCGTCGTATGCAGCGCCACGCAGGCGCCGCTCGGGCCATCCGAGGTACTGCGGATCGGCGAGCAGCGCGGCGTTGTCGGTGCCCACGTCGAGGCTGAGTGGCAGGACAGTTGCCGGATCGATACCCGCAGCGGCCGTGTACAGCGACAGCTTGCCGATGGCGATGGCCATCCCCCCTGCCCCCTGGTCACCGATGCCGAGGATGGACTCGTTGTCGGTGATGACGATCAGGCGGATGCTGCGCCCGGCGGTCGCGCGGCGCAGCACGTCGGCGATGCGTCCGCGGTGCGCCGGCGTGATCCAGGCGCCACGCCCGCGCTGGAAGACCTGGCTGTAGCGCTGCGTGGCGAGGCCCACGGTTGGCGTATAGACGATCGGCAGCAGGCTGGCGATCCGGTGCACCAGGACGTTGAAATACAGTTGCTCGTTGCGGTCCTGGAGGCTGGCCAGTGCCACGTACTTCTCGAGCGGATCCTGCAACCGGTCAAGGTTGGTGAGTACCCGCTGCCGCTGGATGTCGATGCTGACCGCACGATGCGGCAGGAGTCCGTCGAGGCCGAAGGCCAGGCGCTCACGCTCGGTGAATGCCGATCCCTTGTTGAGGAGCGGGTCGCGAATGAGTGCGTAGCCCGAGCAACTGATGCGCCTGCGCTTCCTGTCCACCGCGTCCTCCCCGGACATTACCCGGCTCCGCCAGAACCACTGTCTCCGCCGCCTAGGGCACGATCTGATCGACCGTGATCTGCAAGGGCACCCCTGACTTCGCGCTGGAATGCCAGGTGGCCTCACCGAACAGGTCGCCGGATGCTGCCCTGGCATCGCCCTCGCCCGCCAGGCGTGCCGTGAGCTGGATGGCCGCATGACTGGCCAGAGAGCGGCCCGGCATCATGCTGTCAGCATCGCTGATCTCCAGGTCCAGCGGCAGCTGCGGCGCCTCACGGCGCACCACGGCCAGCGGTGGTCCCGCTGCCACACCAGGTTCGCGCGCGATCAGGAACAGCACCGCCCCAGGCCTTACCCTTGCGGCCATCCCCGGCCCCAGGGTGATACGAACCGGAATCCTGACGCCGGCCGCTGCAGCAGATGTGCTGCCGGCACCCGGGCTGGCACCCATGTTCGCCAGCTGCTGCTCGAGGATCTCCCGGACGCGGGGTGGTGGCGATAGTTCGAGCAGCTTGCCCCAGCGCTGGCGGGCGGTGGCGGCGTCGCCACGCGCCAGCGCGGCCATGCCACCGTACCAGAGGGCCTTTGGATTGAAGGGATCCCGTTGCAGCACATCGTCGAGGACGACGGCAGCCTGGCCCTGCAGCGCGTTCCTGTCTTCGAGGATAGAAGCCTCGACAAGGGAAAGGCGCAACGCGTCATCGCCACCATTGCTGGCGGCGATCGCCTGCTGGAACGCCTGTCGCGCCTCGGCGTAACGTTCGGCGGACAGATAGGCATCACCGAGCCTTGCCCAGGCATCGACGTCACCGGGTTGCGCAGCCGTTCGCTGCTTCAGTTCCTGGACCTCCGCGCTGTCTGGCTGCGGACCTGCCATCGCCATCGCCGCTGGCGGCCCGCCACGCCAGGGGAAGTTGCTGGCCTGCATATAGAGCATGACGACGGTGAGCGGGATGATGACGGCGGCGAACAGTGCCGCGAGCGGCGCGCGTCCATCGCGCAGGCCGCAGAGTGGAATGGCGACGACGAGGATCGCGGCAACCGTCATCAGCACAGCAACGACGACAAAGGCAGTCATGCACCGGATCCTGTCCCGGCCGGTGGATTCTCGTCGGCGTCCTGGTCGGCCGGCAATGCGGCGCGACGGCGCACCACGACCCCGATGGCCGCCGCGCCGGCCAGCAGCAGCAGGCCCGGTGCCAGCCAGAGCAGTGCCGTGGAGAAGAGGAATCGCGGCTTGTAGAGCACGAAATCCCCGTAGCGGTCGAGGAGGAATGTCTTGATGTCCTCCTCGGACCGGCCCTCCGCCACCATCGCATAGATTTCGCGGCGCAGGTCCGCTGCCAGCGGCGCGGTGGAATCGGCCACCGTCTGATTCTGGCACACCAGGCAGCGGACCTCGTGTGTCAGCCGCTCATAAAGCGCCTGGCGCTCCGGGTCCGGGAGCGGCGGTTCCTGGTCGATTGCACGGACGGAGGTTGCCGCAAGCACCAGCAGCAACGCCACCGCCCATGGACGCAGGCCGGCACTGCTCACGGACGCTGCCCCCGTGCCTGGCGAATCCGCGGCATGAACTCCTTCTGCCAGACTTCGGAGGTAAGCGGCGCGATGTGCTTGTAGAGAACCTTGCCAGCGGCATCGACCAGGAAGGTCTCCGGTGCCCCGTATACACCCCAGTCGATGGCAACCCGCCCGTCCTGGTCGACACCCGTCGCGGCATAGGGATTGCCGAGTGTCTGCAGCCACTGCCGCGCGAGGTCCGGGTCGTCCTTCCAGTTCAGGCTGAATATCCTCACATCGGCAGTACGTGAGAGCTCCATCAGGTATGGGTGCTCCTGACGGCATCCCGAGCACCAGGTGGCCCAGACGTTCAGCAACGCGACGTCGCCGCCGAGGTCCCGGTTGCTGAGGGTCCGGGCCGGGTCGTCCAGCCGGGGTAGCGAAAATGCTGGTGCCTGCTTGCCAAGCAGTGGCGAGGGAACATAGCTCGGGTCGCGGTTCAGGCCGACGACCAGCAGTGCCACCAGTGCGGCCAGGACGAAGATGGGCAGCAGGAATCGCGTCATCGGCAAGCAGGGCGAGTTCGCGGCATCAGCCGGCGGCAGCGGGCCTGGTGGCGTCACCCCGCTCCTCCGCGACGCTCTCCCGGACTGCCAGGCGATAGCGCCTGTCGGTAATCGCCAGGATGCCACCCAGGGCCATGATGGCTGCCCCCAGCCAGATGAAGCGCACCAGCGGCTTGTACTGGAGGCGCACGCTCCAGGCGCCCTTCCCGAGGTCCTCGCCGAGTGCGACAAACAGGTCGCGATGCCAGCCGGCATCGATGCCGGCCTCGGTCATCGGCGAGGAGCGCACGCGGTACAGCCTCTTTTCCGGATGCAGCGTAGCCACCGGCACCCCATCCCGGGTGATTTCCATGTCCGCGCGCAGCGCCTCGTAGTTCGGGCCGCTCGCGGGAGCAATGCCCCGGAACAGCAGCTGGTACTCGCCCAGCTTCAATGTCTCGCCCGGGCTGATCTTCTCGTCGGTGACGACGCTGAAGCTGGAGGTAATCGTGATCCCCAGGACACAGAGGCCAAGCCCGAGGTGTGCGACCTGCATGCCGACCATGCCGCGCGTG
>WBZO01003460.1_pt1 | contig 11367 bp, 10 predicted proteins | sample 5204261 | NCBI WGS metagenome assembly WBZO01 (sample SAMN12412400, study PRJNA552823) | activated sludge metagenome | isolation source: activated sludge from anammox sidestream of wastewater treatment plant... | place: USA: North Carolina | collected 2017-09 | reverse complement strand
GGCGGCGGCGCTGCCGACTGGCTCAAGGCACTCCCGACGGGGGGCCTCGTCACGGAGTGGGTCCCCCGGGGACTCGTCCTGCTCCTCGTGACGGTGGGCGTCGTGTGGTTGCCCCTGCGCCGGGCCAAGGCGGGGCTTGCGATCTACGCCGTCGGGAGCGACCGGCTTGCTGCGTTCCGCAGCGGCGTGGCCATCGCACGCACCAAGGTCCTGGCGTACATGCTCACCGGGCTGTTCTGCGCGATGGGCGGTCTCGCGCTGTCGATGAGCACTGGCATCGGGACCCCGACACCCGGACCGTACACGCTCCTGAGCGTCGCCGCCATCGTCCTGGGCGGTGTCAGCCTCGCGGGTGGCCGCGGCGGGCTCCTGGGATGCATCGTGGCGGTCTACGTGCTGCGCCTGGTCCGCACGGACCTCACGTTCCTGGGCGTTGACCCCAACTACACCACCGTGATCGAGGGCCTCATCATGGTCGTGGTGGTCATGGTGGGCGCCATCGTCGCACTGCGGCGGCGGCAGGCATGAGCAGCGCGACACCCACGGTCGATGCGGTTGCCGGGTGGCGTTCCGGTGACGCCTGGCGCCGCCTGTTCCGGGAGCGGCCGGTCATCCCGCTGATCGGGCTGCTGCTGGCCCTGGTGCTGCTGCTCCAACTGGTCCAGCCGGGGACCGTGGGGCCGACGTGGCTGGCCGCGCAGATCAGGTTCGCCGTCCCTCTCGCCATCTTGGCTGCCTGCCAGACGCTCACCATGCTCACCGGCGGCATCGACCTGTCCGTGGGCATGGTCGCCTCCATGGCGGCCTATGTGATGGCCACGCTCGTCCCAGACCAGGGCCCGTGGGTCGCCATCCTCGTGGCGTTCATGGTGTGTGGGCTCGCCGGCTTGGCCAACGGCATCGGCGTGGGTGTCTTCCGGGTCCATCCCCTGATCATGACGCTCGCCATGAGCCTCGTGATCCTCGGCCTGATGACCGTGTATCAACTGATCATGGTCTCGGTCGGCGCCAAGGTGCCGGCTGAGATCGGCTGGCTGGGTGGCGGCACGACGCCCCTCGGCGGCACCGGTGTGGGAATCCCCAACAGCCTGTTCCTGTTCGTTCCCTTGGCCGCGCTCCTCCTGTGGTGTCTCAAGCGGTCTGGGTTCGGTCGACTGCTGTACGCCATCGGTGACAACGAGCGGGCCGCTCGCCTGTCGGGTGTCCGCGTGTGGCAGGTCCTGGTTGCCCTGTACGTCCTGTCCGCGCTGCTCGCAGGGATCGCGGGTCTCGTGTACGTCGGCGTCACCAAGGTTGCCACGGTGACGCTCGTGGAGAGGCAGGTGCTCACGTCCGTGGCGGCTGCGGTCATCGGCGGCACCTCCATCTTCGGCGGCCGAGGTGGCTACGCTGGCTCGATCATGGGAGCGCTCATCCTCACCGTGCTCACGAGTCTCCTGACGGTTCTCCAGATGCCCGAGGCAGCACGCCAGATCCTGTTCGGGGCCATCGTGCTCGCGGTCGCGGCCGCGTACACCCGGGTCACCAGCGATGCCTGACGGTGCGCGCAGACCATCCGGTCCGCTGGGCGCGCTGTCGACCGGGACCCAACATCTCGGCCTGGACCTGGGTGGCACCAACATCAAGTGGGCGGTGCTGGCATCCCATGACGGGTCGTGGACCACGGTCGGCACCGGGACCACGCCGACGCACGCGGACGAGAGCCGGGACGCCGTGGTGGCGCGGCTCGCCGAGACCGCCCAGGCTGCCATCGCGGCGCACGGGCCGGTCGCCAGCCTGGGCGTGGGGGTCCCGGGCCTGTACGACCCGGAGTCAGGCATCACCGAGTTCCTGGTCAACTTCCCCGGTGGCTGGCGTGGGGTCCCCATCGTGGGACCGATGCGTGTTGCCCTCGGGCTCCCGGTCGCGCTCATCAACGACGCGCGCGCCTTTGGCCTGGCCGAACTGCGACAGGGGGCCGGACGGGGTGTCCGGTCGATGATCGGGCTCACGCTTGGGACCGGCGTGGGTGGGGTGGTGGCGATCGACGGCCGCGTGCTCCACGGGTACAAGGGCAGAGCCGGCGAGCTGGGGCATCAGACCATCGACCCAGACGGGCCGTGGTGCAACTGCGGCAACCGCGGCTGCGTGGAGGCCTATTGCCGAGCCGACCAGATCGAGCTGGCCTGCGGCACCGCGAGCGTGGAGGAGGCGGTCCTCGCCGCCCACCGCGGGGATGCGCGGGCGATCCGCGGTCTTCGGGACACCGGTCGATATCTCGGCATCGGCATCGCCAACGCGATCGTCGCGATCAACCCGGACCGGGTGGTCCTGGGCGGTGGTGTCGCCGCGGCCGGGGAACTCATCCTTGCGCCCATCCGTGACGAGATCGCGCGCAGGGTCCATGTGACCGCGATCGGCCACATCGATGTGGTGCTCGCGCGCCTGGGGACCTTCGCGGGCGCCATCGGGGCGGGCATCCACGGCGCCGAGGCGGCACTGGTCCCTGAGGAGGTGCCATGAACACCGAGTGGCTCCATGGACGGCTGGTGCTCGACGACGAGGTGACATCCGGTCGCATGGCCGTGGAGGACGGCTTCATCGCCGCGGTCGAGCGAGACCCGACACTGGCGCCGGGCCCGTACCTGTTGCCGGGCTTCGTGGACGTCCATGTCCACGGCTGGGGCGGTCACGACGCCATGGGGGGGCGTGATGCGCTCGATGGCATGAGCCGCACTCTGCTGCGCCGCGGGGTGACCTCGTTCCTGCCCACCGGCGTCACGTCGGCCATGGCGGACCTCGTCCGGTTCGCGGAGACCGTGCGCGCATGGATGCCCCACGCGCCTGCCGATGGTGCCCAGCCGCTGGGGTTCGACATCGAGGGACCGTTCATCTCGCAGGCCAAGCGCGGCGCGCATCCCCCGGCGCTCGTGCGGGACGGTGTGGACGTGCCGCTGGGCGACCTCGAGCCCTTGGTGGAGGGTCTGCGCATCATGACCGTGGCCCCCGAGATCGACGGTGGCCTGGAGCTGATCGCCTGGCTTGCCGCGCGCGGCGTCAAGGTCTCGATGGGTCACAGCGCCGCGACGGTTGAACAGGCGCGCGCCGGGTATGCCGCCGGTGGCAGGACGACCACGCATCTGTTCAACGGCATGTCCGGTGTGGACCATCGATCGCCTGGCCTCGCCGTGGCGGCGCTCACGGACGACACCGCGTACGTGGAGCTCATCGCTGACGGGCACCACGTCCACCCAGCGGTCTGGGGCCTCATCCGGCGCGCCAAGCCGGCGGAGCGGCTCATCCTCGTGAGCGACGCGCTGTCGCTCTCGGGCACAGGGCCGGGACGGACCACGGTGGGCGCCACCGAGGTCGAGGTGCTCGAGGACCGCGCGGTTGTGGCCGGCACCACGACGCTCGCGGGATCGGTCCTGGCGCTCGACTCCATGGTCCGGAACCTCGTCGGCGAGGGGTGCCCGTTGCCTGTCGCAGCGCGTGCCGCCAGCCGCAACCCCGCGGAGTTGCTCGAGGCCACCGATCGGGGCCGTATCGCGCCCGGCCTTCGGGCGGACCTCGTGGAGATGGACGACTCGCTCCGGGTGCGTCGCGTGATGCGCGGTGGCGTGTGGGTCGCCTGACGGCCGCGCCGCTCAGGGAAGCTGACCCAGCACCTCGTCGCGTGCCGCCTCGTCGGCCGTGCGGATGAGGAGGACCAGGTCACCGTCGACGTAGCCCGTGACGGGCACCTCCTGTTTGGCCCCGGTCACCTCCAGGACGCTCTTCCCGGCCCGGGTCGTGAGACTGGTGGTCACGCTGTCATCCCCGGTGATGAGCGCGGCGAAGGGTGTCACCAGCGCCGCGGCGTCCGCGCCACGCACCTGGAGACCCGTGATGTCGATGGGCAGCCCGCTCGGCAGGTCCACGCCAGTGACCACGATCGACACGTCCTGCAACGTCGCGCCCTGGCTCTCGGCAATCTGCCGCAGGCCCACGGTGATGGGGTCGTCAGCGCCGTACCCCTGCTCCAGGCCGTACCCCGTGATGGTCTGTGGTGCCAGGACCTGCCCGCCAACGCTGAGCGCGACACGTCGGGCCAGATCCGCGTCGGTGGTGGGTGGCGGCGCCGAGGGCTCCGGTGGCAGGACCACCTGTTCGATGCTCGTGGACTCGACGGCCACCGGCTCGAGCGCGCGGTCATCGGGTGGGCCTGAGCTGGGGCCCGCCGCGATCGCGTCCACCACCTCCATGCCCTCGACCACACGTCCGAAGATGGCGTATGTGCGCGCCGCGTCGAGTGCCGCCCGTGCCCCGTCATCCAGGACGATGAAGAACTGGCTGCCCTGGGAGTTGGGAGCCTGGGTGCGTGCCATGGCCACGATGCCCCGGCCGTACTGGCCCACGACCGGCTCATCCACGATGCTGTACCCGGCATCCCCCGACCCGGTCCCGGTGGGGTCGCCCCCCTGGATGACGAAGCCGGGCACGATCCGGTGGAACACGGTGCCGTCGTAGAAGCCGGCGGCGGCGAGGTTGAGGAAGTTCTCCGCGGCGACGGGCGAGGACTCCGTGAACAGGCCGATGACGATGTCTCCCAGCTCCGTGCGGAGTCGCACGCCGGTGCCGTCGCCGGCGGGCACCGTTGGTGGGTCCGCGAGCGGGGTCGCGGACGGAGGTCCCAGCGCGGCACCGCTCGGGTCCTGTGCGGCCACGGGCACGGCGGACGGCCATGTGGCGACCAGGGCCAACATCGCGATGGTCGACACCATGGCCAGACGCGATCGCATCAGGGCCGCACGACCCCCCAGTAGCGCTCGGCGCTCCCGGTCCCCACGCCTCCCGCGAAGGCCACTCGCCGGGCGTACCCCGCCACGTCGTCGAGCATTCGCTGCTCGTCGCCAAAGAGGCGCGGCACCTGGGTGCCGTAGACCGCCACACCTGCGACCTTGCGCTCGAGGACATCGCTGATGTCGGCGTACCTGGCCTCGAGCACCGCATCGGATGGGAGTCGGGTCATCGCCCCCGGTAGGTCGGTCTGGCCATGGAAGTCATGCCACCATGCGTATGGGAAGTCCTCGTAGAAGCTGATCAGGCCCGCCAGGTCCGGCGCCGGCATCACCCAGCCGCGTGGCTCGGCGACGAGCGCGAGTGCCACGTCCCGACACAGCACGTGGTCCACGTGCCCACCGATGCCCAGGGGGAAGTAGACCTGCTGTGGCTCGAGACGCAGGATCTCCCGGCGCAGGATGGCAACGGGCGCCTCGTCGTCATCACGGGGCTCACCCAGTAGCTCGTCGTCCCCGACGTAGCCGCGGAAGCTGGCATCGGGCAGGCCGAGGTCGACGAGCGACACCTCCATGAACCAGGCGAAGCGTTCGTCCTCGGCACGCCGCAGCGCGATGTCATCGGCGCTGGCGAGGTTGGTCCGGACCAGGGTGCCCTGACCCGGGGTCGCGTCGGCGATGGGTCGCCCCTCGGCCTCCGCGTTGGTGATGTTGGCGTTCCGGTACCAGCCCGCGCGCTGCCAGAACTGACGGGCCTGGGTGTTGGCACGCTCCTGGGTCACGGCGAGCCGCGCGGGGTCGGCGAGCCACGCCGGCACCGGCTCCTCAGGGTGGTCGGGTGCGATGTTGCCCCGGTCGAAGACCTCGGTCAGCGGCCACAGCGCCTTTGTCCCAAAGCCGCTGCTGGTGCGGGTCGGATTGTTCTGATCGGCATCCGCGCCAGATGAGAAGACCGTCACGATGGTCACCGACTGACCAAGCTCGCGAAGGCTGGCCATGAGCCCGCCGCACGACAGCGCGGCATCGTCGGGATGGGGCGAGACAAAGACGTGGGTCATCTGCGGCCGAGGATAGCATCGAGCGGGGCCTGACCTGGGCTCATCACGGCACGGCCGATGGCGTCGGCACGATCGTGGGTGAGGGGCAGGGGGCAGGCGAGAAGGCTGCGCCCGGGGATCCGACGGGCGATGCTGCTGGGCTGCCGCATGGAGCCGGTGAGACGATGGCCGAGGGGCTCGGCACGGCCGACGGCGACGGGCTCGGCACGGCCGACGGCGACGGGCTGGGCACGGCCGACGGCGACGGGCTGGGCACGGCCGACGGGCTCGGCACGGCCGACGGGCTGGGCACGGCCGACGGCGACGGGCTGGGCACGGCCGACGGGCTGGGCACGGCCGACGGCGACGGGCTGGGCACGGCCGACGGCGACGGGACAGCGACCTCGGTGGGCAAGGGCTCCTCGGTCGGCTCGGGGGTCTGGCCAGGCCTGAGTAGGCCATCGCTCCCAAAGAGTGCGCCATAGGCCACGATCGCCAGGAACACCGCGACCATGATGCCGACCCACCACTTGGAGACCGGGTCGTCGATGCGCGGCGTGTCGTCCGCGCCCCCCGGTGCGGACGGGCGCGCGGTCCCGGTCGACCCCTTCGCGGGCGTGACCGGGCCTGTCGCCGCCGCCCCGGTGACGGCACGCACCGCGACCGGTGCCTCAAGGTCCGCAGATGCCCGTGTCGCCTCGGCCGCGGCCGGCTCCGAACCCCCCGCCTCCGATGACTCGCCGCTCAGGGCGTCACCCTCGTCGCCCCCGTCACCCCCGGAGACTCCACCCGGTCCCGCCTCGGGATCGGGGCCCTCCCCGCTCGGCGCGGCCTCATGCTGCGTCGCCGGGTCCTCGCTGGTCACTCGCTCACCTCCACAGCAGCGCGAACTGCGCCACCCTGCTCAGGATGCCGGCACCCCGGATGAAGGTGGCCAGTCGCCCTTGGGTGACGCCCTCGATCGTGCGCCGGATGGTCAGCAGCGACGCGCTCATGCCGACCAGACGCGCGTCCATGGCGGCATCCTGTCGCCGGATCCGTTCGACGTCGGCGTCGAGGCGTCCCAGCAGCAGCCTGACTCGGGGGGCCTCCCGACACAGCATGTCGCCTGCGCGATCGAGGCGAACACAGGCGCTCGTGGACCACATCCGAAGCCTTCTCGCGAGCAGCACCAGTCCCACGGCTGCGGACGCCACGAGGACGGCGCATGCCGCGACGAGGGCCGCGATGAGGGTGCTGATGTCGGGGCTCACGGGTCTCGGAGCATATCGGACGTACCGGTCATGCGTCCCGCACCGCGGGCAGGGCAGCCGCCGCAAGCCCGGCGATGATCGTCAGCAGCCCGCTCACGGCGATGATGGGACCCACGGCGAACGTCCCGGCGGCCACCGACGAGATCGCCATGGCCCCGGTCATCGAACCGACGACGATGCTGGATCGGATGGCCACCACGCGACCCAGGTATCCCTCGGGCGTGACCTCTCCGAAGATCGTCTGCGTGGGCACCACGTAGACCAGGTTCGCGATGCCGATGATGCCCGCCGCGACGAGCGCGACAGGCAGGTCCGTCGTCATGCCCAGCACGGTCACCGCGAGACCCATGGACAGGATCCCGGCGACGACCATGCGCCCCTTGCGCAACCGGGCCCCGATGATGCCGACGGCCAGCCCGCCCACCAGGTTGCCCACGCCGATGCATGCCTCGAGCAGGCCCCACGCCTCGACCGGGGCCATGTAGCGGTCCCCGAACGCCTCCTCCGAGTATGGCAGCAGCAGCGTGATCATGGCACCGACGCACATCTGAGCGAGCGCGCTCACGATCGTGTTCTGGAGCAGGACGGGGCGGGAGCGCAGGACCTGCCATCCCTCCACGAGCTCCCCGCGGAACGTGGCCAGGGCGCCCCGCACGCGGGCCGAAGCGGCTCGCGCCGCGGGTGGCACCACGAGCGTCATGATGAGCATGGCGCTCACCACGTACGTCGCCGAATCCACCCAGAAGGCGAGTGCCAGTTCGGTGCCCACGAACGCCACGAACGCCGCGCCGATGGGGTAGCCGATGATGTCCGCCACGCTCTCCGCGGTCCACAGCGCCGAGTTCGCGGTCAGCAGGTCGTCCGGGCGCACGATGCGGGGCACGACCGCCGCTCGCGCCGGTCGGAAGAACAGACTGACGCAGGTCACCAGCAGGGCCATCGGATACACCAACAGGATGTCGATGGACGCGACGACGGGAATGAGCAGGACCAGGAGGGCCCGGAGCAGGTCACTCGCGACCATCACCCGCTTCTGGTCCCAGCGATCGACGAACGCGCCGGCGATGGGCCCCAGGAACAGGTTCGGGATCGCAGCCATGAGGAACACGAGCCCGGTCGCCATGTACGAGCCGGTCGTGGCGAACACAAGGGCGCCCAATGCGATCTGATGGAGTCGATCCCCGAACATGCTGATCGCCTGTCCCAGCCAGAAGGCCGAGAAGCGAGCGTCGCGCAGCAGACGCAGGTAGGGATGCTCATGCAGCCGTTGCCGCCAGTCCCCGGGCGCTGGCACCACCACATCGGCGGAGCGGGCGACCGCGAGCTCCGGCTCAGGCGCCAGGAGACCGGGCCCGCGGCCTCCGCCCAGCATGACGGGGCGTGTGTCGACCGCGACCTCCGTCTGCGCCGACCCGTCCCCCCGCCAGAGCGACAGGCCGCCGGCTCGCGGGTCCGAGTCCCTTCGCAGCATCGCCGCGAGGACGAACCAGCCGAGGCCGATGGAGATCGCCAGGTCCCCGATGCTGATGACGTTCCGGAGCAACGGCACCGAGAGGGGGATCACGTCACCGAACGGACCTGCGCGGAGCAGGAACCCGGCACCAAGCTCCGTGGGCAGGGCCGTGAAGAAGCCCGACCCCGACACGTCAGCGACCGTCAGCCCGGCCATCTCCAGGGCTGGCGGGTAGTAGGGCATCCACCCTGCGTTGACCACCACAGCCAGGCCATTGGTGAGCACGCCCACCATCACGAGCGACAGCCCCGAGTGGGCGCGATTGAGCCACAGGACGAAGGCCACGAGTCCGAACGAGAGCGCGTACAGGGGCAGGCGCAGCGCATCGATCACCGCGACCCCGGCCTCGATGAGCCAGCTCGTCCCGAAACGGACCACGAGCGCCCCGATCAGCAGCGCCAGGTAGCGCAGGCGGACCCCCAAGAGCAGGTCGAGGCGACCCCCCGCGAGCAGTCCCGCCACAAGGCCCACCAACGCGCCGATCAGCAGCAAGGCGCGTATCCCGTCAGTTCCACGTAGCCCTCGCCCTTGAGCGCGATGGCATCCCGGGTTGCCGTCACCCGCTGCGAGCCCTCCCAGTAGACGACGCCCGTGGTGCGGCGGGTGTCGAGCTCCTGCGCCGCGACCGTGGGCTCGAGCGTCATGACCAGGCGCTCACCGGGGATCTCGATGCGCCAGCCGGCGGGATAGTCGGCTCCGGTCTCGGGCGAGGTCCATCGCTCGGTCACAGTGACCTCGAAGGCGTCTACCGGCAGGTGCGCCACCGACCCGTCGGCACGCACCAGCGTGCCGTACGCCAGGGGATAGCCGCCGTCCGTGTCACGCACGAGTGACAGCGTGACGTCCGTACCGTCGTCGAGGTTCGCCGCGAACCAGTCCCAGCCACCCGATCCGACAGCGATGAAGTCCCCCCACTGATGGTCGAACCACGCGATCCCGGTCACGGGGACGGTCTCGCCATCGATCGTCAGGGTGCCTGTCGCCTCGAGCCTGGTGCGCGAGTAGTAGTAGGACCCGCCGGCTGCGCCGAAGTCGACATAGCCGTCCCGGTCGTGGAGCACCGGGTCGCGCGCGCCGGTGTCGAGGGAAAGCTCGAGCCCGAACGGCACACCGTCCCTGTCGACGCCTTGCGCGGCGAGGCGGTCCCTGCCCTCCGACCCGCTCATGGTCCAGGGCCGGACATCCGGCGCTGGGAAGCCCGGCATCATGTCGCTCCCCATGGACAGGTCGAAGCCGCCGCCCATCACGGGGCGCGACACGGACCCACCCAACTGCGCGCGCTGGTCGTAGCGGAAGCGACCGCCTGTCTCGTCAGTCACCGCGAGGTGAGAGGCCCAGGCCACGGGCATGTCGCCCCGCTCGGCCCGGAACACCACGTACTCGAAGCCGAACCGACGGCCGTCGTGCGCGACCAGGTGACCCGTGTCGTACCACCACTCCGTGAGCCGATCGTGTGGGCCGTCGTCGCGTGGGATCACGACAGGCTGTGGGTCGGGCGGCCTGCTGGCCACGAGCGCCGAGGTCGCCTGTGCCAGTGGGGGCGTGGGCACGGGGCGGGCGAGGATGCGTCCATCGCACGCCCCGAGGATGACCGCGGCCGACAGGATGAGGACATGTGACAGGCCTGGGCGACCTGACCCGCGCGGATGCCCCGTCATGCGTCCAGCATCGGGTCGGCACCCATGCGCCCCCGGAGGGTCGCGGGCACCCACCAGTTCCACCGGCCCAGGAGGCGCATGGTGGCGGGCACCAGGAGCGCGCGGACCACCGTCGCGTCGAGTGCCACCGCGATGGCGACGCCCACGCCCAGGGCCTGGATGAGGACCACGTCGGCAGTGGCGAACGAGGCCGCCACGAGCACCACGATCGCCGCCGCGCTGGTGACGATCCGCCCGCTCCGCTCCAGACCCCACGCCACCGCGAAGCGGTCATCGCCCGTGGCGACCCAGGCCTCCTTCATGCGCGTCAGCAGGAACACCTCGTAGTCCATGGACAGCCCGAACAGGACGCAGAACAGGATGACGGGCATCGTCGTCTCCACGAACCCCAGGGGCACGAAGTCGAGCACCGCCGACAGGTTGCCGTCCTGGAAGATCCAGACCAGGGCGCCGAAGCTCGCCAGGATGGAGAGGGTGTTCATGACCAGCGCCTTCAGCGGCAGCACCACGGAGCGGAGCAGGAGGAACAGCACGAGATAGGTCGTGACGAGGATGAACAGGATGGTCCGGGGTGCGTCCTGGGCGACTCGGTCGACCACGTCCACGACCTCCGCGGCGCCCCCGCCCACGAGCACCTCGAGGCCAGGGGGCGGGGCCAACCGACTGGCGGGGTCCCGCAGCTCGTGGACCAGGGCCCGCGAATCCGGGTGGTTGCTGCCATGGTGCGTGATGACTGTGAGCGTGGTCAGGTCACCCCGGGTAGTCCCGGCCAGTGCCAGGGCGACGAACCGGTCTCCCGGCCCGGCGGGGTTGCCGAGCAGCAACTGGTACTGGGCCAGGTCGAGACGAGGGTCGATGTCCACCACGCTCTCGACCCGCCGCACCCGAGGGTCCGTGGCGATGCGCCGGGACCAGTCGTACAGCAGCGCCACATTGGCGGGCTCGACCACCGGCCCACGCGTGCGCACGGCCAGCACCAGCGGCGCGAACTCACCCTCGGGGAACCGAGCGAGGAGCGTGTCGTACGCGGTGCGGGAGGGCACCTGGGCCGGCAGGATCGATGCATCGGGCGCGTTGAGACGAACGTGGAGGAACGGTGCGCCCAGCAGGACGAGGAAGGCGGTGGAGAGGACGGCCACGATGGCCGCG
>WBZO01005193.1_pt2 | contig 11370 bp, 13 predicted proteins | sample 5204261 | NCBI WGS metagenome assembly WBZO01 (sample SAMN12412400, study PRJNA552823) | activated sludge metagenome | isolation source: activated sludge from anammox sidestream of wastewater treatment plant... | place: USA: North Carolina | collected 2017-09 | reverse complement strand
GTGCGGTGCCATGGACCCATGCCAGCATTGCGCCGATGGGATGCGGGCGGTCACGGTGGACATGGTGATGCGAGAAATCGAGGCGGCGCTTGCCTAGGGCAGTCGCCTATGTCGATCAGAAGTGGCCTGACATGTGGCGGGCCATCGTCGCGTCATCGGGGGCGCAGGCGGTCCCGGTCGGCTCGCCAATCGATTGGAACGCTCCGGCGATCTTGCGTGGGCTGCAATATGGGTCAGAGGTGTTGCTGACCAAGTTGATGGCGCGTCGGCATCCGTTCTGGTTCATCGATAGCGGCTATTTTCGCGCTTTCGAGGCGCAGCCGAGACTGTATTACCGCATTGTACGCGGCGCGTTCCACCAAAACACAATCATACCGCGCGACGATGGGGCGCGCTGGCGCAAACTCGGGCTTGCGATCAAGGACTGGCGACGCGACGGGCGCGATATTTTGGTGTGCCCGCCGGCAAGTCTGATCGTCAAAGACCTGTTTCAGGGGCACGGATGGCTTGACAGTATTATGCGGACCCTGCCGCTCTATACGGATCGATCAATCACGATCCGGCCAAAATATTCGCCTGGGTCGATAATCGAAGCCGGGCGCGGGAGTTGGGCGGTTGTCACCCACTTGAGCAATGTTGCGGTTGATTTGGCCATCGAGGGCATCCCTGCGTTTGTGTGGCCTGGACACGCGGCGGATCCGGTTGCAAATCACGATTTGAGCCAGATTGAAAATCCGCACTTGTCGCCGGATCGCTTGGCGTGGGCGCAATCTCTGGCGTGCGGGCAATTTACCGTTGAGGAAATGGCGTCCGGGGAAGCCTGGGAGATGATGCAATGTTGACTAGCATTGTCCTGCCATCGCGTGGGCGCCCAGACGTTATCAAGGGCATGATAAGCTCTGCGCGGTCCATGGCGAGTGGCGATGTGCAGATCATTGTGGCGTTGCATGAGAATGACCCGGCCAAGGGGCAATATGATCGTTCCGGGGCCGAGTTCAGGGAGATGAAAAGCGCTCCAACGTCATGGATGTGGAACACGCTTGGCATGTCTGCGCGTGGCGACGTCATCATGATGGCGGCGGATGATTTCGGCTTTATGACCAAGGGATGGGATTCGCTGTTACGGGCGGGGGCGCCACCAGACAACATCTGGGTCGCAAATTTTGCACAGTCTCAAAGCGCGGCGTCATTCGGGAATGGGTACGCTATTACCGCGCGAACGCGCGGTTTGCTAGGCTATTTTACCGCGTATTGGTTCGAGCATTGGTGTTCAGACAAGTGGATGACCGACGTTGCGAACCTTGCCGGGCGGTTGCGCCAGATGAAAAATATCTGGATACAGCATATCAAGCGCGATGATGACACGCGCCGCACCATGGCCAACGCGGGATGGGTACATATCCGCGATACCAAGATTTATGAAGCATCATATGCCTGGCGAGAGGCCGAGGCGAACAAGCTAAAGGACGCCATCCATGCCGGTGGCTGATGGCTTTTGGGAACGATGGAAACGGATTGAGGCGTTCCCGGAGCGGGTGCAAAATCCGCTCGAATTGATCGCGCTCTGCGAGGCGACATGGGGCGCAAACTCGTTTCTGGAAATAGGCTCGAAGCGCGGCGGGACATTGTGGTGCGTGGCGGCTCACATGGCAAAAGGGGCGCGGATTGTTTCGGTCGATCTGCACCATCCGCCGTTTTATCCGGACCTTTCGGCGATCGCGGACGATCTGCGGAACGAGAGCTTCGACGTGCATACCGTTCGCGGCTACAGCCAGAGCGTGACGACGCAAGCCGCCGTTGATGCGCTCGGGCCATTCGAGTGGGTTTTCATAGACGGCAACCACACGCGGGAATGCGCCGGAAACGATTGGGCACGATACGGCAGCAAGGCGACCAAGGCTTGCGCGTTCCATGATATCGCTTGGGACCAAACAGGGCGGCCGTTCCATGGGTGCGGCGAAGTGTTCAATGAACTCGCCAAATCGTATGCGCACGATGTGGTTGTTGTCGATCCGGCTGAACAAATGGGCATAGGCATCATATGGAAGTGATCCGCGTTTTTATAGGCTATGACCCGCGCGAGGACGCGGCCTACAAGGTCACCAAGCACTCGATTGAGGCGCGGTCATCGCTGCCGGTATTCATCACGCCATTGAAGGAGCCGACGCTTCGACATGCTGGCCTGTATAGGCGCCCATATTCGACTGTCACCCGTACAACCGGGGCTGTGCAGCGGTATGACGATGTGGACGGCAAGCCGTTCTCGACGGATTTTTCTTTTACGCGGTTTCTGGTCCCATCCTTGCAACAGTGGGAGGGATGGGCAATTTTCGTCGATTGCGATTTCTTGTTTCGATCCGACATCGCCACCCTATGGGCGATGCGCGACCAGACCAGGGCCGCACATGTCGTCCAGCATGTGTACGCGCCCAGGGAAGGGACGAAAATGGATGATCAAATTCAAGCCCACTATCGGCGCAAGAATTGGTCATCTCTGATTATGTGGAATTGTGCCCATCCTGCCAACAGGCGCTTGACCCCGGACGTGGTCAATGGGCAGACGGGCGGATGGCTGCACGGGTTTTCTTGGCTGATGGACGACGAGATTGCCGCCTTGCCGGAAAGCTGGAATTGGCTGGAAGGTCACAGCGATCCGAGCATCATCCCAGACGCGGTCCACTACACGCGCGGCGGGCCATGGTTTGCGACCTATAAGGATTGTGCCTATGCGGACGAATGGCTTGCCGAAGCGCGGCGGGCTGGCCTATAATCTGGACGCTGCTAGTAGGCGGCATCCTTCCTTAACCCCGGCTCCGGCCGGGGTTTTTTTCTGGAGAAACGATGGCGATCTCAAGCTACAGCGATCTCACATCGGCGGTCGGCACCTATCTGGCGCGGAGTGACCTATCGGGGTTTGTCCCAGATTGGATCAAGGCGGCCGAGGCGCGGTTGAACTACGGCGGTGCCGATCCATTGCCGTCCGAGCCGTTGCGAACGCGCGACATGGAGAAATCGACCACCATAACGGCGTCGAGCTATGTCACGCTGCCCGGCGACCTTCTGGAAATTCGCGACGTATACATGGACAATGCCAGCCGCAACCCGCTGGAGCCGACAACGCCATATGACATCCGGCGCAAATTCTCCGGGTCTGAAACAGGCACCCCGCGCTATTACGCCATCGAGGGCGGACGGATAATGCTCGGCCCGGCGCCGGACACAACCGACACGGTGACGATCACCTATTACGAGCGGTTGCCGTCGGTGGAGACGGCGTCGCCGTGGCTGTTGACGACGCACCCGACCCTGTATGTCTATGGGGCGCTGCTTGAGGCGGCCCCGGTCCTTCGCAAGGATGCGCGTATTCAAATCTGGCATGGGCTGTTCAAGTCAGGGGTCGAGGGGCTCAACCGAACTTCGACCAAGGCGCGTTGGCCATCCGGCGGCGCGGTGCGGGTTGACGTGCCGCTATGATCATCAAGTTCGGAGATTACGTTCCAGACGGCGCGCCGATCAGCAACGGTCAGGCGCTGGCGGTCGCGACAAATGTTTACCCTCGGGCGACCGGCGAATATGGCGGGGTCAACGCGCTTGCGGCCTACACCAACGCGCTATCGAGCCGCGCCATGGGCGCCATTACCATCGTCGACAGCACCTTCGCTGCGTCGAATTTTGCGGGCGACACGTCGGCGCTCTATAAGCTATCGACGGCAACCTGGGGCGACGTTTCCCGCAGCGCGGGTCCCTATGCAACGGCGTCAACCGGCCGTTGGGAGTTCGCCCAATATGGCGACCGCGTTCTTGCCACCAATTACGCCGATTATCTACAGAGCTATGTGTCCGGCACGTCGTCAGTGTTCGCCGATATCACGGCGGCACCAAAGTCCAAGGCCATAGGCGTCATTGGCAATTTCATCGTACTCGGCAATGTGGTCGATACAGACGGGGTGAAACTTACGCGGGTGCGGTGGTCGGGGATTGATGACCCGACAAGCTGGGAACCGGCCGGGGGATCGACCGCGCAGACCGTGCAATCGGACCAGCAAGACCTGCCGAGCGGTATCCAGGTCCAGCGGATTATTGGCGCGGTCGGCGGCGCGGACGGCGTGGTGTTCCTTGAGACCGCAATCTACCGGGTGCAGATCGAAGGCCCGCCGACGTTTCTTGGCTTTTACGAGGTCGAACGGGCGCGCGGAACGCCCGCGCCTGGGTCGGTCGTACACGTCGGCAATCTCGCCTTTTACTTGGGCGATGATGGGTTTTACGTGTTTGACGGAGCCCGGTCGGCGCCCATCGGGGCGGGGAAATTCGACAAGACGTTCTATACAGATTTGAACCAAAGTTATTACGACCGTATTTCTGGCATCGCCGATCCGATCAACAATCTGGTCATGTGGGCCTATCCGTCGGCTGAAAGCACGGATGGAACGCCAGACAAGATTGCCATCTACAATTGGACGGTCGGCCGGTGGTCGGTCGCAGAAATTGACTGCGAAATACTGACCCGGCTGGCAACGAGCGGATACACACTCGAACAGCTGGATTCGTTCGGGACGCTCGATGCGTTGCCGGCGTCGCTCGATAGCCGTGTCTGGGCGGGTGGCCAGCATTTCCTGGCGGCGTTCGATACAACGCACAAAGCGGCGCAGTTCACCGGAGACCGTCTTTCGGCCGTCATTGAAACAAACGAAATTACCGGCGACGGGCGCATGGTCTATGTCTCGGGCGTGCGGCCCATCGTCGATACCGATGGCGTTACCGTATCGATTGGATACCGGCGCCGGCAATCCTCGGCGGTGACATACACAACGGCAACGGCCGTGGGCGATGACGACATGTGCCCGCAACACATCGAAGCCAGGATGGTCAGGGCGCGGGTGACCATGGCGACGGCGACAACCTGGACCAAGGCGGTCGGCATCGAGCCGGTCTATGATACCGATGGGGAACGCTGATGCCGGTCAAGTTGCCGCCTCGGGATGCGAGCGGCGACAGCCCGGCATCGCTCCGGCAGTTCGCTAGACAGATCGCGCAGGCCGTCTTTCAGATCGCGGCCGGCGGCGTCAATACCGTTGGATCGGTGACGTTGACCGCCAACGCCGCTTCGACCGTGGTAACCGACGCGCGGGCTGGCGCCGATAGTGTTTTGGTTTTCGACCCGACGACCGCCAATGCTGCGGTCGAGTTGGCTGGCGGGGCGATGCGCGTGTCAAGCCGTGGTGATGGGACGTTTACAATCGCACACGCCAACAATGCGCAGACAGACCGGACCTTCAAATATTTGATCCAGGGGTGACCATGCGACGCAGAGGGATTGCGCCATACGCCTACGGCTTGCCGCAGATACCGGCCGCCGCGCGGGCGGCGCCGAATGACGTATCATCGGCCACGACTGGCGATATGCCACAGCAGCGCCAGCAAAATACCGGATTCGGCGACGCGCTGTCGCTGTATCGCATGGTAAAGGGGCAGGCCAAGGCGCCAGCGGCGCCCGGCTTGGTGCCGTATCAGGGGACACCGCTTGAGCAATTGTTGACCGGCCCAGCAACTGGCCCGATGGCGGGCGTTGATGTCGGCGTTGGCCCTGGCTTGTTCGACGCGGTGGCGAGCGAAGGCGTCATGCCGGCGTCCGAGATTTTCAATGTTGGGTCTGGACTGGCGCCGGGCGAAATCGTGTCTGGCGGCCTTGGCCTGGACGGGCTCGCGGGCGGGGGCGCAGCCGATACCTTGGGGGGCGTTGCGCCGGCCATGATGGCGGCGGCGCCCGAGGTCTTGGCACCAGCCTTGCCGGCAGCGGCCATCGAGGCGGTCGGTGCCCCGGCGTCGGCGGGGGGGCTTGCGGGGCTTGGGGCCATGGGGCCCGTCGCATTGGGCGGGCTCGGCATATTCGGGCTGGGGAAACTCTTTGACTGGTGGTGATCGTATCGCCTGGGTATCTGGCATCCAGTCGCAATACATGTCGAGCGTCTGGGATCAGGTGAAGCCGATGCTCGAACGGGCGCTGAAACACGGGCCGGGCGAATACGAGATCGACGATATCGAGGCGGCCATCTCAGCCCGCGACATGCAGCTATGGGTCTATGGGCTCGGCTCGCGCATCCAGGCGGCGGCGGTGACCGAGGTCCGCGTCTATCCTCGGACGAAGCAGTGTGTGGTCATCCTGTGCGGTGGGAAAAGCCGGGCGGCGTGGCGTGAAGCTGCGTCGGCAATCGAGGCATGGGCGGCGCGGAATGGGTGCTCAAGCATCATGGCAATCGGTCGGCGCGGATGGGCGCGGGCCGTCGGGTGGAATGAACTGGCGACGGTGACAGGGAAGGCGTTGACATGAGCGGTGGCGGTGGCGGCGGCGGCCAGACGACGAACACGGTGCAAAAGGCTGACCCTTGGGCCGGGCAACAGCCATTTCTGAGCGACATTTACGGGCAAGCGCAGAGCCTATATAACACCTCGCCCTTGCAATATTTCCCCGGGCGCACTTACGCCGACCTTGCGCCGGAGACCCAGGCCAGCCTAGGGATGCAGACCCAACGGGCTGTGATGGGGTCGCCGTTGACCTCGGCAGCCCAGGGGCAACTGACCAGCACGTTGCGCGGCGACTATCTCAACGCCGGCAACCCCTACATGTCGCAGATGATGGATAGCGTCGCGCAACAGGTCCGTCCGCGCGTCGACGCACAATTCGCGCAATCGGGCCGCTACGGTTCCGGCGCTCATGCCAACGCTGCGGCATCGGCGCTTGCGAACACGGCCGGGCAACTCGCCTACCAGAACTATGGCGATGAACGCCAGAACCAAATCCGGGGCATGTTGTTCGCCCCGCAGCTCGCGCAGCAAGACTATTTCGACGCGGCGAAGCTGGCAGAAGTCGGCGGGGTGCGCGAAGATCTCGCGCAGCAGGGCATCAACGAGCAGATGCAGCGGTTCCAGTTCGAGAACATGGCGCCGTGGCAGCAATTGGCCATGTACCAGAATATGGTGCAGGGCAACCCTGGATCGGTGCAGACCTCGACCTCGACCATGCCGCGCCGTTCACTTGGCGCCGGTCTTTTGGGCGGCGGCGTCGCGGGAGGCGCTCTTGGCTACATGCTAGGCGATCAATTGGGATTGACGCCGATGCAAGGCGGGCTGCTTGGGGCGGCGGGCGGCGGTCTACTCGGAGGGTTTTTGTAATGCCTGGGCTGTTCGACATGGATGACGACGAGCGGCGCCAACAACTCGGGCTGTTGGGGCTTCTTGTCGGCGGCAACATTCTCGCGGCCAATGCGCCGGGCGTCACGACTGGACAGGCGCTTGGGGCCGGGCTGTCGGCTGGCGCACACGGCATGCAACAAATGCAGGTGCAACGGCTCCGTGCCCAGCAACTCGCCCAACAAAAGGCGCTGCAAGATGCCCAGATCGGGCGGCTAACGAACCAGGCGGCCCAGGAAAAGGCCAAGGCAGAGGCATTGCAACGCATTTTTGCGGGCGGTGGTGCAGGCGGCAAGCCGAACATGGCAGACGTTGCGGTGCTAGACCCGACCGCAGCTGTTAGAATGACGCTTGGGCTCGACACGCCCGCGAGCATAAAGGAATGGGAGCATTTCAACGCGCTCCCGCAAGAGCAGAAGGTGGAATATCTTAACATGAAGCGCGCCCAGACTTGGCGCGACTTTGGCGGATATCAGGCTGCGCCGAACCCGGTTAACCCGTCGTTGCCGCCAGTGGCTACAGTACCGAACACGTTGCGGCCAGGCGAAGAGCCGACCGTGCGCGGCGAACAGGCGCGAATGACAGAGGTCGGGAAAGCGGGCGGGCAAGCCGAGGCGCGGTTGCCGGCCGCCGAATCGCAAGCGGACATGCTCATCGGGATGGTTGAACGTGTTGTGAACCATCCGGCGCTTGAAAATGTTGTCGGCCTCCCGCAGAACGTGTCCGGATTTACAGCCCGCATCATTGGCACGGGATTGCCCGCTTCGCCGGAAGCCGATTTCATGGCGAGCGTCCGACAATTGCAAGGGGCGCAATTCTTGGCCGCCTATGAGCAATTGAAGGGCGGAGGGCAGATCACGGAGGCAGAAGGACGGAAGGCGGAAACAGCCATCGCAAGAATGCAGGATCTCAATGTTGGAGTTTCTGACTACCGAAAGGCCGCGAATGACTTTATCGATGCGATCAAGACAGGCGTTGAAAAGGCCAAAAAGGCGGCCGGCCCAGGGGCAAGGTCTGGCCAGAAACCAGGGTGGCCGGAACCTGGGTCCGTGCATGACGGCTGGGTTTATGGCGGAGGCGATCCTAACAACCGGATGAATTGGAGGCGTCCATAATGGCGTCACCATGGGAGCGTGAATGGGGCGATGGCCAGCAATCGGCGCCATGGGCCAAGCAATGGAACCAGCCGACGGGCGAAGTGCGCGCCACGACCGAGAACATGCCTCCCATCGTGCCGGGCGGCAATGCGGAAGCGGCTGGGCTTTGGGCGACGCTCAAGGCGTCGCTGGCTCCAAATGTTGAGGACCAGATCGAGCACTATTCGCGCACGATGAAAATTCCGCGCGAGCGGTTCGGCGTCCTGCAAGGCGAGATCGTCTACGCCGATCAAAAAGGCCAATACCAGCGCGTTGTTCCACCGGTTTTTGAGGGGCCGACGGCGGAGGTTCCGGAACGTGCGGCGCGTTATGTTGCGTCCCAATTCGGACCATCTGCGCCCGGCGTCGCGGGCGGCATTGCCGGGACGCTGACTGCGCCATCCGGCCTTGCATCTATTCCAGCGGCGGGGGCCGCGTCATTCATTACAGACGCAGCGCGGCAAGCTCTTTCCAACTACATGCTAGACCGTTCGCCCTTGTCGCCGATTGACTGGCTTAATTCGGCTGGTCAGGCGGGGCTTTCCATGGGGGGGCAAGCAGTCGGCTTGGCTGCGGCGAAGGGGCTTCAGAATAACCCGCTTGGCGTATCGGCGGCGGACCGTGTCAAAGCGACCGACCCTGCCCGCATAGCCGAAGCCAAGCGCATTGCCGCCGAGGCCCAGAGCCGGGGCGTTACTTTGTCCGCCGGGCAATCGACCAACTTGAACAGCTTGAAACAGACGGAGCGCCAGGCGCTGCGATGGCCTGAAACGGCTGACACAGTCGCGGATTTCCGGGCCGCACAGCGCGACACCCAGATCCCAGCCGCCGTTCGCTCGGAAATTTCCCGCATTAGCAACGTGCCATCAACCGAAGCAGCCAGCCAATTGCGGGAGGGATCGACGGCCGTTGTAAAGCATGTCACAGATATTAGGGCGAGCAAGGCGGCGCCCCTATACGACGAGGCGTTCAAGGCCAATAAATCAATGGCCTCGCCGGAGATCGACAAGATTTTGGAAACTCCGGCCGGCAAGCAGGCATTGAAAAATGCCGCCTACACAATGCAGAATTTCCGGTCCAAGATGGGGCTGCCGGATAAGGAAATAGCCGAACACGTCAAGGAATTGGTTGAGCGCGGCGAAATGGTCCAGCCGAAGGGCGGCGTCGCGGCGGGGCTCAAGTTGCGGTCGCTCGATCTGGTCAAGCGCCATCTTGATGAAATGGCCAACACCGCCGCCCGCGCTGGCGACAAGCTAAACGCATCGGCCTATGGCGACTTGGCCCGCCAATTGCGCGGCGAGCTTGACAGGCTCGACGTTACAGGCATCGCCGGACCGAACAGCACTAAGGCTGCTGGCGGCGCCTATGCCCGAGCGCGAGCCATTTTCCAGGCCGATAGCCCGGCCATCGACACGTTGCAAAAGGGCGCAGTCGGGAAACTCGCCCGCATGGAAGGCGACGACGCTATTTCCATGGTTCGATCTGTCTTCGACAAAGGCCGCAACCCGGCAGACGTGCGCAAAATGAAGATGGCATTTCAAGCGGCCGGTAAAGACGCTGAATGGAACGCCGGGATTGCCGGGTTTTTGTCAGACAAGCTCGATGAGGCCATGGTGGTCAACGCGCAGGGCGAGCGCGGTAACGTTGCTGGTAAGATGTTCAAGAGCGTTTGGGGTGACGAGCGGCAAAAGCGCGTTATCGAGGCGGCACTGCCACGAGGGCGGGTGCAGAGCATCGAAAAGTTGATGGAAGTGCTTAACGCCGCGTCTCGATCATTGCCAGAGGGGTCCCCTACCGCAACCGATTTTGGCGCTATGGCGCCGGGGCGCCTGGGCGCGACCGGGCGGGTGCTTGGCACGGTCGCAAGCCCAAGCAAGTGGCTCAATCTCGGCGACGAAGTGACCCAAGGCGTTGCCGCGATCCGCGAGCCGACGAAGCGCAGGCAACTCGTCGATGCGCTCTTGTCTGGGCGGTTCGATCAGGAGCTATCGCGGATGCGGATGGTATCGCCGGGGTCAAAGCAGGCGGCTGCGTTGACCGCACAAATACTCACCGGAGCAGGCGTGCTTGCCGGGCGCGAGATGTTCGAGCCGCCTGACCGCGCCCCACTCGACGCCTCGCCGCTGCAATAAGATCGGCGATGATTATGATTGGGGTGCCGAACGCCAGCATTCCGACGGCGCGGCCTAGTGGCGTACCAGCGTCGAAAAACAGAGACGCGAGACCGCCGACGACAAGAACGGAAGCGGTAAGTATCAAATATGTTTTTGTGTAGTTCCACACTGCCAGACCTCTGAGGTAACAATGGCGATCTATTCCTACTCCCAAACGCCGGGCAGCAACACCGCGATTTCCGGCATCAACATCGCCGAAGGGTGCAACCCAAGCACGATCAACAATGCCATTCGCCAGCTTATGGCCGACGCGCGGGAACTGTATGCCTCCGCGACGGTTGCCAGCGCATCGACCGCCGATCTTGGTGCGGCGGCGGGAGCATACATCAATATCACCGGGACGACCACGATCACATCGTTCGGGACGGTGGCGGCTGGGGTGTGGCGCGTCGTGAAATTTGCCGGCGCCTTGACGCTGACGCACAATGGCACGTCGCTCATTCTGCCGGGCGCCGCTAACATCACCACGGCGGCTGGCGATGCGCTGTATGCCGAATCCGAGGGATCCGGGAATTGGCGCGTCGTCGCATACCATCGCGCCAGCGGCGCTCCGCTGGCGCTGGCAACGGCGCAGGTCGTAACGAGCTACATTGCCGACAGCGCAATCACGGCCGACAAGGTCGCGGCCGGGTCTGTCGGGCTTGCAAAACTTGGCCTTTATTCAGCGGGGACGATCATTTCCTACGCATCAGGCGGCACGGCAACGCCTATCGAGAGCGGCATAACAGGAACTGTGCTTGTCTCGAACGGTGCCGGTCAGTTGCCGAGTTTCAAATCTCAGGCGTCGCTGACCACTCTATCGGCCCAGGCATCAACATCCGGGACCGCCATAGATTTCGATGCTCTGCCGGCCGGCATCAAGCGCATCACCT
>WBZO01006443.1_pt1 | contig 11373 bp, 12 predicted proteins | sample 5204261 | NCBI WGS metagenome assembly WBZO01 (sample SAMN12412400, study PRJNA552823) | activated sludge metagenome | isolation source: activated sludge from anammox sidestream of wastewater treatment plant... | place: USA: North Carolina | collected 2017-09 | reverse complement strand
GGCCGAACCCGGCGTCACCGGGCTCGAACTGCTGCTGCCGCTCACGCTGAAGTGGGCGAGCGAGACGCGCACCGGCCTGCTCGCGGCGCTGGCGAAGGTCACCGCCGGGGCGAGCGCGGTGCTCGGCCTGGGCGAGACGGCCGGCACGCTGCGCGAAGGCGCGCCGGCCGATCTGTGCCTGTTCGACCCGGAAGAAGCCTGGACGGTGACCCGCGAGGGGCTCGCGAGCCAGGGCCGGCACACGCCGTACCTCGGCATGGAAGTCGTCGGCCGGGTCCGTTGCACGGTGGTCGACGGGCGCGTTGCCTTCGAGCGCTGAGCTTTGGCGTTTCCGGTCACTGTCCGGGACGAGGCGGTGCTCAATAGGCCATCCGGTCGATTGACCCCACGCGCGTGCAGCGACTAGACTTTGTTACATGAAACATCTGAACCGACCAGGCACCGGCCCTCGGGAAAGGCTGTCATGAGCAACGTTGCCGAGCGTGTTCGCCGTCATCGCGAGGAACTGCGCGCGGCCGGCTTGCGCCCGATCCAGATCTGGGTGCCCGATGCGCGGCGCCCGGGCTTCGCGGACGAGTGTCGCCGCCAGTCGGCGCTGCTGCGGGAAGATCCGCACGAAGCGGCCACGCTCGAATGGCTCGATGCGGCGGCCGACCGCACCGGCTGGAGATGAGGCGCGGCGACGTAGTCACGGTCGCGCTGTCGGGCGACTATGGCAAGCCGCGGCCCGCGCTGGTCATCCAGTCGGACCTCTTCGCCGGGCATCCGTCGGTGACGATCCTGCCGATCACCGGCGAGTTGCGCGATGCGCCGCTGTTCCGCATCGCACTGCCGGCCGACGAATCGACCGGATTGCGACATCCGTCGCAGGTCATGGTCGACAAGGCGCAGACAATTCCCCGTGCGAAGCTGGGGCAGCAGATCGGCAGGGTGGATGACGTACGAATGCTCGCGGTCACCCGCGCGCTGGCGCTGTTCCTGGGCTTCGCGTGATCCCCGGCCTCTGCGGCTTCGTCTGTTAACCTCCGCCATTTCCAAAGCAGTCCAGTGAGCGCTCCCGTCATCGTCACCGGCGCGGCCGGTTTCATCGGCATGCATCTGTGCCGCCGGCTGCTGGCCGATGGCCGCAGCGTGGTCGGCATCGACAACGTCAACGACTACTACGATCCGCGGCTCAAGCGAGCGCGGCTGGCCACGCTCGCCGGCTTCGAGCGCTTCTCGTTTCACGAGGCCGATGTCGCCGACCGCTCTGCGATCGACGCGCTGTTCGATACGCATCGCCCGCAGCAGGTGGTGCACCTGGCCGCGCAGGCTGGCGTGCGTTACGCGCTCACCAACCCGATGGCCTATGCCGACAGCAATCTCGCCGGCATGGCGGTGATGCTCGAGGCCTGCCGGCGGCTCGAGGTGCGTCACTTCGTGTTCGCGAGCAGCTCGAGCGTCTACGGCGCGAACCGCAAGCTGCCGTTCTCCGAGCGCGATCCGGTGGACCATCCGGTGAGCCTGTACGCGGCCACCAAGCGCGCCAACGAACTGATGGCCCACAGCTACGCGCACCTGTTCGCGCTGCCGGTCACCGGGCTGCGCTACTTCACCGTGTATGGCCCGTGGGGCCGGCCCGACATGGCGATCTGGAAGTTCACCGACGCGCTGCTGCGCGGCACGCCGATCGACGTCTACGGCGGCGGCGTGCTGTCGCGCGACTTCACCTACATCGACGACACGGTCGAGGCCACGGTGCGGATGCTCGAGGCGCCGCGCGAGCCGAGCAGCTCGGCGAACCCATCAGACTGGAACGCCGACGGCCCCGACACCAGCTGGGCCCCGTTCGAAGTGGTCAACCTCGGGCGCAGCGACCCGGTCAGCGTTAACGAACTGATCGCGCGGCTCGAGGCGATCACCGGCCGGGGCGCGCTGCGCAACGAGATGGGCATGCAGCCCGGCGACGTCGAGCGCACGTTCTCGTCGACCGACAAGCTCGTGCGGATGACCGGCTTCACGCCCAAGGTGGCGCTCGACGAAGGCCTGCGGGCGTTCGTCGCGTGGTTCCGCGAGTACCACCGACTCGACCGATAAGGGAAATACCGAACGATGCGCCTCGCAGTATTCGGAGCCGGCTACGTCGGGCTGGTCACCGCGGCCTGCTTCGCCGAGATGGGCAATCACGTCGTCTGCGTCGACGTCGATGCCGAGCGGGTCGCGCGGCTCTCGCGCGGCGAGGTGCCGATCCACGAACCGGGCCTCGCCCCGCTGATCGAGCGCGGCCTGGCGCAGCAGCGCATCCGCTTCACGCTCGACGCGGCGCAGGCGATGGCAGGCGCCGAGGTGGTCGTCATCGCAGTGGGCACGCCTCCGGGCGAGGACGGTTCGGCCGACCTCTCGCACGTGCTGGAGGTTGCGCGCACCGTGGGCTCGCTGCTCTCGGGCCGCTGCGTGGTGGTCGACAAGAGCACGGTGCCGGTGGGCACCGCCGACCGGGTACGCGAGACGATCGCCGGCGAACTGGCGCGGCGCGGCGTTGCGCACGAGTTCGCGGTAGTCTCGAACCCCGAATTCCTGAAGGAAGGCGCGGCAATCAACGATTTCATGCGGCCCGACCGCATCGTGATCGGCAGCAGCGACGCCTGGGCCACCGAGTTGATGCGCACGCTGTACGCGCCGTTCTCGCGCAATCACGAGAAGCTGATCGTGATGGACGTGCGCTCCGCCGAGCTCACCAAGTACGCCGCCAACACGATGCTGGCGGTGCGCATCTCGTTCATGAACGAGCTCGCCGCGCTCGCCGAGCGGCTGGGTGCCGACGTCGAGGACGTGCGCCGCGGCATCGGCAGCGACCCGCGGATCGGCCCGGGCTTCCTGTACCCGGGAGCCGGCTTCGGCGGCTCGTGCTTCCCGAAAGACCTGCGCGCGCTGCTGCGCACCGGCGCGGAGCACGGGTCGCCGCTCACGATCGTGCAGGCGGCGTTCGACGCCAACGAACGGCAGAAGCAGGTGTTGTTCGCCAAGGCGGTCAAGGCGTTCGACGGCCGGCTCGCCGGCGTGCGCGCCGCGCTGTGGGGCCTGGCGTTCAAGCCCGACACCGACGACATTCGCGAGGCGCCGAGCCTGGAGCTGATCGGCAGCCTGCTCGACGCAGGCGCCAGCGTCGTCGGCTACGACCCCGAGGCCGCGGCGAACGTGCGCGCCGCGCTCGCGGGACGGGACGGTTTTCGCACCGAAGACGACGCCTACCGCGCAGCCGAAGGCGCAGACGTGCTGTTCGTGGTCACCGAATGGCGCGAATTCCGCAGTCCCGATTTCGCGCGGCTGCGCTCGATCATGCGCCAGCCGGTGCTGATCGACGGACGCAACCTCTACGATCCTCAGGTGGTGCGCGCCGCCGGCTTCCGCTACGACTCGATCGGCCGGCCCGGGTCGCAGTGAACCGAGCGCCGGGCGCGATCGGAGAGCCGCACCGCGGTGAGCTCGCGCCCCCAGACGCACCCGGTGTCGATCGACAGCAGGTCGGGCCGATCCATGTAGCCCAGCGCGGCCCAGTGGCCAAAAACGATCGGCATGCCCGTGGATGCGCGTTCCGGCACTTCGAACCACGGCAGGTGCCCGTCGGGCGCGCAGTCGAGTCCTTCCTTCGCGGCGAAATCCATGCGGCCGTCGGGCGTGCAGAAGCGGATGCGCGTCAGCGCGTTGACGATCACGCGCAGCCGGTCGTTGCCGCGCAGCGAATCGGTCCATCGCGCGGGCTCGTTGCCGTACATCTCGCGCAGGAAGCCCATCCAGTCGGGCCCCGAGAGCACGCGCTGCACTTCGCCGGCCAGTTCCAGCGTGCGCGCGACCGACCACTGCGGCAGCACGCCGGCGTGCACCATCAGCCATCCGTGCTCGAAGTGCGCCAGCGGCCGCGTGCGCACCCAGTCGACCAGCGCGTCGCGGTCGGGCGCGGCGAGGATGTCGTCGAGCGTGTCGGTACGGTGCGCGCGGCGGATGCCGGCGGCCACCGCCAGCAGGTGCAGGTCGTGGTTGCCCAGCACCGTGACCAGCCGCTCGCCTTGTGCGATCGCCCAGCGCAGGCTGTCGGCCGAACGCGGGCCGCGATTGACGATATCGCCGGGCATCCACAGCCGGGCGTCGGGCGGCAGTTGGGGCAGAAGGCGCAGCAGGCTGTCGAGGCAGCCCTGCAGGTCGCCGATGGCCCAGGTTTCGGCACTCATGGGACCAGCGCTTCGTAGAGCGAGCGCGGCGAGTGGATGCTGACGCCGCGGATGTCACGGCCGTACAGTCGTCCGAAATGCGTTCCGTCGCCCGTTACCAGCGCGTGGCAGCCGAGCCGGATCGCTGCGGCGAGCACGGGCCTGTCCTTTTCGGGCACCAGCGCCGCGAGTTGCGGATCGAGCTCGTCACGACGGAACCGCGCGACGTCGATGCCGGCGAGGAGGGTGTCCAGTGAACCCACGGTACCCGGGTCCTTCACCTCGGGATTTCGACGCGCTTCGGCCACGACGTAGTCGTCGGTGCAGAGGGTGTGTCCCGCCGCTTCGAGCATGCCGAGCAGGGTTCGAACGGCCCCGGCGGATTTCGCCGCGGAGAACAGGATGTTTGCATCGAGGAAGATCCTCATCCCCATCGACCGGCGTCGGCGACTCAGCGCCTGCGCTTGCGAGGGGCTGCGACCTTCGCGCTGCCAGGTCGCGCTTGCTCGCGATCGCGCATGGCCGCGGCCAGTTCGGCTTCGGCTTCGTCGAACTCGCGCACGCGCTCTTCCGCGTAGAGTTCGACCGGCAGCGTGACCGCAGGCCGGAGCAGCAGACCCTCGGGAGTCGTTTCGGCGATGAGGATGTCGTCGGGTTTCAGGCCCAGTGCGCGCCTCAGGCGGGCAGGCAGCGTGATGACGCCGCGACTGGTCATGGTGACAGGAGTTCGCATACCCAAATGCTTGCAGATTTGCCGTAAAACTGCAATACGGAATCGCGGCGATTCTTGACGGAGGAAAGGAAGTTCCTTGCGATAATCTGCGAGCAGAGCTTTATCCAGAGCCTGGACATGATCACGAGCAAGCTCACCCGCAAGGCACAGACCACCATTCCTCAACCGGTCCGCGCGGCATTGCGTCTCGAAGAAGGTGACGAGTTGCTCTACGAGATCGTCGACCAGCGCGTCATCGTGACCAAGGTTCTTCGGAACAAGACGCAGGACGATCCGTTCGGGACTTTCGACGAGTGGCGCTCGAAGGCCGACGGGAAGGCGTATGGCTGCCTTTGACCAGGGCGGCCGCCGTGAATTACTGGGCGGCTCTTGCCGTTTCCTGCCCGTAGAATCCGCCGGATGAAGAAAACCCTCTACCTCGTGGCCGGCGCGCGCCCGAACTTCATGAAGATCGCGCCGATCGTGCGCGCCTTGCAGGCGCGGTCCGACGTATTCGACTGGCGCATCGTGCATACCGGCCAGCGCTACGACTGCGAGATGAGCGACGTGTTCTTCGAAGATCAGCGCGACCGGCTGGCCGCCGTCCGCAGGGCTGGGACGGGCGGGCCGCCGAGCGCATCGTCGAGACGCTGGCGGAGCAGCTTGCCCGCCGGGATCGATGAGTGCTTACTCTGGGAAGGGGCAGCGAACCCCGTCGACACCCATAACAGCGGGGCGAGAGCCGTCTTCAACGCTCATTCATCTCTTCCCGGCTCAGCTTGCGTTCCACCCCGAGCTTGCCGCGCAGTTGCGTCATCGTTTCATCGTAGCGCTGCGGACGCTCCTGGGTGCCGGCGTAGTCTGCGAGCCAGCGCCGGAATTGTTCGTTCAGCGTCGTGTGTTCCGCGCGCGCCCGATCACGCGCCGCCTCGATCAGTCTTTCGTCCGCGCTGAGGGTGATCTTCTTCATGGCCTGTCTCCCTTCTGCAAGACAAACGATACAAGCTTGCACGAAAACGGCGCGACAGGTCGCCAGCGCGATTCTGGTATCCGTCAACGGACTTGACGAGCATGGACCTCATCGCCCGAATCATCGAGCGCGCCCGGTCGGCGCCGCGCCGCATCGTGCTCTCCGAGGGTGAAGACCCGCGCGTGCTGCAGGCCGCGTCGCGGGCCGCGCGCGAGGGCGTGGCTCGGGTGATTGTCGTGGGTCCGGACGCGGCGATCCGTGAAGTCGCCGCTCGCGAAGGGATCGACCTGGCCGGCATCGAACTCGTCGATCCGCAGGCTTCGCCGCTCGCGCCCGCTTTCGCAGAGGCGCTGCTGGAGCTTCGCCGCGCCAAGGGCATGACGCTCGCCCGGGCGAACAAGGCGATGCGCGACCCGCTGTGCTTTGCCGACCTGATGGTGCGGCTCGGCCATGCCGACGGCTCGGTGGCCGGCGCGGTTCGCACCACGGCCGACGTGGTCCGCACCGCCATCCAGGTGATCGGGCCCGCGCCCGGCTGCAAGCTGGTGTCGAGCTTCTTCCTGATGATCTTGGCCGAGCCCTGGCACAAGGTGCGCCGCGGGCTGATCTTCTCCGACTGCGGGCTGGTGGTGGATCCCGACGCGCACGAACTGTCCGACATCGCGATCGCGGCCGCCGGCAACGCGCGCAGCCTGCTGATGGAAGACCCGCGAGTCGCGATGCTGTCGTTCTCCACCGCTGGCAGCGCGCGCCACCCGATGGTCGACAAGGTGGCCGAAGCCACGCGGCTGGTGCGCGAGCGCCGCCCCGATCTCCCGGTGGACGGTGAAGTGCAGCTCGACGCGGCGCTGGTGCCGGAGATCGCGGCGCGCAAGTTGCCCGGCTCGCGCGTGCATGGCGAGGCCAACGTGCTCGTCTTTCCCGACCTCGACGCGGGCAACATCGGCTACAAGCTGGCCGAGCGCCTGGCCGGTGCGATCGCGGTCGGCCCGATGCTTCAGGGCCTGAATCGCCCCGCCAACGACCTGTCGCGGGGCTGCTGCGCCGACGACGTGTTCAACGTGATCGCGGTCACCGTGGTGCAGGCGCAGGCGGCCGAAGTGGTGCGCGCCTGACGCGCTTCAGCGCCGGCGCCGCCCCGCGATCAGGCCGATGATCGACAGGAACTGCTCGTTGCCGATCGGCTCGGCGGGGTCGGTGGCCAGGCAGCGCCGGTAGAACGGCCTCAGATCGAGCCCGACGCCCAGTCCCAGTACCTCGACCATGCCCGCCTGTTCATGGCGTGCCACTACTTCCTTCAGGTGGTTGTCCAGGTAGAAGCGGTCGTTGGCCAGGGCAGTCGCGCTGTCCATCGGGCAGCCGTCGGAGACCACGATCAGGATGCGGCGCCGTGCGGCGCACTGCATCAGCCGACTGCAGGCCCAGTCGAGCGCCTCGCCGTCGATGCCCTCGCGGTACAGGTCGGGCTTCAGCAGCGCGGCGAGGTCGGTGCGGGCGCGCCGCCAGTTGCGGTCGGCGCTCTTGAAGACCATGTGCAGCACTTCGTTCAGGCGGCCGGGATGCGGCGGGCGGCCGCGTGCGAGCCATTCGCGGTACGGGCGCCCGCCGTTCCAGGCGCCGGTAGTGAAGCCGAGCACCTCCGTGGCGGCGCCCGCGGCCTCGAGCGCGCGCACCATCACGTCGACGATCATGGCCACCGGCTCGACGTGCTCCTTCATCGACCCCGAGCAGTCGACCAGGAACGCGAGCGCGCAATCGGCGATCGGCCGCTGGCGCTCGAGGCGGAACAGCCGGCGCTCGGTCGGGGTGCTGACCAGCCGCGCCAGCCGCGCGCCATCGACGTGGCCTTCCTCTTCGCCGAAGCTCCAGCCGTCGCGCTGCGGCGTGGCGAGGATCGCCGCAAGCAGGCGCGACAGGCGGGCCAGGTGGATGCCGCCTGCCGCGATGCGCTCGTCCAGCCGCCGCCGGTATTCGTGCAGCAGTTCGCGACGCACCAGCGACGCCGCGTCGATCTCGCGATCGTAGCGGGTGGTGTACGCGCGATAGCCGTGGCCGCCGGCGGCGAGGGCCCGGCTGTGACCGCTCGCCGCCGCTGCCATGCCGTCGCCGTCGCCCTGCTCGAAGTCCAGCAGCAGCGCAAACGCCGCGGGCGCGTCGGCGTCGTCGTCGCGCGCCTCGCGTTCGTCGGCCTGCTGCGCTTCGGCAGCGCGCACCATCGCGCCGACGATCGCAGCGATGCGCAGCGCATGCGCAGCGAAGGCGCGCTGGTCGCCGCGCTCGCGCCGGATTCCGGCCAGCGTGCCCGCGAGCGCGCGGCCCAGCTTCGCGCGGGTGGTCTCGATGATCTCGTCGGTCTCCGCGAGCGGCGGCTTGCCGTTCAACATCGACCAGCAGCTTTGCGCCAGCGCGTACATCAGCAGCCCGAGCCGGGTCTCGGTGAGCCGCGATGCGTGGAACGCGCGCGACCATTGTTCGAAGCGATGTCGAAGATTCGCGGCCATGCCAGGCATCTCCACGGGCGCGAGCGTCTCCACGCGCAACTGCTCGAGCATCTCGAAGACCAGCCGCTCGACCGGATCGGCGGGAGCGAGCGCCCGGTGCAGCGCCGGATCGGAGTGGCGCAGGCGCAGTGCCATCGCATCGGCCAGTCCGCGCCGCGAGCCGAAGTCCTCGAATCCCGAGGCTACCGAGTCGTCGCGCAGGTGCGGAGCGAGGAAACGCAGCGGCGCGTGCGCGCGGTGCAGCGTGCCGCCGCGAAAGTGCAGTTGCGCATCGCCGGTGAGCGCACGGATCGACGCCGCGCACAGCTCCTCGATACGCTGCTGGCGGCGCGCCTGCTGCGGCGTGCTGGCCTGTTGCTGCGCGCTGGCCTGCGCGCCGGTCACTGCTGTGCGGCCCTCGCGGCCTGCGCTTCGTCGAGTTCCTCGCCGAAGCAGCGCTGGTAGTACTCGGCGACGATCGGCCGCTCGACTTCGTCGCACTTGTTCAGGAAGGCGAGCCGGAACGCGAGCGCCGGGTCGTGGAAGATCTCGCAGTTCTCGGCCCAGGTGATCACGGTGCGCGGCGACATCAGCGTGGAGAGGTCGCCGGCGGCGAAGCCCTTGCGCGTCAACTCGGCCAGCGCAACCATCGACTCGATCAGCTTGCGCCCGCGCTCATGCGCCTTCGAAGGCACGCGCGCGAGCACGATCGCGACTTCCTCGTCGCGCGGAAGGTAGTTGAGGGTGGCCACGATGTTCCACCGGTCGATCTGCGCGTGGTTCAGCGCCTGCGTGCCCTGGTACATGCCGCTCGGGTTGCCCAGCCCCACCGTGTTCGAGGTGGCGAACAGCCGAAAATACGGGTGCGGGCGGATCACCCGGTTCTGGTCGAGCAGCGTGAACCGGCCGTCACGCTCCAGGATGCGCTGGATCACGAACATCACGTCGGGGCGCCCGGCATCGTATTCGTCGAACACCAGCGCCACCGGGCGCTGCAGCGCCCACGGCACGATGCCTTCCTGGAACTCGGTGACCTGCAGGCCGTCGCGCACCACGATCGCGTCCTTGCCCACCAGGTCGAGGCGACTCACGTGACCGTCGAGGTTCACCCGCACGCAGGGCCAGTTCAGTCGTGCGGCCACCTGCTCGATGTGGGTCGACTTGCCGGTGCCGTGCAGGCCCTGGATCATCACCCGGCGGTTGCGGGCGAACCCGGCGAGGATCGCCAGCGTGACTTCGGGATTGAACCGGTACGCATCGTCGACGTCGGGGACGTGGTCGTCGTGCTCGCGAAAAGCGGGCACTTCGAGGTCGGAATCGATGCCGAACACGGCTCGCACCGACACCATCAGCTCGGGTTCGGGCAGGGCGGGAAGGGGCATGCCGGCGACCTCGACTCGGGACTGCCTCATGATATCGTGATTCCGAAATCCGATCTATTGCATATCTGATTTCGAAATCGCCGTTGACGGACCCCGAACTCGTTCGATAGAGTTCCGTCGCGCTGCGTCCCCCAAGAGGAAACACGATGAGCAAGCAAGCACCTGGAAACGCCCGCTCGGTGGTGAAGGGCGTCCAGAAGATGACGCCGTCCGAAGCGTTCGTCGAGACGCTGGTCGCCAACGGCGTCACCGACATGTTCGGCATCATGGGCTCGGCGTTCATGGACGCGATGGACATCTTCGCGCCGGCGGGCATCCGCCTGATTCCGGTGGTGCACGAACAGGGCGCCGGCCACATGGCCGACGGCTACGCGCGCGTGAGCGGCCGTCACGGCGTGGTGATCGGCCAGAACGGCCCCGGCATCAGCAACTGCGTGACCGCGATCGCGGCGGCCTACTGGGCGCACACGCCGGTGGTGATCGTCACGCCACAGACCGGGTCGAACACGATCGGGCTGGGCGGCTTCCAGGAATGCAACCAGCTGCCGATGTTCCAGGAATTCACCAGGTACCAGGGCCACGTCACGCATCCGGCACGCATGGCCGAATTCACCGGCCGCTGCTTCGATCGGGCGATGTCGGAGATGGGCCCGACGCAACTGAACATTCCGCGCGACTACTTCTACGGCGAGATCAACGCCGAGATCCCGATGCCCTCGCGGCTCGATCGCGGTCCCGGCGGCGAGAACAGCCTGAACGAGGCGGCCGACCTTCTGGCGCAGGCGAAGTTCCCGGTGATCATCTCCGGCGGCGGCGTGGTGATGGCCGATGGCGTCGAGGAGTGCAAGGCGCTGGCCGAGCGGCTGGGCGCCCCGGTGGTCAACAGCTACCTGCACAACGATTCGTTCCCCGCCAGCCACCCGCTGTGGTGCGGCCCGCTGGGCTACCAGGGCTCGAAGGCGGCGATGAAGCTGATGGCGCAGGCCGACGTGGTCGTGGCGCTGGGCTCACGGCTCGGCCCGTTCGGCACGTTGCCGCAGCACGGGATGGACTACTGGCCGAAGAACGCGAAGATCATCCAGATCGATGCCGACAACAAGATGCTCGGCCTGGTGAAGAAGATCTCGGTGGGTATCTGCGGCGACGCCAGGGCCGCCGCGAACGCTCTGGTGCAGCGCCTGGCCAGGCGCACGCTCGCCTGCGATGCGACGAAGGCCCAGCGCGCCGCCACCGTCGCTGCCGAGAAGGCGGCCTGGGAGAAAGAGCTCGACGAGTGGACCCACGAGAGGGATCCGTACAGCCTCGACATGATCGCCGAGCAGGCCGGCGAGAAGCCGTTCTCCGGCGGCCAGTACCTGCACCCGCGGCAGGTGCTGCGCGAGCTCGAGCACGCGATGCCGGCCGACGTGATGGTGTCCACCGACATCGGCAACATCAACTCGGTGGCCAACAGCTACCTGCGCTTCGAAAAGCCCCGAAGCCTCTTCGCCGCGATGAGCTTCGGCAACTGCGGCTACGCGTTCCCGACGATCATCGGCGCCAAGGTCGCCGCGCCGCACCGGCCTGCGATCTCCTACGCCGGCGACGGCGCCTGGGGCATGAGCCTGATGGAGACGATGACCTGCGTGCGCCACGACATCCC
>WBZO01006442.1_pt1 | contig 11376 bp, 12 predicted proteins | sample 5204261 | NCBI WGS metagenome assembly WBZO01 (sample SAMN12412400, study PRJNA552823) | activated sludge metagenome | isolation source: activated sludge from anammox sidestream of wastewater treatment plant... | place: USA: North Carolina | collected 2017-09 | reverse complement strand
GTCGGAGAGCGTGAGCGCGACGTCGCGCCCCGCCCCGTGTGCGATCTTCGCGGCCTTGAGGAAGGCCTCCTTGGCGTGCGGCGGGTCCCACAGATAGCCTTCCAGATAGACGACGGCCGAGGCCGCAATCGCATCGGCGTCGATGTCGTTCGGATGCAGGTCCTGCGCGGCGCCGAGATAGGTGTTCATGGTGCGCTCGCCGTCCGGCGTCACCAGCACGTAGCAGCGCGCGGTCGACGGGCCCTCCGACGCGGGCGGCGTGTCGAACGCAACGCCTGCGGCGCGAATGTCGTGGCCGAACACCCGGCCAAGCTCGTCGTCGCGCACCTTGCCGACGAAGGCCGCCCGTGCGCCGAGGCTCGCGATGCCGACGATGGTGTTCGCCGCCGAGCCGCCCGACACCTCGATTGCCGGGCCCATGGCGTCATAGATCGCGGCCGCCCGCGGCTCGTCGATCAGCGCCATGCCGCCCTTGTGCATGCCCTGCTTGACCAGGAAGCCGTCGTCGGTGCGCGCGAGCACATCGACGATGGCGTTGCCGATGCCGAGCACGTCAAAACGAGTGGAAGCCATGAACCCCTCTGCGCCTGCGAATGGAGGCGGGCACTATAGCGGGCGCGGTTGCCGACACAATCGCGCGGGCCGCCGACTTGGGCCACCGCGGGCAGAAAGGCCACGGCCCTTGCCCCCGTAGGGCGGCCATGGCATTTGGCAGCGCAATCGGCGAGGTATCGACATGACTTTCAAGCAGCGCGTGTTTTCCGGCGTGCAGCCGACTGGCAACCTGCATCTCGGCAATTATCTCGGCGCCATCGTGAAGTTCGTCGAGCTGCAGAACAATTACGACTGCATCTATTGCGTGGTGGACTTGCACGCCATCACGGTCTGGCAGGATCCCGCCGAGTTGCCGAAGGCAATCCGCGAGGTCACCGCCGCATTCATCGCCTGCGGCATCGACCCGAAGAAGCACATCGTATTCAACCAGAGCCAGGTCGCCGAGCACGCCGAGCTTGCCTGGGTGTTCAACTGCGTGGCGCGGCTCGGTTGGCTCAATCGCATGACGCAGTTCAAGGAAAAGGCCGGCAAGGACCGCGAGAACGCGTCCGTCGGGCTTTACGCCTACCCGACGCTGATGGCGGCCGACATTCTGGTTTACCGCGCGACGCATGTGCCGGTCGGCGAGGACCAGAAGCAGCACCTCGAACTCTCCCGCGACATTGCGCAGAAGTTCAACAACGACTTCGGCAAGTCGATTCACGCGCACGGCTATGGCGAGACGTTCTTCCCGCTGCCGGAGCCGCTGATCCAGGGGCCGGCGACGCGCGTGATGTCGCTGCGCGACGGCACCAAGAAGATGTCGAAGTCGGATGCCTCCGACCAGTCGCGCATCAATCTGACCGACGACGCCGACGCGATTGCGCTCAAGGTGCGCCGCGCCAAGACCGATCCGGAGCCGCTGCCGGGCGAGGAGAAGGGCCTCGCCCATCGCCCGGAGGCCGACAATCTCGTCGGCATCTACGCGGCGCTCGCCGGCACCAACAAGGCCGCCGTGCTCGGGCAATTCGGCGGCGGCCAGTTCTCGACCTTCAAGTCGGCGCTGGTCGATCTTGCGGTGGCGAAGCTCGGGCCGATCAATGCCGAGATGAAGAAGCTTGTCGCCGATGCGCCCTATATCGACTCGGTGCTCGCCGACGGCTCGGCGCGCGCCCAGGTGCTCGCCGGCGAGACCATGAAAGCCGTCAAGGACATCGTGGGGTTTGTGCGGCGGTAGGTGGCGGGGTCTCGCAAGCCGAGAAGTAGCCGGACGCGGTCGAATAGCGCGCGCCCTGCGATCGCGCAGGCGGCTCGGTGCTTGTCGCCGGAACCATCGCGCGCTGGCCGAAATCATGAAGGCCGTCAAGGGCATCGCCGGCCTGTGCCGATCATTCCAACTTGCAGGAAATTTTACTCGCCGGAATGTGCGCTCCGAGTAGCTTGTCCGACGGGCAACCGTCGTGGCAGGATTCCGCTATGATCCTGCAACGCCGATCGCGACCGATATCCGGCGGCAGCCCGGGGAGCCGATGAGCAAGAAGCGCCGCAGCTACGAGGCAGGCCACTCGCCGAAATTCCTGGTCTTCATCGACGATTCGCCGGAATGCGATCGCGCGGTCTATTTCGCCAGCCGCCGCGCGCTGCGCATCGGCGCCACCGTCATCATGCTGCGCGTGATCGAGATGCACGACCGCAATCAGCAATGGCTCGGCGTCGGCGACATCATGCGCGCGGAGGCGTACGAGGAGGCCAATGCCGTGCTCGATCGCTACGCAGCGCGCGCCTCGAGTATTACCGGCGTGATGCCCGAGCGGGTTATTCGCGAAGGCGACAAGGTGAAGGAGCTGTTCGATCTCATCGAGGAAGACGAGGATATCGCGGTGCTGGTGCTCGCCGCCGGCACCGGCAAGGAAGGGCCGGGCCCCTTGGTCGCAAGCCTCGCCAATACGGCGGATGCCTATCCGGTTCCGGTCGCCATCGTGCCGGGGCACCTGAGCGACGAGGAACTCGACACCATGTCGTGAGCGTGCGCTGGCTTAGCCAAGGGCCGGTTTCATGATTCGTCATGCCGCAGGCTTGACCGGTGAATCCGGTCAGATACCCGTCATTGCGAGGAGCGTCAGCGACGAAGCAATCCAGGCCTTGCTGTGGCTGTTGTACTATTCCTGGATTGCTTCGCCTTCGGCTCGCAATGACGGCAAATAGGTCGGTCATAACAAATAGGTCGGTCATAAGATGTGCGAATCCGCGCCGAAGAAAGTGTATGGCTGGAAGGGCTGGGGCGACATTCCGGCGCCGCGCATCGCGTCGGCCGGCGGCGCCTGGACCGATCTGTCGCACCGAATCACCGAGGACTTGTCGCGTATCCCGTTCTTTCCGCAGCCGCAGATCCGTCAGTTCAGGACCGCGCCGATCCGGATCACCGAAATCCACATGGTGGTGCACCACGGCACGCATTTCGACGCGCCCCGGCATTTCATCGCCGATGGCCCGACCATCGACGAGGTTCCGCTCGAGCGGCTCTATGGCCCCGGCGTGATCTGGCACATCGACGCGGGGGACCGCGGAGCGATTGGCGTCGCCGACCTCGAGCGCGCGACACCGCGGATCGAGCCGGGGGATATTGTGCTCATCGACACCGGCTGGTGGCGCTACGTGAACACCGAGCGCTACGAGGAGCATCCCTTCCTCACCGGCGAGGCGGCCGAGTGGCTCGTCGCGAAAGGCGCCAAGCTCGTCGGCATGGACAACAGCACGCCCGATGAGGCGCCGCACTATCGGCGCAAGAATTACGATTTCCCGGTGCACAATACGCTGCTGAGCCACGGCGTGCTGATCGCCGAGCACGTGACCAACATGACGCCGCTTGCCGGCCGGCGGGTTGAGGTCATGTTCCTTGGTCTCAACATCGCCGGCTCCGACGGCGCACCCGCGCGGGTCATCGCGCGGCCGGCGGGATAATCCCCACGCCGACAGCGCCGACTCGTGGTCCGGACGCGAGGCGGCACGAAGCACTGCGCCCGGGACATACCAAGAATGGCGCGTCCCGCTTGAACTTTCGCGCAAAAATGCCACGTAGGGTGTGCTAAGAACTACCACCCGTGCAGGCCGCGCGCCCATAGAGCCTGTCCAGGGGCCAAGGAGCAAGCCATGTTTATCCAGACCGAACCCACTCCGAACCCCGCAACTTTGAAGTTCCTGCCTGGACGCACAGTCTTGGGCAGCGGCACGCTCGACCTGCGCGACAGGGATGCTGCCGCGCAATCGCCCCTCGCCGAGCGCCTGTTCGCGATCAACGGGATCGCCGGCGTGTTCTTCGGCTCCGATTTCATCTCGGTCACCAAGACCGGCGGGGAATGGCAGCAGCTCAAGCCCGCGATCCTCGGCGCCATCATGGAGCATTTCATGTCCGGGGCGCCGTTGCTGCATGCCGCGGACGGCGCGGCAGACGAGGGCGAGGACGAATTCTTCGAGGCGAAGGATTCGGACACCGTCGCCACCATCAAGGAGTTGATCGAGACGCGCGTGCGTCCTGCGGTCGCCAACGACGGCGGCGACATCACCTTCCGCGGCTTCAAGGACGGCGTGGTTTTTCTCCACATGCAGGGTGCCTGCTCGGGCTGCCCGTCGTCGACCGCGACGCTGCGCCACGGCATCCAGAACCTGCTGCGCCATTACTTGCCCGACGTGGTCGAGGTGCGGCCGGTGTAGCAGATGCCGGATGTCGGATGACAGATGTCGCCTTCTGACCTCCGACATCTGTCATCTGATATCCGACATCTGACACATGCGCGTCCTCGCCATCGACACCGCGCTCGAAGCCTGCTCGGCGGCCGTGCTCGATCTCGAGCGCGGCGGCATTGTCGCCAGTGAGACGATCCCGATGGCGCGCGGGCACGCGGAAGCGCTGATGCCGCTGATTGCCCGCGTGATGGACTTGGCCGAGGTCGAGTTTGCCGGGCTTGACCGCATCTCGGTCACCACCGGCCCGGGCAGTTTCACGGGGCTGCGGGTCGGCATCTCGGCGGCGCGCGGCATTGCGCTTGCTTCGGGCAAGCCGGCGATCGGCCTTTCGACGCTTTCCGCCTTCGCGGCGCCGCACATCGCCGAGGACGACAGCACCAACGTGGTGGTGGCGATCGACGCGCGGCACGATCACGTCTACCTGCAGATTTTCGGCACCGGCGGCCGCACGCTGGTGGCGCCGCGCATCGCGCCCTTGCGCGAAGCGATACGGGCGGCGCTAACCGGGCCGGCGCGGCTCGTCGGCTCGGCCGCCAATTTGCTCGCGGCTTCCTGGCCGAAAACCGGCGAGCTGCCGCTGCTGATCGAGCAGCGCAGCGCTCCCGACATCGCCTGGGTGGCGCGGCTCGGCGCCGCCGCTGCGGATGGCTATGGTCCGCCGAAGCCGCTCTACCTGCGTGCGCCCGATGCGCAGCCGCAAGACGCCGCGCGGCTGCCGCGCCGATGATCGGGTGGATTGCTCGTCTGTTCGCACGTCGCGAGCCTGTCCTCTCGGAGGCCGGCCCGCGCGACGCTGCCGCGATCGCCAGCCTGCATGGCGCCTCGTTCCATCGCGGCTGGAGCGACGGCGAGATCGAACGCATGCTGCTCGATCGCCACGTGCTGGCGCACCGGGCGATGAGCGGACGGGGTCTCGCAGGCTTCATCGTGTCGCGGCTCGTTGCCGACGAAGCGGAAATCCTGTCGGTGGCGGTGGCGGCGGCACGCCGGGGCAAGGGACTTGCCCGGCGCCTGCTTGATCTGCACCTGCGGCGCCTTGCCGGAATGGGCGCGCGCGCCGTGTTCCTGGAAGTCGAGGAGGCCAATCAGCCGGCCCTGCGGCTCTACCGGCGGGCGGGATTTCGCCAGATCGGGCGCCGGGAGGGCTATTATCGCGAGAGCAAGGGCGCGGCCGCGCTCGTTCTGCGGCGTGACCTTTGACAAGGGTATCCCGCGCGAATCGTGGCAATCAGCGGGTGGATTTTGCAGCCCCGACCGTGATATTCGGAACCCACGGAGAAGCGTCGTGAGCGTGCCCAAACCGACCGATATCGAAGCCCAGTGTGCTGCCCGCGGCATGCGCATGACCGAGCAGCGCCGGATCATTGCGCGGATTCTCGCCTCGTCCGCCGATCATCCCGACGTGGAGGAACTCTATCGGCGGTGTGCGGCGGTCGACAGCCATATTTCGATCTCCACCGTCTACCGCACCGTCAAGCTGTTCGAGGATGCCGGTATCATCGAGCGGCACGATTTCCGTGACGGGCGGGCGCGCTATGAGCAAATGCGCGATACCCACCATGACCATCTCATCAACCTGCGCACCGGCGAGGTGATCGAGTTCCAGTCCGAGGAGATCGAGGCGCTGCAGGCCGAGATCGCACGCCGGCTGGGCTTCCGGCTGGTCGATCATCGGCTGGAACTCTACGCCGTGCCGCTGGAGGACAAGCCCAAGCGCTGAGGCGGCTCCCGAACCGCAGGGATGAGTTCCGCGGCTGACGCTCGCGGCTCGCAGCAACTGCGTCAAGGCTACGCGCAGCGGCCATTTCTTTTTGGCTGAAAAGGCGGTATGGAGGGGCCAACGCGCTGTCGGCGCGCAGATTTAACGAGATAAATCAATTATTTGTCCGGAATGAGCGGGTCGCGCAAGGTCCACATCAAGTCGTTCGGCTGCCAGATGAACGTCTACGATTCCCATCGTATGGCGGACACGCTGGCGCCTGAAGGCTTCGACGAGACCGCGGCAATCGAGGGCGCGGACCTCGTCATCCTCAACACCTGCCACATTCGCGAGAAGGCGGCCGACAAGGTCTATTCCGAGTTGGGGCGGCTGCGCGTGCTCAAGGACGAGGCTGCGAGCGAGGGACGCCGCGTGCTGGTCGCAGTCGCAGGCTGCGTCGCGCAGGCCGAAGGCAAAGAGATCATCCACCGCGCCAAGGGGGTCGATCTCGTGGTCGGTCCGCAGAGCTATCACCGGCTGCCCGATCTCATCGCGCGCGCGGAGCTCGGCGAGACCGTGATCGACACCGAATTCCCGGCGGAAGACAAGTTCGATGTGCTCAAGGCGCCGAGTCGTCAGGCGATCCGTGCGCGTGGCGTGACGGCCTTCGTCACCGTGCAGGAGGGCTGCGACAAGTTCTGCACCTTCTGCGTCGTGCCTTATACGCGCGGCGCCGAATCCTCGCGTCCGGTCGCGGGCATTATCGCCGAGGTCGAACGGCTCGCCGATGCAGGCGTGCGCGAGGTCACGCTGATCGGACAGAACGTCAATGCCTATCACGGCGAGGGACCCGACGGCCGGCCGTGGACGCTCGGCCGGCTGCTTCACCGCCTCGCCGAGGTGCCGGGCATTGCGCGGCTGCGCTACACCACGAGCCATCCCGGCGACATGGAGGAAAGCCTGATTGCCGCGCACCGCGATCTGCCGGCGCTCATGCCGTTCCTCCACCTTCCGGTGCAATCCGGGTCGGATCGCATGCTGGCCGCCATGAACCGGCGGCACACCCGCGCGGACTATCTCGCCATCATCGCGCGCGTGCGCGATGCGCGGCCCGACATCGCCTTCACCTCCGACTTCATCGTCGGCTTTCCAGGTGAGGCCGAGGACGATTTCCGCGCCACGCTGTCGCTGGTCGACGAGGTCGGCTACGCGAGCGCCTTTACGTTCAAGTACTCGGCGAGGCCCGGCACGCCGGCCGCCGAACTAGCCGAGCAGGTGCCGGACGAGGTAAAGTCCGAACGGTTGCAGCGGCTGCAGGGCGCCGTCGACCGGCACTACGCGGCATTCCGCGCAAGTTGCGTGGGCCGCACCTTCGAAGTCCTGTTCGAACGGGCGGGCCGCCATCCTGGCCAGGTCGTCGGACGCTCCCCATATCTCCTTCCGGTCCAGGTGGCGGCCCCAGCAAGCATGATCGGCGAAATCGCAGCGGTGAAGATTACCGGCGTCGGCCCCAACAGCCTGTTCGGCGCCCTCGCGAACGAGCGCGTGCGTGCTGGGCCTGTGCCGGCGGACGCGGGGGGCTGACCGATTGCGCGCACCTCGCCCGGAGAACGGTTCGCTTATCACGTCACCGGTTGCGGCCGGCGACAATGCGGCGACCCAGGTCGTGCTCGCCTTCGACGATAATCGCCTCGCTTCCGTGCTGTTCGGCCAATACGGACAGAATCTGGCGCTCATCGAGCGCAGGCTTGCGGTGGTTGCCGAACAGCGCGGCAACCATGTCACCGTCGAAGGCTCGCGCGATGCCGTCGAGCAGGCGCGACGCGTGCTCGAAGGTCTCTACGAGCGGCTCAAGCGCGGCGACGAGCTTGCCTCCGGCGATGTCGACGGCGCGATCCGCCTGGCGATCGCGCAGGGCTCGCTGTTCGACTACGATCCCGCGACCACCCGGCCGAGCTTCGAAGAGATCAACCTGCGCAAGCGCCCGGTGCGCGCGCGCACCATCGCGCAGGATGCCTATATCCGCGCGCTTCGCCGCCATGCGCTGGTCTTTGCCGCCGGACCCGCCGGCACCGGCAAGACCTGGCTCGCGGTCGCGCACGCGGTGCAGTTGTTCGAGCGCAAGGAGGTGGACCGCATCGTGTTGTCGCGGCCGGCGGTCGAGGCCGGCGAACGATTGGGTTTCCTCCCCGGCGATATGCGCGAGAAGGTCGATCCTTATCTGCGGCCGATCTACGACGCACTGTATGACCTGATGGACGCCCGCATCGTGGAGCGCGCTTTGCAAAGCGGCGAAATCGAGATCGCGCCGCTCGCCTTCATGCGCGGCCGCACGCTGTCGAACGCCGTGGTCATCCTGGACGAGGCGCAGAACACGACCTCGATGCAGATGAAGATGTTCTTGACGCGGCTCGGCGAGAACAGCCGCATGGTCGTCACCGGCGATCCGAGTCAGGTCGATCTGCCGCACGGCCAGACCTCCGGCCTGCATGAAGCGGTGCGGCTGCTGCGCAACGTCGAGGGCATCGCCCATGTGACGTTCAGCGCGCAGGACGTCATTCGCCATGAGCTCGTCGCGCGGATCGTTGAGGCTTACGACCGGGCGGCGCTGGCCGCGGTGGAGCGGCGCGAGAGCGCAGAATGAGTCCACGCCGAAGCGGAACCTTGCGCGGGCGCGACGCACCGCCAATGAAGGCCATGCCCGTGCATGGATCGCGGCGCAAGCACGCGCCGGCTCCGCCCACGGTCGATGTGGTCGTCAGTTCGCCGCTGTGGCAGGCGGAACCAGGCGCCGAGGACGTCGTGCGCCGCACGGTTGCGGAGGCCGCCTCCTTACTGTCAAAAACCGCCGGCGAGCTTGCTATTGTGTTGACCGACGATTCGTCTATTCGCGCGCTCAACCGGGACTGGCGGGACAAGGACGAAGCCACCAACGTGTTGTCATTTCCGGTGCCGGCCGTCGGCGGCGACGGCAAGGCTGGAATCTTACTGGGCGACGTCGTCATCGCCTACGAGACGCTGGCGCGAGAGGCCGCCGCCGAAGGCAGGCTGTTCCGGCATCATCTCGCCCATCTCACGGTGCATGGATTTCTCCACCTCCTCGGCTACGACCACGAAACCGACCAGGAGGCGGACGTGATGGAGCATCTGGAGGCAAACGTGCTCGCAAGGCTCGGCGTGCCGAACCCTTATGTTCCAGTTGACGCGCCTGACTGCCGTCAGGCCTAACGACCTAAGATCACAGAGCCCGATCCTTCATCGTCCATGCCTGATCCCGACCCGCAAGGTCCAAGTGACATCGCCGCACCCACGACCGAGGTGCACAATCTGCCGGTTCCGGTTCCGCGTCCGAAGGACGTCGCGCGCGGGAACGGCGAGAGTTTTTTCACGCGGGTATTGCGCGCGATCTTCGGCCGGAAAGCCGCGACGATCCGCGCCGATCTCAAGGATGTACTCGAAGCCGGTGCCGGCACTCATGGGTTCTCTCCGCAGGAGAGCGCCATGCTTCAGAACATCCTCGCGCTGCGCGAGCGGCGCGTGGAGGACGTCATGATTCCGCGCGCCGATATTATCGCGGTGCAAAAGGACATCGCACTCGGCGAATTGATGAAGGTGTTCGAGGGCGCCGGTCACTCGCGACTGGTGGTCTACGACGAAACGCTCGACGGCGCATTCGGCATGGTCCACATCCGCGATCTCATCGCCTTCATGACGGCGCGCGCTGCGGCCGCTGCAAGCGCCAATACCCGGCGCAAGAAGCCGTTTCCGGCAGGCCTCGACCTCAAGGCGATCGATCTCGCGATGCCGCTGTCGTCCGCCAAGATCATCCGCGAGATCCTGTTCGTACCGCCCTCGATGCCGGCTATCGACCTGCTCGCCAAGATGCAGGCCACCCGCATTCACCTATCGCTCGTGGTCGACGAATACGGCGGGGCCGATGGCGTCGTCTCGATCGAGGACATTGTCGAGCAGATCGTCGGCGACATCGCGGACGAGCATGACGAGGACCTGGCGCCCAGCGTGGTGCGCCAGCCCGACAACTCCTTCATCGCCGACGCGCGAGCCAGCATCGAGGACGTTACGGCCTTCATCGGTCCAGACTTCGATGTGGGCGAAGTGGCGAAAGAGGTCGACACGCTCGCCGGCTACGTGACGGCGCGCCTCGGCCGGGTGCCGGTGCGCGGCGAGTTGGTGCCGGGGCCCGCTCCCTACGAGATGGAGATCGTCGACGCCGATCCCCGCCGGGTAAAGAAGCTGAAGATTTACCACAGTACCGACCGGGATGCTCGAAGCCGCGACTCGCAGCGGCGCACGGCCGCGGCGGGCACTGCGGGACATACCGTGGGGCAGCCGCCCGCGCCGGCCGGATTGTCGCCGGCGGCGCCCACACCCGAATTGCCGGTTACACGCGACGCATCGGTGAAGCTGTCCCCCGATACGGTTCCGCCAAAGCCCACGCGCCGGCCGTGACGCTCGCCCGCATCGCCCACCCGATTGTGTTGGCCTGGGGCTGGCGCCGCATTCTGGTTGCTTTCCTTGCCGGCGCCGCCACGACGCTCGCATTGCCACCGGCCGAGGTTTGGCCGGTGCCATTCATTACCTTTCCGATCCTGATCTGGCTGGTCGATGGCTCGGGCGCCGGCCGGCTGGGTGGAGTGGTGAGCGCGGCGATTGCGGGCTGGTGGTTCGGATTCGGCTATTTCGTTGCCGGCCTCTACTGGATCGGCAATGCCTTTCTGGTCGAGGCTAAGGTGTTCGGCTGGCTGCTGCCGTTTGCCGTCACCGGCTTGCCGGCCTACCTCGCGCTCTACACGGCGTTTGGGCTGGCGCTCGCCCGCCTGATCTGGACGCGTGGCGCCATGCGGGTGCTGGCGCTGGCGCTGGCGCTCACGGTGGCCGAATGGCTGCGCGGCCATCTGCTCACGGGATTTCCGTGGAATTCCTTTGGCTACGCGCTGATGTCGCCGCTTGTCTTGGCGCAGGGAGCGTCGCTCGTTGGGCTGTGGGGCATGACGTTCCTGGCGGTTGCGGTTTACGCCTCACCGGCCGTGCTGGCCGACGACCGCGCGGACACCCGCCGGCCGTGGCTTGCGCCAGCGTTGAGCGTCGCGGTGCTCATAGCGCTTGCGACCTACGGCGCCATCCGCCTGTCGCACACGCCCACGAGTTACGTCGCCGACGTGCGGCTTCGCATCATGCAGCCGAACCTGCAACAGGACGAGAAGTTCAACTACGCCCGGCGCCAGCAAGTGATGTCGCGCTACCTCGCACTTTCCGATCGTGCGAGCGGCCCACAGGCAACCGGGGTGCGCGATATCACCCATCTGATCTGGCCGGAATCGGCCTTTCCGTTCTTCCTCACGCGGGAAGCCGATGCGCTCGCGCAGATCGCGACCCTG
>WBZO01006440.1_pt1 | contig 11378 bp, 9 predicted proteins | sample 5204261 | NCBI WGS metagenome assembly WBZO01 (sample SAMN12412400, study PRJNA552823) | activated sludge metagenome | isolation source: activated sludge from anammox sidestream of wastewater treatment plant... | place: USA: North Carolina | collected 2017-09 | reverse complement strand
CGCGGTCGAGCGAATGCAGGCAGCGCCCCGCATCCAAAGTGATTTGAGAACGGTCGATCGCAGCGAACCGTTCGGCGGTATCGAACAGATTCAAAGAGCGGCCTCTTTGGGCAGGTCGATCTCGAGCATATGAGCTGCGGACAACAGAGCTCCATTGGTCAAGTACGCCAGCCCGCGATAGAAATCGGTTTGGGCATGTTGAACAACCAGATTTGCCCAAATCGGCGCCCAGCGCAACAAATGCTGGGTAAGAAAATCACGCTGGGCCTGAAGGTTTTTTTCGAACTCGACGTCATCCTCGTTCTCTAGAGATAACAACGCCAGGGCTGCTAAATGTGATGTAAAACTAAGCTCCAATCCGATATGATCGTCAGGCTCTCGACCTTTCCGTTCTGCTTCCAAGGCAAAGCGGGTGTACCATTCTCGTACCTCGAGCGTTTCCTTTTGGAAGATAAGGCGCGCCTCGCTGAAATAGACGGATTCCCAAACAGGTGCAAGCGGTCTTCCAGTTCCTATGAACAAGTACAGATAATCTTTTTGGAGCGCTTTCAGCTCTTCATCGGAGATTTCACAAGAGTTTTTTCGAGCCCAACCTTGAAGCAGCTCTAACCCGCGCTCTGTCTCAGCCTGTTCATCACTAAACGGCGCCTCGGCAAATATGTCTTCAGCAATCAGTGAAACCAACCACTCCCTATGGGGATCTTGGTATAGGGCTTTGCCCAGCAACCCAAAGAGCAGGGTTTCGCCCAACAGGGTTGTTTTCAGCATTTCGAGCTTTTCCATGTCAATAGATCTCCTTGAAACTGATAAAGATGCAACCGAATTAGAATTGAGAATATCATCTATAGATAACCTGAACAAGGGTAGAAAATCAGATGTTGTAAGTGACAAATTGGACATAATTCATAGTATCAGGTGCGAAGGTAGCAAATAGATTCTTCTCTAAAATGAGAAAGGGTGGGCTTGAACCCACCCTTTCCACATCAATGTGATGCGCAAATTCTAAACGCCGATTTTGAACTGGGTAGCATAGAAGATGAAACGTCCCAGGACTTCTGCGATGAGCACCAAGCCGAAAGCAATAAAGGCATGCAAAGTGACGAATCTCTTCTTATTCACAATGCTTGCATTCCTAAAGATGAAGATCGTTAATGCTCCTGCACCGGTGAATCCCAGTAGTATTCGCAGAATGAAAACCAGGTTGTATTTTCCTGCAATCATTCCCAGGCTTGCCAGAGCCGCCGCACCACCCGTGGATAGAAGCGCCAGGTAAACTGGCAGCACGATCAACTCAATACCCAACAGGATAACGGAGGCAATCGCAATCCAACGGATCGTGCCTCGCAGCAGATCGTACTGAATTTCCACGCTTTCAGGATTTCTACTCTGATAGATCACGTAGTTGGTTACAAGCGCAGCGCCAATTGCCAACACACCGAGCAACAGTGTTGTCGTGAAGAAGGAGATAGGCGTCGCAAAAGTATTCCAAGAGGGTTGTGTAACCAGCATGTAGATTTCTGCCTGGCTGTACACCAAAGCGATTCCCACGATAGCCGCGATCCATGCAATTACATTACGTAGACTGGACGTTCCAATCTTGAACCACTGCATGGCGACAAATACCACGGCAATCACCGCAAAGATGACGCCCAGCAGGATCTCACGGCTTAACCATGAGGAGGCGATATTGAGAATCGCTTTCGGTGCGTTCATTGGATTGCCTAAGTGCAAAAGCGATGCCAACATACCCAGACCAAGCGTAATAATTACCGCAACCAACGCTCGGTCACTCATATGATCAGCTTCTTCAATTCCGGCTTTGCGCGATACAAAGAAATGCACGACGCCAAGCACCAAGAAAGCGCCCACTGACATCTGCGTCAGGATGGTAAATACGACTAAAGCCCATTCTCTAGTGTTCATCTTAGATCTCCTCAGGCAGATTCGCAACATGACCAGTGCCACGCCCGCTTGGTTGTGCGTTCTTGTGAGGCGTGATCACCACGGAAGGATTTGTAATGTTCGATACGGGCAAGGGCTCGATCGCAGCCAATCCTCCATGTTGCTTTTGCAGTTCTTCAAGCTCACCATAATTGAGAGCGCGTGTCGGGCATGCAGCCACACAAGCCGGAGGTTCACCTTTCGCCAAAAGGTCCTGGCAGAAGTCGCACTTCGTCATTACCTCAAGTTCGGCATTGTATTGAGGTGCGCTATATGGGCAGGACCATTCGCAGTATCGACAGCCGATGCACAGGTCCGCGTTGATCAGGACGACGCCGTCATCTCGCTTGTGCATCGCCCCCGTTGGGCAGTTGGTCACACAAAGCGGATTCTGGCAATGCATACAAGAAATCGACACCGAGTACGCGAACATACTTACCGGCGACTTGATATTTGGTTGGTTCGGGTGAGGCATCCAATCCCCACCCTGATATTGGTAGACACGTCTCCAAAGCAGACCTACAGGGAGAGAATTCTTATCCTTGCAGGCAATTTGACAGGCTTTGCAGGCAGTGCAAGCAGAGGTATCAATGTAGAAAGCCAGTTGTTTAGCCATCTCATGCATCCTTTCCGAACACAACACGTTGAGGCCATTGTGCATCTGGCAGAAGGGGCTGGCCCTCCCAACGGGTGACTTGAGCAATATTGGTGTTCCAGGGTTGGACACCCTGACCGCATGGGTTCGTCCCGTTCAGAGAGTTCGTTGCTCCAGCCTTGTCAATGCCAGTCTCATCATCTCGTTCGACCCAGGCGCCCTCGCCCATTGTAACGACGCCTGGCATGATGCGTGGGGTAACAAACACAGGCCGCAGCGCCTTTCCGTGTGGGCTTGTGATCAGCACCATATCGCCAGTTTTCAAACCGCGCGCTTCCGCATCAAGGTTGTTCATGAACAATTCTTGAGGGAAGGCTTCTCTCAGCCAAGGAACACTGTCATAAGTAGAGTGAGAGCGACGCATATAGTGGATCGAATATAGCTGGAGCGGAAATTCTCCGTCACGAGTAGCTTCCACGCCTTCCGGAGGCGGGATGTACTGAGGGATAGGTGGGAGCTTTGTCCAACCATAGTCAGTCACGTCATCAGCAAGACTCTGGGAATGGATTTGCAGCTTGCCCGTCTTGGTATTCAGAGGATTAGCTACCGGGTCCTTTCGGAAATCTTCAAAGTAAATCAAGCCAAGTTTGTCGCCCGGTTTGCGCGGCACCTGGTAGAGACCTTTCTCCTCGAGCTCCTTATAGGTAATCCGGCCTTGTTGAGGCGTTCCATCCACACCCAGTCTGGCAATGTCGTCCGCCGTAATCGTGAGCAGATTCTCGAATTCCAAACCATCTTCCTTAACAACCTGTGCGCCCGCAAGCATGTTGAAGACCATTTGCTTGTAAGGTACTGGATCGATCACTTTGGGATCAAGCCCCAATCGTTTACCGATCTCGGCTTCGATCCAGATATCGTCTTTGGCCTCGAACAATGGTTCAGTGATCTGCCGGTGGTAAATGAAAATATCTCGGCGAGAGCTGTGGTAGGTGTTACTGTTCATGATGCCCCCCCAGCGCTCCCACATGGTCGTCACCGGTAACACAACATCAGCGTATTTGCAGGGAGTCGTCAGGTAGCTGTCGGCGCTCACCACAAATTCCACCTTCCGGAAAGCCTCGATACCCTGGTTGACGTTGGGGAGTTGGTTGAGAGAAGACATATCCCCAATATTCCAGATCATGCGAATGTCGCACGGTTGCTTACCGCGCACACTCGCCGTAAATTCTCCCGTAACGACCGCTTCCCAGGCTTCGTTCCAGACAAAACCATGCCAATCCGTGGCGCTGGCAGGTGGTCCGGGAAAACCATAATTACAAATGGGATTCTCGACTGCCGGAACACCCGGGTCGCCTGCATAAACGAGTGCTGGCGCCAAAGGACCTGTATCACCAGCGCGTTCTTTGCAGCTTACACCAACCATGGCGCCAGGTTCTCCAACATTTCCCGTCATCCAGCCAACAGTATAGAACGCCTGAATGAACTGCTCGCCGCGATTCGTACGCGCAGGCGCGTAACCGGTGATGAAGGCGGTGGGTTTCGTAATGGATACTTCTTCCGCAAAGGAGCGGATCAAATCTGCCGGGGTTCCGCAGATCTCGGACGCCCATTCGGGTGTCTTAGGAATTCCATCGAAGGTACCCAGAACATAGTCTTTGAAGTTCTCTTTTGGATCGGCGCCTTCTGGCATATGATCGGCATCGAAACCAACGGTGTATTTATCCAGGAATTCCTGATCTTGCAGGCCGTTGGTGATCATGTGATACGCCATACCGATAAGGAGAGCGGCATCCGTGCTTGGTCGGCAGGGTATCCATTGATCCGCAAGGGTAGCAGCCGTTGGCGTATAGAAAGGATCGACGACGATAAATTTTGCACCTGCTTTTTTGGCAATCATGTAATGGTACGTGGGATTGCCCGCACTGCTCCAGACAGGGTTCGCGCCCCAGAGCACAATCAGTTTAGACTGGCGGACGCTCATGCGATCGTGAACGCCGCCCACATCCACGCCCTGCATCCGGTTTCCGGGCAAGGGCAGGGCCCCCCATGAGGTTGTTCCCCAGATAGCCGTAAAGCCGCCATAGAGGCTGAGCATGCGGCCTACCGGCCAGGCAGACAGATTCAAAGCGCCATTGCCCACCGGGCTCAGAATAGCCTTGTTGCCATAGGTCTCTTTGATCCGCTTGGTCTCGCTGGCAACAATATCCAGGGCTTCATCCCAGGAGATGCGCACCCACTCATCCTTGCCACGCAATTCTTTCTTTCCGCCGCCCGGTTCCCAATTCTTGCGTTTCATCGGGTATTTCAACCGATCGGCTCCAAAAATTTGCTGGCGTTTGGCATGGCCCCGGGTGCAAGCCTTCAACTGGGTCATGTTGTCGTTTTCTTCGGAAAAGTCGTCCGATTTTATTCGAGTGACCACTCCGTCTACGACGTGCGCCTTTAACAAACAACGACCGCCGCAGTTATGCCAACAAGCTGCGGTGATCCACTCACCTTCTGATGCAGCAGAAGCCTTCTCGACAGCTTTTAAGCCGGCCCGTACCCCTCCGGCTAACGCCGCTGTCCCACCCAAAGCCGCGCTCCATTTGAGGAAGCTGCGCCGGGTGAGGGCAGTTTCAGTTAACATTTTGGTGAGGAAACTTTGTTCACTCATTCCTTTCCTCCGATATCGTATGAATTAGATTCTTTTGTTTTTGGAAAGCCAGGCCTTCCGATTTGAATAGAATTTGGAATTTGCAATTAGGGTTACTCAATATGTACTCTCCTGGCAGCAAAATAGATTCAGACATGCTTGTGTCGATTTTCACTACCAGGATACCTGACAACCCTTCTCTCTTCATCCCTCTTAGGCGGCAAAACTGCCTCACTCTAAAGGGTGATTACATCGTTCAGACAGCTTCATAAAAAAAGACTCAACATTTCCTGCTGAGTCTTTGCCAGGCGATTCATTACCCTCGAACTACTTCTCTCTCGGCAGGACCAGACCACGCCTCAGCGCATAGGTGGCGGCCTGCGTTCTATTAGCAAGCTGTAGTTTCTCCAGAATATTCTTCAAATGGCTCTTGACCGTGTTGATCGAAATTGAGAGGTTCTCGGCGATCTCGGCGTTGCTGGCGCCGTTGGCGACAAAGCGCAAAACGACCAGCTCCCTTTCAGATAGTGCTTCTTCTCCGCTCTCAGCGTCCACCATGCGTCCAGCCACGCCTTTTAAGAGCCTCATCGCCATCGAGCGCGTCATCGCCGCCTCGCCATGCGTGACCCCCTCGAGCAACTCGAACAACTCATCCGCATCGAGATTTTTGAGCAAGTAGCCTGCCACGCCCAGCCGCACCGCTTCATAAAGATGTCCGTCGTGCTCCGAGGAGGTCAGCATAACGATTGCAACCCCAGGAAAGCGGGAGAGAATTTCCTTGGCCGCCTGCAGACCATCTTTCTGCGGCATGTAGATGTCCATCAAAACGACATCCGGGCGAAGCATCCCAGTCATCTGTACGGCTTCTTCGCCTGTTTCGGCCTCGCCTACCACCTCGACCAGGTCCTCGCGTGTGCGCATCAGGCTGATCATCCCCTGGCGGAACAGTCTGTGATCATCTGCAAGCAAAATTCGAATAGGCATAACAAATCTCCAGCTCTTCTCTAAACACCCATCCGGACATGAACCGCATAAAAGAGAAACCGGCCCAGGATTTCTCCGACCATCACAAAAATGCACGCAGCATAAACCGGGGTCATCAACTCCTTGATGGCTCGATCCCGCCTGATGATTTTGAATATTGAAATGGATAGAATGACAAGCCCCAAAAACGGCAGGGCCAGCCTCAGGACCAGCAAGGGGCGGTATAGATTCGTCAGCAGCTCGTAGCTTGCTTGCGCCCACAGGTCGCCCAGGTAAAGCATCCGAATCTGGTAGAAGCTCAGGGCTGCTGTAGCGAGCCAGGCAAAAATCCCTACCGCCGCAGACCAGATTAGCACGCGCCGGATAAAGAGATATCGCTGGTCGGAACGTTCCAGAGCCAGCACCTGTGAGAACGAGAAATCGATGAGCAGCATGGCAGGCAGGGCGATGCAGCCCAAGAGCAACACCGTCAAAAAGAACGACAGGGCTGTGCACCACGAGTTCCAGGCGGATGATTGAGTAGGGAGCAGGTAAATATTCGCCATGCTAAAAACGAGCGCAAAACCAGACAGGATCGCACACCAACCCAGGACGGTCTTCAACCTTGTCTTTCTACCTGGCAGCCAGTGCAAAACCGCCAGGGTCCCCGTGATCAGAAAAAGCAACACATTGAAGGCGACCTCACGGCTTAACCAGGAGGTGCGAAAGTTTAGCACAGCGAGATAGGAATACAATGGCTTGCCCAAATGGAAGTGAGAGCCAGTCATCGCCAGCAAAACAGTCACACAAATAATCGTAATTGGAAATTTCACAATCCGGCTGATCTCCGCCTCGGCGAACTGGCGAAGATAGATTTCACGCACGCTCCAAAGGATCAACAGAGTCCCAATGGAAAGCTGCGTCAAGATGGTATAGACCGGAAGCGCCCACTCCCGCACGTTCATGGCGATGTAACCTCTGAAACGTCCACGCACAGCTCGTTTTCCCATAACAGCCGCGGCTTTCTTTCCAGCCTGTCGCGCGGCAAGCAGGGGAAGGAACACTCGATTGTCGTGCCTTTGCCCGGTATTGAATGCACCAGCAATGTGCCGTGCACGCTATTGGCGCGTTCTTTCATCGTTTGAAGGCCGAACCTGTGCTTTAGATCTCGCATAACAAATCCGACCCCGTTGTCCATCACCGTCATCAAGATATCATCGTTCCCATTCGTGTTCTGCCTGACAATGGACACAGTTACGCGGGTAGCCTGGGCGTGCTTGCGCACATTGGCTAACGCCTCCTGCAAAACACAAACCAGCTGGACTTCCGCCAGCGACGCCAGGTTCAACTCGCCATCGACCTCGCCCAGAAATTCGGTTTCGATCTCCGTTTGAATGCCGAATTCCTGCAAATACTCATCAATCGCAGAAGCCAACCCCTTATCGTTTGCCAGCGTGGTCCTTAAGCTCAGGATATTCTCGCGCACATTGGCATTCGCCGCTTGCACCGCGGCGCGCATCTGGCTTAGCTCAGCCTTGAGCGCCTCCTCGCGGCCTTGCCTGAGCAAGGCCTCCAACGTTTGCACTTCGATATTCAAATATCCCAACACCTGAGCCAGGCCGTCATGCATCTCGCGCGCGATGCGCGCCCGTTCTTCTGTAATCGAAGAGGATTGCAGATATGAAGTCATCAAGCCGTGCTGGATTGCGATCACCACCTGATCCGCCATGCACTCCAGCCAGATTAAATCGGTTTCGGAGATGGGTTTCGGTTCGCAGTGGGCTGCCCAGATTCCACCCACCGGACGGTTGTCCAGCGCCAGTGGAACGATCGCCATCGCCTGGATCTCTTTTTCCAAACCATGACCGAGGGGCGTAGGAAGTCCAGGCAAATCAATTCCCGTCGCTCGATAAGGCTGGGCTGAGCGCACCGCCTCGAGAATCACTTCATTTTTAATGGGAAGTGGTTCGGAAATATATTCACTTCTGCTTTCAGACGAAATGTATTTCAAGTCGAGCGACGAATAGGAATCATCGATCAGTGCCAGACCGACGAAATCTGAATGTAATAGCATTCGCGCTTTTTCGACAATGAACAGGAGAATACGATCCATATCCTCCAACTCTGTAATCCGACGATTGATGCTGACGAGCGCATTCGTCCAATTTTCAGCAGATTGCCGCGCCGCGATCTGCGCTTCAAACGCGGATTGTTGCGCCCGGTCTCGTTCATCCTGCAATTCCTTCAGTTGGCGTTTGCGTATCGCCTCGAACACGCCCAGGCCTCTGACCATGAAGAACGTCAGGAAAAAAGCCGATAGCATCCGCCAAAATTGAATTGGGATGCCGGTCACATCCAAAACGCTTTGATAATCGAGCCACGAGACCATGCCAGCGCTGTTCGCCAGGACATGGGCCTGCTCGCCGCGAAAAGCGTTGGCGATCACGCGATCATAGTTGTAGTAGGAAGCCGGGCCATAAGGCGCGGCAGGCACGACCAGGCCGACCACGAAAGCATCGAAGAGGAATGCCAACCCGGTGCCGAGCACCAACCCGGCCACATCGGGCAAGCCAAGTTTACGTTGAGCATTCCACAGGCGCAGAAAACCGATTCCCGCCATAATGCTGCCCGGCAAATAGAGTAAATAGCGTGACCAAATATCAATGGGAATCTCGATGGGAGAAGGCGTGATAAACGTCGTCGCGGCGTACGCGATTACGTAGGAGATGGGGACGATCAAGATGCCGGGGATGAAGATAGTCCAGGCGGGGAGCGGGATCAGGTCCTTTAAGACGCGCAAGCCGAAAATCAACAGCAGGAGGCCGCTCACGGGCTGGGTGAACATCCGTAAGGTGCTCAGTACCTGGGCGTACTCGTCGATATCCCCGCTGGCGAGGAACATATCGATCCAACCGGTCATGGCGCTGACGAGGCCAAACGCCGCCAGCCAGGGCAGTTGTTTTCTGAGCACAAAATCCCCGCCCTGGCGCATCTGCAAATAAACCGCTAACGCCAAACCGCCAAAACAGAGTCCATTGAAAAAATATATGATGGTCATGGAAAAACTGGAGCGAGAAACAACTTATAAATTTTTAAACGTTTTGACTTATTATACCGAAAACAGCGCCAGCGCGCAAATGACGTAACAGCGCCGCCCGGGGCGGCGCCGTGAGCCAAAGAAACAGAGCGGCCCCAAAGCCGCTCTGACCCAGGTGTGTTGCGGCTAAACGGCGAAGGCCCACTCGCCGCTGCGCATCACCGGCTCGTGCTCGCCCTCGGCGTTCACCCCGTCGATGTCCATCTCGGCGCAGCCGATCATGAAATCGACGTGGGTCAGGCTGGTGTTCCCCCCGGCGGCGGCAAATTCAGCCTCGCTCATCTGCTCGCCGCCCTGCAGTGAGAATCTGTAAGCGGATCCCAGCGCCAGGTGCGAGGCCGCGTTTTCATCGAACAGTGTGTTGTAAAACAACAGCCCCGATTTCGAAACCGGCGAGCTGTAGGGCACCAGCGCCACCTCGCCCAGGCGGCGGGCGCCCTCGTCCGTCTCGAGCAGCTTCTCCAGCGTCTCTTGCCCTTTGCGCGCCGCGAAACGGACCACTTTGCCCTCCGAAAACTCAAACTCGAAGTTTTCGATAAGCTGTCCGGCGTAAGAGAGCTGCTTGGTGGAGCGCACCTGCCCCTCGACGCGCGCCCGGTCGGCCAGCGTGAAGACCTCCTCCGTGGGCAGGTTGGGGATGAACGCCACGCCGCGCTCGCTCATGACCTGCCCGCCCTTCCAGACCTGCCCGGGCGGCAGGCCTATGCGCAGGTCGGTGCCGGGCGCACGGTAGTGCAAGGCGGCGTAGCGTTTGTGGTTGAGGTAGCCGCAGCGCGCCGCGAGATCGCGGATGTGCCGCTCCCAGACCCCCAGCGGGTCGGGCTGATCAACCCGAACCAGCTTGAAAATGACCTCCCACAGGCGCTCGATCGCGGCGCCCGCCTCCAGATCGGGGAAGACTTTTTCCGCCCAGCCATCCACCGGCGCCGAGACCAGACACCAGTTGATCGCGTTGCGCCGGATATAAGCCGAGACGGGCTGGAGGTGGGTGAGCGCCGCTTTTTGCAAGCGCCCCACGCGCGCCGCGTCCTGTCCGCTCAACAGGTCGGGGTCTGCCGCCACGATGCCAAGCCGCGCATCGCCGCGCTCGATCGCCTTGAGCATATACTCAGCTTTCCACTCAGGGAAGATATCGAACGATTCGTCGCGGGCGTGCTGGAAGCGGATCAGCTTCAGCGGGTCATCCGCCCAGGTCACGTCCACGTAAGGCGAACCAGCCTGATAAGCCTTGACCGCGACCAGGCGCGCCAGCGGAGCGAGCTGGATTGGGATATCGTTCATCACGAGGCGTTGACCCTCCTGCAAGTTGAGGCCAACCTTGACAATCAAATCGGCATAACGGTCAAGCTGAAGCTCAAATTCATCTATGCGCATCTTCATTGTCTCGCTGTCTACAAGCCCGGTCAGGGCGTGGGGGGAAGTTCCTCGAGAATGTTGGAAAAGACGTTGCCTATCGCCGGCCCAAACATGGTCAGCGCAATAAACAGACAACAGCAGACCACAACGCACAGCAGCACAATGATGAGCAGGATCAGCCAGATGCTCATGCCCTTGCGGGGCGGCTGGGCCGCCGGAGTGGGTGGGGCGGGCGGAAGGGGTTGGAACGAGGGCACCGTGGGGGGTGGCGGCGAGGGTGGTTCTTCAATCGGGCGGGTGACTTGATCGGACATCGGACATCCTTTCTGTTTGGATTGACCTGCAATGACCGTTTTGCTTGGCGAGCTTTCTGGAACCCGCTTATCATAATCTAAACCGCCGCCCGTGAACAGACCCAACCCGCGTGATCATGGAGGACGCTCACGGCGCCTGTCATTTCGAGCCGCCGTCAGGCGGCGAGAAATCTTGGATCACATTATCCAGGATTTCTCCTCGCTGCGCTCGTCGAAACGACGGAAGGATGGACGATCGTCGAAGACGCACAGCAACTGATTCAGACTCCGTAGGGTACAGGGAGATTGCTTCAGCGGCAAAGAGCGCCGCTTCGCAATGACGTTTTGAAGGCAGGCGCCTCGAAACGGCATCTTTACTTTATTCATTTCGAGCCGCCGTCAGGCGGCGAGAAATCTTGGATCACACTATCCAGGATTTCTCCTCGCTGCGCTCGTCGAAACGACAAAAGGATGGACGCTCATTGAAATGACAGAAAG
>WBZO01006439.1_pt1 | contig 11379 bp, 8 predicted proteins | sample 5204261 | NCBI WGS metagenome assembly WBZO01 (sample SAMN12412400, study PRJNA552823) | activated sludge metagenome | isolation source: activated sludge from anammox sidestream of wastewater treatment plant... | place: USA: North Carolina | collected 2017-09 | reverse complement strand
ATTTTCTGCCCGCTCTTTTGCTTCCGCCCTGGTCATTTTAGTGAGAGTTCCGGTAAACACCACTGTTTTACCGGCAACAGGCGAACTGCTTTCTACCTTCTTTGCATCAGATATATTCAGGCATGATATTAATTTTTCTACTATTTCCGTATTATGTTTTTCAGCAAAAAAATCCGCAAGTGACTTGGCTACAATCTCCCCAATGCCGTGGATATTCATTATTTCTTCCTGTAATTTTATATCTTCCGGCAGGTTTTCCATTGCTGCAAACCAGTTTTGCGCGCTGCCATAATGACGCGCCAGAAGCTTTGCCGTAACTTCACCAATATGGCGGATACCAAGCGCAAAAACAAATTTTTCCAGCGCAACATCTTTAGATTTTTCTATAGCAGCAAGGAGGTTCTCAAGTGATTTTTTGCCCCATCCTTCACGTTTTTCAATTTCTGCCGATCTTTCATGCAGCTTAAAAATATCAACTACATTTTTTATCAGCCCGTCATTCCAGAAGGCCTGAATCTGTTTTTCTCCTAGCCCTTCTATATCCATTGCCCCGCGTGATACAAAATGGCGGATGCGCTCCACCAGTTGTGCCTCACAAAGCAACCCGCCTGTACAACGCCTTGCCGCCTCACCTTCTTCACGGATAGCGTTACTGCCGCATACCGGGCAAACTTTAGGGAATTCATATTTAGGCGTATCAGTTTTCCGCGTGGCCGATACTATCTGAGGTATCACATCCCCCGCCCTTTGTATCACCACTGTATCGCCGATGCGGATATCCTTGCGGGCAATTTCATCTTCATTATGCAACGTGGCATTGCTGACCACCACCCCACCCACCGTAACCGGCTTCAGGCGGGCAACGGGAGTAAGCGTGCCTGTACGCCCGACCTGTATATCTATTGCCTCTAAAATGGTAGTCGCCTGCTCGGCAGGGAATTTATGGGCAATCGCCCAACGTGGCGCACGGGCGATTTCACCGAGCCTTTCCTGATAATCCAATCTGTTAACTTTATAAACCAGACCGTCAATGTCATATTCTATATTAGCCCGCTCACTTACAGTTTTTTTATACGCTTCAAGTAACTGTTCCAATGTTCCGACAAAAGTGCGATTATTTTGCTCATGCCTTAGAGCGATTACAGAAAACTCATAGGATTGCAGCTTATTAAGTGCTGTATATTCTTCATCTCCAAGCCATTGATTAACCCCATAAACAAAATAATCAAGCTTGCGGGAGCGCGTTATTTCCGCATCTTTCTGCCTTAAACTTCCTGCTGCGGCATTGCGCGGGTTGGCGAATTTTTCCTCATCTGCAAGCCCGGCATTAAGCTTGGCAAAATTAGCATGCGACATATAAACTTCACCGCGCACCTCTAATATTTCCGGATAATCACCTTTTAACTCTGCTGGCAAAATTGTTGCCAGATTATCGGTGATATTTTCCCCTATTTCACCATCGCCACGGGTAAGCCCCAGCACAAATTTTCCATTTTCATAGCGGGCGGCAAAGGAAAGACCGTCTATTTTAGGCTCACATATATATTCAATATAATCGCCGTCTGCCATACCCAGAAATCGTTTATTGCGGGCGTCCCATTCACGCACGTCTTCTTCAGAAAAAGCGTTACTCAGCGAAAGCATCGGTACGGAATGTTTCACCTTGGCGAATTTGGAAAGCGGCGGCGCGCCCACTTTCTGGGTCGGGCTATCGGGCGTTTGCAGCTGCGGGAATTTTTTCTCCAGCTCCTCCAACTCACGCCTTAATTTATCATAATCAGCGTCAGGGATAACCGGCCTGTCCTGCTGGTAATAAAGAGCGTCATGATGGCGGATTTCCTCCGCCAGCTTCTGCCAGCGTTGCTTTGCATCTTCAAAATTTAAATCAAATAACACTATTCAATCTCCTGAAACAGGCGGCCTTTGTAATTTATGTCATCTATTGACATTTTTCAATAATTATGCAATTATAAAATAGCGAATTTGTATAAATAAGGAACTATATAATGACCAGCAGTTTGCATGTTAGCCTGCCTGATGAAATGCGGGCTTATGTTGATATGCGCACAAATGGCAGCAGGGATTATTCCACACCCAGCGAATATGTAAGGGCTTTAATTCGTTCTGATATGGAGAGGGATGCACAAAAGTTATATGTATTCAAGGAGTTACTTAAGGCCAGTGATGAGATTGCAAATAATATATTGCTCCCCTTATCAACACTAGACGAAATAGAAGCACAAATTGCCTCAGAAAAACCTTAAAATATGACCAGCCATATTGTGTTTACACCAACTGCGCTGGAACATTTCCGTAATATTCTCATATATACCAAGAAAAATTACGGCACTGAGCAAATGCACAAATATTCTGCCCTGCTTAAAAAAGGCTTTAGTGAAATAGCAAAAAACCACCAGCATGAAGAAGGAAAACGCACTGACTGGAAAAATAATACAGGCTTCGAGTTACAGAATATCCAGCATTATTATGTGGTATATAAAATCATACGCGGGAATATCTTCGTGATAACCGGCATATTTCACAACAGCATGGATATTCCAACAAGGCTGAAAGAATTACAGCGTATGTCCCAGCAGGAAATTATGACGCTGGCAAAAAGGCTTAACTGATTTACGCCGCCTGCTCCAGCAGTTTTTGTGCAGCTTTGCGGGCTTCAGCGGTTATGGTTTCACCAGCCAGCATCCGCGCCAGTTCTTCTTCACGCTGTTCACCAACCAGCTCCGTCACCTGCGTGATTATTTTTTTGTTTTTTTCCTGCTTCTTAATCAGCAAATGCTGGCTGCCGCACGCTGCCACCTGCGGCAAGTGGGTAACCACCAGCACTTGTGAAGTTTTGCCCAGTTCGGCGAGGCGTTTGCCGATAGCATCCGCCACTGCACCGCCTGTGCCTGTGTCTATTTCATCAAAAATAACCGTGGGAACACTACCGGCGCTGGAAAGAGAAACCTTCATCGCCAGCATGAAGCGGGAAATTTCACCACCAGACGCTATTTTGCTGAGCGATGAATATACAATATCTTTTGCGCCCTTACTGACATTGGTTGCACACTCGAACTGGATAAAATCAACTCCGTAAGCGTTCCAAGCCCCCTCTTCCAGCCTGTCGATCCGCACACGGAAACGTGTTCCCTCCATCTTAAGCGGCGCTAGTTCCTTTTCAATAGCAGCTTCCAGCTTTGCTGCCGCTTTTTTGCGTTTTTCCGAAACTTCGCAGGCGGCTTTATAAAACTCATCTTTTGCCATCTTTTCAGCATCTCTCAGAGTTTTTAACTTGTTTTCCTGAGAATCAATAATCGCCAGTTTTTCATCAACCTGATCCTTTAAGTTAGCAAGCTCGTCTATAGGCAGGTTATATTTTCTTCCCGCTGCTTTCAGGGCAAACAGCCGTTCTTCAATATCTTCCAGTTTACGCGGGTCAAAATCCGCTTCCTGCCCGATTTTTTCCAAGGCATAGAGTGCCTCTTCCGCTTCAATGCCTGCTTTTTCCAACCCTTCAATTATTGGAGCAAAGGCTTCCGAATTTGCGGTGAGCGCACTGCGGGTGAGCGTACGCTGCGCGTTCCTAAGAGCAGCAACAACGCCTTTGCCGTGGCTAAGTTCACCGATTGCCTCATTCAGCACATCAAACATTTTTTCATTCTGCATCATGCTGATGCGAGTACCTGTAAGGCTTTCTTCTTCACCCGCCTGAGGATTTAAGGCTTTCAGCTCGCCACGCATATGACGCAGATATTCCTGTTCCCTGGTTGCGCGCTCCACCTCTTGCAGCAGATCATTTATAGCATTTTTGCTGTCACTCCATTTCTGGTATTTCTGCGCTACAATTTTCTGCATATCTGCAAGTTTTGCATAATCAGTAAGCATCTGGCGGTGCAAAGAACTATCCTGCAACATTTTCTGGTCATGCTGCCCGTTAAGCTCCACCAATGTTTCTGAAAGTTTTTTAAGGGCTGTTGCCGTAACTGACTGGTCATTTATAAGGGCGCGGCTTTTACCGTCTGCTGTAATGCTGCGGCGTATTATCAGCGAATCCGCCGGTTCTAAATCAAGCTCTTCTAATATCTGTTTTGCTGCTATGTTTTTTGCTATATCAAACTCAGCCGACACCGAACCCTGGGATTCACCTGAGCGGATAAGGCTGCTGTCCGCCCGCGCGCCCAGCACCAGCCCCAGCGAATCAAGCAGGATTGACTTGCCTGCCCCAGTTTCACCAGAAAGCACGCATAAACCAGATTTAAGATTAATATCACAACTCTCAATCAGTATGATATTGCGGATGGAAAGTTGAACCAGCATAACGCTACTATGGAATTATACGTTCCCACCATGAAGATTTTTCTGGTGTTTTTTCTGATGTTTTCTCTACCCCGGCTGGCTTTTCTTTGCCTTGCTGGTTCATGATTTTATAGCTGTCACGATACCACGGGCTGCTTGGGAAATTATGACCTAGCACCGCAGCATAACGGTAAGCTTCTTCGGTTATACCAAGGCTCAGATATGCCTCAACCAGACGGTGTAGCGCTTCCGGCGCGTGGCTGGTGGTCTGGTAATTCTCAACTACCGTACGGAAACGGTTGATAGCCGCAAGGGTATCACCACGTTTCAGGTAATAGCGTCCCACCTGCATTTCTTTTCCGGCTAAATGATCAACGGTAAGATCCAGTTTGATCTTCGCGTCGCGCGCATAATCAGAATCCGGGAAGCGACGCACCACTTCACGGAGTGCGGCAAGCGCCTGCTCGGTTATTTTCTGGTCACGGCCTACATCAGAAATCTGTTCATAATAGCAAAGGGCGATCAAATAATAAGCATAAGGCGTTGATTCACTGCTCGGTGAAAGCTTTACAAAACGCTCAAGGGTAGAAACTGCCGAATCATAATCCCCGATACGGTAGCTGGCATAGGCCGACATAACCTGTGCATCATTGGACAGGGGAGAATAAGGGTGCTGGCGCTCAACTTCCGCAAAGCTTTTTATAGCTTCCTTATAATCATTATCATCCATCTGGCTGCGGGCATCAGAATATAGTTTCTCTGCCGACTCAGGAGGTTTTTGCGTAATATCATCATCCTTGCCGGAACACGCAGCAAGTAAACACATGAAAGACGCAGCTAATAAAATTCTATAGTTATGCATAACCCAATTTTATATCAGGCAAATATCCAATCACACAAGCTAAAATTGAAGCTTAAGCATAAACAGTTTGTGAAACCTGCGCGGCAGGGAAAACAGATGGCAGTGAATCAGCATTTTCGATAACATAAGCGGTTTCATCAGCAAACAGCTTACGCAGGAAATTATTATTGATGGCATGGCCAGGGCGCAGGCAATCCAACACCCCATCTATACGCACACCTGCTAAGAATAAGTCACCAACCAGATCAAGCGCTTTATGGCGCACGAACTCATTGTCATAACGCAGCCCGTCCTGATTAAGGATGGCATCCTTGCCAACTACAACCGCATTATCCAACGAACCGCCAAGGGCAAGCCCCATGGAACGCAGGGCATTTACCTCATGCTCAAAACCAAAGGTACGGGCGCGGCTGACGCTCTGCTTGAAACTTGTTTCACGGAAATCATAAACGGCAACCTGCCTGCCAATCAGGCTATGCTTAAAGTCAATTTCTATATTAACTAAAAGCCCAGCATCACCTTCCTTATTCGGGGATATACGCAGGTAGCTATCGCCTTCACGTATTTCTACCGTTTTCAGCATCCGCAAAATTTTACGCGGCGCAGCAAGAGTGTTAATCCCGGCACATTCAAGCATAAATACAAAAGGCTCAGAGCTGCCATCCATAATTGGCACTTCACCGGCATCAAGCTCTATAATTGCGTTATCTATTCCTACCCCCCACAATGCCGCCATTAAATGCTCAATGGTGGCAACCGTAACGCCATGCTTGTTTTTTATTTTTGTGCCCAGATTGGTTTCGCACACAGCATCAAAACGCGCAGGAACAAGTGAATGGGCAGCATCAACATCCAAACGCTTGAACACTATGCCGCTGCCTGCCGGTGCCGGATTTATAACCATACGCACGAGTTTACCGCCGTGCAACCCGATTCCCTCGCAGGAAATTTTATTTTTAATGGTAGTTTGTAAAATATTTTCTTGTTTATTTGTCACTGTTTATTCCTAATTTATCAGTACCAGAGGCTTGTTATTTCTTATACTTACTAAGCTACGGATTAACAGTATGGTTTTCAATTCACTGTTTGTTACGTTTTGTTACAAACATATTTCCCTCTTCCAGTACACAAGCTTTAAGGATTTAATTAGCTTAAATAAACAATTAAGAGGCAAGCATGGCAGCGTGGCTAGCATTAATCCCAGCAATTTCTGAGCTATTGGACAAAATAATACCTAACCCCGAAGAACGGGAAAAAGCCAAAATAGAATTAATAAAATCCGAAAGGGAAGCGGATATAGAAGAGCTGCGCCTGGCACTATCTGCCGACCATATGCAAACCGAAATAAACAAAGAAGAAGCAAAGAACCCCAATATATTCGTTTCTGGCTGGCGTCCGTTCATCGGCTGGGTATGCGGGATCGCCTTTTCTTATCATTTTGTATTACAACCAATTTTGGCATTTATCATTGCAAATCTCAACGATGGGAAGGTTTCTTTGCCAAATTTTGATATGAACGAACTTTCCACCGTTTTAATGGGAATTTTAGGGTTGGGTGGACTAAGAACATTGGAAAAGATAAAAAACATTTCAAAATAATGATTTCTATAATAGCTTGTTAACAAATATATGTAACTGTAGGCATATTGTAGCAATAACAAATACTAAGAGTTTTTTTTGATAAACCCACTTAAAAACTACAAGATATTAATTGTTGATGCTGATGTTGAGATCGCACAGGTAGTATCTTACGTACTCAACGAAATGGGGTTTTCTAACGTACAATCTACCAATAATGGTAAAGACGCACTTTCCCTTATACAAAGCACTCAATTTGATTTCATAATAACCGAGTGGCATGCCCAGCAGATGGATGGCATCGGGCTTGTTGACTTTATAAGACGCGATCCGCAATCAGTTAATCCAAACATTCCTGTTATAATGCTCACCTCCCGTACCGAAGCAGCAGATATAGCATTTGCCCGCGACCATGGTGTAACCGAATTTATAAATAAGCCATTCACCGCAAAATCCATCTATACCCGCTTAGAGCGTATTTTTGAAAATCCAAGAGCCTTTTTAATTACCCAGAATTTTACGGGACATGACAGGCGCTCTGGAGCAAATAAGCCGGAAAACATCCCAGAGCGCCGCAGTAACAAAATAGCCCCAACACAAAGACCCAAGCAAAAATCCCAGATAAAAGAACTACTGGAAAATGCCAAAAACAGCCCTGAACCTAAAATATGGATTCCTGATTTATCATTAAAAATAAAGCTTGGAAAAAATACAAAACTGGAAGACCTTATAACTTTTGATGTTATAAATAAGGCACAAGAAGCCATAAACTCCATACAAGACGATGCAATATTGTGGGTTCATGACAATGTAAGGGAATTAAGGACTTGCTATAACAGCCTGATCGCACAATCGCCACCCCTTACAATCAAAGGCGATATCTGCAATTTGTCGCTGGCCATTAATTCCAGGGCGGGAACATTTGGCTATCAACGTGCCAGCGAAATCTCTTATATGCTTTATCTATTTTCACAAAACAAACTAAACCCGGAAAACACCAAACATCATGTAATAGTCGAAAAACACTTACAAACGCTGCAAACAATTATAAATAACAAATTATCTGGCGATGCCGATGAAATTGGCGCATTAGTAGCCGAGAACCTAAAAAAACTTACCAGCAAGTATTCTGAGTAATCAAATAATTATCCACCTTCAGAGAATCCGTAAAATATTGATAAAATTGGATACAAATTCAATTTTTTATTAATTTTTTTATGTTTAAATATTTAATATTACAAATAATTACTATTAAGGCCACAAATTGTTCAATCCATTAAAAAACTATCGCATATTAATAGTTGATGCCGATTTAGAAATGGCTCAGGTGTTAAAATCCATGTTAAGGGAAATGGGATTTACTGATGTCCACCTGACTAAAAGCGGCAAAGACGCCATAACTTTAATGGGAACATTATCATTCGATTTTATTATTACCGAATGGAAAACCCAGCAGATTGACGGTATAGGGCTGCTGGAATTCGTAAGGCGCAACCCGCAATCTCCTAATCCGGCAATTCCTATAATCATGATAACTGGCCGCGCAGAGCATGTCGACGTAGAGCTTGCCCGCGATTATGGGGTAAACGAGTATATAATAAAGCCATTTACCGCAAAATCAGTATATGAGCGTATAGAGCGTATAATTGAAAAACCGCGCAGCTTTGTCTATGCAAAGCCTTTTATCGGGCCAGATAGAAGGACAAGAACCGAAACAAAAGTAAAAAAAGAAAGACGCCTGTGGAGGCTAACGCCAAAAACAGCGCCAAAAGAAGTACAGAAATCTATCAGCGAAAATAAGGATGAACCGAGGATATGGCTGCCTGATTTCTCATTAAAGCTGAAATTGGGAAAAAACAAAACACTGGATAGCTTTATAACGCCAGATGTAATAAAACAATCGCAGGAAGCTATTGATTCTATTACCAATAGCTCTTTACTTTGGATACGTGATGACATTGAAGAATTAAAGAATTTATACCATAAACTTATCAGCCCACAGCCTGCCCATAACATTGCCTCAGAAATCAGTGATACCGCCCTTACTATCGGCTCAAGGGCGGGAACTTTTGGTTACCAGCGAGCAAGCCAGATAGCTTATATGCTTTACCTCTTTGCACGCAACCAGTTAAACTCAAATAATAAAAACCATCATATCGTGGTAGAAAAACACCTACAGGTATTGCAGGTAATATTAGGCAACCAGATGAGCGGCGATGCCGGTGAAATTGGCGGAAAAGTAACCGCAGAATTAAAAACACTGATAAGCAAATACTCTATGTAGGACTTATCTACCCTACCCTCTGGGCAGAATAAATTTAAGTATAGCCCCTTTTTTCCCATTCTCAGCAAAAATTCTTCCGCCATGGGCTTCTATTATTTTACGGCTGATAGATAATCCAAGGCCAGTGCCGCCAGTTATTTTTGCTTTTGTCGCACTGCTTTGGGTAAATTTTTCAAATATAATTTCCAGCTCATTTTCCGGAATACCGCCGCCTTCATCCTCAATCGCGCAAAGAAGTGCCGGACGTACTACCGCCTTTTCCATTAAATATTCATCGGCTACGGTTATAGTTATAGTACTATTTTCCGGTGAAAATTTAATAGCATTGGAAATAAGGTTTATAACCACCTGAATGATTTTTCCTTCGTCAAATAAAATACGGGTATTGGTGGTTAAATAATTTTTTATGATATTAAGCTGCTTTACCTTTAACAGAGAATCCAATTCTACTTCCGCATAATCAAGAACTTTTATAAAATCATTTTCTTTTATATTAAACTCCATCTTTCCTGCTTCAAGCTTCTCGAAATCCAGCAAATTATTTAGTAATGCAAGCAGCCTGTTTCCTGCAACTTTAATATTTGTAAGATATTTATTAAGCTTACCCTCACTATCACCTTCAATAATTTTAATTCCCATATTCGCGTAATTTAATATTGCATGCATCGGTGTGCGAAGCTCATGTGACATATTAGAAAGGAATTCAGATTTTGCTATATTAGCCTGCTCTGCTTTTTCTTTTGCAATAATCAAATCAACTGTCTGGATATCTACAAGTTTTTGCAGATGATCCCTATGCTGACGCAACTCATCTTCCAATTTTTTACGCTCAGTAATATCTTTAAGTAGCCCTACAAATAATTTTTCATGACCGTGAACCAACTCGCTAAGCGCCATTTCGATGGGAAATATTTCCCCTGATTTCCTTTTTCCTTCAATTTCACGATTAGTGCCAACCAGACTGGAGTCTTCCTTGATGAGATGACGCTCCAGATAACCTTCATACTCAGATGAAAATTTTGGTGATAGTATATAAGAAGCACTTTGCCCGATAACAGAGCTGGCAGAAAACCCAAAAATTCTTTCTGCAGAACGGCTGAAATCCAGTATTTTCCCCCTGCTATTTATTACAATGATGCCGTCTCCGGAATTATCCATAATAGATTGCAGATATTCCCTTTCCTCTTTAAGTGCTACTTCCAGCCTCAATTTCTCTAAAGCATTAAGGCGAAAAGATTCAACACCCTGCGCCATAACCCCAATTTCATCACGGAAATCCACATTGGGAACTGCCGTTTCCAGGTTGCCTTTAGTTATCGAATCTATAGCCCTTCGCAAACTGTTAATAGGAGTGGTAACACTGGTGGTAAGAAATAGAAATAATAACAGCCCAATAATCTGTGCCATAGCATAAAGCACTAATATTTCTAATTGCTTATGCTCATAATATCTTATACGCGCCCTTATCATTGCATCAAGCTCGCTTAGAGTAAAATCATTCATTTTCACGAAAAAGCTTCGTACATCATACACTACAGAAAAAAAATCCCTGGGGGTTACATTTTTTCCAAGAGCTATTGAATTAAGCATATCAATTACATTAGCCATTTTATGCTTATATTCTTCTATGAGCGGAAGCATTACAGGAGTCAAAGTAGGGCTTACCCCATAAAAATTTTTATCTTGCTCCAGAGCTGACTCTATCTTCATCATCACTGCATCAAATTCTGCTTCTTTCAAAAAACTTCCAGCAACTTTTGCTTCACTGCGTAGTTCGCTGGTAATCTCGTTCCCGAAAGCAAGAGTGGGATATAAAGTATAAGCAATATCCGATATACGGGTTATAGAATCAGGCAAACGGTTTACTGATATATCCATCAAATAATAGCTGTCCAGATCGGGATCTAATATTAACCCTGAAGAATCTCCAACATCAACAATCATCCGCCTTATACTCTTAAACATCGCTCCATAAACTTCATATCTATCAGAATTGTATTTCTCTACATCTTCCCAATGCTTCCGCAATATTACAGACATACGTTCGCTTTCATCATTGTTTCTAAGGTGGAACTGGAATTTATCACCTATGGCATACTCCATTTCCGAAAGCTTGTTTAACAGATCGTCAACATTATGTGATTGCGCTTTATACTCAACGCTTCTATCTGCGCCAGCCGGCATACTTATTCTTAGCAGCCTGTGATTAGAAACCGATGCTAGAATATTAATAAGCACACGCTCATATTCAATGCCCTTAATTTCCATTTCTGCCAGCGTTATATTACGCTTTATATTATCAATAGTTGAATAAATAAGAACCGAAAGCGGAATAGCAAAAGCAAGTACTATGCTAAAC
>WBZO01006437.1_pt1 | contig 11383 bp, 11 predicted proteins | sample 5204261 | NCBI WGS metagenome assembly WBZO01 (sample SAMN12412400, study PRJNA552823) | activated sludge metagenome | isolation source: activated sludge from anammox sidestream of wastewater treatment plant... | place: USA: North Carolina | collected 2017-09 | reverse complement strand
GGTCAGCAGGATCGTGCTCAGCGTGATCCATGGATGATGCAGCTGGATGCGCGTGAAGCACAGCGAAATGCCGAGCACGATCAGCGCGACCATGAAACCACGCAGCACGGCGCCGGCCACGTAGCCGGCGAGGATGATCCAGCTCGGCATCGGCGAGGCAAGCATTTCCTCGACGTAGCGGCCGAATTTGGAGCTGAAGAACGATGAGGAGATGTTGCCGTAGCTGTTGGTGATCACGGCCATCATGATCAGCCCGGGCACGATGTAGTCGATGTAGCCAACGCCCGGCACGATGTCGCCGATGCGGCTGCCGATGAGCTTGCCGAAGATGACGAAATACAGCGTCATGGTGATTGCCGACGGCAGCAGGGTTTGCGTCCAGATGCGCACGATGCGCGAAACCTCGCGGCGCGCGATCGTGCCAAAGGCAGTCCACTGGCCCCGGGCGTTCATGCCGCCACCTTGCCGTTTTCGACCAGGCGCACGAACAGCTCCTCGAGACGATTGGTCTTGTTGCGCATCGAGCGCACGATGATGCCGGCCTGGGAGAGCGCGCCGAACAGCGAGTTGAGATCATGCGCGCGCGACATTTCCGCCTCGAGGGTGAGCGCGTCGAGCGCGTGCAGGCGTACGCCGGGCACCTCCGGCAATGCGTGCGGCGGCGTGGCCAGATCCAGCACGAAGGTCTCCACGTCCAGCCGCGACAGCAGGGCTTTCATCGAGGAATTCTCGATGATGCGGCCATGGTCGATGATGGCGATGTTGCGGCACAGCTGCTCGGCTTCCTCCAGATAATGCGTGGTCAGGATCACCGTCGTGCCGGCGGCATTGATCGCGCTGATGAACTTCCACATCGAGCGGCGGATTTCGATGTCCACGCCGGCGGTCGGCTCGTCGAGAATCAGCAGCCGCGGCTCGCTCATCATTGCGCGTGCGATCATCAGGCGCCGCTTCATGCCGCCCGACAGCGCCCGCGCCGGCTGCTGCGCCTTGTCCCACAGCTGCAGCTCATGCAGGTACTTCTCGGCTCGGGCAGCGGCGATGTGGCGCGGAATGCCGTAGAAACCAGCCTGGTTGACGCAGATGTCGAACGGCTTCTCGAACTGATTGACGTTGATCTCCTGCGGCACCAGGCCGATCAGGGCCATCGCCTCGCTGCGGCGTTCGCGGATCGACACCCCGAACACCTGCGCATCGCCGCCGCTGGGGTTGACCAGCGACGACAGGATGCCGATCAGGGTCGATTTGCCGGCACCATTGGGGCCGAGCAGGGCAAAGAAATCGCCCGGTGCGACGCGCAGGGAAACGCCCTTGAGGGCCTGGACCCCACTGGCATAGGTCTTTCGGAGCTCGACGACATCAAGCGCGGAGGGAGGAGTCATGGAGGCGAGCAGCAGGGCTGGGCGGCAGCGCCTGCTAGTATAGCGGGCCGGATTTTCTGTTCGACGCTCCCGCAATGGAAACCTTCAAGTTGCGTCTGGCCGCCAGTCGCATGCTCGCGCCTTCGGTGCGCCATCTGGTCTTTGAACGTACCGACGGCGCTGCGTTTTCCTTCGTGCCGGGGCAGTTCATCCAGATCCATTTCCACTACGCCGACGGCAAGCCGACCAAGCGCAGCTATTCGGTAGGCACCCTCGGCGGGGGGAGCGGCAGCGTGCGGCAGCTGGAGATTGCGGTGTCGTATGTCGAGGGCGGCGCGGCGACTGCATTGCTGTCGCAGCTCGACGAAGGTGACACGGTCGAGGCCAGCGGCCCGTATGGACGCTTTTGCCTGCAGCCCGGCGACAGCAACCGGCGCTACCTGCTGGTGGCCACGGGCACGGGGGTCACGCCCTATCGCGCGATGCTGCCGCAAATGCAGCATCTGCACGCCACCCGTGGCTGCACATTCGCGCTGATTTACGGCGCGCGCAGCGAAATCGAACTGCTGTACGGCGAGGAGTTCGAGGCCTTCGCGCGCGAGATGCCGGGGTTCTCGTTCCACCCCTGCTTCAGCCGCGTGCCGCGCGCGGTGCCGCGGCCCAACGACCGCAATGGCCGCGTGCAGGTCGCGCTGGGCGAACTCGCGCCCAATGCCGCGCACGACATCGCCTACCTGTGCGGCAATCCCGACATGGTCGACGAGGCCTTTGCGATGCTCAAAGCCGCGGGCCTGGGCGTGGCGCAGATCCGCCGCGAGAAGTACGTCAGCAGCAAGTGACGCCGCCAAAGACGCACTACCAGCATTTGAGGGCGCGCGGGAAGCTGGGCAAAGTTGCGCTCGTGGCCTGCATGCGACAGCTGCTTGGGATCGTCAATGCTAGGCGTTGCGATGAGCTTCGATCGGAGGGCTTGGCGCCAGTTTGAGGGGCACGTTTCAAGACGGTTGCTGAGTTCGTACCGTATCCGGCCTTGCAATGAAGTCGACAGCCACTTCCCGCCGATCGCCGGGTGCGTGATGTACCGTCACGGCTTTTCCAGCTGGTGGCGTTCGTACGCCTTGGTGATCAGGCCCAGGCGCGCTGCACCAGGTTCCGAGTGGTGGCATGCACGACAGTGCGTCGCCGCCAGCCTGTGGTGGAGTCAAGGCTAGACACTCGCCGTGCAGACGCGGTTGCGCCCTTCCCGCTTGGCCGCGTACAGGGCCCGGTCTGCGGCCGCGATCAGCCGCTCGGGCGGGCAGGCCGGATCCGGCACCACCGCACTGACACCGACGCTGACGGTGACATGGGTCGAAACGGGGGATGCCGGGTGTGCCAGGGCCCGGGTTTCCACAGCGCAGCGCAGGCGCTCGCCGATCTGGGCCGCAGCACTGATATCCCGGCTTGGCAGCAGCACCGCCAGCTCCTCGCCCCCGTAGCGGGCAGCCAACCCTCCCTCCTCGGCCACCGCTTCGGCACAACGGGCAAGCTCGCGCAGGCACTCGTCGCCATAAAGATGTCCGCCGAGATCGTTCAGCGGCTTGAATGCATCGGCATCCATCATCAACAGGGCAAGCGACTGCCCGTCGCGCGCAGAACGCACCCACTCTGCAGACAGGTGCTGGTTGAACCGGCGACGGTTGGCGATGCCCGTCAGGCCATCGACCATCGATATCTGCTCCAGCTTGCGGTTGGCTGCCGCCAGTTCATCGGCCACACGCGCGAAGTGGATCGCACCGGCGATCTGATCGGCCACCGCGTCAAATGTCGCGCATGCTTCCCGGTCGAAAAAATCCGACCGCGTGGTTTCGATGTTGAGCACGCCATGCATGCGCAGGCGATGCCGGATCGGAACCAGATATGCCGAACGCACGGCGGAATTTCCCGGTACGAAATCAGCATCGTCATCCACGTTGTTGACGAGCTGTGCGGTGCCGCTGCGCGCACAGCGACCGGCCACGCCCATCGTCACCGGCCAGAAGGCCGGCCATTCGTTGATGGGAGGTGGTGGTATCAACCCCGCTTCACCGGCCCATACTTCATGCACGAAGCGCGTGTTTTGTTCATCGAGAAGCATGATGCTGGCCACCGACACCGGCAGCTCACGCACGATGAAATCGCAAATACGCTGCAGCAGGGACTCCAGGTTGTCGGCAAACAACGCCTCGCGCGCAACCTTGGCCAGGATGCCGATGAGCGTGTCGTCGTGGCGCGAGAGGTTCATGGACGCCTCGAAGGGATTCCGGAGTACAGGAATTTCAAAAGGCTTGTCGGGGCAGTCTGTCGGGTAGGCGGCGGTTGCGCAAGCGTCGATTCCGGCAGTGATTCTTCCATCGCGCGCTGATTCATCGGTGGCTGTCCTGGACGTGGCGCAGATCCGCCGCGAGGTAGGTCAGCAGCGAGCGATGCGGTTTTCCCGTGCGCATCAGGCGCGCAGCCGGGTGCTGACGATCCGGTGCGCGAGGAACGGCGGGGTGCCGATTGGTCTGTAAAGCGTGCTTGACAGGCCGGTGGTGCTGGTCGTACCGTGTCAAGCATCCTTGACATACCGGTGATCCAGTGCCCCTGCCCTGCCGCCAATGCATTGACGCTGTCGAAATCCGATCGGCCGGTGGCATTCCGTGCGCCGATGCGGATGGCCAGCGGTCATTCCACGACAACGGGGAGCGCGGATGAAGATGCGACGCATGCAGAAGCAGTTTGCGCTGGTTGCGCTGGTCTGCTTTGTCCTGGCGGGAATCGGACACTGGGTGTTCCACTGGCCGCGCATGGCAGTGCATATCCTGCTGGGCGTCGGCAGCGGCCACCTGGTGGGGGTTGGCCTGTTCTATCTGCTGCCGCGCTGGTGGCGCGACCATTGCGACGACATGTACGCGCAGCCGGCTGGGCGCCGCTACATCACGGCACTGTGGCCGATCATGCTGTTCTACACCGTGGCGCTGCTGCTGTCGCTGTGGTGGATCAAGCAGGGCATCGAGTCGCTGCCGCTGCGTGCGCTGGTGGCAGTGCTGCCGGCATTGGCCATCGCACTGCTGATGCGCGCCGCGCTGCGCTATCTGCGCGAGATCGACGAATTGCAAAGACGCATCGAGACCGAGGCGATCGGCATCGCCAGCCTGCTGATTGCGCTGCTGTACTTCGCTGGTGGCCTGCTGCAGAAAGCCAAGGTCATCGACATCGATGCGGCCAGCGCCATGGTCTGGGTGTTCCCGCTGATGTGCGCGAGCTATGGCGTGGCCAAGATGCTGTTGACACGGCGCTATCTGTGAACAACCGCGTGCGCGAACTGCGTGAAGCCCGGGGCTGGTCGCAAGGCGAGCTGGCCGAGCGTCTGGATGTATCGCGCCAGACCATCAACGCCATCGAAACCGGTCGCTACGACCCGAGCCTGCCGCTCGCATTCAAGTTGTCAAAGCTGTTTCGCCAATCGATCGAAGACCTGTTCGATCCGGGAGAATGAGGATGGACAAACGCAAGCAAACGCAAGTTGCGATTGCCGTGTCGGCGTTGCTGCTGCTGGGCAGTCAATTCCTGCTGCGGTATCAGGAGGCCGGCCGGCGGCCCGCCGAAAGCGAACCCGCGGCCGCCCAGCCTCGCCAGGTTGCCGATGGCAGCATCCATGCCGGCACGCTGGTGTTCAAGGCCTGCGAACTCAAGGCGCCGCTGACCGGAGCGACCACGGCCGCCTACTGCGCGCCGTTTTCGGTGCCCGAGAACTGGGACGCACCCGACGGCCGCAGGATCGACCTCAAGCTCGCGTTGATCGCAAGCAGCGCCGCCGCGGCCGATGCCGATCCGCTGGTGCTGCTGGCCGGCGGTCCCGGGCAGGCCGCAACCGAGGTCTGGGCGCAGGAAGCGGGAGCGTTTGCCGCGATGCGCGAGAAGCGCAACGTGATCCTGCTCGATCAGCGCGGCACCGGAGGATCCAACGCGCTGACCTGCAAGCGCGAGGAAAAGGACGATCAGGCCACGCTCGACATCGAGCGCATCCGCGCGCAGACACGTGCCTGTCTCGACGCGCTGTCGGCGCATGCCGATCCGCGTTACTACACCACGACGATGGCGCTGCGCGATCTGGAAGCCGTGCGCCAGGCGCTGGGCGCGCCACGACTGAACCTGGTCGGCGTGTCCTACGGCACGCGCGTCGCGCAGCAGTACGCCAAACGCTATCCCGACGCGGTGCGCAGCATCATTCTCGACAGCCCGGTACCTAACGACAACGCGCTGGGCGCGGACTTCGCCGCCAATCTCGATGCTTCGCTCAAGGCGCAATTCAAGCGCTGCACCGAGGATGCGCAGTGCCACAAGGCCTTTGGCGATCCGTGGGTCGATCTGCAGCAACTGCGCGCCGCATTGCGCGAGAAGTCCGTCGAGGTGAACTTTCGCAATCCGATCGACAACACCGCGAGCACGCTCAAGATCACTCCTGACACGCTGGCCGGCCTCGCCCGCATGTATGCCTACATGCCCGAGATGAGCGCCTTGCTGCCGTTGGGCATTGCCCGCGCGCAAGCCGGCGACTACGTGCCGCTGGCTGGCCAGACGCAAATGCTCGGCCTGCAGATGCAGAGCCTGGTCGACAATGCGATGCAGCTGTCGGTGATCTGCAGCGAGGATGCCGACCGCCTCACGGTCAATCCCGCCGATGCCGACACGCTGCTCGGCACGCAACTGGTGGAAATACTCAAGGCGCAATGCGCGATCTGGCCGCACGGCGCACGCCCCGCCGATTTCAATGCCGCGCTCACGGGCGAAGTGCCGGTGCTGCTGCTGTCCGGTGAATTCGACCCGGTGACGCCGCCACGCTACGCGCAGGCCATCGCCAAGGCCCTGCCCCGGTCACGCGTGCTGCTTGCCAAGGGCCAGGGGCACAGCCTGCTGGGTCGTGGCTGCTTTCCAAAGCTGGCGGCGCGTTTCGTCGACACCCTCGACGCAGCCGCGCTCGATACCGCCTGCGTCGACAACTTCTCGCCGATTCCGGCCTTCATCGATTTCAACGGAGCTGCGCCATGATCGAAGTCAGCGATTTGCACAAGGCCTTCGGCACGGTCAAGGCCGTCGATGGCGTGTCCTTCACCGCACGCGATGGCGAAATCACCGGCCTGCTCGGCCCCAATGGCGCCGGCAAGACCACCACGCTGCGCATGCTGTACACGCTCATGCGTCCTGATCGCGGCAGCGTGCGTGTCGATGCGATCGACGCCACCGTCGATCCGCTGGCGGTGCGCCGGCGCCTGGGCGTGCTGCCCGATGCGCGCGGCCTGTACAAGCGGTTGTCGGCACGCGAGAACATTGACTACTTCGGGCGCCTGCAGGGCCTGGACGCCGCGACCCGCGCGCGGCGCATCGACGAACTGGCCGCCGCCCTCGACATGGGCGACATTCTCGATCGGCGCACCGAGGGCTTTTCGCAGGGGCAGCGCGTCAAGACCGCGATCGCACGCGCGCTGATCCACGATCCGCGCAACGTGATCCTCGACGAGCCGACCAATGGGCTCGACGTGATGGCCACGCGCGCCATGCGCGGCTTCATGCTGCAGCTCAAGGCGCAGGGGCGCTGCGTGCTGTTCTCCAGCCACATCATGCAGGAGGTCGGCGCGCTGTGCGATCGCATCGTGGTGATTGCTCACGGCCGCGTGGTGGCAGACGAATCGCCGGCGCAGCTGCGTGCGCAGACCGGCGCGGCAAGCCTTGAAGACGCCTTCGTCAAGATCATCGGTTCGGAAGAAGGATTGGCCGCATGAACAGCATCCTCACCGTATTCTGGAAGGAAGTGCGCGAGAACCTGCGTGATCGCCGCACCGTGCTCAACACGCTGCTCACCGGGCCGCTGATGGCGCCCTTGATGTTCGCGCTGATCATCAATGCCTCGATCTCGCGCGAACTGGCCAAGGCCGACAAGCCGCTGCCAGTGCCGGTGGTCGGTGCCGAGCATGCGCCCAACCTGATCGCTGCGCTGCGCCGCCAGGGCGTGGAAATCAAGGACGCGCCAGCCGATCCGGAGCGTGCGGTACGCGAGCAGGACGCCGATCTGGTGTTGCGCATTTCTGCCGACTACCCCAAGTCGTGGTCGAAAGGCGAGCCGGCACAGGTCGAGCTGATCTACGACGAATCGCAACGGGATGCGCAAGGTTCGGTGGCGCGCCTGCGCGCGATGCTCAATGGCTATGCGCAGCAGAACGCCGCCATGCGCCTGGTCGCCCGCGGCATTTCACCCAGCGTGACGCGGCCGCTGGCGGTGGCCGACCGCGACCAGTCCACGGCACAGACGCGCAGCGGCGGACTGTTCGGCATGCTGCCGTACTTCTTCATCCTCGGCGTGTTCATCGGCGGCATGGCACTGGCCATCGACACCACTGCCGGCGAACGCGAACGGCAGTCGCTGGAGCCGCTGTTCGCCAATCCGGTGCGTCGCGGCGCCCTGCTCGCCGGCAAGCTCGGCGCGACGACGGTGTTTGCCTTCACCACCCTCGTGCTCAGCATCATCGCGTTTGCGGTGGCAGGGCATTTCATGCCCATCGACAAGCTCGGCATCAGCCTGCAGCTGGGGGTGTCGTTTGCGCTGCTCACCTTGCTGGTGATGCTGCCGCTGACCGTGCTGCTGGGCACTCTGCAGACGCTGGCGGCTGCCTTCGCCAAGAGCTTCCGCGAGGCGCAGACCTACCTGTCGCTGCTGATGTTCGTGCCGGCGATACCGACCATGCTGCTGTCGCTGTATCCGGTGAAGACGCAAAGCTGGATGTACGCAGTGCCGCTGATGGGGCAGCACGTGACGATCATCCGCCTGATGCGTGGCGACCCGGTCAGCGCATCGGATCTGGCCTTGTGCGTGGGTGCCACCACGCTGGCGGCGATTGCGGCCGCCCTGCTCACGGCCTGGGTGTACCGCGGCGAGCGGCTGGCGATTTCCGGCTAGGCGGGGGCGGTGCTGGCCGTTGCCGCCAGCGTCATGGTGCTGATCCAGCCATCGGCCAGCCAGGTGCGCAGCAGGGTGGCCGCCTGCAAGGCCACCTGATCGGCGGCATGCCAGGCGGTCAGCTTTTCGCACAACTCGGCGAAGCAGGCGCCGTCGGCCAGCGCCGCCAGCACCGCCGCCTCGGCGTCGTCGAGGCGGCGGTGGCGGATCGCCAGGTGGTGGCGCCATACGGCCCACGGCTGGGGACTGGCAAAGACCTGCAGCGGCGGCAGGTCTTCGCCGTGATCGAGCGCGCGGCGGATCGCCGCGATGTTGTGCCGGAAGCTCAACCTCTGCAGGCACGGATGCAGTGCAAAGCACAGGCTCGGCCAGTCCTCCGGCGCGAGGGCGGCGACTGCGTCGAAACCCAGCACGGCGGCATCGTGTGCGTCGAAGGCCAGGCCGAATGCCCAGTCGAACGCGGCCATTTCCGCCAGGGCGGGTTGCGTGCGCCAGTCCGCATGCGTGCGTAGGAACGCCGGCAGCTGCGCGCCGAACCAGCGTGCGTTGGGGTTGTGCGAAGGCGTGGCTTCGATGTAGCCGCCGCAGATCGCATCGAAGGCGTCGCTGCCGGCCAGCGCCTGCAGGCCGCGATAATCCTTGGCCAGGATTTGCCCCAGACGGGCGCGGTAAGCGTGCGTGTAGACGCTCATCCGGCGCTGCGCCGAAGCCCGCGCATCACCGATCACCTGCGCGGGCAGCGTGCCGGCAGTCGGGTGCAGCACCTGTTCCTGCAGGGCGCGTTGCCAATCGGCCAGCGCGCTCATGCCGCGGCCTGCAGGATCGGCGTGGCGATCGCGCGCGCCTGCGCCAGCTCGTCGAGCAGCACCGGCAGCGGTGGAATGTTGCCGTCGCGTTCGATCAGGGTCGACACCGCGCCGAAGCGGCGCACGGCATCGGCGTAGAGCTGCCACACCGGGTCGATGACCGGCGCGTCGTGCGTGTCGACGATGAGGTCGCCATTGTCCTCGTGGCCGGCCAGATGAAATTGCTGCACGCGCTCGCGCGGGATCGCTTCGAGATAGCCACGCGCGTCGAAACCGTGGTTGCGCGCACTGACATAGACATTGTTGATGTCGAGCAGGATCAGGCAGTCGGCGCGCCGTGCGACTTCGGCGAGAAACTCGGCCTCGCCCATCTGCGCATCGGCAAACGCGACGTAGCTCGACACGTTTTCCAGCGCGATGCGGCGACCGAGCACCTCCTGCACCTGCTGCACGCGCGACACCACATGTGCCAGCGCCTCTTCGGTATACGGCAGGGGCATCAGATCGTGCAGCTGGATGCCATCCACGCCGGTCCAGCACAGATGGTCGGAAATCCACGCCGGTTCAACCTGCCGCGCCAGCGCCGCCAGGCGCGCCAGATAACGGCGGTCGAGGGGGTCGCAGCTACCGATCGACAGCGACACGCCGTGCATGACCAGCGGCCAGCGGGCACGGAAGCGCTGCAGGTAGTCGAGCGGCCGGCCGCCATCGACCATGTAGTTTTCGCTGATGATTTCCAGCCAGTCGACGGCGTGCTCGCCGGCCAGCAGGGCTTCGTAGTGATCCACGCGCAGGCCGAGGCCGTAGCCCAGCGCGGGATGGCGCGGATCGTGGGTCATGTCGATGCCTGCCAGAGCCAGGCGCACCCGGAAGGGCGCGCCTGGTTCGCGGCGCTCAGCCTTTCTTGGCCTGCTGGTCTTCTTCGACCTTGGAAGCCTCTTTCTGCGCTTTTTCGCAAGCGGCCTGATCCTTCTGCAGGGTCATGCCCTGGCCACGGCAGGCATTTTCGCCCTTGCACGAATTGGCCTCGGTGGCACAGGCGCCATGGCCCTTGCAGGCCGAAGAGTGTTCGCACTTCACGGTGCCGTCTTCGGACGCGAAAGCCGGTGCGGCGGCAACCATCGTGAACAGGCCAGCGACGGCCGTGGCGAGCGCGATGCCGGTGAGCTTGGACGTGTTCTTTTCCATGACGCGGTTCCTCGATGTGGGTGGATGGGCGAACCCATGCGCGCTGCGGGACCGCAGCGCACCGCCACTAGAACGGCACAACGCATGAAAACTTGCAAGATCGAACGGGTTGCGCCGTGGCTGAAAGGCACGAATCGGCCGCGGGCCGGTCAAGGGGTCGCCTGGAGTACGATGAACCCGCGGGGGCGATGCGGAAAACAGGTCGGGCCGGCCGACACGGCCATTCCGGCGTGATCGACCGATTCGGAAGCCGGGACGGGCACTCCCACGTCGTCCGGCACGAAACCAATGCAAATCAACAAGATAGTTAGACGATGAAAATCGCCACCTGGAACGTCAATTCGCTCAATGTGCGCTTGCCGCAGGTGCTGCGCTGGTGCGAACAGGCGACGCCGGATGTCCTGGCGCTGCAGGAGACCAAGCTCGAAGACGGCAAGTTTCCGGCCGCCGAGCTCGAAGCGGCCGGTTATCGCTGTGCGTTTTCGGGGCAGAAGACCTACAACGGCGTGGCCATCCTCGCGCGCGGCGAGCTGTGCGAAGTGCAGGCCGGGGTGCCCGGCTTCGAGGATCCGCAGCGGCGCGTGCTGGCGGCCACGGTCGGCGGTGTGCGCATCGTCAACCTCTACGTGGTCAACGGCCAGGCCGTGGGCAGCGAAAAATACGCCTACAAGCTCGATTGGCTGGCGCGGGTCACCGCGTATCTGCAGCAGCAACTGCAGCGCCATCCGCAGCTGGTCGTGCTGGGCGACTTCAACATCGCGCCCGACGATCGTGACGTATACGACCCGGCGGCCTGGCAGGATCAGATCCTGTGTTCGCCAGCCGAGCGCGCGGCGCTGGCGCGGCTGCTCGATCTGGGCCTGAGCGACAGTTTCCGCCTGTTCAATGCCGAGGCCGGGCATTTCAGCTGGTGGGACTACCGGCAGGCCGCGTTCCGGCGCAACCTTGGCCTGCGCATCGACTTGATTCTGGTGTCGCAGGCACTACGTTCGCGTTGTCGCGCGGCGCACATCGACCGCGAACCGCGCACGTGGGAACGCGCTTCCGACCACACGCCTGCCTTGCTGGAACTT
>WBZO01006436.1_pt1 | contig 11383 bp, 11 predicted proteins | sample 5204261 | NCBI WGS metagenome assembly WBZO01 (sample SAMN12412400, study PRJNA552823) | activated sludge metagenome | isolation source: activated sludge from anammox sidestream of wastewater treatment plant... | place: USA: North Carolina | collected 2017-09 | reverse complement strand
CTTTGGATTTCTGCATCTCCTGCATCTTCTGCGTCCCCCGAATTTGTTGGACCGTGAGCGGATGGGTCAGCAGCCGGATAAGCAAGGTAAACACGATGATGGACACCCCAAAGTTGCCGATCAGGCTGTAAATGGTGAGCAGAATGTTCACCATTGGATTGATGATGATCATGTCCCAAATCGAAGCCATAGATACTGATTTCCTTTAGATTAGTTCCAGCCGGCTGCCCGATCGAATTATTTAGCCGGCGTGTAAGTCCAGCGGATATTGCCCTGAAGATCCACCAGGACGAGAGCCGCATCGAATTCCAGCGGCGCGATCAAGATCGAATCCCCGGTCAACGCCAGGTCCGAATAAATCTTACCACCAATTGGTTTATTCCAAAGCGCATTGCCCGTGCTGGTTTCGACAGCGTAAAGGGTCCCGGCCTGCGAGGCGAAGTAAAGCGTCGTATCATGGATGACCGGGGTCGAGATAACCGCCCGATCCGGCCCCGGATCGGGTTGGATCTGCCAGCGTACCGCGCCGCTTTGAGCATCCAACGCATAGATGTTCCCATCCTGGTCGCCAAAGAAAATGAGGCCCTCCGCCTGGACAGGTTTTGACCAAACCCAGCCCTTGACGGGGGTAGTCCAGACAACCTTGCCATCCGAGAGGTCAATGGCCGACATGTTCGAACCCAGGGTGCCCACAAAAACATGGTCATCGGCGCCGAGGGCAAAGGAGGACACGATCGCGCCGCCAAGGTCGCCGGTCGCCCACAGCCTGGATCCATTCTCGGGATCGAGGGCGTAAACATGGTGGTCCATCGACGCCACGAGCAGTTTCCCGCCGTTCATGATCGGTCTGGCCCACAGCGCCTGATCCGAGGCGAAATTCCATTTCAGACCGCCATTCAAATCAACCGCATAGAGGTTGTAATTGACATTCGGGGCATACACCGCGCCGCCGGCTGCAAGTGAAGGCCCGACGTACTTATCATTCGCGCCCGAAAACACCCATTTTTGCTGACCATCGGCGGTATTGAGGCTGTAAAGGTTGTGATCGTAAGCGCCGGCGATTAATTGGCCATCTTCAGCCAGCTCGGGCGCGGCGTAGAAATTGATCTTACCATCGGCCTTCTCTGGAAAACGCCATTTTTCTGTTCCATTGGAAAGGTTGACCGCATACACATGCATATTAGAAGCCATGTATACCAGTCCAGACTCGCTGTCAACCGCAAGCCCTGGCCAGCTTGAGGCTATGCCAGCACCGCCACGGCAGCCTGCCAGCAGGCTCCCGACAAGTATGATCAGAATGAACGAGGAAAATGTTTTTTTCTTTAGTCTCATCGTGATGTTCTTTGAATAATGACTCGGATCGAGAGATAACTACTTAGCGTGCCTTTCAGGGCACCGGATCAAAACCACCCCGGTTGAACGGATTGCACCTCAAGACACGCCAGACGGCCAGCCCGCCGCCCTTGATAAGGCCATATTTATAGATCGCCTGATAACCATAGTGCGAGCAAGACGGGTAGAACCTGCAAGTATCCTGGGGAAGCGTTTTCGACAGCGTCATCTGATACAGGCGGATCAACCCAAGCAATAACAACCGCGGCAGATAATCGATCCGGCGTGGCAGATCTCTCAGGCGCGGTTCTTCGTCAGGCGCCCACTTGCGATCAATGGCCGGCGAATTCATCTGTCTCCACAAGGATATTTGAGCGATGAAGCGCCAACCTGACCGCGTCCTGGATTTCTTGAAACGTTGCCTGTAGAAGAGGTTTTCGAGCGATCAACAAAATATCCCACCCGGACCGAATTTCAGGAATGAACGGTTTAACCGCGTGGCGCAACAGGCGCCTGGCACGGTTACGCTGCACGGCCTTCCCCAACCCACGCCCGGCGACGACGCCGATGCGCGGAAAATCCCTGGCAACCGGCAGGTACACCATAACCAGAATTGGCAGGCGTACTACCCGTCCATGTTTGTGGGCGTTCTGGAATTGTTCCGAACCGGTGAGGCGAAATCGGCGCTTCACATTCGTGAACAGGTGCTATTGCTACCGGCATTCCACGCGCCTGCGTCTTTGATCGATCGCTGGCGAGTCTCCCGGTGTGTTTTCCTGACCACACTGGTTCAACTCTTCCAGTTGATTTTCTTGACGTGACGGTTCATTTCCACGGTCAAGCGATAACGACCCTTAGCCCGGCGGGCTTTCAGCACTTTGCGACCATCCGAGGTGGACATCCGGGCGCGAAAACCATGCACACGCATCCGTCTGCGAATTTTGGGTTGATAAGTTCTTTTCGTCATGCGACTTTCTACTCTTATCCTTCACAAAGATGGTATACCGTCTGCCAGCGCTCTAAAACGACGAATTCGCAGACGAACAGTGATTATACCAAAAGCTAAACTTTTTTGGCAAACTGCACACATCAATTTAATAAAACGTAAATTCAGGATAAGGGCTTCCTATCACTGAGAGTATTTCCACCGCGCCAGCGCTCTTCACTCCAGAACAACGCCCTTGTGTCTTTACGAGCCGCCGTCCTTTGGCGGCGTGGCAATCTCCCGATGTCATTAGGAGTTTCCACAGCGCCAGCGCTCTTCACTCCAGAACGACACCCTTCTGTCTCTGCGAGCCGCCGTTCTTTGGCGGCGTGGCAGTCTCCCGGTGTCATTAGGAGTTTCCACAGCGCCAGCGCTCTTCACTCCAGAACGACACCCTTCTGTCTCTGCGAGCCGCCGTCCTTTGGCGGCGTGGCAGTCTCCCGGTGCCATTAGGAGTTTCCACAGCGCCAGCGCTCTTCACTCCAGAACGACACCCTTCTGTCTCTGCGAGCCGCCGTTCTTTGGCGGCGTGGCAGTCTCCCGGTGCCATTTGGAGGGCAATCTTTGGCCGAAGCTGCTTCCAGTACAAAGAAATAATGCCCTGGCATTATTAAGCGCCAGGGCAACACAGGTCATGGGTAATTTACCTGTAAGAGATCAGGGATTCTGAATTTTAGCCGCGCGGACGGTGTTCTGCATAAGCATCGCAATCGTCATCGGCCCCACGCCGCCCGGCACCGGTGTGATCGCACCGGCAACTTCCTTGACCTCATCGAACATCACGTCACCAACCAGCCTGGAGCCTTTCGGGTGGGTGGGATCGTCAATGCGGTTGATCCCCACGTCGATCACAACCGCCCCCGGTTTTACCCAGTCTCCCCGTACCATGTTGGCGCGCCCGACTGCGGCGATTAACACGTCCGCCTGCCGCACAACCCCCGGCAGGTCTTTTGTGCGCGAATGGCAGATCGTCACAGTTGCGTTGCGCCGCACCAACAACAGCGCCACAGGCATCCCCACGATGTTCGAACGGCCAAGCACGACCGCGTTTGCGCCTTCCAGCTTGACGCCCAACCGGTCCAATATCTCGATACACCCTGCGGGTGTGCAGGGCACAAACAGCGGGTCGCGCCCTTTTTGCGCCAGCCGGCCGATGTTGATGGGGTGGAAACCATCCACGTCCTTTTCCAGGTCGATCGAGCCCAGAACCTTTTCCTCGTCCAGGCCATCCGGCAAAGGCAGCTGGACCAGGATGCCGTTCACGCGCGGGTCCGCGTTCAGCTCTTTGACCAGCTTCTCGACTTCCTCTTGAGAGGCGTCTGCGGGCAGGTGAAATCCGAATGATTCCATGCCGGCCTCGGCGCAGGCTTTCTGTTTAGAGCTCACGTAGACCTTCGAGGCCGGGTTCTCCCCAACCAGTACGGTCGCAAGACCGGGTCTCCTCTTTCCGGCTGCGACCAGCGCGGCCGTGTCCTCTGCTGCTTTCTGGCGAACTTCCAATGCAAGCGCCTTACCGTCGATTATTAGTGCTCCCATGGCTTTCTCCTTCTAACAAATTTCTCGCGTATTATGCTCAGCGGACTTGTGATTTGCATCATTATCTCTGATTCTTTTGCTCTTGACAACTGACATATGTCACCATTCATTGGCGACCTAAATTCACTTTCCCCCACGCGCTGAACACAATCAACCCGAGAAGATGATCTCAATCCATTATGATCATGAGAGCAGCCGCTCACCTTTTCCAGTTTCGCCCATCACCTGCAAGAACCGGAGCTGGATGATCGCGGCGACCTCCTGCGGAGATTCGGTCTCAAGCCGTATCTGGCCTCCTGCCATTGTCCCGTGCCCTCCCGCCTTGCCGTTTGGAGGGATGATGTGCTGGATCATCAATCCTGCATCTGGATCGGAGCTCGGCGTTCTCAAGGACAGGTACAGAATTCCCTGGTGATACCCCAAGCACAGCACCGCCCGAACGTGCTCCAGCCGGACGAGCGCATCCGCCATCTCGGCCACAAAATCGGGGCGGTGCAGCTCGCCCATGTACGCGACCACCGCTCTTCCAAAGATCCAGGTCGCTTTCAGGCCGTCGCTGAAGGCCTGGAAATAATCGCGCGGCAGGCCCGCTTGCACAACTTCTACCAGCTTTTTGCGGTCAATCTGGTTGACAAGCCTCAGATAGATCTCCTGGTCGATCGCGGAGCCCCCGCGCGACAACCCCTGGGTATCTGTCTGTATGCCATAAAAAATCGCGGTGGCTAACTGCGCCTCGATTTCTACCCCTGCTGCATCAAGATATTGGTAAATAAGGCTGCAAGTGGCGCCCATCTCGGTGCGGATGTCCAGGTACTTTACTCTGTCCAGCCCGTCACGGATCGGATAGTGGTGGTCAATGACGATTTGCGGGATGGTTTTACCCGGAAGGCTGTTATTCCCTGCCCCGGGCTGTGTATCGACCAGCGCAATGGTTGGGAACCGGCTCAAATCTGTGTCCGGATTAAAAGGTTTCCATTCTGGGGTCAAGATTTCTAGCATGGCTTTGTTCTCAGCTCTGGCAACCAGACCGCTAAACACGGGCTGGGCTTCAACCCCCCAGGCCCTGATCAACAGCGCGGCCAATGCAGAGCCGGACGCCAGCGCATCCGGGTCGGGGTTGTCGTGGGTCATGATTAGCGCCGGCCCATTGCCAACCGCCTCCCTCAGCTTTTCGAGATGCTCAGTGGAAACCTCTCCAGCAGGTTTGTCCATCTTATTCTCCACGTTACCCATCATCTTGATGACGAGCTTCGTCCTCTACGGTTCATTCAATCGTCACCTGGACTTCTTTGGGGAACAATTGCACATTCAACCCTGAAGGTGCTTCGATTTGAACTGGAACGATTTGGATGCCCGGCGCGATGCTGTTCAGGCGAATTGTGGCAATGACCAAAGAGGGATCATCGCGAATCGTATCCAGCAAGAAGCGCGGGCCGATCAAGAGAACGGAGATTTTTTCAGGCGAAATGATTACAGCGGGCGCCTCGCCGTTGGCCGGAAGTACGTACCCGACCGGGCAATCCAACACCAGGTAGTCTGAAACCGGCGATATGGCTACCTGTACCCGGACGCTGCGGATCGCTTCCCCGGTTGAATTCAATACTGTGACCTTGTCGGGGACGACCAGAGGCACATCTGTGACATAATCCGAGACTTGATGGGTCAGGCTGATTGGGACAGTCGAGACAAATGCGCCGATGTTGCCCAGGTCTTCCTGTGAGCCGGTCAGGGTCACGGTTGAGGGATCGACCTCGACGCGGGTGACTTCATAATCCTTCCCCAACATACTGTCATCGATAATTGCCTTGACCCCAACCTCTCTTGAGAAGAAGGTGCGGTTGATGATCACGGTCGCGACGATCTGATCGGGGCGGACAACCACGCCGCTGATCGCGGCGCCATTCGCGTCAAGCAAAACCGGCGCGCCAGATTCTTGAAAATCTGCCCTGCGCCCGCCAATTGCGATATCAAAACGAGCTCCTCTTACCCCGTCAACCACCGATTGCGGCCCGACCGCCTGAATGGTCGCTGGGGATATGGTTACATTTCGCACCGCATACCCTGGCGGGAGATCGGCCAGGTCTACTATCCTGACCGTGGGAGTGATGGTTTTTGACGCTTCAACTTCTAAGGTCACATCCAGGCTAGCTGGGGTCACAGAAACCACCTGGATAAAAGAATCTGCGGTCATGACCTGAACCGGAACCGAATGGACGCCGGCTGAAAGACCTCCCAACTCGACCAACGCCTGGACGCTGGAGGCGCTGAGACTTTTGATGCGATCGCCCGTTGTTTGAACCTGCACGTTGACTGTTGACGTACGGTCACTCATCAACAGCAACCCTGTAGAAGGCCCGTTGACCGATAACGGCACCCCGGGCAGGATCACCTTTCCGGGCGGGTTGGTTTGAAAAATTACGATCATCCAGGCGATCACCGCGATAATGATCGAGACGACGACGTTGATCAGGGTAGACTTCAGTCCACCTCCTTGCAGCCAGCCCCAGCGGAAGCGCGTTGATCCTTCCAACTGTAATCCAAAGCTATTGATCCAGTTTTCCAACTCGCCAGGGGTTAAATCCAGGTAAAGCTTGCCGCCAAATGCGACTGAAATCCAACCCGTTTCCTCCGACACGATGATCACCATCGCATCCTGCACCTTGCCCGATAATCCTAACGCGGCGCGGTGGCGGGTCCCTAACTTGGTATCACCGATATTCTCAGTTTCCACCGGCAGGATGCAGCTCGCTGCAACAAGCCGGTCGCCTTGCAAGACGACCGCGCCGTCGTGCAGCGGGGTTTTCGGGGAAAAAATAGTCAGAAGCAGTTCGGGAGAGATGACTTCGGCATGCATCCGCACGCCCGTCTCGATCACATCCTCGATCAGCGTTTGCCCTTCGAGTACGATCAATGCGCCGGTCATCGAGCTCGAGAGCTGGCTGACGGCTTTGATCAGCGAGTACTTGAACCGCTCAAAATCCGAGATTGTTCCACGCAGCCGCCCGAACTGCCCGAGGCCAACAAAAACCCGGCGGAGCTCGTCCTGAAACAGAATCGGCAGCGCAATAACCCCCGCGATGAGGGAAAAACGGACCAGCCAGCTCAGGGTGTTCAGCGGAAGGGCTACCAGCAACCCGCCGGCAATGATCGCGGCAAAGATCACCCCTCGGAGCAGTTGCAGAGCGCGCGTCTGGTACAACGCTTGGAACGCGATAAAGAAAACAATCGCGACCAATGTAATATCAATCAGATTACTGACGGTGATATGCGAGAAAAGAAAATCGAGCTGTAAAGCCAGGTTGAGGATCGTATCACTCATTGCAATTCACGCTTCCCAAGTCGGCGTCTCGGACCCTCTTCAAGAAAAAATACACTTGTTTCGACCCTGCCCATGATAACATCAATTTCTGACGGCTGTTAAAAGAAATCCAGGGGAGAGCGTTTACAAACACCCGTTCTTGGTACAATAACCGCCGCGGTGATTTGTTCCATAAAAGTGAAAGGGACGTATTATGCATAGATTCATCAGAAGCCTGCTGTTCGCTGCGTGGGTCGCATTCTGCATCGCAGGCTGTGCGGGGAGCGCGTCAGGAAACGCAACCGGAGCGGTAGAAAGTTACCTGAAAGCGCTTGCAGGGCGCAATCTAAACGGGATGATCGCCGCCTCGTGCGCGGATTGGGAAGCAAACGCCAGGCTCGAATATGACTCGTTCACCGCGGTTACGCTGCAACTCGAAGGTCTGGAATGCCGGCAATCTGGAGGGCAGGGCGATACCGTCCAGGTGACTTGTGCCGGCTCGCTGATCGCGAATTACGGGAACGAAGATCTCAGAATTGATGTTGCAGACCGCCCTTTTAAAGTCATTAAAGAGGCAGGCGAATGGCGGATGTGTGGATATTCACAGGAGTAAGCCCGTGCGATCCCTCGACCGAGTATTTCGAATCATCTTCAGCCGCGAAAACCTTTATGCGCTCCTGATTTGCCTGATCCTGATTGCGATCCTGATCTTGACCGCCGATCAATCTCCGCAATGGATCTACCAGGGGTTTTAGGCCGGAAATACCCTTGCAATACGTCCTTGTCTTCAGTTTATGCGCCCTCGCAATCGGCTGGTTGAGACCTCGCAAAGGGTTCAGCGCGGCGGCGCTAATCGTCAGCCTGCTTTCGATATTTTGGCTTCAACCGCTTTCACCTGTCCGCAACCTCGATTTCTGGTTTCCGCTGGCTTCGGCCGGCCTGACCTGTTTTGTCTGGGCGGTTACTTGTCCCGGCGATAAGCGCTCCGCCGGGCAGATCGTCCCCGGGTTGATCCTGATCTCAAGCGTCGTCATAGGCCTGGCAATCACGCGCTACCTTGGTCCGGCCTGCTGCCTGACGCCATCGCGGCCGCCTCAAATAGGGGCCGTGCTGATCGGGGTCGGGTTCACGATCTTGCTGGCGTCGGCGCTCTATTTCTTTCTTCCAGCCAAACCGATCTTCCCCTCGATCACAATCCTGTTACTGGTTAGCTTGTTTGTCGTGTTAAAGAGCGAGGCCATCGCAGTCCACCTGAGTGGTTGGCTGCGTGGATTGACGGGTCAATCGAAGGCGCTCGCGTCTTCCAATGACCTGGCGTGGCTGGGGATCTCTTTTCTGACTTTTCGACTGCTGCACACAGTGCGCGATCGTCAGGCAGGCCGGCTGCCGCCGTATTCGCTCACCGAATTTGCGGCATATGCACTGTTCTTCCCCGCCGTGATTTCCGGGCCGATCGACCGCGTCCAGCATTTCACATCTGAAATGCAAAAGGCGCAGGCTTCGATGTCAAGTCCCGATTGGCCGGTCGTCAGAAAAGAAAATACGGTAAGCGGCGCAAAACGCATCCTGGTTGGCTCATTCAAAAAGATCGTCCTCGCCGACAGCCTGGCTTTTTTTGCGTTGAACGCTCAGAATGCAGAACAGACCACCTCATCGCTCTGGATGTGGGTCCTGCTCATAGCCTTTGCGCTCCGAATCTACCTGGATTTTTCGGGTTACACAGATATCGCGCTCGGCACTGCCCTGCTGATGGGAATCTCCCTGCCCGATAATTTCGACCGGCCTTATACAAGACAGAACATCACCGCGTTCTGGAACAGTTGGCACATCACGTTGGCTCAGTGGTTTCGAAGCTACGTCTTCAATCCGTTTACCCGATTTGCACGAACCCAATATAAATTTCTACCTGCCTGGTTCATCATCCTGAGCGGGCAGTTGTTGACCATGTCGCTCATTGGCCTCTGGCATGGGATCACATGGAATTTCTTCATCTGGGGTTTGTGGCATGCCCTGGGGCTTTTCTTTCAGAACCGCTGGTCCGAGTGGTCTCGGACACACCTGCCGGGCGACTCAATATCGCCTCCCCTCCAAATGATTCTCAAAACAAGCAATTGGGCGCTCACATTTATGTTCGTCTGCCTGGGGTGGGTCTGGTTTATCACGCCCACTCCCGAAGTGGCGCTTCATGTTTTTAGCAAGCTCTTTGGCATTTTCGGTTAATGGACAGCTCGCCAGATCTTCAGCGCCGGGCAGAAAAGGCGCAAACAGGCATAACTGATCTTCCACGCGCCCATCGAGGGTATTCGATAAAGGGCGTCCTGGTCAAAACGGCTTTGCTTTTCCTGATTGCCAACCTGCTGTTTGCCGCCTTTTATCCTGTGGACCTGTTGGGCAAGGTCTCTTTGTATAACCATATCTTTCCAGGGCGAACCCGGCTGCCCTATGGCGACAACCCCGCCAGGGCGTACAACCTGAGCCTCTACAACCTTGAAGCGATGTTTGCGTCACATGAGATCACCGCTGGAGACAAACCGGATGACGAGTTCCGAGTTGTGCTCATCGGCGACTCTTCTACCTGGGGTTTTCTCCTGCATTCGAATGACACTTTGTCTGCCAGATTGAACGGCTTACAGGCGCGCCATCCCGACGGCCGGAAGATGCGCTTCTACAACCTGGGCTACCCGGTCATGTCTCTGGCAAAGGATTTGCTGATCCTTTCGCGGGCATTAGAATACGAGCCGGATTTGATCATCTGGCTGGTGACGCTCGAATCGTTCCCGCACGACAAGCAGCTCTTCCCGCCGCTGCTGCAAAATAACCCCAGAGCAATGACAGAGCTTGTTGAAACCTACCAGCTTGATCTGAACCTGGAAGATTACAAAGAAAACCAACCCGCTTTCTGGAATCGCACCTTTTTTGGCTCACGCCGGCAGTTAGCCGACCTGTTGCGATTGCAGTACTATGGAGTGCTCTGGGCTGCAACCGGCATCGATCAGGACATCCCTGTAACCTTTACCCCGCGCCAGGAAGATCTGGAGACGGATTACAGCTTTCATGACCTGAAACCGTTTGACCTGAAAGAGACAGATCTGTCATTAGACCTGATCTCGGCCGGTATAAAAATGGCTGCTCCAACGCCGGTTCTGATCATCAACGAGCCGATTTTTATCAGCCAGGGAGCCAACAGCGATATCCGCTACAATTTCTATTACCCGCGCTGGGCCTATGACGGCTACAGGAAGATCATGGCCACTCAAGCCGAACTGGGCAGCTGGCGCTATCGAGATTTTTGGGATCAAATCCCCGGCACGGAGTTCACAAACACCGCCGTACACCTTTCGCCCGGCGGCAGCCAGGCGCTGGCTGAGCTTGTCTTGAAAGCCGTGCTGGAGACGATCCAGCGCCCTGGGAACACAGGATAATCACAACAGCCACAAACGCATATCATCTCCAGATGAGTCTGCAAAACTGGCTTATAATAGCCCGATTGTCACGCATTCTACCGGTCACCGAAACATTTCACTGATGATTCACGATGAAGATAAATATGAAAACACACAACGCCCTCCCATCCAAACGCATCCCCGTCGCCGTGTTAGGCGCAACCGGCGCGGTCGGGCAGCGCTTTATCCAATTATTAGAAAACCACCCCTGGTTCGAAGTCGTTGCCCTGACCGGGTCTGATCGCGCTATCGGTCAGAAATATTATGAGACATGTCACTGGATTCTCCCAACCCCGATGCCGGAACAGGTTCGCAATTTGATCGTGACGCCGACCATGCCAGTAGAGATAAACACTCCTTTGGCATTTTCGGCCTTGCCAACCAACGTGGCTCGCGAGGCAGAGCCATTGTACGCTCAAAGCGGGACTGTCGTATGTTCGAACGCATCGGCGTACAGACAAGAGCCAGACGTCCCTCTGATGTTGCCCGAGGTAAACCCGGATCACACAAAGCTTGTGAGTAAACAGCAAAAAGACCGAAACTGGCCGGGGTTTATCGTTACAAACCCTAATTGCACAAACACGGGGATTACGATTGCGCTTAAACCGTTATTTGATCAGTTCGGTATTAAGCGAATGTTTATTGTCTCCATGCAAGCCGTGTCAGGAGCGGGTTATCCTGGCGTTCCATCCATAGACATGCTCGGAAATGTCGTTCCCTTCATCCAAGATGAAGAAGCAAAGATGGAATGGGAAACCCGGAAGATGTTAGGCGCCTATCAAGACGCAC
>WBZO01002685.1_pt1 | contig 11383 bp, 9 predicted proteins | sample 5204261 | NCBI WGS metagenome assembly WBZO01 (sample SAMN12412400, study PRJNA552823) | activated sludge metagenome | isolation source: activated sludge from anammox sidestream of wastewater treatment plant... | place: USA: North Carolina | collected 2017-09 | reverse complement strand
GTTCTTTATGTCCATCAGCTCGACGGAGGTCCTCCAGGCCAACAGGAACGTCAGCCTGCCGGTCGCCAAGGACGCCAAGGACGCCAAACCCAACGAAGGCCAAGTCATCATCAATATCGCCCATAACAACATCAACAACGCGACCATCATCGAGGTGGACCAAAGGGAATATCCCAGCCCTGCGGATCTGGTTACAATGCTCGACGCCAAATTCAAGGTGAACCCCATGATGCGGGTGGTCGTGCGCGCGGATCGCCAAGTGCGCTACGAGTACCTCCGCACCCTGCTCGAGGTCGTCGGTCGCGTTGGCATCGGGAACATCACATTTTCCGTTGTGGACAAGGAGGAACAAGCCGCTCCGGCGGCGTAAAAATTATGGCAGGCGGCGCTGGCGGCGAATCAGGAGAGGGGGATATCGGATTTCAAATCGCTCCGATGGTGGACGTGGTCTTCGTGCTGCTCCTGTTCTTCATGGCGGCGGCGGGCTCCCAGGTCGTCGAAAAAGAGCTGAATATCAACCTGCCCAGCGGACGCTCGAGCGCGCCAGGCATGGACGTTCCCTCGACGCCCATCATTATTGACATCCTTCCGGATGGCAGGGTCCAATCCAGCGACCGCGCATTCGACAGCCCCACCAGCAAGGAACTCCCCGACCTGCGGGCCTGGCTCAAGGACACCATCGACAAATTCGGAGACAAGGATCCCGTAATCCTGCGCCCCGACCCGCAGACCCGGCACGAGCGCATCATGGATGTCCTCAACGCCGCAGCAGCAGCCGGCGTCAAAAACCTGACCTTCAGCTGAGCCTCCCTCAAAATCCAAGGAGGCGACCAAGGCATTGGCGCCAATGGGGGCGCTGAAGGAGCGCGCTCAAACTCCGGCCCGATTTGCGCTGAGAGCGCCCTGTCGGATTGAGGTCTGGGCGTTCGGACGCATCTCCGTTAAGTGCAAACCGCAAGCGAGCGGCCGAAAAATGTTCCATTTTCCGCTACGTCGTAGAGGAACGCGGAACGCGTTTCTTCCTTTTGCAATTTTCGGAGATGCTCTGCGTTCAGTTCAGGAATCCAGGATTCCTGCGGCCCAGAGGATGCCACGTGTGACGAGGGTGAGCGCCTCGGGGAAATCATCCAATTCGGAAGGGGCATGTCCCAGGGAGGAATAGAAGACCCGACCCCGGCCCCACAGCTTGGTCCATGCCACGGGCATCGGAATTTTCCGTCCCTCATATTCATAAACCGTCTCCGCAAGGATTTGATTTCCTGGATCCGTGAGCAGGTAATATTGTTCGGATTCGTAGGGAAATTCCGCGGGAAGTCCCTGGGTGATCTCATGCGCGTGGACACGCACCGTATAGCATCCGACATGGGGATGGCCCACAAAGTGACCGCCCACCATCCATTCGTATTCGAGGTTGCCCCGGAAGGCATCCCCCATCCCTCCGTGCATGCCAGCCAGGGCCTTCCCATCCCGTATGGCAGCGGAAAGATGAGCCGTCTGATCCGGAGTGAGTTCCCCCATGGTCCAATTGGGAATGATGATATCCCAAGGGCGAAGGCTCTCGGGCGCATCGAGCGCCTCAAGCGAGGAGACGGAATGCGCCTCGATTCCCTGCGCTGCCAGCGCCGCAGCCAACCGGGCGGCAAAGACCTCCGGCTGGTGGCCCTCCCAGCCTCCGGTTAGGATCAGGGCCCTCTTCATGGGAGCGGGACCAGGGCGATTGTCTGCAGGATGCGCGCGGCGATTTTGTAGGGATCGGCCTGGGAATTGGGGCGGCGGTCCTCGATGTAGCCCCGGTAGCCATTGTTGATGAAGGCGTGCGGCACGCGGATCGAGCTGCCCCGGTTGGCCACGCCGTAATTGAATTTGTCTATGGACTGGGTCTCGTGGAGGCCGGTCAGGCGCAGGTGATTGTCCGGCCCATAAACGGCGATGTGCTCGTTGCGCATTTTCTCGAAGGCGGCCATGAGCGCCTCGAAGTAAGCCTTGCCACCGACCTCGCGCATGTGGGTGGTCGAAAAATTTGTGTGCATTCCGGAGCCATTCCAGTCGCCCGCCAGTGGCTTGCAATGCCATTCGACATCCACGCCGTAGCCTTCACACAGGCGCTCGAGGAGGTAGCGGGCCACCCACATTTGATCAGCGGCGGTCGTGCTCCCCTTCCCGAAAATTTGGAATTCCCACTGTCCCTTGGCCACCTCGGCATTGATGCCTTCGTGGTTGATGCCGGCTTCGAGGCAGATATCGAGGTGTTCTTCGACGATGTCGCGAGCGATGTCGCCCACGGCCTTGTAGCCAACGCCAGTATAATATTTTCCCTGGGGCTCGGGATAGCCATCCTTGGGGAAGCCCAGGGGGCGGCCATCCTTCATCAGAAAATATTCCTGCTCGAAGCCGAACCACGTACCAGAGTCATCCGGAATGGTCGCGCGGGAATTGCTGAGATGGGGGGAGCCGTCGGCATTGAGGACTTCACACATGACGAGGACGCCATGAATGCGGGTTGCGTCCGGATAGACCGCCACCGGCTTGAGGAGACAGTCGGAACTCCGGGTCTCGGCTTGGCGCGTCGAGCTGCCGTCAAAGCCCCACAGGGGAATTTCTCCAAGCGTGGGAAATTCTTCAAATTCCGCAACCCGCGTTTTACTGCGGAGATTGGCGACGGGCTCATAGCCGTCAATCCAGATGTATTCGAGTTTGTATTTGGACATGGGATGTTTTGTTTTGGATGAGAGCGGAGAAGGCCGCCTGCATCAAGTTGTGTTTCATGGTTTTGTTTGGGGAGGGGCTGGTTGGGAAGAGGTAATATTCTCGTTGATGACGGAGTCCCCGGAGGAGGACTCGGAAATCTCCTGCGGCGCTGTGGGGATGGTCGAGCGGATGATCCAAAAATCCGCCACGCAGCGCGACCAGTCAGCGAGAATTTCCCGGCTGAGGTCGCTCCCGGTCAGGTCCCCATGGCGGCGGATGAGGGCCTTGAGCGCCTCCACGTCGGACTCCTCCTCCAGGCGGGCAGGGGTCACGAGTTGCGGGTTGTAGCGCTCGAGAAAGGTCCCCCCGGCATCCAGCACATAGGCGACGCCCCCGGTCATCCCCGCGCCAAAATTTTTACCGACCTCACCGAGCACGACGACGGTTCCACTGGTCATGTATTCGCAGCAATGGTCTCCCGCGCCCTCGACCACGGCCACGCCGCCGGAATTGCGCACACAGAAGCGCTCGCCGGCTCGTCCATTGGCAAAGAGGGCGCCGCCGGTGGCGCCATACATCACCGTGTTGCCCAGCAGGACGCACTCATGCGGGATGAATTTGCGCGGAGTGATGGCGCGGATGATGATCTCGCCACCGCTCATGCCCTTGCCCACGTAGTCATTTGCCTCGCCGGTGAGAATCAGGCGCACACCCGGCGCCAGGAACGCGCCGAAGCTCTGACCGGCGCTGCCGTGGAAATCGAGTTCGAGGGTTCCGGGCGGCAGGCCCTCCTCGCCGTATTGATAGCCAATTTCCCCCGAGACCCGGGTTCCCACCGAGCGGTGGGTATTGGCGATTTTATAGGACAGCCGGGCGGGCCGGGCGTCCACAATGGCATCCTTGGCATCCTGGAGGACGAGATCGTCCAGCGAGCGGTCCTCCGGGGCGTCATTGCGCTCCCGGGTGGCGTGACGCACCATGGCGCCATCACCCCGGGCGACATCCGCCAACATGCGCCCAAGATCCACGCGATTGGCTTTGGGATGTCCAGGCAACTCGCGCTGGCGCAGGCATTCGGTTCGACCGACCATTTCATCCACCGCGCGAAATCCAAGGGCGGACATGATTTCGCGGACATGCCCGGCGACCGCATCAAAAAAGGCGACCACATTCTCCGGGCGCCCCTTGAATTTGGCCCGAAGTTTCTCGTCCAGGGTGGTGACGCCCACCGGGCAGGTGTTGAGGTGGCACTGGCGGACATAGACGCACCCCACGGCGAGTAGGGCGGCCGTGCCAAAATTGAATTCCTCCGCCCCGAGCAGCGCCGCGCAAATGATGTCCTCTCCGGTGCGCATGCCGCCGTCAGCGCGCAGGGTCACTCGGTTGCGCAGGCCATTGAGCAGAAGAACCTGGTGCGCCTCCGCCAGGCCCAGCTCCCAGGGGCCGCCCGCATTTTTCACCGAGCTGAGCGGCGACGCGCCGGTGCCTCCCTCATGACCGCTCACGAGGATGATGTCCGCGCGGGCTTTGGCGACGCCCGCCGCGATGGTCCCCACGCCGGCCTCCGCCACGAGCTTGACGCAGACCCGCGCGCGCGTGTTCACCTCCTTGAGGTCGTGGATCAATTGCGCGAGGTCCTCAATGGAATAAATGTCGTGGTGCGGCGGCGGGGAAATGAGCGTCACTCCCGGCGCGGCATGGCGGAGCCGGGCAATGTAGGCGGTCACCTTGTGGCCGGGGAGCTGGCCACCCTCTCCCGGCTTGGCGCCCTGGGCCATCTTGATTTCGATTTCCTTGGCGCTGGCCAGATAGGCGGCCGTCACGCCAAAGCGCCCGCTGGCGATTTGTTTGATGGCGCTGTTGGCCCAGTCGCCATTCTCGCGGCGCTTGAAGCGGGCGGGATCCTCGCCTCCCTCGCCGCTGTTGGATTTTCCGCCGATGCGATTCATGGCGATGGCGAGGGTCTCGTGGGCCTCCGGGCTGAGCGCGCCGAGCGACATGCCGGCCGTGGTGAACCGCCGCCGGATATCCTCAACCGACTCCACCTCCTCGAGGGGCACCGGGCCGGAAGGCAGCGGGACAAACTCGAGCAGGTTGCGCAGGGAATGCGGGCGGTTGGCCAGGACCGCCTCAACGTACTTGCGGTAGTCCTCGGGCCGGCCCGCCTTGTCAGCGCCCTTGATACCCACGAAAGTGTGGAAACTCTGGAGGACCTGCGGCGTCACGGCATGCAATTCTCCATTGCGCCGGAAGCGGTAATACCCCGGATCTTCGAGCTTGCCGATCTCCTCTCCGGAGAATGCGGCCTGATGCCGGACGAGAGTCTCCGCGGCAATTTCCGAAAAGCCTACGCCTTCAATCCGGGAGGAGGTTCCCGTGAAGCACTCCTCCACGAGCGGGGAGGCAATGCCAATGGCCTCGAAGAGTTGCGCCCCCCGATAACTGCTCACGACCGAGACGCCCATCTTGGACATGATTTTTAGGAGGCCATTCTCGAGGGATGTCTTGTACCGCAGGGCCGCGGCGGCGAAGCCATCCTCCCCGGCCTTTCCTGCCTCGACGAGTCCGGAGAGCGTCTCAAAGGCGAGCCACGGATTCACACAACTGGCTCCGTAACCAATGAGGCAGGCAATCTGATGCACATCCCGCGCCTCGGCCGTTTCACAAATGACCCCCACCCGCATGCGCTTGCCAGCGCGGCGCAGATGGTGGTGCACGGCGCTCATGGCCAGGAGCATCGGAATGGCCGCATTCCCGGCATCCACTCCACGATCGGAAAGAACCAGGACGCGCGCGCCATCATCCACCGCGGCTTCGGCCTCGCGGCAGAGGGCTCTGACTGCGCCCTCAAGGCCGCCCGGGCCTTCGGCAACCGGCCACAGACAGGCGAGGGTATGCGCCGGAAAATCCGCGTCCAGGCCCTTCAGCCTCTCCAGCTCGCAGTCCAGGAGGATGGGCGAATCGAGCATGATCTGGCGGCAATGCCCCGGCGTCTCCGAGAGGAGATTCTTGCGCCGTCCGAGCAGGGTGTAGAGGGACATCACCGACTTCTCGCGAATCGGATCAATGGGCGGATTGGTGACCTGCGCGAAGAGTTGCTTGAAATAGGTGTAGAGCAGGCGGGGGCGGAGTGACAGCACGGCCAGGGGCGTGTCGTCCCCCATCGAACCGACGGCCTCCGCTCCATCGCGGAACATGGGCGCAAGCACCATGTCCAGCTCCTCACTCGAATAGCCGAAAGCCACCTGACGGCGCGCCAGCATCAAGGCGTCGGGTTTCTCCTCCGGGACGCGCGTATTGACCACATCCGCGTGCTCAAAGCGGATCATGTGCTCCCGCAGCCATGCGCCATAGGGTTGGCGGGCGGCAAGGGCGGCCTTGATGGCACCGTCGCGCAGAATCCGTCCCGTGGCCGTGTCCACTGCGATCATTTCACCGGGCCCGAGACGACCCATTTCCACGACTTCCCGCGGATCAAGCCCTCCAATGCCCACCTCCGAACCCAGGAGAAAAATGCCGTCGGCCGTCAGTTTGTAGCGGGCCGGACGCAGCCCGTTGCGATCCAGGCAGGCTGCCGCAGTGATGCCATCCGTAAAATACAGCGCGGCCGGACCATCCCACGGCTCGCACACGCAGCGATGGTAGTCGTAAAAATTCGCGACTTCCCGCGAGAGGGTCTTGTCTGCGCGCCACGCAGGCGGCACGAGCATGGACATGGCATGGAGGATGTCGCGCCCGCTCATGACGAGCGCCTCGAGCAAATTGTCCAGACTCGAGGAATCCGATCCCCCCGGCTGAATCACCGGCTTGAGGAGGTCAATGTCATCGCCCCAGAAATCAGCATTGATTTCAGCTTCGCGGGCGTCAGTCCAGAGGCGGTTGCCACGCACTGTGTTGATTTCGCCATTGTGCCCCAGCAGGCGCATGGGCTGGGCCAGTGGCCACTTCGGAAATGTGTTCGTGCTGTAGCGCTGATGGTACACGCAGATCGCGGTCTCGAAGTCGGGATTCGAGAGATCGGGGTAAAATTTTTCCAGCGACGAGGAGACGAGGAGTCCCTTGTAAACGATTGTCCGATGCGAAAAGGACGGGATGTGGAAATTGTGGATCCTGTCGGTCGCCGCCATGTTTTCGATTTCCTTGCGCGCAAGAAAAAGACGCCGCTCGTAGTCATCATCGCTCATTCCCCACGGTTTTCCCACGAGCGCCTGCTCAATGCGCGGCATGGTGGCCTGGGCCTTCTCGCCCAGGACGCGGATGTTCAGCGGAACCTCACGCCAGCCAAAGAGAAAGAGGCCGCGCTTCGCGAGGACTTCTCCGGTGATGGCCTTTGCGCGGGCCTGCGCATAGGCATTGTCGTGCGGGAGGAACATCATCCCCACAGCCAGATCGCATTGCTGATAGAGCGTGTGCCCCATGCGCGAAACCTCCGGCGTCAGAAGCCTGTGCGGAATCTGGGTCATCACCCCCGCCCCATCACCCGTTGTGGCGTCAGCGTCCAACGCCCCACGATGCATGAGGCTGCACAGGGATTTCAGACCCAGCCGAAGGATGTCATGGGAGCGCTGACCACTGACCTGGGCCGCAAAGCCGACGCCGCACGCGTCGCGCTCGTGGGCCGCATCGTACAAATTGGGTTCCGATTTCGAAAATTTCTCAGGGACCGATCCGAGTGGATAAGTTTTTCGTGGGCCATTCTTCCGCCGGATCGCCGGCGCGAATGTATTTGAAGTCACGAAAACCAAGCTTTTCAGGTGAATGGCTCTTCATGTCAAAAAAAAAATTCGGGTTGAGCAATTTTTTTTCGACGGAGGTCGGGACTGCCTTTCGGTGGCTTTATTCAGTCCGCGTAAATTTCCTCATCAATCCGGGCGACCAGATCAAAAGTCTTTTTGGCGGCCTCGATCATGGCCGTTTGGTCTTCGGGCGACCAGGGAATGGCATTCATTTCGCGACGGAATGCCATCCAAATGGCGCGTTGCCTGTCACCATGAGGCGCGAGGTATTTGAGGCCCACACGGTCTCCATCCCTGCCCCAGGCCTTGGCCAGTGACGTCGCAACGAGCACACCGCCATTTTTGCTCCCCTCAAAAACATAGTAAATGCCCATGAGCGGCGCGGTCTCCGCGCCACGGATCAATTCCATCAATGCCTCCGTCCCCGGCAACGCCACCAGCGCCGCCGTGTCACTGCCCACATGCGCCAAGTCGGCCTCAAGATTTTGCGTCTGATAAAGCTCGGGGAAACCAAGTTTGGCCAGACGGCTGTCCCGCGCCGCCGCGCGATCCGTGGCTGCCTCCAATTCGCGGTGGATAAACCAACGCTGCGCGAGATAGCCACGGTAGTGGGCCGGGCTGATGGTACCCTCGATGAGGGCGGCTTCCAGTGGCATGGACTCGGCGACAATGTGCCGCTCGGCTGTCTCTGCCTTGAGGCGACCCATGATGCCCACCGGTGAAAATATCGTGTACGTCATTGTATTGGGCAATGTGTGTATTTTTTTGGAGACGCTTCCCCCTGATTCCTGGTCGAACACTCACGGAATCCCGATTCGGCGGCCATGGCTGGCGTCTTCAAGATTGAGACTGCATCTCAATGGAATCGCCGTCAAACAGAAATGACTTCTCCCAGGAGACCGGAAGCCTCCAGGGCTTCGAGAGTCTCCTTGTGGGCGCGGTAGCCGAAGTGACCCTGTCGGGCGAGGAGGAGGCGCGCGCCAACCCACTTCTCCTGGAGGCGCCTGAGAGCCGCCGCGGGTGAGATGGTGTCATGCATTCCTGCGCAGAGAATGACCTTCTCCGGGCCACAGAGGGGGAGGCCGTCCAGGGGGGATGAGAGATGGGCGTGACGCGCGGAGACATCCTCCGCAATGCCCGCCCGGAGGAGTTGGCGGCGCAGACTGGCTGCAGCGGGATTCCTCCAAATGGCCGCATGCACATCCACAATGGGCTGAACGAGCGCGACAAATTCAAAGTCGGCCTCGAGAAAAGTGAGCAGGGCTCCCACCCAGCCACCATAGCTCGTGCCGAGAATGCCAAATTTATGGACACCCTCTGCGCGGCAAATCTCCATGAGTTGACGGACCTCCCGGACGGCCTGACGCAGGGTCTCCGCATTGCGAACGAGGTTGGATGTGATGGCCAATTCGCCGTTGAGGGTCCCGCGCGGGACTCGTGAATAATGAAACGGAAGATGTGGGAAAATCGCGTTCCATCCACGTAGCGCAAACCACGCGGCCATCCTGCGGTATCCCGTGTCACTGGCGCTCATCAGGGCATGCAGGATAAGAACCGTGGGCGCGCCGGGACGGAGGGGCGTCAGGGTGACGGCGCGCGCGCGCGCATTCTCCGGAGGTCCCCCCTGGCAGGGGCTCTTCCAGGAGTGGGCCTCCGCGGTTCGTCGCAAATCCTCCGGCGCAGGCGCCTCATGGAATTCCTCGCGCGTCAGGGAATGGCATGCCTCGAGATAAACTTCGATTTCTTCCGGGCGGCTGACCTCCCCCCGGCGACGCCACTGGATGGCATTCATCAGCGCGCAAAGGGCCGCGTCCGATCCAATGGCGGCAAGACGTTCCAGTGATGAGCGGAGCATGGGCGCGATGAGTGATTGACGAAGCCCCGGTAGGATGCCTTGATTTCGGGGGATGGGCAATTCGGCTGTCATTCTTGAGCGCTTTGGTTTCGACGGTGTGTTTGTGCGCGAGCAACCCGATCCGCCCGCGCCCGCCACGGGCGAGCTTCTCATTCGCATGGCCGCCGCGCCGGTCAATCCGGCCGACCTGAATATTATCGAGGGCAAATACGGCGAATTGCCCTCCCTGCCGGCCATCCTTGGCAACGAAGGCGCGGGGTACGTCGAAGCGGTCGGAGAAAATGTCGCCGGATTTGCCCCAGGAGATTTGGTGGGAATCCTGCGCCGGGGGACGTGGGCCTCGCGCATTGTGGTTCCGGCGATGGATGTCTTTCCCATCCCCTCCAAAACCGACCCCCTCCTCGCGGCCATGTTGGGCGTCAATCCTCCGACAGCCCTCCTCCTGCTCGAGCGCTTCGCGCAGCTCAGCCCCGGAGACTGGATCGCGCAGAACGCCGCCAATTCCGCAGTCGGGCGGAGCGTCATTCGGATCGCCCGCACGATGGGGATCCGGACGCTCAATGTCGTGCGCCGTCCAGAACTCATTGAGGAATTGCTCGCCCTGGGCGGGGATTGCGTTGTGACGGAAGAAACCGACCTCCGGCGCGAGGCCGCCACGCTCACCCGTGGCGCATCCATCCGGCTGGCCCTGAATGCGGTGGGCGGCGCCAGCGCGCTCAATCTGGCCAACGCGCTCGCGCCCGAAGGGATCCTCGTCACCTACGGCGCCATGGGACGCCAGCCACTCAAAATTCCCAATGGCCTCCTCATTTTCAAGGATCTCCGATTCCGCGGATTTTGGCTCACGCGCTGGAAATCTTCCGCCCAACCTGAGGAGCGCACCGCAATTTACCATCGGCTCGCAGAAATGACCGCCAAGGGAACCCTCGATTTGGCCATCCAGAAGACGTACCCCCTTCAGGATGCCCTCGCAGCCATCACTGCGGCGACCTCAGAAAAACGGCGCGGCAAAATCCTCCTGAGATTCGAGGCGTAAAGACAGGCGTGTTCCGCAGGGCAGGGAATTATTATCCGCAGATTATCGCAGATTTACGCAGATTTTTTGAATCTATAAAATACTGACAACAAGCCGGTTGTGTATCTCTATCTGCGTAAACCTGCGTAAATCTGCGGATGAATTCCCTCGGATCAAAGGGTCTTGAGCATCCTATCCGCAAGCGGGGTCGGGCTTAATATCCTCCGAACCCTTCCGTGCGGATATCGTCCGTGTCGCAGCCCGCCTCTTCGAGTACTTTTTGGGTGGCGCCGACCATTCCCGGAGGGCCAACGATGTAGTAAATCGGGGACTTGGCATCGCCTGCGTATTTATCCAACAGGGCTTTGCTAATCCGGCCCGTCTCGCCATCCCAAGTCTTCCCGGAGTTTTCCATGTGGGTCATGGTGGGAATGATCGTGTAATGAGGATTCTCCTTTTGCAGCGCGATCAATTCCTCGAGGAATGGCGCGCTCTCCGGCGTGGAATTGGCAAAAAAGAAAATAATCCGGTGTGGCAATTTTTGCAGGGCCGCATGGCGCAGGATACTGCGGATGGGCGTCACCCCAATCCCACCAGCAAGGAGGATGGCGGTCTTCTCGGGGTTTTTATGCAGCGTGAAACTCCCCCCGGTCATGGTAATGCGCGCCTCGGCGCCCGGAGCCAATTTGGCAAACTCCTGCTTGAAGGCGGACTCGCGGATGCGCGTTGCGACCATGAGGAAATCGTCCTCAGGCGCGCTGGCAAAGGAAAATCCGCGCGTGTTGCCACCCGGCACATCCTTGGCCAAGCTTGGCAGGGTGATATCCAGCCATTGACCCGGCTTGAAGGTAAAATTGGCGGGCTTTTCGAATTCGAAAGCCATTGTCTTCTCCGCCACAGGGAAACTTCTTTTCAGTTTAACAGCATAATCAAGGGTTTCAGTACTCATATTCTTCAGAAAAAGGGTGCGCCTTCCAGGACCCGCTGTCAAGGGAACGCCAAATGCCTTTCCCCAAATCCTCGCGTAAGAAAAAGGCGGGAGAAACTCGTTCCGAGTTCCTCTCCGTCACGCCCTGTAGAGGAAAATGG
>WBZO01006433.1_pt1 | contig 11389 bp, 10 predicted proteins | sample 5204261 | NCBI WGS metagenome assembly WBZO01 (sample SAMN12412400, study PRJNA552823) | activated sludge metagenome | isolation source: activated sludge from anammox sidestream of wastewater treatment plant... | place: USA: North Carolina | collected 2017-09 | reverse complement strand
CACCGCGGCACGCAGGTCTGCGCCCGCTCCCTCGTGCCACAGCACGAACGCGGCGCCCGGCGGCAGTTCCCCCACCAGCACCACGCTGAAGCCGGGGGTGGCAGCGCCGTTGAAGTACATCTCGACCCGCAGGCACGCCAGGTCGACGGTCGCCCCGGTGGCGTTGTAGACCTCGAGCGCCTTGTTGTTGCCGCTGCCCTCCACGTACTCGCTGAAGAACAGCCCGCTCGTGGGGCAGTCGCCGGGGCCGGTGGTGGCGGCGCCCGCCCACATGCCGCGTTCCGCCGCCCGCGCCGCCCGCACCGCGGCCACGTAAAGGTCCGCGTAGCGGCTGTTCGGTTGGATGGTCATCGGCTGCGCCAACCCCGACTGCGCCACGGCCAGGTTGACCTGGGCGTAGCGCCTGCCGTCCTCCGTCACCCACTCTCCCCCGGCGTCGGGGTAGTAGACGTAGGCGAGCAGCCTCTCGTAGCGGTCGTACGGGGTGAGGTCGAGCTCGAGGTACACCTCGCGGCCCGCCAGGAGCTCGGTCAGGTAGGCGGCGGCCTCGGGCCCGTAGGGCTGAACGGCCTCGCCGGGCTTCTTCGTCTCGGGGGTGTCAACGCCGATGAGCCTCACCGGCAGGCTGGTCCTGCTTGCGCCCGTCGCGCCGCGCGTGCCGGCCGGGACGACCAGGCGCAGGGTGTCGCCGTCCACCACCCGGTCAACGCGGTAGGGCCCCTCGAGGCTTCCCTGCACCTCGTACGCGGCCGCGGTGGCGTGCGGGCGGCAGCCGACCAAGGCCAGGCCCGCCAGCAGCGCGAGCATGACCGTGAACCTCGTGAAGCCGGCGCGGCACATCCCCGTCAGGACCTGACCCCCGCCGCAGCCTACCGCGCCCGCGACCGCGCGGCGCTGAGCGCGGCCGCGCCCGCGAAGGCGAGCGCCAGTACCAGGACGATGGTCGGCGCCGGGTCGCTATCGACGAAGAACGAGGCGTACACGCCGAGGAAGCCCGCCGCCACCGCCACGAGCGTGGCCACCACGAGCATCCCGCGCAGGGTGCGCGACAGCAGGTAGGCGGTGGCGCCCGGCGCTATCAGCACGGCCACCACCAGGATGACGCCCACGGCCTGCAGCGCCGCCACCACCGTGAGCGCGATCAGCGCGAGGAGACCGTAGTGCAGCGCGCCGACGGGGAGGCCGGCGGCGCGGGCCTGCACCGGGTCGAAGGCGTGGAGCAGGAAGTCGCGCCACCTGAACGTGAGGGCGGCGGTGACGACGAGGGCGATGACGGCGGTCTGGACGACGTCGGCTCGGCCGACGCCCAGCATGTTCCCGAACAGCACGTGGTTCAGGTGCACGTTGGTCTCGATCTTGACGTACATGACGAGGCCGAGCCCGAACATGCCGGAGAACACGATGCCCAGGGCGGTGTCGTGCTTGATGCGGCTGTTGGCGCCCAGGTAGCCGCTGCCCACGGCCGCGACCATGCCGGCGAGGAAGGCGCCCACGGCGAGCGGCCAGCCGGCCAGGTAGGCGAGGACCACTCCCGGGAAGACCGCGTGACTGACGGCGTCCCCCAGGAGGGCCCAGCCCTTGAGCACCAGGAAGCACGAGAGGAGCGCCGCGGGCACGGCGACGAGCGTCGTGATCAGGAACGCCTGGTTCATGAAGTCGAACCGGAACGGCGCCAGGAGGGCCTCCACCGCGCTCACGCCCCCGCCTCCCGCAGGGCGGCTCGGGCGCGGCGGCGCGCCGCCAGCACCCCGTGCTTGGGCGCGAGCACGAAGGCGGCGAGGAACACCGCCGTCTGCAGCACCACGATGACGCCGCCCGTGGCGCCGTCCAGGAAGTAGCTGGCGTAGGCGCCCACTAGGCTGGTCGCCGTCCCGATGGCTACGGCCACGGCGAGCAGGCGCGGGAAGCGGTCCGTGAGGAGGTAGGCGGTCGCGCCGGGCGTGACGACCATGCAGATGACGAGGAAGGCGCCCACGGTCTGCAGCGCCGCTACGGTGGCGGCGGCCAGGAGCGCGAAGAACGTCACCTTGAGCCTCGCCGGGCGCAGGCCGACCGTGCGGGCGTGGTTCTCGTCGAAGAAGACCAGGAGCAGGTCGCGCCACCGCAGCAGCAGCACGACCAGGCAGACCCCGCCGATGATGGCTAGCTGGAGCGTGTCGGCCGCCGTGATGGCGAGGACGTTGCCCATCACGATCGTCTGCACGTTCACGTGCACCGGCGACACCGACACCATGAAGAGCCCCAGGCCGAAGAAGATGGCGAGTATCAGCCCGATGACGACGTCCTCCTTGAGCTTGGTGCGTTGGTTGAGGACGAAGACGGCCATGGCCGCCAGGAGGCCCGCCACGAACGCGCCGAGCGCGAAGGGCAGGCCAAGCATGTAGGCGCCGGCAACGCCCGGGACGACGGCGTGCGACAGCGCGTCGCCGATCAGCGACCACCCCTTGAGCATCAGGTAGCAGGAGAGGAAGGCGCAGACGCAGCCGACGAGCGCCGAGACCCACATGGCGTTGAGCATGTAGCCGTAGGCGAACGGTTCGAGTAGCGCGCTCACCCGACGTGACCCCGGCGCGGGACCCCCACGGCGCGAGGCAGTGGCACGACGCCGTCCCGGAGCGAGTGGGGCGTGGCCGCCGCCTCCCGGCCGGGTCCGAAGGTCGCCTCGAGGTTCTCGCGCGTGAACGTGGTCGCGGTGGGCCCGTGGGCGACGACGGTGCCCCTGACCATCACCACGTGGTCGCAGTAGGTGGGCACGGACGCCAGGTCGTGGGTGGAGACGAGCAGCACGCGCCCCTCGGCGCGGAGCTCGGCGAGGAGGGCGACGATGCTCGCCTCGGTGCCCACGTCCACGCCGCCGAACGGCTCGTCGAGGAGCACGACGCGTCCGTCCTGCGCCAGCGCTCGCGCGAGGAACGCCCGCTTGCGCTGCCCGCCGGACAGCTCGCCGATCTGCCGCTTGGCGAGGGCGGTCATGCCGACCCGCTCGAGCGCGCTGGTCACGGCGGCGCGGTCGGCCGCTCGCGGTCGGCGCAACGGCCCCATGTGACCGTAGCGCCCCATCATGACGACGTCCTCGACGAGCACCGGGAAGTCCCAGTCGACCTCCTCCGCCTGCGGCACGTAGGCGAGGAGGTTCCGGCGCAGGGCGGCCGCCACGCTCGAGCCGAGGACCTCGATCTTCCCGCGCGCGGGTCGCACCAGGCCCATGATCGCCTTGAACATGGTCGACTTGCCCGCGCCATTGACCCCGACCAGCGCCGCCACGCTGCCGGTGGGGACCTCGAAGCCCGCGCCTCGCAGCGCGACGTGGCCGTTCCGGTAGACGACCGTCAGGTCATCTACCCTCACGCCGCTGCCGGGTCGGCTCAGCGTCACCGCCTCACCTGCCATCCCCGAGGAACCCCGTCCTGATCGTCTCGACCGTCACCCGCAGGAGCTCCAGGTAGGTGGGGGCGGGGCCGTCCGCCGCCGTCAACGAGTCGACGTAGAGCACCCCGCCGTACCGGGCGCCCGTCTCCCTGGCGACCTGGCGGGCGGGCTTGTCCGGCACGGTGCTCTCGGAGAACACCACCGGCACCTGGTTAGCGCGCACCGTGTCGATCACGCGGCGCACCTGCTGCGGGGTGCCCTGGGCGTCGGCGTTGACGGGCCAGAGGTAGAGTTCCCGGAAGCCGAAGTCGCGCGCCAGGTACGAGAATGCCCCCTCGCTCGTGACGAGCCAGCGTTGCGCGGCCGGCACCGCCTCGAGCTCAGCGCGCAACGGGTCGATCACGGCCCGGATGCGCGCCCGGTAGGCGGCCGCGTTGGCGGCGTAGGTGGCGGCGTTGGCGGGGTCGTGGGCCGCCAGCGCCGCCTCGATGTTGTCTACGTACACGAGCGCGTTCGTGGGCGACATCCAGGCGTGGGGGTTGGGCAGGCCGTCATACTCGCCGCCCGCTATCGAGATGGGCTCGATGCCGCTCGTGACCGTGACGCTGGGGATGTTGCCGAGCTTCTCGAGGAAGCGCTCGAACCAGCGCTCGAGGCCGAGCCCGTTGTCAAGGATCAGGCCGGCGCCCTGGGCGCGGCGCAGGTCGCCGGGGGTGGGCTGGTAGTCGTGGATCTCGGCGCCTGGCTTGGTGATCGACTCGACGTCGGCGGCGTCACCCGCCACGTTGCGCGCCATGTCCGCTATCACCGTGAAGGTGGTGACCACCTTGAGCCTCTGTTCCGCGCCGGCGCCGGGCCAGGCCGCCAGGAGCGGGACGGCCAGCGCGAGCCGCGCCGCCACCGCCGCCACGCGCCTCGATGTCGTGAGCCTCATGTTGCCTCCGCGTTCCGGCTGCGCCACCGGCCTAGCCATCATTCGGCCGGGCTAGTCGCGGTGTTAGCCCTGCCTAATCTAGCGCTTCGGCGAGACTCAGTCAACCGGTCGACGCGAACGACCCGCGGCCAGCACCAGGCCGCAGCGTGCACGGACTCACCGCGCCGCCGCGCCACCGGCCGTCACCCTCGCTGTCGTCAGTCGTTCATGGGTTCGCCGAGCACCGCCGCCGCCAACTCGCGCGACAGGGCGAAGCGGCGCGCGGCACCGCCGACCGCGGCGGCGAGCTCCACGTGCACCAGGTTGCCGCCCGGCTCCAACGACCGGAGCAGCAGCTCGGCGCCCGGCACGACGCCGTTCGCCTCGAGGTAGGCGAGGACGGCGGCGTCCGTCGCGGCCACGCGACCGACGCGGAAACGACCCGGCACCGGCCCGTCCGCCAGGGGGACGGCGGGCCCGGTCGGCACCGTGCCGTCGGCGCGCGGGATGGGCAGCCCGTGCGGGTCGAACTCCGGGTGGCCCAGGTGCGCCGCCAACCGCTCGGTGAACGAATCGGAGACCACGTGCTCCATGAGCTCGGCCTCGGCGTGCACCTCCTCCCACCCGAACCCCAGCTCGGTCACCATGAACATCTCCAGTAGCCGGTGACGCCTTACCAGCCGCAGCGCCTCCCTCAGGCCGGCTGCCGTCAGGGACGCCCCCCGGTACGGCTCGTACGTCACCAGGCCCGCCCCGCTCAGCTTGCTGAGCATGGCGGTCACGGACGGCGCCGTGACCCCCAGCTCGCGCGCAACCTCGCCCGTCGCCGCCACCCCCTCGCCCACCAACGACCAGATGGCCTTCAGGTAGTCGCCGACGGAACTCGAGACGGGCCCGGCGCCCCGGCCGGCCCCAGCCCCGTCCATCACGGCGGCGCCGCCCTCAGACACCGGCCCCGCCCCCACCCCCCCCGGCCGGCTCTACCTCCACCTCGAGGAAGAGCGCCCCTGCGGGCGCCGGCGCCTCCGCGTAGAGCGCGCGCACCACCTCGCGGTTGTCGGCAACGACCTTGTCGCGCCTGATGCTCAGCTTGGGAGTGACCGACCCGTCCGCCATCGTGAGCACCTTGAGGAGAGCGGCGACGCGCTTGACGCTCGACCAGTCGGGCATGCCCTCGTTCGCCCGCCGCACGACCTCGCGCAGCTCGCCCGCCAGGCCGGGCTTGGCGAGGACCGCGGCATCGGCGCCGCCGTAGCGCGCCGCGAGCCCGTCGTGATCGAGGAACAGGAGCGCCGTGCAGTACTTCTCGCCCGAACCGACCACGATGGCGGTGGCGATGAGCGGGTTGGCCTCGAGCCTCTCCACGATGGGGTCCGGCATCACGTACTTGCCGGTAGAGAGCTTGAAGATGCTCTTGAGGCGCCCCGTTATCGACAGGTAGCCGTCGTCGTCGAGCGCGCCTAGGTCGCCCGTGTGGAACCAACCGTCCCCGTCGATCGCCTTGGCGGTCTCGTCGGGGTGACCGTAGTAACCGAGCATGACGTGCGGGCCGCGCGTGAGGATCTCCCCCTCGTCGTCCACGGCCATCTCCACGCCGGGGATGGCCTGACCCACCGTGCCGGGGCGGTTCCGCTCCGGGCGGTTGTAGCAGATGACCGGGCTCGTCTCCGTCAGGCCGTACCCCTGCAGCACCACGATGTGCGCCGCCGCCAGCCGGTTGACGAGCTCGGGGCGTAGCGCGGCGCCGCCCACGATGATCGTGCGCAGCCTGCCGCCCAGCGCCTCGCGCCACTTGGAGTAGACGAGCCTGTCGAGGACCCCGCGCTCGGCGGCCGCCAGGCCCGTCGCGGGGCGCCTGACGTCGTAGGCGCCCGCGAAGGCCAGGGCCCGCGCGTAGAGCGCCTTCTTCACGCCCGTCAGGGTGTCGCCAACGGCCTCCATGCGCTCCCACGACTTCTCCAGCACGCGCGGCACGGCAGCCATGAAGGTGGGCTTCACCTCCTGCAGGTCCTCCCTCACCGAGTCGGTGGTGCCGAAGTAGACGCTCGAGCCGAAGTAGATGCTCGCGTACAGCAGCGTGCGCCCGAAGATGTGCGTGAGGGGCAGGAAGGAGAGCACCGTCTCGCCTGCCCCCTCGCGGTAGGTGGAGAGATCGGAGAGGGCGCCGATGGCGTTGCTCGTCAGGTTCTCGTGGCTGAGCATCACGCCCTTGGGGGCGCCGGTGGTGCCCGAGGTGTAGATGATGGTGGCGACGTCCTTCGGGTGGATCTCTGAAGCGAAGCGCGCGACGAGCTCCGGCTCGCGCGCGAGGGCCGCCTCGCCCTTCGCCTCGATGGCGTCAAGGCTCGTCACGAGCCGGCCGGCGCCGCTCCCCGCCGGGACCTGTCCGTGCGCCACCGCCAGGAACTTGATCCGGTCGAGCCCCGCCGTCACCCGCAGCATCTCGCCGAGGAGCGCCTCGTCGGACGCCAGCACCGCGGCCGCGCCGCTCTGCTCGACGATGTAACGCATGGCCTCGTGCGTGTGCGTGAGGTAGACGGGCACGTCGACGAGTCCGCCGATGAGGCAAGCCATGTCGGTGAGGGCGAAGCTGAGGTCGCTATGGACGAAGAGCGCCACGCGGTCGCCGCGCTCCAGCCCCATGGCGCGAAGGCCCGCCGCCAGCGCCTGCGCGCGCCTCACGAAGTCGGCGTTCGAGTACGAGCGCCACGGCAGGCCGGGCCCCCCTGGCCGACCGGGAACCATGGAGACGCGCCCGTTGAAGGCGCGATCGTTGGGGCGCTTCTCGACCGCCTCAGCGAACAGCGATGGCAGGGTGCGCCCGAGCTCGAGCCTGCCCGGGCCGGGCGGGGCCACGGCACTCTTGACGATCATCTCGGCCCTCCTCGCGCCGCCGGCGGGGTGCGGCCGCGCCGCCGCCGCGCGCCGCCGGCACGTTCCGGCGAGTAAGGTGGCGGTCCAGGGCCGAACGCTACGGCTGTTCAGGTCAGCATAGCAGCGGAGCACCGGGGCCACGCCGTCGGGGCGACCCCGCCTAAGCGCCCCGCCTAGGCGCTCGACCTAGGCGCCCCCGCCCGCGCCGCGTGCGCGTGCGCTGCGCGCGACGCCTTCTCGGCGAAGTCGCGGGCGAACAGCTTGATCTCGCTGGCCAGCCCGGCGTCGTTCGTGGCCTTCTTGTAGGTATCGGCGACGGACAGGAACGTCTGGAACAGGAAGTCGTTCATGTCGTCAACCGAGAGGTCCTTGACCCACAGGTCGATGCGCAGTGCGTTGCGCTTCTCCTGGTCCCACAGCGCCAGGATCATGGCGCCGGCGGCGTGCACGCCCGGCTCGGGCGAGTCGTCGGCCTGCCAGCGGATGGCCTCGACCCCACTGTCGTCCATGTCGACGGTGAGGCGGATGTCGGAGGAGGTCGGCATGCCAGCATCGTACCCGCCGTCGCTCAACCGGCACGGTATCTTCTTGGTAGCGAGTCAGACCGGCGCGCGCGGCGGTCGACAGAGGGAGCGACGATGAAGGGTCTCATCCTGGCAGCCGGCCTAGGCACGCGGCTTCGTCCCATCACCAGCCTCAAGCCCAAGCCGACCATCACGGTGGCGAACAAGCCGCTCATCCATCACGCGGTCGACAACCTTGTCGCCGCCGGCGTGACCGAGATCGGGGTGGTCGTCAGCTACCTGACCCTCAACTCCATCAAGGAGACCCTGCAGGGTTACCCGGGGGCGCGCTTCGAGTACATCATGCAGAGCCCGCCGCAGGGGCTCGCTCACGCGGTTCAGGTGTCGCGCGCCTACCTCGGCGACGAGCCGTTCGTCATGTACCTGTCCGACAACCTGTTCGAACGCGGCATCACGACGTTCGTGGACCGGTTCCGCGCCAACGGCAGCAACGCCGTACTGGCGCTCGTGCCCGTAACGTACGACGCCGCCAAGTCGCTGGGCGTCGCCGTGGTCGAGGACGACAAGATCACCCGCCTCGTCGAGAAGCCCGCCGACCCGCCCAGCACGCTCGCCGTGGCGGGCGTCTACGTCTTCGACGCGCGCATCCACGACATGATCGAGGGCCTCGCCCCCGGCGCCAAGGGCGAGTACCAGATCACCGACGCCATCCAGCGCCTCATCGAGGCCGGTGGCGTCGTGGCGCCCGTCACGGTGACGGGCTGGTGGAAGGACACGGGCCAGCCCGACGACATCCTCGACGCCAACCGCCTGCTGCTCACGCACCTTCAGCGCGACGTGCAGGGCGAGACCGTCAACGCCACCCTGGTCGGCGAGGTGGTCGTCGGCCCCGGGGCGGTCGTGAAGGACACGACCATCTTCGGCCCCGCCATCATCGGCGCGGGCACCAAGGTCGAGCGCGCCTACATCGGGCCGTTCACGGCCATCGGCGACGGCTGCGAGGTGCGCAACGCCGAGCTCGAGTACTCGGTGGTCGGCAACCGCAGCGTGATAGACGGCGTCAAGCCGCGCATCCAGGCCAGCCTCATCGGCGAGGACGTGGTCATCACCGGCCACGACTCGCGCCCAGCCACCCACCGCTTGGTGGTGGGCGACGAGAGCCGCATCAGCCTGCACGAGTAGGCCGGGCCGTCAGGGGAGGTCGAGCCCCTGCCTGAGGGCGTGGACCTCCTGCGGCGTCAGCTGCTTGACGCGCGCCGCGGCGAACTCCGCCGCCGTGACGGGCTGCTGGCCGGCGGGGAGGGCGTTGCCCCAGGACCCGGCCACGTAGTCGAGCACGGCCGCGAGCTCGTCGTCGCCCAGGTGGCCCCAGGCGGGCATGACGCCGTCGTAGGTCCGCCCGGCCACGGCTATCGAGCCCTGCAGGCCGTAGAGCAGCACGTGCTCGACGTACTCGCGCCCACCGGGCGCCGCGAGGAGCTGCGGCAGGTGGCCCGCCAGCGGCGGGAACGCGCCTGGCAGGCCCGTCCCCTGCGCCTGGTGGCACGGCACGCAGTTCTGGTAGACGGTCGCTCCGTCCACCGGCTGCGCGCCGGCGGGAGAGGCACCGGCAGGAGAGGTGGCGGTGGGGGAAGCGACCGCCAGCGTCGACGCGGGCAGCGTGACGAGCGGCGGGGTCACGCCGAAGCCGAAGGCGGCGGCCCAGGCCATCGCGGTGGCCATGCCGCCCAGGAGCCAGCCCGTGCCGCGCGAGAAGCGCCAACCCGCGAACGTTGTGATGGCGGCGAGGACGATGAACACCCCGTGCTCGGCCACGTGTAGGAGCGGCCGCTCCTCGATGTACTCGTAGGTGGACGGCCACATCGCGAACATGATGGCGAGAGGCGCCGCGATGGCCGGCAGCAGCCAGGCGTTGGCGCCGTGCCCCGCCCCCGCGGCCGGGCGCGCGCGGCCACGCGCGAGGGCGACGCCGAGCAGCGCTCCCCCTAGCACGAAGAACGCGTGTTGGATGTGGTGGTTCCTGATGCTCACGTCGGGATCGGGGAGGCCGAGGTGCAGGGCCGCCACGACGATCGCCACGACCCCCAGTCCCACGAGGACGTAGGTGGTGGCGGCGCTCCTAGTGGTCCCCGTCATCGGAGGCTCCCCCTCTCTGCCGGCTCACCGGCGCGCTGCCCAGCGCGCTCACCGGCGTGCTGTCCGGCGCGCCACAGGCGCAGGCCCTCGACGAGCGCGACGATCAACCCGCACAACAGGACGATGGCGCCGATGGAGCCGGTCCGCGCGAGGAGCGGGCCGGGGTCCGGTTCGATGGAGTAGCGGCGCGGCACCCCCGCCGCACCGGCCACGTAGAACGAGGCGATGAAGAGCGCGGCGCCCCCGAAGACGGTGGCGCCCACCAACCACCGGGTGGCGGGCGTGCTGCGACCGCCGCGCTCCTCGACGCGGTGGAACACCCAGCCGAGCGCGAAGAAGAGCGAGGCGCCCAGCAGGTAGTTGTGGAAGTGCGCGGGCACCCAGAGGGTGTTATGGAACCGGACGTTGAAGGGGACGCTCGAGTCGAGCAGGCCGCCGACGCCGCCCACGATCCAGCCGGCCATGCCGGCGTACATGAAGATCGAGCCGAGGCTCCACCTGATGCCGGAGCGCCACACGAGCAACAGGCCGCCGTAGACGGTGACGACGGCCACGGGGATGGCCGAGAAGTAGGAGGCGAACTCGCCCACGTACTGCACGCCAACGGGCTGCGCGAAGTCCATGTAGAGGTGGTGGAAGTAGGCGATGAGGAGGAAGAGGAGCGTGCCCCACCAGCCGATGGCGAAGACCGCCGACGTCTTCCACTCACGGTTCGTGTAGCGCGGCAGGCCGACGTACACGAAGGCGAGCAGCAGGTAGATGATGAAGTTGGCGATGTCGTGCCCGAAGAAGTAGGTCAGGTTCTTCGCCCAGAGCGGGTCGAGTGGGACGGTCGGGTCCACCCAGTGGACGAGCAGGGCGGCGCCGAGCAGCATGCCGGCGCTCGACATGAACAGCCCGTCGAACGAGATGACGAGAGCGGGGAGCATCTGAGCGGGGGGCGCCTTCCTCCCGGACGCCTTGAAGGCCGCCGGGTGGAACACGACGTCCCATGCCAGGGCGCCCCTCAGCCCACCGTAGGTGCGCAGGAGCGCCTCCAGGATCTGCAGCGACCACACGGTCCAGCCGGCCGTGATCAGCATGATGCCGATGAGGAAGGCGCCCGTCGACCACCACGGCCACACCGGGTTCACGAACGGGAGCGGGTAGAGGAAGGTCCAGGCCGTGGCGAACTTGCCGACCATCGTGGCGATCAGCACGAGCACCACGCCGGCCAGGATCAACCCGTAGGTCCAGTAGCCGAGCGCCGCGTTCATGGGCGTCTCGCGCCGCACCAGGTACCAGATCCCGCCCATCCCGCACAGCAGGAGGGCGGTGATCATGCCCGCGCCGTGCAGCGTGAGGAGCGAGTAGAAGTCGAGGGTGCCGAGGTGGAGCCACCCGGCCTGCACCATGCGCATGCTCAGCCCGGCCAGCATGAGCACCCCGGCCAGCCCCAGCCCGCTCGTGAGGTAGAGCCGCATCATGCGGGGCCCGCTGCGGTCGCCCGGCGCGTCGATCGACATCGTGGCCATCACCGGACCTCAAACTTCGCCTGCATGACCGGGTGACCGAGGCCGCAGTACTCGAGGCA
>WBZO01006432.1_pt1 | contig 11392 bp, 9 predicted proteins | sample 5204261 | NCBI WGS metagenome assembly WBZO01 (sample SAMN12412400, study PRJNA552823) | activated sludge metagenome | isolation source: activated sludge from anammox sidestream of wastewater treatment plant... | place: USA: North Carolina | collected 2017-09 | reverse complement strand
TGAACCTGATCAAGAAGCATCGCCCGAAGTACAACATCCGCCTGAAGGACGACAAGCGCTATCCGTACATCAAAGTTCACTGGGACGAGGATTTCCCCAAAGTGACCGTCACGCGGCAAATGGAGGAAAATGGGGCGCGGTACTTCGGACCGTACACTTCGGCGTGGGCGGTGCATCAGACGCTGGAGGTCTTGCGCAAGATCTTTCCCTACCTGACGTGCGACCGCGAGATTACCGGGAACGATCCGCGCGCATGTTTGTATTACGACATTAAACTCTGCGCCGCGCCGTGCATTGGGGCGATCTCCAAAGACGGCTATCGCGCCATGATCTCCGACCTGATGGAGTTTCTCGGCGGGCATAGCGAGCCGGTCATTCGGCGCGTGCAGGCAGAGATGGAGAAGGCCGCGGAGGAGATGCGCTTTGAAAAAGCCGCCGCCCTGCGCGACCAGTTGAAGGCGATGCAATCCATCATCGAGCGGCAGAAGATCGTCTTCGGCTCGGATTATGCCGACTCGGATGTGATCGCCATGGCGCGCGCGGACGGCGAAGCCTGCGTGCAGATCTTCTTCATCCGCGGCGGCAAGTTGATCGGGCGCGAGTATTTCATCCTCGAAGGGACGGAGGACACGACCGACAACCAGGTGATGGCGGAGTTCGTCAAGCAGTTTTATACCGAGGCGGCGGTCATCCCGCAACAGGTGTTGCTGCCGCAGGAGATCGAGGAGCGCATCATCATCTCGCAGTGGCTAAGGTCAAAACGCGGCGGCGAAAAGGTGGAGTTGTTCGTGCCGAATGAGGGTCAGCCCAGGGATTTGGTGCAAATGGCGGCGGAGAACGCCACCGAAACCCTGCAATCGCTCAAAGCCCAATGGCAGGCGGACGCTCACCGGCAGGAGCAGGCGCTTTCGGATTTGCAAACGCATTTGAATTTACCCGCGCCGCCGAACCGGATAGAATGTTACGATGTCAGTCATACGCAGGGCGTGGCGACCGTCGGCGCGATGGTCGTCTTCGAGCAGGGCGTGCCGTCGAAAAAGTTGTATCGCAGGTTCAACATCGAAAGTACGAGCATCGGCGCGCCGGACGATTTTGCCTCGATGGAGGAGATGCTCACCCGGCGCTTCCGGCGTTGGAAAGGTTCGCAGGATGCTGAATCCGGCCCCGGGTCCAAAAAAGATGCGGCGTTCTCCTTCCTGCCCGACCTCATCATTATTGACGGCGGCAAGGGGCAGTTGGGGCGCGCAGTCAAGGTCATGGAAGAGTTCGGGCTGATGGACGTCGTGCGCGTGGTGGGGCTTGCCAAACAGGAGGAGGAGATTTTCTTCCCGCACAAGAGCGAGCCGCTGATGTTGCCGCGCCATTCGCAGGGGCTGTACCTGATGCAGAGAATCCGCGACGAAGCGCATCGGTATGGAATCACCGCGCATCGCAAAAAACGCTCGAAACTGGGTCTCGCTTCGCAACTGGATTCCATCCCCGGAATTGGACCCGCGCGGCGAAAGGCGCTCTTGAAACATTTTGGCTCTGTGGATAAGATTAGAGAAGCCAGCCTTGAAGAGTTGTTGAAAGTGAAAGGCGTGAACGAAACATCCGCGAAGAACGTAAAGGCGCATTTAGAATGAAAGAAGTCTGGATCGTGGACGACGACGACGAAATGGCGCGGGCGATCAGCCTGATGCTGAAGTTGCTCGATTATGAGTCGAAGCATTTCAACCATCCGCGCCGGGCGGCTCAAGCCTTGCTGGCGGGTAAACGCCCCGACCTGTTCCTGCTCGACATCAACATGCCGGAGGTGAGCGGGCTGGACATGCTCGAATTCCTGCGCCTGCGGCCGGAGGGGAAACACCTGCCGGTCGTCATGCTCTCCTCCGAGGCGGCCGATGTGATGGTGGACAAAGCCATGCGCCTCGGCGCGGACGGGTATGTGATGAAACCTGTTACAATCGAAGAACTGGAGCGCGCAATGGCCCAGGCTTTTTATAAACATCTTGGAAGGTAAGCAATGGCTGGAAAAAACGTAAAGCAACAAAAACAAAACCGCCTGGAGGAACAGGCGATTTCGAGGCGACAGAAAGCCTCGCAATATCTCTTCGCTTTCTTCGCCCTGCTCGTCATTCTTTCGATGGTGGTCTCCGCCTTCGCGAATTATTAGCGTCCATCAATACAAGTCCACCCCTGCGCGGCGCGTTTCCACAGCGCCGCGCTTTCTTGTGTAAATTTTCATGTGCCGCAAACTTCAGTTTGCAGCATTCACTTGCAAACTGAAGTTTGCAGTACGATATGACGAGGTCTCATGCTCGATAAACTGCAAGCCGTCGAAGAACGATACGAACAACTGGGAAACGAACTGCTCGAAATAGGCAGCGACTATAAACGCGCCGCGGAGATCGGCAAGGAGCGCGCGAGTCTCGAGCCGCTGATCGTCAAGGCAAAGGAATACCGTCAGGCAATGAAAAGCCTGGAGGAGGCCCGGACCATCCTCGCATCCGAGAACGACGCGGAACTTCTCGCCCTCGCCAAAGCGGACGTTGACGACCTGACTCCCAAAATCGAAATTCTCGAAAAGGAAATCAAAGGCTTGCTCGTGCCGAAAGACCCGCGCGACGAACGAAACGTCATCGTCGAAATTCGCGCGGGCGCGGGCGGGGACGAAGCCGCCATCTTCGCCGCCGACCTCTTCCGCATGTACACGCGCTACGCCGAAGATAAACGCTGGAAGACCGAGATCATGTCCGAGAATGCCATTGGCGTGGGCGGATACAAGGAAGTCATCTTTGAAGTGAAGGGCAAGGGCGCGTTCTCCAAAATGAAATACGAATCGGGCGTGCATCGCGTCCAGCGCGTGCCAGCCACCGAGGCGCAGGGACGCATCCACACCTCCACCGCCACCGTCGCCGTCCTCGCCGAAGTGGACGACGTGGAAATTGACATCCCCGAAACCGACATCGAGATCGAAGTCTATCGCTCGTCCGGCGCGGGCGGGCAGAACGTGCAAAAGAACTCCACCGCCGTGCGCCTGTATCACAAACCGACCGGCATGATCGTCACCTGCCAGGACGAACGCTCGCAATTGCAAAATAAATTACGGGCGTTGAGCATCCTCCGCGCGCGCCTGTACGAGATCGAAGAACAAAAACGCCGCGCCGAACTCGAAGCCGATCGCCGCTCGCAGGTCGGGTCGGGCGAACGCTCCGAAAAAATCCGCACCTACAATTATCCGCAAAACCGCGTCACCGATCACCGCGTCGGCCTGTCCAATTACAACCTGCCCGCCGTGATGGACGGCGACATTGACGAATTCATTGACGAACTCACCACGCGCGACGAAGCCGGCAAGCTCGCCGCCGCGGGCGTGGACGACGACGAATAAGTTATCGCCGAAAAAAGACTCCCGTCGTTGGAAATTCCGCATGAACGCGCATACATACCTGACCCAGGTCATCCCCACCCTCCAAACCGACCGCCCCGACATGGACGCGCAAATCCTGCTCGCCCACGTCCTGGACTGCCCGCGCTCGCGGCTGATCGCCAACCTGCACGCGCCTCTGACCCCGCCCCAGATTGAATCGGCCAACCACACCTTCGCCCGGCTGAGAACAGGCGAACCGCTCCCCTACATCCTCGGCCACTGGGAATTCTTCGGCCTCGACTTCGACATCACCAACGACGTCTTGATCCCCAGACCCGAAACGGAACTACTGGTGGAAAAAGCCATAGACTGGCTGAAGGCGTCGCCCGAGCGCAAAACCGTCGCCGACGTTGGAACCGGGTCGGGGCTCATCGCAACCTGCATCGCCATGAACGTCCCGGATGCGCGCATCCTCGCAACGGATATATCCCATGCGGCCCTAAAAATCGCAAAACACAACGCCGAAAAATTTCACGTCCATCACAACATCGAATTCGTTGAATGCGACTTGTTGCCGCAATCGTCAATCGTCAATCGTCAATCGAAAATTGATTTGATCTGCGCCAACCTGCCCTACATCCCCACCCAAACCCTCAAAGGACTGCCCATCTTCAGGCGCGAACCCACCATCGCGCTCGACGGCGGCGAAGACGGGCTGACCATCATCCGCCGCCTGCTTGACCTCGCCCCCGCGCGACTCGCGCCGGGCGGCCGCATCCTGCTCGAGATCGAAGCGACGCAGGGAAGCAAAGCCCGCGCCCTCGCCGTCGAAAAGTTTCCACAGGCTTCCATCGCCCTGCATCAAGACCTCGCCGGTCACGACCGCCTGCTGGAAATCTCGTTCGATGAAGACTGAAATCGTCCCCGCCTCCGCAATCGCGCGCGCGCTCAAAGCCCTCAAAACCGGCGGCATCGTCGCCCTCCCCACCGACACCGTCTACGGACTCGGCGCGCTTGCATTCGACAACGCCGCCATCGAAAGCCTCTATAAAGCCAAAGACCGCCCGCTCGAAAAAGCGATTCCCATCTTGATCGGGGATTTGAGCGACCTCGATAAAATTGGATTCGACATCCCAGACATGGCTCTCCGTTTCGCTTCCCGCTTCTGGCCCGGACCGTTGACCTGCGTCATCCCCAAAAAGCCGACTCTCCCCCGGGCCGTTTCTGCCACTTCCACCGTCGCCGTGCGGATTCCGAATCACCCCGACGCCCTCGCCCTCCTCCGCGCGGCGGGACCGATGGCGGTCACTTCAGCGAACATCTCCGGCGCGCAAAACCCAACATCCGCGCGGGAAGTTTACGATCAACTGAACGGACGCATCCCGCTCATCCTCGACGGCGGCGAAACCCCCGGCGGAATTCCATCTACCCTCGTAGATTGCGCCGGAGCGCAACCCGTCATTTTGCGCGAAGGGCCGATAACTTTGGAAAATTTAATCTCCGCCTTGAGATGAAGAACCTAAACACGAAAGTCGCGAAGGACAAAGCATCAACCGCAATCCCTTTGCGCGCTTTGCGCCCGTCGTGTTTAACCCCAATCCTCTTATCCAACGCTTATACACAATTCAGGGAATGTTTAACTCGCGGAATATAATGGAAGTTGCATTCTCCTAATGTCAAACCCCCAAACGCTTGGGCAAGCGGCTGGGGGTTTGAGCTTTTAATAGCATGTAGCGCAAGTCTATAGACTTGCGCTACACGTTACGACAAGGGCCAGGTCGGGAACACATCAATCTCCAACCCCGAAACATGCCCCAGCGCGTAACGGAAATATCCCGCCGCGCCGATCATGGCGGCGTTGTCGGTGCAAAGCGAGAGCGGCGGGATGTGAACCGGAAATTCGGACTGCCCCTTAAACGCCTGCCGCAAAGCGCGGTTGGCGGAGACTCCGCCCGCAACCAAAATTTCCTTTGCGCCAAATTCGCGGGCCGCATCCATTGTCTTTTTGAATAACACATCCACCACAGCCTGTTGAAATGAAGCCGCCAGGTCGCCAATGGGAAGTCCGCCGCCGCGTTTTTTCAGATCATTCACTTCATGAAGGACCGAGGTCTTGACTCCGCTGAAAGAAAAGTTCCAGGTTCCATGAAGCCAGGCGCGGGGGAAGTTGAAGCGGGCCGGGTCGCCCTCCTCCGCCGCTTTTTGAATGGACGGCCCGCCCGGGTAGGGCAATTCCAATAGACGCGCGACCTTGTCGAAAGCCTCGCCCGCCGCATCGTCGAGCGTGGCGCCGAGGCGTTGATAGGTCAGGTGATCGGTCATCAAATTTAATTCGGTGTGACCGCCGGAGACGAGTAAAGCCATGAGCGGAAATTGCGGCGCGGGCGGAGTCTCATCCCCGGCATTGAACACCCACGCCGAATAGATGTGCCCTTCGAGATGGTTCACGCCCACAAGCGGCTTGTCGAGCGCGAGCGAAATTCCCTTGGCAGTGTTCACCCCAACGATCAGCGATCCCGCCAGACCGGGTCCCTGCGTGACGGCAACCGCGTCAATGTCGTTGAGCGTGAGGTGCGCCTTTGCAAGCGCCTCCTGAATGACGGGCACAATGCTCAACACATGCTGGCGCGACGCGACTTCGGGAAACACGCCGCCATAACGCGCGTGAATCTCCATCTGCGAGGCGACCACCGACGAAAGCAGGGCGCGTCCGTCTTCGATGACGGCGCAGGCGGTTTCGTCGCAGGAGGTTTCGATGGCGAGGATTCGGGCGGGTTTTAAGCTCATAGGTAATTAGTAAATAGTAATTGAGTAATTAAAGATCAGAGATCGGTTATATTTCACTTCTTTGTTGAATGACAACCCATAAAATGTTTTTATCGTCCATCGTCTATCGTCCATCGTCCATCGTCCATCGTCAAAGTCATTTCTTCCACTTCTTCATCGGCAAAACAAAATCGTACGGGTAGTCTGCCAGTTTTTCCATCACGCCGTCGGGGCGCACCCAGAGCGTGTCCTCAATGCGGAAGCCCATTCCCTTTTCGGGATAATACAAGCCGGGCTCGGAGGTGATCACGACTCCCGCTGCGAGGCGCTGATCGTCGCCAGCGGTCAAGCCGCTGAATGGGCGCTCGTGGATGTTCAAACCCACGCCGTGCCCCAACGAATGGACGTAACCCTCAATCGGCGCCTTGGTATTCATGGGCGTTTGATGACCTTTTGATTCAAAATATTCGCAAGTCATTTTGTTGTAGTTTTTGAAAGGCGCATTCAAATCAAAATTATCATTTAGCGTGTCGTAAATTTCTTTTACTTGATCAAATAATTCCTGCGCTTCGGGCGTGGCGTAACCCAAACTCCACGTGCGTGTGAAATCGTAATAATATCCGCCGCCCGCTTCGGCAGGATAAATATCAAACACAATCGTCTGACCCAACTTCATTAAATCGCTTGGGTTGCCAGCGGAATGCGGCACGCCCGCATCGCGCCCGATTGCAAAAATAAAACCTGATGGCAATTCCGCGCCCTGCTCCGAAACCCATAAACGAATTTTTGCATGAACGTCGCCCACCGTTAATAATGAGCCGTCTTCTTTCAACAAAACTTCATCTTTGTTCACATCGCAGGATGTTAAATATTCTCGAACTTTATCCACCACTGTAGTTGTGATTTTTCCCACCTTGCGGATTCGCTCGACTTCGGATTCATCTTTTGTTTCCATCGCTCTGAGGAAAAGAGAATCATCCCGCGCCTCGCCAACGAAATTTAGGCTGGGCGATAGTTTCATCAAATTGGTCAATACCCCAAACACTGAACCGATATCATATGTCCCATACACGCCGATGTTTCCTTTTGTTATTCCCGCTTCTTCAAGCATGGCTTGATAACGCATCGCGCTCGCCAGCAATTGATTTCCTTTGGCTTGCTTGAGCGTCTCATTAACATCATATTTACTGTATGGGACTAATTTCAATCCGCTTTTTGCGGCTTCATCTCGTTCCATGTCGCCGAAGAAGTATATCGGTTCTTCGCCGTGTTTCTTGATGATTGTCGCATGGCTGACATGTCCGCCGCCCGTCAGGTAATACATGGGCGGGTTATGTTCTGCATTTCCGAAAATGATAAAAGCGTCCAAATTTCTTTCTTGCATTAATCGATCTAAATCAGATTTCATGTTTGTCTCCAACGGTGTGGTTGTAAAATTTTAGCGCGAATATTTCTTAATCTTCGATCAAAATGTGCGCGGTTTATTAGCGCGAGGAATTCTATTCAGCGCACGTTGCAAGGTGACGCGGTCGGGCAGGGCTGTGGCAAATACTTTGCGCAGACGATTCGCCGAAGGCGCTTTTTTCAATTCATGGCAGGCTGCATCCATGCTGATGCGGTTGCCGCTGGCATAGCCTAGAACTGCGATGATATCTTCTTCCCGGATGCGCGTATTTTGTAAATCCAGCGGCAGATAGGAACGTACGATCGCAATCAGCGCACTCAGGGCTTGTTAAGATTGTATGATTCGGTTATTTTTAAGCATGGGTTTGAACATGGCGGTTTGGTCTCCTTGATAAGAACCAAGTAAACATGTTCAAGCCTTTTCGTGATCTACTGATAACAGGAGTCCCGCCGCTTATGGAACTATAGTAATGGCATCTATATTCAAAGGTTCCCCACTGCCGCCGACCGGTGACAATACAATGATATAGTAATAGTCGCCCGGCGGCGGAGCGCTTGCAGCAGTTTCCGCGTCAATCAAAATGCCCGCGCCCGGATAGGGGTACAGATTCAGTTCAGGAATGACGCGATTATCGCATTCGGGGTTCGCAAAGCAGGCCGGGTCTGGCGGCAGGATTATATAGTCCGCATTTGTGTTTGAATCCTGAATTCCGTCAAACCAGTTGAAGACCTGGAAATATGGGTTCGCATCCGGGAATTGGGAGATGCCAAGTAAAACGAAATCCATGTAGATGATGCCCGCGTTATTGTATTCGTAATAAATGATCTCGTTATTTCCGTCAGGCGCGCTTGAAACAACCACAGGGCTTGTAAGCGACAGAATGAAGTAAGTGCCGTCTGGGATACTTCCGATAATGCCATCGGGGTCGTCTCCAACTCCCGGGGGAGGTGGAATCTCTCCGCCAGGGGGAGGCGTGGATGGATACCCTGTGGGAGTGGGGATGGGGGTCTCAGATGAGATCGCGGTATCGGTAGGTAAAATCGCAGTGTTGGTAGGTGGGATTGCGGTGTTGGTAGGTGGGATCGCGGTATTGGTAGGTGGGATTGCGGTATTGGTAGGTGGGGCTGTATCGGTCGAGTTTGGTGGGTGTAACGTATTTGTGGCCTGCGCAACGGAGGTGGGCGAAGGATAGTAAACCGAGCTGGCAGTGGGCGCGGGCGTATTCGGCGTGCTTTGCGGGGTGGGTGGAATACTAGTCGGCGGCACAACTGGCGTAAACGTCGGGCCAGGGTCTATGACAACAAAAGGCGGAAAGGAGATATTGTCGCCCGGAGTAAGGAAAGTGTCCATCCATGGCATTGGAGTCAGTATCTGCGGCAGGAGCGGTTGTAGCAGAGAAACCGGCTGGAGATCGTCTTCGGGGTTCAAGCCTGAGCGCATATTGGCGAATAAACTCCATTGCGGCAACAACCGCACAGCAAGCTGCCCCACAATGAAGATTAATAATATTCCCAGGGGAATGACGAAAATAATCAAACCCCAGTCGCGGCGCACAACCCGGCGGTTCTTCTCATTAATATCCATACGTCTCTATCGTCCTTTGCAAAACAGGAATGGTTACGATGAACTTGCTGCCGGGAAAATTCTTTTCATCGTAGCCCGGACTTTCGGCGCGAATTTGCCCACCATGCGCCTGAATGATACCGCGCACAATCGCCAGCCCAAGACCAGGTCCCCCACCTTTGAATTTGGTTTTCCCGGAGGAATGCGTCAATATATCGCCTGTCTGGTTGAATTTCTGGAAAATCAACTCTTGCATTTCCGGTTCGATTCCAATACCTGTATCACAGACTTCGATTTCTATTCGCGGGAGCTCGTTTCCATTAAGAATCTTTCCAGACACCCACACGCGCCCGCCATCCGGGGTAAATTTAATGGCATTCATAACAAGATGCGATAACGCCTTTTGCATCATATCCGGGTCCGCTAAAATAACCGGCAAGTCTTCAAGCCCTTCCGTCTGAAAGGCAATATTGCGCTCCTTTAACGCCTTTTCGTATATCTTTTTTACCTTGCGAATAGCCGCCTTGACCTCAAAGTTGGCGCGTTTCAGGCTCAGCGCGTCGCTGTCTATGCGGGAAACGTCCAACATACTTTCCACCACGTCGGCCATGCGCATAGCGCCTTCGAGAATTCCATATGCGAGACTGGCCAGTTCCGGGTTGTTTTTAGCGTCTTGTTCCAACATTTGTGAATAACCCATGATAAGCGTCAACGGCGTTCGTAATTCATGCGCCGAAATTTGAATGAAATTGGATTTAGTTTTATCCATTTTTTTGAGAGTCGCATTCGCCTCCTCCAATTCAATGGTTCTTTGTTGAAGGCGCTCGGTCATATCGTCGAATGTGCTAGCCAGTGCGCCAATCTCATCATTGGCGCGAATGCCCGTCCTACGAGAAAGGTCACCGCCCGCAATGGACTGTGAAGTGCGCACCAGCGAGTTTAACGGCCGAATGATTGAGCCGGCAATAAGAGCCCCAATTAGAATGACCGCCAGCGTGACGGCAGTAAATAGCCCCGCGTAGGCACCGCGGTTATCCGTCCCAAACTGGATGACAAAATCCAATGGAAGCACCACACCGAAAGCCGCAATGCGGTCGTTTCCTACCTGCAAAGGGGCGCGCCCAAGGGTGTAACTTCGCCCCTCCCATTCAAAGTTGCTTCCAATCACAAGGTCCTCGGAAAGCATTAAAACCTGGTAGCGGTCCGGCGAAATAGATAAAAAGCTCAGCGTCGCTTGATCCGCAGGGGCGAGGGTCGTCGCAATTGCCTGCCCATTAGAACCGTATATGACAATATCCGCCAACACCACATTGTGAAACGCTGGAAGAAGGGTCCGGATAGAAGTGCCCAAAACCACTACGCCCCAAAATCTTCCATTGAGGGAAATCGGCAAACTCGTGTAGTAATAGGTTTCTTCGTTTACCAAGTTCCATCCCATGCTGCGTTTTGGCGGCAGGGATGGATTTCCCGCCGCTAAAAATGGCTGCACAATGGCGGAGCTGGCTAAACCGCTCTCCCGTCCCACGCGCGATACTACCCCATTGCTCTCTTTAAGCAAATGCGCGATTTCATTCCCATACGGTGAAATCAAGATTAGATTTTCGACCGTGCTTGTTCCAAGAATCGGCTCAACCAACCCCAAGACTGCCTCCCGGTCCTCGTCCGCAAGTGCCTCTGCCAGCCCAGCGGTGTATGCCACACGTTGAGCCTCGCTCACGTGATAACTTTCCTGCCGCGCAAAACTATCTGAGACCACCCTACCCGACTCAAGCAATTGGTTCGTCAGGCGCTCCGTCAATGAGCTGGTTACAAGGCGCGTCACAACATAAACCCCGATTAAAGAGACAATTACAGTCAGTAGGACGAATGGCAGAGCGACCTTAAGACGAATGCTCATTTTGAAATCTCACGCAAACTTGCCAGAGATATTAGACCTTATTCGGTAATAAGTCAAAGTTCTTTTGTCGAATGCAGATGAACGTGGGTTTACGCTGATAAAAGAGTAAATCCGCGTTTTCCGCGTCCAAAAATCATCTCCGATAAAGTCTATTATATAGGCAATATCTGCCTGCGACCTAAAAGCGTAACATTATTATAATCTGGTTTAGAAATGGAGGCTCTCTGGGATTTGCCGTGATTTATCCAGATATGGGGGTAGGCGCAAACAAGCGATAGCCAACTAAGTCGCCGCAGAAAAATAACTTTTCGGATTCGTAGTATGCTTGCGGAACAGGTCAGACACGGCCAAGTTTACCGTAGAGTTGCAAGTCATGAAAAGAACAAAGAAGAAACCAGAACACCAATGC
>WBZO01003043.1_pt3 | contig 11394 bp, 11 predicted proteins | sample 5204261 | NCBI WGS metagenome assembly WBZO01 (sample SAMN12412400, study PRJNA552823) | activated sludge metagenome | isolation source: activated sludge from anammox sidestream of wastewater treatment plant... | place: USA: North Carolina | collected 2017-09 | reverse complement strand
CGAATCCGCGCGCGAGGCGGTGAATCTCCGACACCGTCTGGCTCGATTGCGGAACGCTGATCGCGTAGCCGTTGTTCTGCACCACGAACAACACCGGAAGCCGGTCCCGCGCCGCCCAGTTCAACGCCTCGAAGAACTCGCCCTCGCTCGTCGCGCCCTCCCCCGACGAGACGTAAACGATGGCGTCCGAGCCGTCCTCGACGAGCGCGCGCGCCATCCCCGCCGCGGGCAGGTATTGGGTCCCGGTACAGGCCGTCTGCGCGACCAGGTTCAACTCGCGCGAAGAGAACTGCTCCGGCATGTTCCGGCCGTTTGAATTGGGATCCCCGCCCCGGCTCAGCATAGCCAGAAAGATATCCCGCAATGGCATCCCCAGGCCGATCGGAATGCCCTTCTCCCGGTAATACGTGAAGAACCAGTCGCGCCGCGCCTCCAGCAGCAGCGTCATTCCGATCTGCACCTTCTCGTGCCCCCTGGTCGAGGCGTGAAACGTGCACTTCCCCTGCCGGGAAAACACCTTCAGACGCTCATCCACGTACAGCGTGGTGAGCATCTTCCGATAGAGATTGAGCGTGAGTTCATGCGGGACAATCGTGCGGGATTCATCTCGCGGCAGCGCCAGTGTGGCCATCGGACACCTCCAATCCGCCCGTTCCGGGCCGCCTCCGGCCGCTGCGCTTGCAATGCGAACCCGGAACCTGTATAACAAGTATGTGAAATGCATCTTTTAATGTCAAGGAAGGTCTCCCGATGCGGCTCACTGCCTACACCGACTACAGCCTCCGGGTGCTGATCTACCTCGGCCTGCGCCGCGAGCGGCTGGCTACGATCGGCGAACTCTCGGAGAGCTATGGGTTGTCGGCGAATCACCTCATGAAGATCGTGCACAACCTGGGCAAGCTGGGCTATATCGAAACGGTCCGCGGCCGCGGCGGCGGGATGAAACTCGCCGGCGCTCCCGAAGAGATCAACCTTGGTCAGGTGGTCAGGCAGATGGAGCCTGATTTTGCCATCGCCGGGTGTTTCGATCCCGCGCGCGGAGCCGACTGCGTCATCACGCCCGCCTGCCGGCTTCAACTGGTCCTGGAGAAGGCGATGAGGGCGTTTCTGGAAGTCCTGGATAACCAGACGCTGGCCGACATCCTGCAAAACCGGACCAGGCTCAGGTCTCTGCTGAACATCGAGATGACTGAAAGCCGGCCGAGTTGAGGGCCGAAGGCGAGCGAAAGGAGGGCTCGAATGGGCGCTGCGAGGTCACTGCCGGAGAGAGCTCCGGAGTATGGTTTGGAGCGCGGACGCTGCCTGCCGGACGTGGAGTTCGTCACGACCGGAGGGGTCCGCAAACGGTTGTCGGATTTCAAGGGCCGCAAGAATCTCCTGGTCATCCTCGCCGCGGAAGACGGCGACCCGCTTCCGGCCGCGATCGCCATGCAGGCTGCGGACGTCGATCGCCATGACGGGCACGTCATCGCGGTTCTGCCGGGCGGTTCCGCGGCGGCGCGCGACTGGCCGTTCGACGTCGTGGCCGATCCGGATGGCGCGGTGCGCCGCCAGTTCTCGTCCGGCGGCCGCCCCGCGTCGCGCCTTGCCGTGTTCGTCACCGACCGCTGGGGCGAGGTCGCGTTCGCCTGCCGCACGGACAGGGGGGATCCGGCGCCGTCGGCCGCCGGCCTTGTCGATTGGCTCAGGTTCGTCGATCAGCAGTGTCCCGAGTGTTTCCCCTCGGAGTGGCCTGCATGACCGCGATGCCCGCCGGGCGTCAGACCGCGCCACCGCAACATCGCCAACGGAATTGAGAGAAACAAGGAGAACACTGTGAGCACCGCCGCAATCGAAACAGGACGTCCCATCCGGCTCCTTGGCCGGCGCGAGGTGGCCGAACGGACGCTGGCTCTCGAGTTTGACCGGCCCGCGGATTTCAACTTCAAGGCCGGCCAGTATGTCGAAATGACGCTCGTGAACCCGCCTGAGACTGACGCTCTCGGCAACGCTCGAGCCTTCTCCATCGCCAGCGCGCCCCAGGAGACCGGCCTGATGTTCGCTACCCGGCTGCGCGACTCCGCCTTCAAACGCGCGCTGGCCGCCCTGCAGCCCGGAGCCGTTGTCCGGATCGACGGTCCCTTCGGCGATCTGGTGCTTCACAACAATCCCCGCCGCCCCGCGGTGCTGCTGGCCGGCGGCATCGGAATCACACCCTTCCGCAGCATCGCCGTCCGCGCCGCGAAGGAGCAGCTCCCTCACCGGATCTTTCTCTTCTACTCCAACCGCACGCCGTCCGGCGCTCCGTTTCTCGAAGAACTGCGCGCCCTCGAAGACGTCAATCCCAACTACCGCTTTATCCCGACCATGACGGATCCAAGCACGCGGGACTCTTCCTGGCAGGGTGAAACCGGCCGCATAACAGCGGACTCGCTTGCCCGGTTCATCAGCCCCGGACAGTCGCCCGTGTACTACATTGCCGGACCGCCGCCGATGTTGAACGGTCTCAGAGCCGTGCTCAACAACTCGGGCGTGGACGACGACGACATCCGCGCCGAAGAGTTCGCGGGGTACTGACCGGCATGCAGACCGAACACATCGAAGCGATCAAGCGGCACGAGGCGGCGCTGCAGCGCGCCGTGACGGTCTGGATTTCGACCGGACTCTTGTTCATGCTGCTGCCCGGAACCTTCCTGGGCGCCTGGAACCTCATCGAGATTTCGGATGCCCGCACGGCCGCCCGGCTCGACCCGGCCTGGATCCAGGCGCACGGGCACGCGCAGATCTTCGGCTGGATCGGCTCGTTCATTCTCGGCATCGGCTTCTACTCGCTGTCGAAAATGGGCGGCGCCGCCAGATTCGCGGTCAGCCGCGCCTGGACGAGTTGGATCCTTTGGACGGCCGGCGTTTCGCTGCGCTGGGCCGCCAACCTGTGGCACTGGCATTGGCGCGCCCTGCTGCCGCTTTCGGCCGCGCTTGAACTGGCCGGCTTCATCATCTTCTTCGCGACGGTGAGCCGCCATCGTGCGGCGAAGACGCCGGCCGCCGGTGGCGCGCCCGAATCGCGCGTCTGGATGGCCGCGGTGATCGCCGGATCGATCGGATTCATGCTGAGCCTGGTCGCCAACCTGCTCGTGGTCGTGCAAGCCGCCGTTCACGGATCCGGTCCCGCGATCCCCCACGCCATGAACCAGCGCCTGCTGGCGCTGTTCACATGGGCCTTTCCGGTGGTCACGATCTGGGGCTTCAGCGCCCGCTGGCTGCCCGTCTTCCTGGGTCTGCCCAGCCCCGCCCCCCGGCCGCTCATCGCCGCCTTGCTGGTCAATGTCGTGGCCGTGGCGGCGGCGCTTGCGGACATGTGGATTCTCGCAACGATCCTGTTTCTGGCCGGCTCCGCGCTCGCCGTGGCCGCGCTGCGCGTCTTCCGGCGCAGCGTCCGTCCTGCGAAGATCACGGGAGTCCATCCGTCGTTCCCCGCCTTCGTGCGATCGGCCTACGTCTGGCTGCTTGCCTCAGCCGCGCTCTCGCTGGCGGCGGCCGGCTGGGACAGGGCCGGCGGGCTGTGGGGAGCTTCTCGCCACGCCCTCACGGTCGGCTATATCTCGACCATGGTGTTTGCCATCGGGCAGCGCGTCCTGCCGGCCTTCTGCGGGATGCGCGTTCTGTTCAGCCCGCGTCTCATGTTCGCCAGCCTCGCTCTGCTGAACGCGGGTTGCGCCATGCGGGTGATCTCGGAAACGGGAGCTTACGAAGGCTATTTGCCCTCGCTGTGGCCGCTGCTGCCGCTGTCGGCCGTGATCGAGATGACCGCGGTGACCGTGTTCGCGGCGAATCTGGCGCTCACCTTCATGCAGCCTCCGGCGCACTTGCGGGCGCAGCTTTCCGCCGCTTCCGGATAGCGGACAGCAATCGCGCCCCCACGCGCGGCCCAGACGGAAATCGGACAAGGAGAACACTGACAATGCCGATCGTTATCGGAGCCAAACCACAGAGCAGCTTTGCGGATCCCATCGGTCTGATGACCGATTGCCACCGCCGTATCGAACGCTTCCTGTCCGTGCTGGTGCAGGTGTGCGCGCAGGCCGCCGGCGGACCTCTCACAGCCGAGCAGCGCGCGGCCATGGATACGGCGCTGCGCTATTTTCGCGAAGCGGCGCCCAAGCACACCGCGGATGAAGAACAGTCCCTCTTCCCCAGGCTGCGCTCCCTGGACCGTCCGGTTGTGAAAGCGATTCTGGCCAGAGTGGACGAACTGGAGGCGCAACACGGAGACGCCGGCCTGAGTCACGCCGAAGTCGACCGGCTGGGCCAAACCTGGCTGGCCGCCGGGTCGCTCCCAGACGCCGATGCGGCAAGGCTGGCGGCCCTGCTATCCGGGCTGGCGGAACTCTACCGGCATCACATCGCGATGGAAGAGAGCCAGGTGTTCCCGGTAGCCGCGGCCGAACTCGACACCCGCGAGCGCGAGGCCATGGGTGGCGAGATGGCGGCGCGCCGCGCTTTGCGTTAGCTCCGGCCTCCGCTCCCCCGGCCGCGTCATCCGCGCCCGCGGGCCCCGGCGGCGCATCGCCCTCAAGCCGGTCCACCGGCGCGGCGGGCGCGAAATCGAAAGACGCCCAGACGTTGATCCACGCGGATGCCTTCGAATCCTGCCCCCTGTAAGCGGCGCGGCAGCCGGCGCGGTTCGATGGGCGTCAGCGTGTCCCCCAGGTGGATCATCCGGAACAGCACCCCCCCGGCGCTGTCCGTGCCCGCGAACGTCCCGCCCGGGCACAGAACGCGCGCCACTTCGGCGAACATACGGTCCTGCCGGCTCCCGCCCTCCACATGATGCAGCATCGTGAAACACACCGCCGCGCTGAAACTGGCATCCCCGAACGGCAGGTGAACCGCATCGGCCTGAACCACGCCGACATTGGTTCCCCCAAATCGGCGCGACAGGCCTCGCGCAAGCGCGCCGTCCAGTTCAACGCACGCCACGCGACCATCACGCGCGCCAAGCACGGCCGTAGCGATGCCATACCCTGGCCCGATCTCCAGCACCTCCGCGCCGAGATCGAGCCCCTCCAGCGCCCACGGCAACAACTCGCCGGTCACGCTCCGCTCCCAGTACCGCGATCGGCAAATCCAGTGGTGAATCCGGTTCACGGCGCGACGCCGCCGGCTGCAAAACGCCGCCGCGCCCGGTTCAGTTGAAATCGCGGCGGGACAACGCTGCCCGCCCTTTCCCGGCCGCTCAACCGGCCGCCCGGAGCCGCTCGAACCCAGGGCGGAACCTGTTTCGACACTTCCATGCGAACCACTCTATTGGGTCCGCAGCAGCCGCATCAACCCCTCCGCCAGCTTGCGGCAGAGCCCCCAGAACGCGCCCAGCCACGCGGCGATCGAGACGTACACAAAAATGCGCGGCACCACGAACAGGAAATCGAGGTGCATCGCCTGGGCCATCTGGTACGTGCAGGCCGTGTACATGCCCAGCGGGAACACCGCACCCCAATACAGCGGATCGTACTCCAGCGGAAACCGCTTGTAGATGTGCCGCCAGACGGCCAGAATCACCAGCATCGGAATCCACCAGGTGCCCGTCGCCCAATAGAACACCGTGAACCCGTTCAGGAACGGCAGCAGCGAATGCAGAAACGGCGCGTCCGGTGTGTTCATGATCAGGCGTGCGCCGGCCAGCGTCGAGATCGCCATCGCGCCCATGTTGATCCAGTAAGGCGGGGACAGGTCGCCGGGAGAGAATCGAAAAAACGTATACCGGTAGAAGATCAGCGAGATCATCCAGATGTACAGCATCCCGCCCCAGAGCCACATGGAGAGCGCGAAAAAATTGATCATCAGCCGATAAGGCTGGCTCCAATGCAGCGCCACCAGCGCGCTCAGGCTGGCCACCGATTGCGTGGCCACCACGGCCAGCAGCCACGCGCCGGAGATCCCCTCGTGCAGCCCCGGTTTGTCCTCTTTGATCGTGAACGCGGTGAGGATCGTGTAGATGAGCAGGATCCACAAGACGATCGCCAGGATCCAGAGCCCAACGGCGGCATGGTAGTTGCCTGAGATCAGCACGAACTGGCTGCCCAGAATGCCCGATGCCGCTACCGCCGTGAAAAAGCCCGGCCCGCGCTGATGATCCGTCAGGTCGCGGAGAACCGCTTGCCCGAACCAGCGGAGGCGCAGCAGGTAAAGCACCCAGATTGCCGCGTAGACCACGATATTGACGCCGAACAACGCCGACGCCAGCCAGCGCATGCCGAGCAGATGCGCGGACAACGAGACGATGCCCGTCGCCATCACCATGGCGAAATAGGCGGGCGACAGGTTGGCGACCACGCCGGTCATCGAGGTCGTTCCCACGGCGGCGGCCAACGTCCGCGCCCGCTGCGCCGCTCCCGGCGACCAGCACGCCCGGCACGGCCGGCCGCCACAGCGCATTCAGGTGAGTTATCCACGTCGGTTCTGGGCGGACCGGATCGGAACGACCGCTCCATGCAGGAGTATCCTGTTTCGCCGCTCGCTGTCAAGATCTCTGCTGCTCCAGTGCGAATCTCCCCCGACCGGATTGATTCCGCGGCGCCTTCAGCTACTCTGCGAAATCCGGATCCGGCGATATCGACGGATTCGCCTCTTTACAGGATCCCGCGTTCAGTCTATTATAAGCGCTTGGAAGAGTTTATTCCTTTTCGCGCCCCTTCCGCCGCTTCCGGTCCCGAACTGGTCAAGACCCACATTGCGGTCGAACTCCGTGATCGCATCCTGCGTGGTGAACTCCAGCCCGGCGGGATCATCTCCGAGATCCAGTGGGGCCAGAAGTTAGGCGTGGCTCAAGCTTCCGTCCGCGAGGCGATCAATCTGCTCGTTTCCGAAGGACTGGTCAGAAAAGCGCCCGGCTGCAGCGCCCGCGTCACGAACCTCACGCGGCAGGACGTCGTCCAGGCCTATCAGGTTCGAGAGGTCCTCGAGGGTCTGGCCGCCAGGTTGCTCGCCGGGCAGAATCCCGATCTGAGCGGCCTGGAACAAGCCATCGAGGCGATGCGGGACGCCGCGCTCAAGGGCGATCTCCGCGCTGCCATCGAAGCGGATCTCACCTTCCACCTGCGCCTCTGCGAGCTCCCGGGCAACATCTTCCTCTCCCAACAGGCGCGGCAACTCCTCATCCCTGTCTTTGCCTTCACAATGATTCGCGCCCTTGCGGAGAGTTCCCCCGCTCGGGCGTGGGTCGAGTCCGTCGGCGATCACAACCTGATTCTCGCCGGCATCCGCTCGGCTGACCCGCTCTTCGCCGAACAGTCCACGCGCCACGCAATCGGTAAGTTCGTTTCCGTCGCCAACGAGGTCTGGGCTGCTGCTCCCGCTGGGCCCCGCACGAAGCGGCCGGTCACGCACGCGCCTGAAAGGTCGAAACCCAAATGAAGATCTCAGATGTGGAGATTCGTCTTTGCCGGCAGAGCGAGGGCTTCCACCAGGACTACGGCATGCGCATGGGCGGCCCTTCGGGCTTCGAGTTCCTCTGCATTACGATGCGCACCGACGAGGGACTCGAAGGCCACTCCTTCGGCTTCGCCGGACGCGGCGTGGAGGCCGCCGGCCATGTCGCCGCCGCGACGATGAAGCCCTTCCTGCTCGGCAAGGACCCCCTCGCCCGCGAACGCCACTGGCAAGACTTCCGGACCTATGACCGCTGGTGGCACCACGCCCCGATCTACGCCTACGGTCCATTCGACATTTGCCTGTGGGACATCGCCGCAAAGCAGTCCGGATTGCCGTTGTACAGATTTCTCGGCGAGTATCGCGACGAGGTCCCGGTCTACGCAAGCTCCTTCGTGCTGGAATCGCCCGAGGCTTACGCCGAACAGGCCCTGCAGGTGAAAGCGAAGGGCTGGCACGCATACAAACTCCACCCGCCCGGCCGCATCGATTTCGACACGCAGGCTTACCGGCTTTGCCGCGAGGCGGTAGGACCCGACTTCAAGCTCATGGCCGATCCCGTGGGCGCTTACACGTTCGAGCAAGCCCTCAGGATGGGGCGGGAGCTGGAAAAACTCGGCTATTACTGGTTCGAGGAACCGCTCTTCGACACCAACTATCACGGCCTGAGGAAGCTCACGGCTCAACTCGACATACCCGTCTGCGGGACCGAGGTCGTCGCCGGCAGCCACTATTCAACCGCCGAATGCATCGCCTCCAACGTTGTCGATATCGTGCGCACCGATGTCTCCTGGAAGGGCGGCGTGACCGCTGTCATGCGGACGGCTCACCTCGCCGAGTCCTTTGGCGCCCGCTGCGAGGTCCACACCGCCATCTACCATGCCCTGGAACTCGTCAACCTGCACTGCTGCTGCGCGATCTCGAACTGTGAGTTTTTCGAATTGCTGTATCCTCCCGCCGCCATGGCGGTGGGCCTGAAGACGCAGCTCGACATCGATGCCGGCGGCTACGCCCATCCCCCCGCCAGCCCTGGGATCGGCCTCGATCTCGACTGGGATCTCATCGACCGGTGTACAGTGGCGGTCCTGTGAGTCTCACCGCAATGAACACTGGGTCGCCCCGCATCGACGCGCGCCGTTCCGTCGACCGCCACCCGGACCAGACGTTTGTTCCCGACCCTCCGGGTAAGCCGCGCGTACTCCCAGTTCTCCTCGACTCGTGGCGGCGTGAGGTACTCGAACGCGCGCCCAGGCCAATCGTCTTCTGCAGACTCCCCCGGCCTCGAACGGAAGCCGCTTGGGACGGCTGGCCTGCCGATGATCTGCGGCCCTCTGTCCAGACCGCCCTGGAGTCCTTCGGACCGGGCAGGCTGATGTTTGGTTCCGCTTGTCCTGTCCGCCGGCTGGCCTGCGGTTGCCTGAAACGGCCGGAGAATCTCGCCGGCTTCTTCAATCGGCGCTCGGTGGCTGAACAGCCATGCATCTGGAGGCGGACGGCCGGGGCGGCCTACGCCCACGATGAACCGGTCGCCGATACGGCGGCGCGCGGAGGCCGGCAAGCATGAGCCTGCTGCAGGACCGCGTCATCTTCCTGACCGGAGCCGCCAACGGCATTGGGCGCGAGTGTGCCCTCGCCTATGCCCGTGAGGGCGCCGTGGTGGCGGCCGCCGACATCGACTTCGAAAGGGCGGAGCAACTGGCCACGGAGATCGGGGGCGGCGCCGTGCCGCTGCGCTGCGATGCCGGCGAGGCGTCTTCGGTCGAGTCGGCCGTCGCGGAAACGCTGCGCCGGTTCGGCCGTATCGATGCGATCCATAACAACGCCGGAATCGTCGGTCCGGCACTCCCGCTGCACGAATCGACCGAGGCGGAGTGGGACGAGGTACAGCGGGTCAATCTGAAGAGTGTCTACCTTACGGCGCGATACGGATTCGCGCCCATCCGCGCGGCGAGAGGCGCCATTCTGAACACCGCCAGCGTTGTGGGCCTCATCGGGCAGGATAACCACGCGGCCTATGTCGCCTCCAAGGGCGCCATGATCTCCCTCACCAAGGCGATGGCGCTCGATTACGCCTCCTTTGGAATCCGCGTCAACGCGATCTGCCCCGCCGCTGTCTGGACGCCGATGCTGAAGAACTGGGCAGAGGGGCTCCCGGATCCGGCGGGAATCGCGAGGTTCCTCGACCAGATGCACCCGCTCGGCTATTGCCCGGAGGGAGACGTGATCGCCGACGCCGCGGTCTTCCTCCTCTCGGAGAAGGCTCGTTTCATCACCGGTTGCATCCTCCCCGTGACCGGCGGGGCTGAGTTGGGCTACAAGCGCGGTGCTGACACGCACGCGCGGAAGGATTAGAGCATGACCGAAGAACAAGCCGCAAGCCTCGTCGAGCGCTTCGCCGCGATCCCCTACACCGGCGCCATCAGCGACATCCTCGACGAACTGGGACTGCCCAGGCAGGTCCTGCCTCACGCGATCCGGTCCATCTCGCCGGGGCAGACGCTGGCCGGACGCGCCCTCACCCTGCTCGGCGAGCCCACTGAGAGCCAGGACCCTGAGGTCATCTTCGTTCCATTCCTCCGCATGTTGGGTGAAATTCAGCCCGGGGCGGTCCTGGTCAGTCAGCCCAACGATTCGAACGCCGCCCATCTCGGCGAGTTGTCGAGTGAGACCGCGCAGTTCCGCGGCGCCCGCGGGGCGGTGATTGACGGGGGCGTTCGCGACACCGCCTACATCCGGAGATTGGGATTCCCGGTCTTCGCGCGATACACAACTCCGAGCGATATCTCCGGCCGGTGGCGGCTCGTGGACTTCAATGTCCCGATCCTCATCGGTTCGCTCACTGTGCATCCCGGCGATTTCATCGTCGGCGACTCCGATGGCGTGGTGGTGATCCCCGCGGCGGCCGCCTGCGACGTCATCACGCAGGCCGAGGAAGTGGTCCATACCGAAAACCGGGTCCGGAAGGCGATCCTCGAAGGGGTGCATCCTTTGGATGCCTACCGCAGGCACGGCCGGTTCTGATTGCGGGGCGTGAACCCGGCGCCCATCCCCGTCTCTGAGTATGGCCGGCATCTGGCGAGGAACTTCAGACCCCGAGCAGCAAGCCCGGCGCTCCTTGCGGAACAATGTTCGAGCAGCGAAAAACAATGCTCCCATGGCGCTCGGGACAGCGGTGGCCTATGATGTTAGGTCGCTCGGCGAGGTTGCCGCTTGAGCCGAACATCGACCCGAGACCAAGGAGCCCGGAATGAATCGACGAGAACTTCTGAAATCCACTGCTGTTGCCGGCGCAGCAGCCGTCTCCAATCCCGGCACGAGTCAAGCTGCCCCTGAGTACGGTGCAGCTCCGATTCTGACGAAGAAGCGCACGCTGGGAAGCGGGAATGCCGCCCTGACGGTTTCTGCGCTCTCGCTCGGCTGCATGGGGATGCAGGTTGGACGCGGGCTCACACCCGATGAGAAGGCGATGGAGAAACTCATCCGGCAGGCTTATGAGCGCGGATGCCATTTCTTCGACACAGCCGAGGGTTACGCGTCCGGCAGGAATGAAGAGCTTCTGGGCCGGGCAATCGCGCCCATCAGGAAGCAAGTCATCATCGGGACCAAATTCTCGGTGGATCTCACCAGGACTCCGCCGGTAAACGATAACCGGCCCGCACGGATCAAAGCTGCCTGCGAGGGATCGCTCCGCCGTTTGAAGACCGGCCATATCGATCTTTACCATCAGCACCGCATCGACCGATCCGTGCCGATCGAAGACGTCGCGGGAGCCGTGGCGGATCTGATCAAGGCAGGCAAGGTCCGCTACTTCGGTTTGAGCGAGGTTGCCGCGAATACCATTCGACGGGCGCACAAGGTCTGTCCGGTTACCACCGTCCAGAGCGAGTATCATTTGATGTTCCGCAAGCCTGAAACGGAGGTTTTCGCCACCCTGCGGGAACTCGGCATCGGCTTGACCGCCTACAGTCCCATCAACCGTGGCTTCCT
>WBZO01006431.1_pt1 | contig 11395 bp, 10 predicted proteins | sample 5204261 | NCBI WGS metagenome assembly WBZO01 (sample SAMN12412400, study PRJNA552823) | activated sludge metagenome | isolation source: activated sludge from anammox sidestream of wastewater treatment plant... | place: USA: North Carolina | collected 2017-09 | reverse complement strand
GTCCCTGTCGGTATCTCCGGCGCCGGAAGTTAGAAAGTTAGAAATCCGCTTGTTAACCGGGCGCGGGCGCGGTACAATCCGGCCCGAACGCCCGCGCAGGGGCCTGCCGGGGCGCTCTCGCAGGGAGGCGCTGCCCGCGGCCTCGCTAGTTAAGGCAGAAAAATGATACGCTCTCCGGAAGAAATGAAGCCCGTCCTGCACACCATGCGCGAAGACCTGCTCGGCAAAGTGGATGTGCTCAAGGCGACCCAGGCGCTCGACGGCACCGGTTACACCAACCACCAGGCCGATGACGCCACTCAGGCTTTTGATCAGGCTCAGGACCTTTCGCTTTACAACAGCAGTCAGAAGCAGCTCCGCCTGGTAGAAGATGCCCTGGCCAAGCTGGAGCAGGGGACTTACGGCCTGTGCGATCGCTGCGGCAAAGCCATTGATCTGGCCCGTCTGGAGGCTATCCCGTATACACCGCTCTGCCTGAGTTGCGCCGAAGCGCGCGACTATCATCAGCGTTAAGACGATCCTCGATGCGCAAATGGATCATCCTGCTGGGCGCGGCGCTGGCCGTGGTTGGTATCGATCAGGCGGGCAAAGCCCTCGTGGTTGCCAGCCTGGCGCCTTATGAGCAGTGGGTGCCGCTCCCGGCGCTGGAACCGATCTTCACTATTGTCTACGTCCAGAACACCGGCGCCGCCTTCGGGATGTTACAGGACAGCAACGGCTTCTTCACTCTGGTGGCGCTGCTGGTTTCCAGCCTGATCCTGATCTTCTACCACCGCATCCCGGCGGGGAACTGGCCGGCCCAGCTCGCCCTGGGCCTGATGCTGGGCGGCGCGACAGGCAACCTGATCGACCGCCTGCGGCTGGGGTATGTGGTCGATTTCTTCCACCTCAAAGGATGGCCGGTGTTCAATGTGGCCGACAGCGCCCTGGTAGCTGGCGTCCTGTTTCTGCTCCTGATCACCTGGTGGCAGGATCGGCGGGCGGCCCGGGCCAGCAAGGCCGCCCGCGGCCAGGAGCCGCCCGATCCTTCTCCGCCGCCGGAGAATCCTTCTTCAGTGACGCCCGGCTGATTCCGCGCCCCGGCTTTCTCTAGCTCCTGATCTGGAGCGCTTCCTCATCGGTCTTGTTGATGACGACCTGGGCAGGCAGCTCGTGCCGCCGGCTGTAAGCGAAGCTCAGCGCCAGCGCCCCGCCCAGCACTAACTGGGCCGCGATCGTCTGCGCGGTCGGGCGGAACCCCAGCACCGCCTTGAGGAAGGGGCTGGAGGGTAGCCAGGACAGCACCGTCTCCCTGATCAGGCCGGCTTCCTGCAGCTCGTGAACGCCCGACCCGGTGAAGTTGATGGCCATGATCAGCAGCAGGACCGTGGTTGCGGTGAAGAAGGGCTTGAGCGGCAGGCGCTGGCTCATGCGCAGGATCAGGATGGCGATGCCGGTGATGACCGCTGCGCCGAGCACAAAACCGAGCGCCACCTCCCCGGCGGCAGCATTGAAGAGCAGCGCCTGATAGAACAGAACGGTCTCCAGCCCTTCGCGGTAGACGACGGTGAAGCCCAGCCCGGCCAGCGCCAGCGCCGAGCCGGCAGCTACCGCGGTGCCCACCGCCGCCCTGGCCATCGCCGTCCAGTCCTGCACATAGATGCGCTGGAACAGCCAGTTTGTCACGAAGAAGATCACGATCACCGCCAGCAGGCTGGTGGCGCCTTCGATCGCTTCGCGATTGGCTTCGGTCAGCGTGAGGAGCGACTGGGCGGCTATCCAGGTCAGGAAGCTGGCCCCGAGGGCGGCAACAGCGCCGCCGGCCAGCCAGCCGGTGTAGCGGCGGGGCGCTTTCGCCGCCCGCAGACAGCCGAGTATCGCCGCCAGCACCAGGACGGCTTCCAGCCCTTCGCGGATGATAATGGAGGCGCTGGCGGCCACGATCAGCGTATCGGTGGACTGCTGAACGGGCGCGGCAGCGACTTCGGTAGTCCCCGTTTCTTCAGGAGGTTCGGCTGTTTTGGCTTCGATGGCGCTGCCGGCGACAGCCACCAGCACAGCCAGCGCAAAGAAGATCAGCGCCAGGGTAAGCGCTCCCCAGAAGGTTCGGTTTCGACGAGACATGGATGATAGCCCTTTCTGAAGGCAGGTGATTTTGTTGTGGGTGTTTCGCGATTGTGGAGTGATCTTATCATATTATCGAAGGTGAAAACAAGCACCTCCGCTGCGCTGCTGCGCCGTCCTGGCGCTTTTTTCGGTGAAAAGAAGGATAATTCGAGGATATGTATAAGATTCTCAGTGGAGAAATTCAAACGTTATCGGCGCGTTGTTCTGTTATCCTGAATAGGAACGTCATCCTGCCGGGTGGAACAGCCGCACGGGCAGGCATTCTGTAGCTAATCCTGCGCCGCCAGACGGCGTTTCTTATGGAACACAACAGCAGATTCTATGTGCCGGTCACACCCGAATATCTCCTGAGGAGGAAAAAGTGGCTACGTTAGAAGATCTTCGTGCGGCGGTTATCAGAGGTGATGCGGCGTCGGCGCTCGCGGGTGTCGAGAAGGCGCTGGCGGAGAATGTCGAGGCGCAGACGATACTGAACGACGGTCTGATCAACGCTATGACCGAGGTCGGCGCCCGCTTTGAGGCTGGCGAGTTTTACATCCCCGAGATGCTGATCGCGGCCCGCGCCATGCAGAAGGCTCTGGAGCCGCTCAAGCCCCTGCTGGTAGAAAGCGGCACCAAGCCGCTCGGCACGGTGGTGATCGGCACGGTGCAGGGCGACCTGCATGATATCGGCAAGAATCTGGTAGCCATGATGCTGGAGGGTGCCGGCTTCGCCATCCGCGACCTGGGGACCAACACCACCCCCGACGCGTTCGTGCAGGCGGCCCGCGACGGCGCCGATATTGTGGCGATGTCCGCCCTGCTGACCACGACCATGCCGGCCATGAAGGCCACGATTGAGGCCCTCGAGAACGCCGGTGTGCGCTCGGGCGTCAAAGTCATGATTGGCGGTGCGCCGGTCACCCAGGCGTACGCCGAGCAGATCGGCGCCGACGGCTACAGCGCCGACGCCAGCAGCGCCGTCCGCCTGGCCAAGGGCCTGATCGGGGCGGCCTAGCGCCAGTCCTACATACTTCTGAAGAGCGGGGCCTCTGTCGCTGTACAGAGGCCTTTTTTCGCGCTACCCCTCCCCCGCGCTTCTGCGGCTGGCCCATTTTTCTCTGCTGCCCGCTGCCCAATATGGTACAATCGGCCCGGATGAAACGCCTGTTGTTGATGAGCACCCGGCTGCTGGAGTGTACCGTGAGCCTCCCCAGGCCGTCCCTGTTGGCAGTTATCCTGCTGCTCCTCGTCACGCCGTTGATGATCGGCTTCATGCCGCCGCGCCAGGGCGGCGACGCCGGCAGTCTGCAGCTCCAGATTGAGGCGGGTTACAGCCAGCGTTTCCGCCCGGATTACTGGACGCCGCTGCGCCTCACGATTGCCAATGACGGGCCGGATATCAGCGGATCGCTGCGCGTCCGCCCGGAGAATAACGCCGGCATCAGCGCGACAACCTACCTGCTGCCGATTGATTTGCCCCGGCAATCCCGCAAGCAGGTCTTTCTGAATGTGGTTCTGAACGCCTATGCCCGGCAGGTGCTGGTGGAGCTGGTGAATGAGGGAGGCGATGTGCTGGCTACCGCCAGCAGCCCGCTCACGCCGGCTGACCCCGATGACGTGCTGGTGGCCGTCATCACGGATGCGCCCGGCGGCTCGGTGGACCTGAGCGCGATGACGCTGGGGAGCGGCAGCACGGCGCAGAGCAACTGGTCGGCGGAAAACTTGCCGCCGCTGGCGGACGCCCTGCTGGCGGTGGATGTCATGCTGTTCACCGATGTCGATACCGGGCGGCTGTCGGTCGAGCAGCGGCGGGCCGTGCATGACTGGGTGACGGCGGGCGGGCATCTGATCGTCACCGGCGGGCCGAACTACCAGCTCACGACTGCGGCGCTGGCCGACCTCCTCCCGGTCACGATCGCGGGCACGACGACGACGGATGATCTCACCGCGCTGGCTGTCTACGCCGGGCGCTACAGCGATACCCTGCAGGGGCCGGACGTGATCATGACGACGGGCGCGTTGCAGCCCGGCGCGGAAACGCGGGTGGAGGTGGACGGGCGTCCGCTGCTCACCCGCTGGACTTACGGCGGTGGGCTGGTGGACTATCTGGCCGTTGATCCGGGCCTGGCTCCCCTGCGCCGCTGGAATGGCAGCAGCGCCCTGTGGGAAGCCCTGGTCTTCACGCCGCGCCAGGCCGCCAGTTGGACCGGCGGCTTTCAGGACTGGGTGGCGGCGAACATGGCCGTCCGGCAGTCGCCGGGGTTCGATCTGCCTTCCACCCTGCAAATGATGGGGATGCTGGCCCTGTATATCCTGTGCATCGGCCCCCTGAACTACCTGTTTCTGCGTGTGATCGGCCGCCGCGAGCTGGCCTGGGTCACTATCCCGCTGACCGTCCTGATCTTCACCATCCTGGCCTACTACACCGGCTTCAGCCTGCGTGGCACCCAGGCCACGCTCAACCGGCTGGCCGTGGTGCAGGTCTGGCCGGATCGCGATCGGGCGCGGATAGACGGCCTGGTCGGCGTCCTTTCGCCCCGGCGGGCGGTGTACCAGGTCATCGCTCCGGCGGGGCTGACCCTGCGCCCGCTGCCAGAAGCGAGCATGGGCGGGCTGGGCTTCAACCCTGTCCAGCGGACCACGACTATCGAGGAGAGCAGTCTGTACACGGCTCCCGGTGTGCTGGTTGACGCCAGCCTGATCGCCGGCTTTGTCACCACCGGCTTTGTGCAGGACCCGCCCCGGCTGACGAGCGATGTCACGCTCACTTACGCCGCTGATGCGCCCCCTCGCCTGGCTGGCGCGATCACCAATACCACCGGCCAGACGCTGGAAAAGGCGACGCTGCTTGTGCCCGGCGGCGTGGCTCATCTGGGCACATTGGCGCCGGGCGAGAATGTCGCTTTCGATATGCTGCTGACCGGGACGCGCAGCGCGCCGCTGTCGCTGGTGAACGGCAGCGAGAACGACCTGCTGACCGGCAACCTCAACCTGACAACGCAGGATGTGATGGGCGCGTCCTTCATGCCCATGACGTACTTCTATTACGATTCCGCCAACGGGCGGGATCGTGTCGCCCGCCAGCGGCAGGACCTCCTGGGCAGTGTGGCCTTTGATCTGGATTTCAGCGGCGGGCGCGGCGACCGGGCGTATCTGTTCGGCTGGGCCGCTTCGTCGCCGCTGGCGGTGACGCTGGGCGGGGAGTCGTGGGTCGCGGAGGATACGGCGCTCTTTATTTTCGAGCTTCCGCTGGCCCTTGAGCATGGCACGGAGCCGCTCACCATCTCCCCCGGCCTGACTGTCTGGGTCAGCACCGGCGACACCACGACGGCGTCCCCGTCGCCTTATAACCTGACGCTCGGCGGCGCTGACCAGGCGGGCTTCCGCTTCATGATGCTGCCGTCGGCCCGGCTGGCGGCGGTAAGCTGGCTGGAGCTTACTGCCCGCCGCAGCGGCCTGAATACGGCCAGCGTCTTTTTGTGGGACTGGGGGGCCGCCGACTGGGAGGCGCTGGACCTGAGCATCGCGATGCGGGTGCGCGTAGAGGAGCCGGCGCGGTTCCTCGGCCCCGATGGTGCGGTACAGGTTCTGATCGTCCCCGATAATCCGAACGATTACGTGTCTTACGATCAGGTGGATGTGACCTGGCATGGCACGTTTTAATGGCCGGGCGAGGACTGGCATAAGGGGCGAAGAGGTATGAGCGCGATCATCGAGACAAGAAATCTGGTCAAGCGCTACGGCAAGCTGGAAGCGGTCAGCGCCCTGAATCTGGAAGTCCCGGAAGGCGCGATTTACGGCTTTGTAGGGCCGAACGGGGCCGGCAAGACCACCACCATGCGCATCCTGACCACACTCATGCGCCCGACCAGCGGCGAGGCTTACGTGGCCGGCTACGAGGTGACGCATAACCCGCGCAATGTGCGGCGGGCGATTGGCTATATGCCGGACTTCTTCGGCGTTTATGACGATATGCGCGTGTGGGAGTATCTGGATTTCTTCGCCGCCTGTTACGATATTCCGGAGCGCGAGCGCACAACGCTGGTGGATGATCTGCTGGAGCTGGTTGATCTGAGCCATCGCAAGAATGACATGGTGGATAAGCTCAGCCGGGGGATGAAGCAGCGGCTGTGCCTGGCCCGGACGCTGGCCCACGATCCGCAGGTCCTGATCCTGGACGAGCCGGCCTCCGGCCTGGATCCCCGCGCTCGCATCGAAATCCGCGAGCTGCTGGTGGAGCTGGCCAGCATGGGCAAATCGATCTTCTTCTCCTCGCACATCCTCTCCGATGTCAGCGAAATCTGCACCCATATCGGCATCATCGAGGCCGGGCAGATGGTCGCCCAGGGCAGTATGGAGGAAATGCAGCGGCAGCTGGCGCCGCACCGCGAGATCGTGATCACATTCCTCAATACCGGCGATCGTGAGAGGGCGCGGGGCATCATCAGCGGCGTGGAAGGCATCCTGAATGTCGCCGATCTGGAGGCCACGGAAAAAGGGCGCCCCCGCCTGCAGGTGCAGTTCAACGGTGATGACGAGGGGGTGGCGGCTATCAGCCAGCGGCTGAGCGAAGCCATGATTCCCATTGTCGGCTTCAGCGAGGAAGAGCGCAATCTGGAGGCCGTCTTCATGCAGCTCACCAAAGGTCTGGTGACGTAGGATGCATTTCAAATTCGGGGCGTCTCTGGGAAGCGAAGACTTTGAACCGCAGAGACGCCGAGAAAGGCCAGGAGTTTTTTCTTTGCATCCTCTGCATCTCTGCGGTTCCTGTTTTTTTGCCCCCGATGCGAAATGCACCCGTGACGTGGGCGGGCCGCCGTGATTGCCCACAGGGCTGCTTTCGCCCGGCGGGGCGCTGCCACCCCCGTTCGGGAGAAATTTGCCGACCGCTGGCGGCGCTCCTGGAATCACGCGCTGGCCCGCTACTACCGCTGCCAGCCGGGGTGGGCGCTTTCTCCCCGGGCGGGGGCGATCGGGATCGCGCTGGTGTGGGGGACGTTCCTGATCGGGACGGCGCTGGGGGTTGCCCTGTATCCACAGGCGACCGCGGTTCAGTGCGACAGGTTCACCTGTTACTACCCGCTGGGCACCACGTGGACTATCTACTCTATGTGGACGAACGCCCTGGCGATGGCGCTTTGCATCGGCCCGCTGATCATCCTGCTCATCCTGATCCCGGCGGCCCTGATCATCCGCTGGCGGCGCGGGCGCCCGCTGATGGCGCCGGCGGGGGCGACGATTGCCAATAGCTGGCACAACGGCGTGATTGATCTGTTGACGATTCTACCCATGGCTGGCGGCGATCTGATCCGCATCCGCTTCCTCAGCCAGTTGTGGCGGCTATGGCAACAGCGGGCGCTGGTGGCTATGGGGATCGGAGTGCTGGCCGCCGTTGTAGTCAGCCAGCACGTGCTGTTCCCGATCTTCTGGTGGCTCGGCCCCTGGCGGCAGTGGGCGGTTCAGCTCGTGCTGGTGCTGCTGTGGAGCGCCGTCGCGGTGAGCGCGCTGATCGCGTGGACGGCGTTCGCCACGCTCAACGAAGTCACCTCCAGCGTGCAGGCGGCCCTGGTGAGCTGGGCGTGGATCGGGCAGGGGATGTTCGCTGCGATGCTGTTCGCCCCGATCCTGCTGCTGGGGCAGATCTGGGCGGCGCTGGATATGTTCCCGCTCCAGTATCACGATCGCAACGTCCTTTATACAGTTCTGGGTCCGCTGGCGCTGCTGGCGCTGGCGCTGGCCTTTGCCGTGCTCAATTATCTGCTGGCGCAGGGCATCTTCCGCCTGCGCCAGCGCGTAACCGGGGCCGTCCGGCCCTGAAGGAAGCTGCCATGAGCGTACAGACCCCCGCTCAACGACCCCGGCGGTCGATCCGGGAGCGATTGTTTGGTAACCCGATGGTGACGAAGGAGCTGCGCGGGCGGATGCGCGGCGCGCGCGCCTTCATCGTGCTGACGGTGTACCTGCTCCTGATGAGCGGGTTTGTCACCCTGATCTACCTGCTGTATGTGGGGACGCTGGCCCTGACCGGGCCGAGCCAGGGCGGCGAGATCGGGCGGGTGCTGTTCCGCAGCATTGTCGGTGTGGAGCTGTTTCTGGTGACCTTCATCGCCCCGGCTTTTGCCGCGGGCGCCATCAGCGGGGAGCGCGAGCGGCAGACCTACGAGCTGCTGCGGACCACGCTCCTGCCGGCGCGGGCGCTGGTGGGCGGCAAGCTGTTCGCCACGCTCTCATACATTTTTCTGCTGCTGCTGGCGGCCATCCCCCTGCAAAGCATCGCATTTCTGTTCGGCGGCGTCTCCGAGGCGGAGGTCATCCTCGCCTTTATTATATTGTTGTGCACGTCGCTGCTGCTGGGGACGGTCGGGGTGTTCTTCTCCGCCACCACCAGGCGCACCCTGTCGGCCAGCGTGCTGAGCTACGCCTTCGCCATGCTGACCATCGTGGTCCTGCCGCTCGGCCTGTTGATCCTGACGCCGGTGCTGGGCGGCCTGATCACGACTTACGGCCCGACCCTTTCCGGGACAGTTGAGGCGGCCATTTACTATGGCGTGGGGCTGTTGATCGCCTCCAACCCGATGGCGACATTATTCGGGACTCTGCTGCTGCTCAGCGACCGGCAGGTAGCCGGCGGCTTCGATATCACCCTTCAGAACGGCGGGGTCATTCACCTCGTGTCGCCCTGGATTCCCTTTGTTATTTTCACGCTCGTTGTCTCGGCAGTGCTGCTGTGGCTTGCCGTCCGCCGGGTGGATCGTATCGAGGATATCTAAGCCGGAGGAGCGTGTCCGGGGCGAACCGCCCGGAGTGCGGACACGCCCCGAGTTTGCGGTACAATCGAAGTAACGACATCGCCGGAGGATCGGTCCACCCCTGCCGGGGCCGGCCAGGCGAGAGGATCAGGTTATGCTGCGCGAGACGGCCCAACAACTTCTGCGACTGCTCGCCCGCTGGGATCGGCGGCTGCGCTTGCAGGCCAGCCTGCTGTGGGTCCCCCGGGGGATGCTGGCTGCCCTGATCGCCGGGGTTGGGCTGGCTGTCCTGGCCCGGCTGCGCCCTTTGCTGCTGCCGGAGCAGATTGCGGCGCTCAGCGCGGGGGCCGTCTTCCTGAGCATTGTTGTGGCGCTGGCCGCCATCTGGCTGCGCCAGCATGACGCGCTGGATATGGCCCGCCGCTTCGATGACCTGTTTGAGCTGCGTGAGCGGATCAGCACGGCGCTGGAGCTGGCCGCCGGGCGTATCCGATCCACCAATGAGGAGATCACGGCCCGCCAGCTTGACGACGCGCTCACTCGCGCCCGGCGGATTGACCTGCGCGCTTACCTGCCGCTCGGCATCGCCGGTCGTGAGGTTGCCGCGCTCCTGGCTCTGGCCACCGCCCTGATCCTGTTGCTGGCTGCGGAGAATCCCCAGACAGCGGCCCTGACCCAGCAGCAGAATATGCAGAATGCCATCCAGCAGCAGGTGACTGACTTGCAGAATCTGCGCGCGGAACTGGCTCAGGATCAGGCTCTGGATGCTCAGATGCGCCAGGAGATGCTCCGCGAGCTGGATCAGGCTGTCGAACAGCTTTCCCGCCAGCAGCTTTCGCAGGAAGAAGCCTACGCCACCCTTTCCGATCTGGCCGATCGGATGCAGGAATTCGCCCGGGATCTTGTCCAGGTGGATCGGGAAGTGCTGGAAGCCGCCCGGCAGGCGGTGGAGGGCGCCGCCCGGCAGTTTGAGGAGCAGTCGCCGGCGCTGGCCGAGGCCATGCGGCAGGGCAATCTGGCGGAAGTTGCCGCCGCTATGTCCAGCCTGAGCGAGCAGCTTGGCGAGATGGAGGACGCCGCCCGGCAAAATCTGGCAGAGGCCATGCGGGCCGCCGCTGAAGAACTCTCCCAGATCAGCCCGGCGCTGGCGGAGACGCTTCGTGAAGCGGCTGAGGCGCTGGAGCAGGGCGATACCGGGGCCGCCCGGCAGGCGCTGGATGAAGCGGCCCGGCAGGCCCAGGATATGGCTGAAGCGGGAGAGGCCGCCATGCAAGCGCAGGCGGCTGGACAGCGGGCGATTGCCCGGGCCGCCCGGCAGGCCCAGGAAGCCGCCCAGCAGGTGGCCCAGGCCGGCTCCAGCAGCCAGGAGGCGGGCCAGTCGGGCAGCAGCCAGCGGGCCGCCGGGCAGCCGGAAGAAGGCCGCCCCATCCGTATTATTTCCGGCCAGCAGGCCGGCCAGGGAGGCGAGACAGCGCGGATAGGCGGGCAGACAGCCAGCGGTCAGCCGCCGGAAGATGCTGGCGGACAGCCGACCGACGGGGCGGCCGGCCAGAGTGGGGGGCAGCAGGGCCAGGCTGCTGGCGCGGGAGAAGGTATTTCCAGCGGCGAGGAGGGCGGTTTCGCCGCCAGCGGCGAGCAGATCGCGCAGGATAACAACCCCGGTGAGGCCAGCCTGACCGACTTCGAGCCAGTTTATGCGCCGCAGCGGATCGGCGCGGGCGAGGGTCAGCAGGTTCAGATCAGCGGGTCGGGCCAGCCGGGCGATCAGATCACGGGCGAGGGCGACTTCGCCGAAGCGCCGCGGGGCGAGTCCCGAGTCGGTTACGATCGCGTGTTCAGCAGCTACGTTAACGCCGCTAACCAGGCTATGGAACGCGACTACATCCCGCTGGGTCTGCGCGATGTGATTCGCAGCTATTTCATCTCGCTTGCCCCCTGAATCGGGCGGACAGGAAACCGGCGTGTGTAGAATCTGGGGCGTGTTGATAGCGGCTGTTGTGCTGCTGACCGGCTGTATGGCGCCGGGTGCGGCGGAGGAGACTGCGCCGGCGGCTCTGCTCACACCGACATTAGAGCAGGCGGTTGAGGCGCTCCCCGCCAGCCCGACGCCCGATCCGGCTTTGCCCGCGGTGTTGCTCCAGCAGGCCGCCGGCGCCGGGACGCTCTCCCTGGTGCGTTACAGCGGGCCGCAGGGGACCTGTGTGGCGCTGACGTTCGACCCGCAGACCTTCCCGGTCAATCGCTGCGGGACCTTCAGCGGGCCAGGGATCGGCTTCGTGGATTCGCTGACTGATCCGGCGGGCGGCGCGGTGCGCGTGGCTTATGGGCTGGCGCTCGACCCGAACATTTCGGCGGTGGCGGTGGAATTCGCCGGCGGGGGGAACACGAATACAGCCGTTCAGAATGGCGCTTATCTGCTGGTGCTGGGCGGTGGGCAGATGCCGCAGCAGGCGATCGCCATCAACCAGTTCGGCAACCTGGTGGGCCGCTGGCCGTTCCATTGAGGTACGCTTTTGGGGGATGTCCTGGCGGGCAGAGATTCTGACAGGAGAAGCTGT
>WBZO01006429.1_pt1 | contig 11396 bp, 10 predicted proteins | sample 5204261 | NCBI WGS metagenome assembly WBZO01 (sample SAMN12412400, study PRJNA552823) | activated sludge metagenome | isolation source: activated sludge from anammox sidestream of wastewater treatment plant... | place: USA: North Carolina | collected 2017-09 | reverse complement strand
GCGGGCGCGCGCCCCAATCCGCTTTCTGATGGCGTTTATCCACCGCAATACCGAATTTTTCCTGGAGCAATTTATCCAACCCCACTGCGGGATAACCGAGGATACGCGAGGCTTGCATCGTATCGAATAAATTGGCAAATTGAAAACCGTAGTCGCGCCGCAGGCAGATCAAATCATATTCCGCGGCGTGGAAAATCTTCTGAATGCGCGAATCGGCGAATAACGGGGCGAGGGCCTCCAACTCGTCGAAGGCCAAAGGATCGAGAAGGTAATCGGTGGAAGGCGTGGAGAATTGAATCAGGCAGACGCGTTCGCGATACGCGTGCAGGCTGTTGGACTCGGTATCGACCGCCAGACGCGGCTGTGACGACAGATCGGAAACCATGAGCGCGAGAGATTGCGAATCGTTCACCCACTTCGGCGGTGACAGATGCTCAATGGGCATGGGCGATATTATACTGCCTTCCCTTTCAAGCATGCGCCTGTGTCAAGACCGCACGCGGCGCAAGCGGCTTTTCCATCACCAAGCCGTCTTCCCCGTCTCTATAATAACCCTTCCAGATATCCACCGTTCGATATCCTTCTTGTTCGTACAGCGTGATCGCGCCGGAATTGGACAAGCGCACCGTAAGGCGCAAGCGCGGCAATTCGATTCCCTGCTCACAGGCCCGCAACAAGGCGCGACCGATCCCGCGCCGCTGATAGCCGGGGTGAACGCAAATGGTGGGGATCCAGGCCAGGCCTTCGGAAGGACGCGGGTCGCCGGCAACGAACCCGACCATTTTTCCGTCCTCCACAGCTTTCAAGCGGATAACGTCTGAGAAGGTCAGCACCGCGATCAAATCCAAAAGATTCCAGGCGTCGCGTTCGAAGCACTCGCGTTCCAAAACCCGCAACGAATTGAGATCGCGCAATGAGGCAGGTTGAATTTCCATACGAAAAGACCTCCCGTTTCCGAGAGGTCTCAATTGTAGTACGGTTTGCTTACTTCTTGCCGCCGTCTTTGCCGAGGAAGTTATCCAGCAGGCTGGTAAATTCCATCGGGAAGATGTATTTGGTGGAAGGACCCGCGCCGAGATTCTTGAGCGTGTCGAAGTATTGCAGGGTCATCGTCTTCTGGTCGATTTCCTTCGCCGCGGAGAAGATTTGCGTGAGCGCCTGAGAGAAGCCTTGTGCGCGCAGGATCTGCGCCTGTTGGTCGCCTTCCGCTTGCAGAATGGAAGACTGCCTTTCGCCTTCGGCCTTCAAAATGGCGGATTGCTTTTCGCCTTCAGCCACGTTGATAGCCGCTTCGCGCGTACCCGTCGACTCGGTCACAACCGCGCGGCGGATACGTTCGGCGGACATTTGGCGGTTCATCGCGTCCTGCACTTCGCGCGGCGGGATGATCTCGCGGATCTCCACGTTGGTCACTTTCACGCCCCAGCGCTCGGTCACTTCGTCGAGACGGGTACGCAGCATGTTGTTGATGTGCTCGCGTTCCGACAACACATCGTCCAACGGAATGCCGCCGATCACTGCGCGCAGAGTGGTGGTGGCAATGCCGGCCGCCGCCAGCTCGAAATTGCCCACTTGCAGTACGGATTCCGCCGGATCAAGCACCTTGTAATACCACAGAAAGTCAATCGAGATCGGGGCGTTATCCTTCGTGATGGAAGTTTGATGCGGCACTTCACGCACCTGTTCGCGTAAATCCACTTTGACGGGACGATCCACGCCGGGGATCAACAGGACCAAGCCTGGCCCTCCCGGCTTGCTCAACACGCGGCCGAGACGAAAAATGACCAGGCGTTGATATTCTGGCACGATGCGAATCGCGTTGGCCAAAACTAGCAACGCAATGACGACGATCGCGCCGACCAAACAAAGCACTACCGAGCTGACTGCTCCATTCATAGATTACTCCTTTTATGATTTGGATAAATTCTTTTCGACCAGCAGGATAAACCCTTCACGTTTTATCACCCGAATCTCGGTTCCCGCCTCGATCGGGGACGCGCTGCGCGCGCTCCACAACTCGCCGCCGATCTGAACCGAGCCTTCCTCGGCGATGGCTGTGCGCGCTTCGCCGACTTGGCCGATCAAAGCATCCGGATCGTGAACGGGACTCAAATTCGCGGCCTGAATGGACTTGTGCACCGCGATCCACAGAAAGGCGGCCAGAAACAATGAAACGACGGAAGCCAGAATCGGATTCACCGTCGGTCTGCCGCTTTCCGTCGCAAATAAAAACACCGAGCCGACGATCAACCCCAGGATGGATAACCCCAACAGGAATTCGCGCTTCGGTTTTTGAATAGCGAAAATGAACGGAACCAGGCTCAGGCCCAAGACCAGCAACGCCCACCAATTTATATTTAAATTGTAAACGGCGTAACCGGCCATCGCCAGACAAAAGAAAGTTCCGACCTCCAGTATCCCTGTGCCCGGCGTGACGATGGCAAGCAGGCCCAGTACCACACCGCCCGCCAAAAACAAGTACGCAACGTTCGGATCGAGCAGAAAAATCATCGCGCCTCCAACTGATTATACAACAAACCAATTTATTCCTCTGTTAAATACGCATCGGGGCGGTTAAGGTCGCGCAAAGAAATTACAAATCAACCGTTTATAATAGAGTCCGCCTCGGAATATCCGGGGAAGGAGTTTTTGTGAACATCCAAAAGATCTGCATTCTGGGCCTCGGCTATATTGGTCTGCCAACGGCCTCCACCTTCGCCGCCCATGGATTGAAAGTTCACGGCGTGGACATCAATCCGCACGTGGTCGAGACTCTTCAAAAAGGCGATCTACACATTCACGAGCCGGGGCTAAAGCAGGCCGTAACGCAGGCGATGCAATCCGGCAATCTCACGGTCTCATCGACGCCCGAGCAAGCCGACGCGTTCATCATCGCGGTGCCCACGCCCTTTCGCGAGGGTGAAACCGGCAGTTACAACGGCGAAACTTATAAACTCGCCGATATGCGCGCGGTGACCTCCGCCGCGCAGGCCATCGTTCCATATTTGCAAAAGGGAAACCTGGTCGTACTTGAGTCAACCTCGCCGCCGCGCACGACCGTTGAATTGGTCCAACCCATTTTAGAGACCTCCGGTCTCAAAGCCGGCGCCGATTTCTTCCTGTGCTATTCGCCGGAGCGCGTGCTCCCCGGTCAGATTTTAAAAGAACTAATTGAAAACGCGCGCGTCATCGGCGGGATCAATCCTGCCTCCGCACAAGCCGGCGCGGCGTTATACGCCGCTTTCGTCAAAGGCGAGATTATCCAAACGGACGCGACCACCGCCGAGATGGTCAAGTTGATGGAGAATACTTATCGCGATATCAGCATCGCGGCGGCCAATGAATTTTCGCGCCTGGCCGAATTCTTCGGCGTGGACGTTTGGGAAGCCATTCGCCTCGCCAACCGCCACCCGCGCATCAACATCCTCAATCCGGGTCCGGGCGTGGGCGGTCACTGCATCAGCGTCGATCCGTGGTTTTTTGTGGAGGCCGCGCCTGAACTTACTTCATTGATTCTGAAAGCGCGCCAAATAAACGACGCACAACCAAAATTTGTGGTCGAAAAAATAAAGCAGACCGTCGGCGATCTAAAGGGCAAGAAAATTGCCGCGCTCGGTCTGGCCTACAAACCGGATGTGGACGATCTGCGCGAATCGCCTGCAGTGGAAGTCGTCCACCTTTTGCGCGCAGCGGATGCGCAAGTTCGCGCCTTCGAACCATTCAAGCCGGAAGCTGGTCTGCAAAGCATCGACTCTGTTCCCAGCCTTGAAGCGGCTCTGCATAACGCCGAGGCGCTGGTCCTGCTGGTTCGCCATTCCGAATTCGTCCGACTTGACCCGAACAAAATCCGCGAGTTAACCCCGGCGCGCATCGCCATCGACGCGGCTGGCGGCTGGGACGAAGCCGCGTGGGCGCAAGCCGGTTTCAAAATCGCGCGTTTGGGCGTGAACAAGAACAGGCAATGAAAGTTCTCTCCGTTTTCGGCACGCGCCCCGAAGCTGTGAAAATGGCTCCGATCATTCGCCGCCTCGCGCAGACGGATGGGATTGAGTCGCGCGTTTGTGTGACGGCCCAGCATCGGCAAATGCTCGATCAGGTGCTGGAGTTATTCGCCATCAAACCGGATTACGATCTCGATTTGATGCGCGACGACCAGACCATCGCGCAGATCAGCGCCGCGATCTTTACCCATCTCGATCCTGTGCTCGCGGATTTTCAACCCGATTGGATATTGGTGGTCGGCGATACCACCACAGTGGTCACCGCGTCCCTGCTGGCGTTCTATCGCCGCATTCGCGTTGGGCACGTGGAGGCCGGCTTACGCACGCACGACAAATGGCATCCGTATCCCGAGGAGATCAATCGCCGTCTGGCCACCGTAATAGCCGACTTGCACTTCGCGCCCACAGATTGGTCGCGGCAAAACCTTTTGAAAGAGGGTATTCCAGACTCCGCCATCGAAGTGACCGGCAATCCGGTTATCGACGCGCTGAAGATCGTAGCCGAACAGCCCGCGCCGCCGGAGATCGGACAACTGCTCGGGCAGTTGAACATATCCCCCGATAAAAAATTGATTCTCGTTACCGCGCATCGCCGCGAAAACTTCGGCCAGCCGCTCGAAAACATTTGCCGCGCCTTGCAAGAACTGGCGGCGCGCGGCGACGTGGAGATCGTCTATCCGGTTCATCTCAACCCGAACGTGCGCGAGCCGGTCTATCGCGCGCTGGGAAGCACAGCGCACATCACGATCTTACAACCGCTGGATTATCTTCCGCTGATTCATTTGATGAAAAGCGCGCATTTGATTCTGACCGATTCGGGCGGGATCCAGGAAGAAGCGCCGGCTTTTGGAATTCCAGTATTGGTGCTGAGAAAAGTCACCGAACGACCGGAGGGAATCGATGCGGGAGCGCTGAAACTTGTCGGAACGGAAACCGGGCGGATCGTCGAAGAAGCGAACCGGCTTTTGGACGATGAATCCGCTTACGCGGCGATGGCAAAAGCCGTCAATCCGTTCGGCAATGGGCAGGCCGCGGCTCGAATCGTCGAAACGTTGATCAAAACAGGCCGTTAACCCTTTGTAATGTTCTAAAAGTTCAATCTGGGTATAATGAAATCAATGCGCGCACTGAATTGGCCTTTTTCTTTAATTGCGGCCCTGTGCCTGCTCGCCGTCCAATGGACTTCGGCAAATGCCCAGAATTCGAATTCAGAATATTTCGACCAGACCGGGCATAACGTGCAAGGGGAATTCCTGCAATACTATCGCAAGGTCGCCAATCCCACCCTTGTTTATGGTTATCCAATCACCGAGGCATTCCAAAGCAAAGACGGCTTACGGGTTCAGTATTTTCAACGCGCCCGCTTTGAATATCATCCCGAACTGCCCGAGGGCCAGCGCATCCGACTCACGCTCATCGGCGCTAATTTATATACGCCCAGCATTCCACTGACATTCGACAATCCGTTTGCCTGCCGCGTCTTCCCAGAGACGGGTTATCCGGTATGCTTTACATTCCTCGAGTTTTTCGACGCCAACGGAGGGCTGGCTCAATTCGGGTATCCGGTTTCGCCCTTCGAATATAAAGATAACGTTATTGTGCAATACTTTCAGTACGCGCGCTTCGAATGGCAGCCGTGGAATTCCGAAAACCAGCGCGTCGTGCTGACGGATCTCGGCCGGGTGTATTTCGATAAAATGAACGAGGATCCGGGCTTGCTTCCCCCCGCGCCTCCATCGAACAGCGCCACAGATTTACTGGTGCTGTCATTGCAGGTTCGGGCGTTCGTGCAAAAAGCCGTCACGCTGACAAACGATCAGCAGACCATCTTCATCGTGGTACAAGATCAGCGCAGTCAGCCCGTGAACGGGGCAAGCTGTACCACAGTCGTCCGCTGGCCCGACGGGCACAGCGACAGCAACGTAGTACAAGTCAATTCTACAGGTGTGGCGTTGGTCGGGCTTTCCTTCAGCAACCAACCCCAGGGCAAATTGATCTACACCGATGTAACCTGTTCGTTCAATGGATTAACCGGCTCGACTTCCACTTCATTCCGCATTTGGTATTAACCCCACAACTCGCGCAGATCGAAAACCGGCCCGTCTTTGCAGGCCATCTTCCAGCCGCGCGTGACGGTCAAAGCGCATACGCCGCAGTCCGCTAAACCTCCGCACGGCATGGGCGCGCGAACCAGAATCTGCGCTTCATTCCCCGCTCGGACCTGCTCCTCCACCCCAAGCATCGACCTCACCTCCGCGCTGGACTCGCGCGCCGCGTCCAACGCGCAATAATCAGCCCAGGCAAACGCTTCGGTCAGCGCGGAAAGCGGTTGTACTTCCACCTCAGCGGGCAAATCGGCCGGCGCGCGCTCGCACAATAGAGTCATGGCCGCGCCCTGTCGAAGCGCCTGCGCGATCAGCGGCAATAAGCGCGCCGGGGAATCGCCCAACGCGGCCAGGGCCGCGCGCCGCGCCAATACGGGAAGCGCGAAGCCGCGCCCTAACGGTCCACGCAAATGAAGCCGCGTGCCGGGAGTCCACGCGGCGGGCAGAGGCGGCGCGGCGAGGAATCCGTCAGCAGAGACGCCCGCCGAAAAAACGGGAACAGGTAAAGGCGAGTCCGATGCGGCGCTGGCTTGCAGATATTGTCCCGGCGCAGGAATCATCTCCGGCGGGCAGGCGATGCGCGCCGCGGCCGATTCGGTCTCCCAAAAAACTTCCACAACCTGACCCAATCCCTGAGACATGGCCGCATGCTATCACGCTTCGTCGCGCGTTACAAGCAGTTATAATATTAAAAGTTTCGAGCACCATGAAAGGAGCATCATGCCGATTCCGAAATCGGGCCGCGAGGTTCGCCTGACCACGCTTTCGACTTGCGCAGGTTGAGCGTCCAAGTTAAGCGCGGACACGCTGGCGCAGGTTCTGCGCCCTGTTCAGGACATCTTCGATCCCGCTTCCACGCCGAACCTGTTGGTTGGTCTGACCAGCCCGGACGACGCGGCCGTTTGGAAGCTGGACGATACGCGCGCGCTGGTGGTCACCGCCGATTTTTTCACGCCGGTGGTGGATAACGCCTACGACTACGGCGCGATCGCCGCGGCAAATAGTCTATCGGATGTGTACGCCATGGGTGGACAACCTTTTTTGGCGTTGAACATCGCCGCGCTGCCGCAGGACCTGCCCGCTGAAATCTCCGCGGAGATTCTACGCGGCGGCGCGGAAAAAGCGCGCGAGGCCGGTGTGGTGGTGGCGGGTGGGCACACGGTCAAGGATCAGGAGCCGAAATACGGCCTGGTTGCGATCGGTTTTGTAGATCCGCGCAAAATGCTCACGAAAAGCGGATTGCAAATCGGCGACGTGCTCGTGCTGACCAAGCCGCTTGGATTCGGCGTAACCACGACCGCATTGAAAGATCAAAAAGCGGCCGCAGAAGACGTGAAAGAAGCGGTGGCCTGGATGACGCGTTTGAATCGCGAAGCCGCGTCGCTGGCGCAGGAATTCGATTTGCGCTGTGCCACAGATGTGACCGGTTATGGTCTGCTCGGCCATAGTTTGGAATTGGCGCAGGCTTCAGGCGTGGCGATCTCTTTCGAATTTTCGAAAATCCCGTTCATTAAAAATGCACATCTATACGCGGAGAAAGGCTTTTTCCCGGGCGGCGGATTCGATAACAAGGCTTATTACGAGTCGCAGGTCAGGTTTAACGACAGCCTGGACGAGATCGGCGAGATGCTATTGTTCGATCCGCAAACCAGCGGCGGATTACTGCTGGGCGTTCCGCACGAAAAGTTGAACTCGTTCGAAGCGCGGGCGCGGGAATTGGATCAACCGCTGTGGGTCATCGGGCGGGTCGAACCGGGAAACGGAATTGAAGTTACAATATAAACAAGAGATGAAGTTCTACGGGAAGGTTCTTTAGATGAATATTTGGAACGAGGCGTTGATTCTGCTGGCGCTGATCGTGATCAACGGAGTCTTCGCCATGTCGGAGGCGGCGCTGGTGGCTGTGCGAAAAGCCCGGTTGCAACAAATGATCAACGAAGGCGACAAACAATCGCAAACTGCGATGGATTTGGTCAATACACCAAATACGTTTCTATCCACAGTACAACTTGGCATTACATTGATTTCCGTGCTGGCGGGCGCGTTCGGCGGCGCCACGATTGCCAATGCGCTGGAGAACGAACTTTCGAAAATAACTTATCTCGCGCCTTACGCCCATACATTGGGGCTGGGCATCGTGGTAGTGGTCATTACATTTCTAACAATGTGGGCGGGCGAACTGGTTCCCAAACGATTGGGGCTTCGTAATCCCGAACAAGTTGCGCGCGTTATGGCCGGCCCGATGCTCTTCGTCTCACGTTTATTCTCCCCGCTGGTAAAACTGATGGGTGTTCTAAGCGATCTCGCTCTAAAGCTGATGGGAATCTCCTCCGAGGAATCCCCTCCGGTGACGGAAGAAGAACTTCAAGTCCTGCTCGATCAAGGCACGCAGGCTGGCATTTTCGAGGAAGCCGAGCAGGATATGGTCGAGGGCGTCTTCAGCCTCGGAGACCGGCGCGTCTATTCGATCATGACGCCGCGCACCGAAATCATCTGGCTCGATATCAACGATTCGTCCCAAGAGCTTCTTCGGAAGATCTCGGAAAGTCCTTTCTCGCGTTTTCCCGTTTGCCAGGACAGCCTCGACATGGTGTTGGGCATCGTCAAAGCCCGCGACCTGTTGGTGCCAAGCCTGGCCGGAGAACCCATCAAAATTAAAGATAAACTGCGGCCCGCGTTGTATATCCCCGAAACTACGCTGGCTTCGCGCGCGCTCGAAATCTTCAAGGAGCAAAACCGCGAGCTGATGCTGGTCATCGACGAATTCGGAAGCTTGCAGGGACTGCTCACGTTAAACGACATCATCGAAGAGATCGTCGGCGATATAGCCGCTGAACCGCAAGCCACACAACGGCAGGACGGTTCCTGGCTGTTGGACGGAATGCTTCCCACCGACGATTTCAAAGAAATCTTCAACGTGCGCACCTTGCCGCACGAAGAGGAATATGAAACGTTAAGCGGCTTCGTCATGATGTCGCTGGGGCGCGTCCCACAAGCCAGCGATCACTTCGAATGGAACGGCCTGCGCTTCGAGGTGATGGACATGGACGGTCATCGCGTGGATAAAGTACTGGTTTCCACCTTGCCCAGTCATCCGCCAAGCATACCCGCGCCCGCGCCGAAATAAGAGAATCTGCAATTCATTTCCGCCGTTTTCCCTCCAATCACACCGAAGAAATTCCCCTTTTCGTTCAATGGTATAATTTGCGCCCGTATGAGTCCAGATAACCCATCGCAAAAAACAAAGGTCTGTCCCACTTGCGGCACGCGGCTCAGTGAAAACGCCACGCGCTGTCTGGTGTGCGGAACAGAATTCAATCCCAAATCCGAAATCAAAGCGGCCAAAAAAGCGGAACAAGCAGTACAAGCCTCACGCATGCCGGAGGTCACACTCAGCCTGCCAGCCGCGCTCGGCTTTTTAGCGCTCTTCATTGTGATCGGCGCGGCAGTGGTATTCTTCAGTTTGCGCGCCACCAACCGCGTCGTCGAACCGACCGCGATCCCCAGCCCCACACTGACCGCCACGGCCAGCTTAACTCCCACCGAAACATTGGCGCCCACCAATACGCCCACCATTACGCCCCAGCCGCCATTCACTTACAAAGTCGCGGCCAGCGATACCTGCGGCGGCATCGCCTTTACGTTCGGCGTCTCCGTTCAAAGCATCATCATTTTGAACAACCTCCCTTCCACCTGTCCACTCAGCATTGGGCAGGAACTCAAGATTCCGTATCCGACGCCCACGCCATTGCCTCTCCCAACCAACACGCTCGAAGCGGTTGACGCCACCAAAGCGGCTTGTGAAAAAGTCGTCATCACCGTTCAGGAAAACGATACCCTTTCCAGCATTTCGCTCAACTATGCCGTTTCGATGCAAGCCATCAAAGACTGGAACGGCCTTTCCACCGACAACGTGTACGTAGGCCAGCTATTGACGATTCCGCTCTGCGCGCGCGCGGCCACGCCGGGACCCACCCCCACCGCGACCATTCCGCCTCCCTACCCCGCCCCCAACCTGCTCCTGCCTGCGGACGGCGCGGCCTTCACCCTTGCCAACGACATCGTCACCCTGCAATGGGCCTCGGTCGGTACACTGCGTCAGGGCGAGGCTTACCAAGTGACCGTCGAAGACGTGACCGGCAATCAGAGCCGCCGCATCACAGATTATGTCACCGATACGAAATACATCATCCCGGCCACGTTCCGTCCCAAAGACAACGTCGCGCATGTATTGCGCTGGTGGATTGTGCCGGTGCGTCAATCCGGCTCGGACGAACAGGGCCAGCCGATCTACGTAAGCGCCGGCGCCGCCAGCGAGAAGCGAGTCTTCACCTGGGCCGGGATCGCGGTACAAGGCACGCCTCAACCGTAATCGACAAGCGAAAACAACTACTTGGCATAGAACGGGCTCCTGACTTTGTCAGGAGCCCGTTTCGTTATAATCCCACAAAATCCCACCCTTTCTTTTCATCCCTTCAACAATACAATCTCTTTCTGCGGTTCGTGGAAATATTGCGCGCCGTCTTTCGTCACCAGCACGTCTTCCTCCAAACCGATATAGCCATAATTCGGCACGGCCAGTCCCGGTTCGATAGTGAAGACCTGCCCGACCTCCAATTTGAGTTTCGGTGAATCGCCGTATTTATCCCACAGCGGACCAAGCAACGCGCCGCCGTCGTGAGCGACGCGCCCAAGCTGGTGGCCGAGAGCATAATTGAATTCGGTAAATCCTGCCTTGGTGACAATGCGCCGCGCGATCGCGTCAATCGAGTTGCCGGTTACGCCCGCCTTCATCACGGCACGCGCCTCCTCAATGGCCCTGCGAATCACATCAAAACCGCGCTGGACTTCCCGCGGCGCTTCCGTCTCACCCTCGCGCAGGACATATGCTACTCGTTGAATATCCGAACAATAGTCTTCGAATTTCACGCCAAAATCGAAATGAACAATATGCCCGCGTTCCACTTTGATGTTGGTCGGACCGCTGTGCCCCACCGGTGAGTTCGGTCCCGAATTCACCGCCGGGTTATTCTCGCGCGGCCAGGCAAAATCAACGCCATGGGCTGTCATTAATTCGTGCATGAACTTCGCGATCTGTACCTCGGTCATACCGACTCGAATCGCCGCGAACGTTTTTTGAAAGATCTCCTCGGTAATCTCCACCGCGCGGCGGATATGCGCTTGCTCAACGGAAGTCTTCCGTCCGCGCAGCGAGTTAATGACCGGCTCCGCGCTGACGAGCCGCTTCGCGTAGGGCGTATCGGCCAAATATTCCAGCAACAATTCGTAC
>WBZO01006427.1_pt1 | contig 11400 bp, 12 predicted proteins | sample 5204261 | NCBI WGS metagenome assembly WBZO01 (sample SAMN12412400, study PRJNA552823) | activated sludge metagenome | isolation source: activated sludge from anammox sidestream of wastewater treatment plant... | place: USA: North Carolina | collected 2017-09 | reverse complement strand
CATCTTTATTTATCCTCCCGAAAAAGGCGGAAGCAGTGCCACCGTATCTTCATGATGCAGCTCAGTATTTTCCCGGATTATTTTTTTATTGACGGCAATTAAATAGTTGATGTTTTGCAATTCCGGATGAATTGTTAAAAGCAGTTGATTCAGGTCGTTAGTATTTTTTACGTCAGAAAATTTTAAACTGCTTTTTGCCGTGATATCCGCCACCTGTCCGAATGCAAGCACGTTAATTTCCATAGCCTGATATTTTTAATGCCATGTCCAGGTCAGTTTTATCATTGATGTTTGTAAAAAAAGAATTGTTGAATAAAACATTCTGATCTGTATCTATTTGCTTCAGGTTAAAATGCGTGATCATCTTCTGCAATTTAATTATTCCCCGGTCTATAAGCTGCTTCCATCCCGGAATACAATTTCTTGAATAAATTCCAAATAAAGGCTGCACTTTTCCTTCGTATAAAGGTAACGTAATTTGTGAATGGATTGCTTCTTGTACGATAAACCGGACTCCGCCGGAGGTAATAAAAGGCATGTCACAACTGGTAATAAAAACCCTGTTTGACCGGCTATGATGTAATGCTGTATAAATGCCTCCTGCCGGTCCCATTTCTTTTACCAGGTCGCTGGTCACTTCCAGCCCAAAATATTTATATGCTTCATTATCTGAAATAATAACGATCTTGTTCAATGATTCCTGCAATTGTTTGATTATTCTTAACACTAATGGTTCTCCGTGAAAAGTAAGTAACCCTTTATCTGTTCCCATACGGGAGCTTTTTCCCCCTGCAAGAATATAACCGGTTATATCGTTTGAATTATTTGCCACCGGGTATCTTATTCTTATTAATTATTTGATTCAGCATTTTTTAATTGCAATAAATATAAGAAATCAATCTACTCTTTTAACTTCTATACTTTTTAACCAGATAACATGTCTTGGCCCTGTCTTAATGTCGTTGGTGCAGTTTAAAATCATTGCGCCTTTATTTATTATAGGTTGACCGTTTTCTTCAAAAATTACATAAACATTTTCTCCGGTAGGATTGTTGAATAACTCTGCCCATGAAAGAGTGGCTTTATATCCATCAGACGCTCTTGCCACAATGTAAAAATTTCTGTCCTGGTGATTCTTTTGCCGGATCAAAGCTTTTTCTAATATCTCCTTTAATAATACACCCCTGCTCCTGATATTTCCGGAAGTTACTGCACCGGATTGGCATACTACGTTAAAACTATCCAGCCCGATGACGCTCATTTTTTTCAATGAATCTACTGTAAGCGACAGGGGAAATTGCACATCACCCATAACGGTTAATGTGGTACTTACCCATTTGGCACTATCTTCTTTTGTAACCGGATGGTCATTTACATTTTCCGGCATATCCGTTGATGCTTCTTTGGGTTTAATTTTACTTTCTGATTTGACTGGATAATTACAACTGTAAATTAAAAAGCCTGCGAAAAGCAATGCAATAAGCGCTGATTTATTTATCATACGTGATTTTATTAATACAGTATTTAGGTGAACAATAATTTTATGGAAGCGATCAGCAAAACGGCTGCTAATATTTTTTTCAAAACATCACCTCCGATCTTTATTGAACCGAAATAAGAGCCGGTCAAGCCTCCTGTTAAAACAACCAGGATCATCCATGACATTTCAGAGCTAAAATGAAATTCTTTGGTAAATATCCCGGCAAGACCTGAGAGCGAATTGACCAGGATGAACAGGGCAGATACCGCAGCGGTTTGTTTCATATTGGCCCAGTGCAATAATAAAATGACCGGGCTTAAAATGATACCGCCGCCGATACCGATCATTCCCGAAAGTATTCCGATTAACCCTCCGATCAGCAGAGAGCCTGGAATATTTTGTTTTTTTATGTTTTTTTCTTCCGTGAATTTTATTCCGCCAAGCCGCACAACCGGAAAAAGAAGAAGAACACCGAGTATTATTTTGTACACATGAGCATCAATTGTAATTAGCCCTCCGAGGAAAGCAGCCGGGATAGAAGCAATGGCAAATGGCCAGAATAATTGCCAGCGGAAATGGCCTCCCCGGTAATATTGAATAAAAGCAATCAGTGAGACGAAAATATTCAGGAGCAACGCTGTCGGCCTCATGATCTCCGGAGTGAAGGAAAAAAACGCCATCAACGCCAGATAACCGCTGGCTCCGCCATGTCCTACCGAGGAATACAACATGGCAATTAAAAAAAGAAGCACATAAAAAAGGATGTCAGTAGGCATTATTATTAATGGTTTCACTGCATAAAATAATAGTAATTCTCTTTCATGGAAAAAGAGCAAAGCCATTAGATCATCAGAATATTCACCGGATCTCCTTTCTGAAAATATTCTTTGTCTTCCTCAAGTTCTATGATGCAATCCGCTTCTGCAAAAGAATTCATCTTGTAACTTTCCTGGTGTTTCAGGATCAGGGCTTCACCATCCATAACTTTCCCTTTCATAAAATAGGTTATACCTGCCTTTTTTACATATTCATTTGCCAGCGAAATTCTTTGCCGCCTGAAAATATCTCTCTTTATAAAATTGCTGATGGCAATGGAAACATATTCATAAAAGCAGGTAAGCGCAGAAGCAGGATTCCCTGGAAGGCCGAACACAAGAGTATGATCTTTTTTCCCGAAGTACAAAGGCTTTCCGGGTTTCTGCCTTACTTTATGAAATATTTTTTTCACGCTGCATTTTTCAAGTGCAGTCGTTACAAAGTCGTAATCACCTACAGAAACACCACCGGTCAGCAAAACAATGTCGGAGTTCATTTGCTTATTGATGGCATTTATTGTTTCCTTTTCGTTGTCTTCTGCCATTTCAACGGAAACGGGTTCAATATTGAATTGCTTTAACGCTGCACGAAGGGCGAATGAGTTGGATTCATAAACTTTGCCTTCACCGATCTTATGATCTGCATTGATCAGCTCTTTCCCTGTAACTATAATACTGATATCCGGATTTTGATAGACTTTTACTTTATCAACACCTATTCCTGCAAGGAATGAAATGGAAGCAGGGGAGAGGAAATGATTTCCGGGCAATGCCATTACATTTTTTTTTGTTTGGGAACCGCAAGGCCGGACATTACTCCCTTTATTCAGTTGTTCATCTTTTATAGTGATGTGGTTTTCGTGAATAGATATTTTTTCCTGCATTACCACCGTGTCGGCTCCGGGTGGTAACGGAGCTCCGGTAAAGATCCGTATCGCCTGGTTCGGGTGGACCTTTGTGTTGGAGAAACTCCCTGCCTGTACTTCACCGGTTACCAACAACTTTGAATTTTTATCCCACTGATCATAAGAAAAAGCGTAACCATCCATGGCTGACTGATCGAATGGCGGTGTGTCTATGGGTGAGTACACGGCTTCTGCCAAAACATAACTGCTTGCATTAATTAGAGGCAGCCAGTCAACTTTAACCTGATCACAATTTTCAAGGATCAATCTTTTTGCTTCATTTACTCCAATCATTCTTCTTTCTTTTTTGATCTCTTTATTTTTTTTACCCCGGCGATCCGTTTCAGCATATTTCTGAAAATAAAGTAATGGAAGGGTAGCATGACATACCAATAATTACGCCCCATGATCCCCTTAGGACGAAAAGTAGCCGTTTGTTTTAAAATACTGCGGTTCTCATTTTCTACTATGGCAAATTCAAGCCATGCTTCACCGGGCAATTTCATTTCTGCGTAAAGGAGTAAGCGATAATTTTTGTGATCGGCAAGTATGACTCTCCAGAAGTCAATGGTGTCGCCAGGTTCGATATCCACTTTACTCCGCCTGCCGCGACTCAACCCCACACCGCCCATCATTTTATCCATCATTCCGCGAAGTCTCCACAATTTATCTGCATAATACCAACCCTGCTCCCCTCCGATACCGAAAAAGCGACTGGCTACTTCTTCCACTTTGCTCTTGTCAATCTCCACCCATCTTTTATCCTTGAAGCATCCTTTCACAGGCACTTCTATATGCTGGTTCACATCGAGATACCTGAGGCTGCTTGAAGCAGAATCGGTCCAGCTGGAAACCACCATATTTTGCTCAATCCGTGCGAAGGCCATTTTTATTGCATCTTTATAAGAGATCAGTTCCTGCGGTATGATCTCGCGGATGGAGTTCTCTTTGCAAATGACATCGTTCTTCATGCTTTGCACCAGTTGCTTGGCAATGATGAAATTGGCTGAAGTGGATAGATTGATCCAGTGTGCTGAAAGCCCTGGAAAAAGCACCGGCAGTGTGATAATATAGCGCTTGTATCCACGTACAGCAGCAAAATCCAACAGCATTTGTTTGTAGGTAAGCACATCAGGCCCGCCGATCTCGAAAGTCCTGAAAAAAGTCTTTTCATTCATCAGGCAACGGTGAAGGTAATTGATCACATTGCGGATTGCCACAGGCTGGCATTTGGAATTGAGCCATTTCGGAACGATCATGATCGGTATTTTCTCTGTAAGATCACGGATGATTTCAAAAGAGATGCTTCCTGAACCTACAATGATACCTGCTTCAAGAATGGTGTAAGCTATCTGTGAATTCATGAGTACATCTTTCACCATTTTCCGGGCTAATAAATGCTTGGAAAGATTTTTTTCATTGCTGATACCACTCAGGTAAATGATCTGCTTTACATGAGTGAGGTTTGCTACCAGTACAAAACAACCTGCTGCCCGAAGTTCATATTCTTTCAGTGTGGTGGAAGTATCACCGAGTGAATGAATGAGATAATAGGCTACATCAAATTGTTTTTTGTTGAAGTGCTGTACCGCATATTCCGGATGAAGAAAATCAAATTCAATGATTTCGATTTTTTCCAACAGATCAGGCGAGGGTTTGAACCGGTGAATATCTCTGACCACACAGGTGACCTCATGACCCGATTCCACAAGAACCGGCAACAGCCTCATCCCGATATACCCATTGGCGCCGGTAAGCAGAATTCGCATATTTAATTTTATTTGATCAGCCGCCGATATTGATCATGCTTCGGTTGCTTATTTTTGAACTGTCCAGGTTTTTATAAGTTGTTCCGAACTGTCCGCCCTGAATTTCTTTTTTATCCCATACACATTGTTGGATTAATGGAACAATATCTGATCCTTTGCGCAAGGCGCCTAAAATGTCCACTTCTGTTTTTGAAAAAAGGCAGTTTTTCATTTTACCATCAGTAGTTAAACGCAATCTGTTACATCCGTTGCAAAAAGGCCGGCTCATGGTGCTGATAATGGCAAATGTACCTTTATGCCCCGGTACCGTATATTTTTTTGTAGTGTCATGCCGTTCATCTTTTTGTTTGATGAAGTTAAAGCGTTGTGAGATCAACTGCAGCATTTCATCCTGTGAAAAAACTTTTTCTTTGCTCCATCTGTTTCCGTCAAAAGGCATGAATTCAATGAACCGCACCTGTATGGGCTGATCTTTTGTCCACTCTACAAAACCGGGTACCTCATCTTCGTTCGTGCCCTTCATGATCACGGTATTTATTTTTACCTGGAAATTATTATTTAACAGCAGACTGATGTTCTGAAGAACCCTGTCAAATTCATTTCGTCCTGTGATCAAAGCATTTCTTTCTCTTTTAAGCGTATCCAGGCTCACATTCACCGATCGTATTCCTGCATTCTGAAAAGTTTCTAAAAACTCATGTACAAAAACACCATTGGTGGTGATCACAAGTTCTACGGGATATTTGGACAAACGCCGGATTATTTCTTTGGCATCTTTTCTCACCAGGGGCTCTCCGCCGGTCAGCCTGATCTTTTTAATACCCAGTTGTACAAAAGTTCCGGCAATGGTATCAATTTCATCAACAGACATTTTATTGGCCTTCGAAAAGTATCCTTTGGGAAGATCAACAGGATTGCAATAAGTGCAGCGCAGGTTGCACTTATCGGTGAGCGATACCCGAAGATAATCATGAACCCTGTTGAAAGTGTCTGTCAGCATGTTACTCTTATTTTGCCGGTTCGAATTTTGCCGGCAATTTAATTGAAAAATACTTTTTCATTTTCTCTGTTATCTCATCCAGATCATCAGCGGTCAGATATTTAAGTGCCAATGGGAACACTACATTATCTTCTCTGAAAATATGAAGACGAAGCAATTCCACCAGGGAGAGGCCCTGCTCAATGGCGGTGTCGGTCAGCAGTGCATTGGAAACCGGATCAGTAATGCGGGAAGTGATACCCATCAGGCTGAAAGTCAGGGTAGCCAGCTCCATCATTTTAATATGATCATTCTCCAGCATGTCCACTGCAGTGTCCGGTACCGGCCCTATGCCGTGCTCTCCGTTTTCTAACATCCTGTCATGGATATAAGGGAATAAAACTCTTTCTTCTTTCAGGTTATGCGATACTATATTATTATCAAGGAATTCAAAAAATTCTCCGAGCCTTTTGTTCCTTTCTTTATTGATTCCTTCCCTTTTAATTTCCAGTAAAGTTTTTTCAAGTTCTTCAATTTTATCCAGGGTGGCTTTATGTTCATTCATGAACAGTTGCAGAATGGGATGCAAGTCTTCAAAAGGTACGGCATCCATTGCCGGGGGTTTATATGCTCCCGGCGGATCCATCGGCGAGTAAACGGGATCTGCTCCGTCATCTTTGTTTACGAATCTTTTTATGTAATCGTCTTTTTTATTTTCGGGATTTGCAAATATGTTGTTCATGTGGTTTGTTTGAGTATTAATATTTGTACTACTAATTTAATGAATTACTGTGTCATTTTTATCTGGCCGGTTCACCTTACAGGGATGAGAATAATCATGTTACAATTTTATCCGATTTATCAGGATGATCCTTTTTGGGTTTGAATAATGTGGAAAGGCCTTTTAGCATACCGATGAATGTAAGAAGCCATGCGAATAAGGCTGCATAAACAAAATAGCGGGGGATTGGTAACAGAAATTCAAGATTCATGGCATGAGTCATTCTTAATGTGGAAACGGTGTACATTCCCAAAGGGAAAACGGCTCCCCAGTACAAAGGATCGTAAGTGAGCGGAAATTTCTTATATATATGCCGCCATACGGCAAGGATCAGCAGCATCGGAATCCACCAGGTTCCGGTAGCCCAGTAAAATACGGTAAATCCTTTCAGAAACGGCAGCAGTGATTGTAAAAAAGGGGCATGGTCCACATTGATGATTAGTAATGAACCTGCCAGTGTGGAAATTGCCATAGCTCCCATATTGATCCAATAAGGAGGAGAAAGGTCGCTGGGTAAGAATTTGAAAAATGTATAGCGATAAAAAATCAGCGAGATCATCCAGATATAAAGCATGCCGCCCCAAAGCCACATGGACAAAGCAAAAAAATTTGCCTGCAGTTTGAAAGGCTGCTCCCAATGCGAAGCAATGAGTGCAGTTAACACTGAAATGGCTTGTGTGGATACCACGGCAAGAAGCCAGGCACCTGAAATCCCTTCACCGAGGCGGGGTTTGTTTTCTTTTACGGTGAGGGTGGTGAAAATAAGATAGGTAATTACGACCCAGAGAACAACGCCGAATACCCAAAGAAATCCTGCGGTCCTGTAATCTTCGCGAATGATGATGAACTGGCTTCCCATGATACAGGTACCTGCAATGACGGTAAAGAATCCCGGTCCCCGCTGATGACTTTTGATGTCAGATAAAAATGATGAAGTGAAATAAAACAAACGGATGATAAACAATATCCATAGAATAATAAAAGCAGCCAGGTTCAACCAAAACAGTGCAGAGCCAATGACAGGCAAATCCAGCAAATGAGCTGCAATGGATATGATTCCGGTGGCCATCACCATCCCGAAATAGGCAGGAGAGAGGTCTTTTACCATCTCTTTGAGCCGGACAATGAAATAGCTTGAATTTTCGGGATCCATATTCAATCAATAAAAAAGTATTTGTTCATTCCCTTTTATCGTATAAAAACATCTTCATGAATTTCGTGCTCGTCATTTCTTTTCTTTATCCTGCATGATGGTTTCTCTCGGAACAGAGAACACCCCGACCCTCTTATGGGCAATTGCAAATCGCATCAGGGCCAGGCTGATCAATGTGATAACGGTAAGATAGATCCAGCAACTGGTCCAAACGCCTGTTGCAGTCAGTAAATAACCAAAGAGAATCGGGTCAACGAATCCGCCCAGTCCTCCAATCACGCCGACTATTCCCCCCACTGTTCCGATATCTTTCGGATAATAGTTTGATATGTGTTTGAATACTGCCGCACTTCCGATGCCAAACATGATCCCAACCAGGAAAACCAATCCGGAAAAGATCCATTTATTTGCCTGGAAATAAACTTCAGTGATTCCTTTTGAGATCAGTTGCCCTTTGCTGATCTTTTCACCTTGTTGCACAATAGGCTCCTGCCAGCTCAAGGTAGTGGGAAGAAACAAAAAACCTTCTTTATCATGATGAATGCCGAAGCGGATATTAGCCTGGTCTGCACCATCTTTTTTTGTTTGCAACGGGAATGTCATTTTTTCGTTTTCTGAGTTTTCATCGCCAACTACGATAAGGCTGTCAGAAACAAATTCCACGATACCTGATTTTGTTGCCATAATGCCTTGCCCCGGTGTACGGATCTCTACCCGCGGAGGCATCAGTAAAACAAGGCAGACAATACATACGCCGAACACCCAATAGAGAACCATTCTTGCACCAACTTTGTCGGACAGCACTCCGCCTGCTATGCGAATGACCCCGGAGGGCAGGTTGAATGCAGTAGTCATAAAGCCTGCAGTAACGATGGACATTGAATATACATTGACATAATAGGGGATAAGCCATTGGGTCAATGCGACAAAACTTCCGAACACAACAAAATAATATAATCCGAATCGCCAAACCCTTGCCTGTTTTAACGGGGCAAGCCTTTGAGAGAATGTTTTAACTTCAGATGGTTTTTTATGTTTTGTGAATAATAGGAAGATGATGCCTGTGACAATAAGCAGCGCTGCATATAATTGAGGTAAAATTCTCCAGTTCTCAATTTGGGTATTATTGTTTGTCAGTAACCTTAAAATATTCGGAGCAAAAAGCGTGGTGAGGGCAGCTCCTATATTTCCCGCACCGAAAATTCCGAGAGCCGTTCCCTGTTTCTCTGCCGGGAACCAAAGAGAAGTATAAGCGACACCTGAAGCAAAGGAACTTCCTGCAATTCCAAAACCGAAACTCAAAAATAAAAATGTGCCGTAACTATTTGCCTGAGATAAAAAAAACATGGGGATGGCGCTGAGAAATAAAATAATAGCCATTACCCATCTGCCTCCGAATTTATCGGTGAACATCCCAACAGGTAAACGGAGAACAGACCCTACCAATACGGGAACTCCGAGAAGCCAGCCGATCTCTACTGAACTCCATTTGAACACATCGTTGTTGACCAGGTATGTGACCAGTACTCCATTGATCATCCATGAAGCAAAGCACACAGTGAATGCGAATGTGCTTAATATCAGGATCCTGTTAGATAGTCCGGTTACCCTTTGCTCCATTCCACTGCTTTTAAAATTTATTCTTTCAGATAAGGCCGTTTATACAATAATCTTTCTCCCTAACGTGAATACGGTTTCTTAAAAAAATCCGATGATCAAAAGGGACTTTTCCTGAAAACGGGGTGATCATTCTTCTTTGAAGATCATCCTTCCTTCTCCTTTATAATTATCACTGTATCTGACTTTGTATCTCCCTCCCGGAACAATGATGCTGTCTTTTGGAATAGGGTAAAAAGTGTTACAGCATCTATATTTAATTCCATTGATCATATATTCAAATTCGATTCCCTGTCCTCTTGCAAAAACATTACAAAAACCCACAGTGACTCCTTCAGTATATTTTGGGTGGTTCAGAATCGCAGCTTCCAAACGAAACTGTTTGATCACCAAAAAGAGTATGGACGCAAGAGCTAATAAAATGAGCGTGAGAAAACTTTTCCTTTTTACAGTGGTTGCTTTGATTAGCCTGTAAAAATTATAAGTGAAACCTACGGCAAGCACCAGAATCAGGATGGATTTGACGATCTGGCTTATTAGTAGTTCATTATCACTTACAATATTCAAGAACATGATCAGGTGTTTTTAGGCCGTTGCAATGACCATGGTGTTTTGCTGTTGCGCACTTTCTTTTTGTCCCAATACCACATCACTTGCTGATAAGGCCTCCATAAATAATTCAACGGATACACCAGCATGTGTACCAGACGGGAAAATGGTATCAGGCCGATGATGATAAAAGCTGTGGCGATATGAAGCTTCACTGTCCAGGGCAGAAGAATAACCGCTGAGGTATCCGGGCTGAGCCGGAATATGGAATATAGATAAGGTGTTAGGATAGTGGAGAACCAGGACGAGCCCCATCTGAAGTTATAGGCGATCCATAGCCCTACAAAGGTTTGAAGGATCAGTAGTATGTAAACGACCAGGTCCATGTAATTCGTTACCGATTTGAGGCGTGGGGTTGAATATCTTCTGATCACCAGGTTGATCAAACCCACCAGCATGCTAATGGCAAATATGAATCCTGTTATTTCCAGTATCATCAGTCTCAACGGCTGGCTGTTCCAGGCCAGTATTGCCCTGGGTACTGCAAATGCGGTGAGGTGCCCGAAAAAAACAACCAGGATTCCCCAGTGGAATGGAACAGAGCCATAGAATAGTTTTCGCCCTTCCAGAAATTCGGAAGACAGAGACGAGAACTGGAATTTCCTGTTCGTATAACGGTAGATGGAGCCGATAAGAAAAACGGCTAATGCTAAATAAGGCAGTGCGATCAAAATAAAATTATCCAGGTAGTTCATGATAATATATTTTACAGGTTCATTTTCGGTTTAAATCAATTTATTTTTCTGTAAGCATTTCTGATTCTATATTCTGGCTAAAATCTTTTGCCGGGTTTTCTTTGAATCCTGCAGGATTATTAGGATCAGTCATTTCCTGCATGCTGCTTTCTTTTTTATCCGGTTCTGGGTCATACCCGAAATCTGCTTTCAATGCCAGGAATAATGCTGCAAGGCAACTTTGGTATATCGTCCGGTTATTCGTTGAATAGTCCAGGATTATCTTTTGATGTTTTTTATAAACCTCATCTTTCTTTTCAATTTTTTCAGGAGAAAATTCAGCAATCATTTTTACAACCGCAGGCAAAATAAGCAGGGAAACAATTTCATCTCTCATGGATTCATCCTGCATTTTAGGTAGCAGACGTAGCAGGTTAGGTAAATGATCCGATAATTCGGTTTCACAATTGTTCCCGGCTTTATTGTGTTCTTCGTTGAGATGCACCAGCAGCTTGCCGCGTTTGTAATCTTCTCCGAATAAAATAAAACCGATGTCCAGTGTCGTGATAGCCTGTATATCGAAAGACCGTAGAAAAAGCTCCTGCATATCCACGACAG
>WBZO01002779.1_pt2 | contig 11401 bp, 6 predicted proteins | sample 5204261 | NCBI WGS metagenome assembly WBZO01 (sample SAMN12412400, study PRJNA552823) | activated sludge metagenome | isolation source: activated sludge from anammox sidestream of wastewater treatment plant... | place: USA: North Carolina | collected 2017-09 | reverse complement strand
TATCGGGCCGTTTGAATTCGAGGAACTTTTCTACCTTACCTCCAAAAAACAACCGAGTAAGTATCATTGGTTTTTGGATCATGCGGCAAAGAATAAGATTAAGGATGAACTTTTGGCCGATCTTAACAAGACCCGGCCGAAACTCATCGTCTTCCAGCGCGATTTTGCCCCGTGGGGAGGCGATCCCAAAACCTACAACTGGTGGATGACGGAGTTTCTGGATGCCAATTATTTCAGATTATTTACGTTAAACGGGACGCTACCCGACGTGGAATACAAATGGAAACTCGGGAAAACCCAGAACTTTGATCTTGATGCCTCGTTTAATTTCGATAAACGATATGAGAAGGAAATACTCGACAAACTTCTCTCGTTAGGCTACATCGAAAAACTTCCGAAGGAACGACCCGGTAAATAATCCGCTGAGTGTCACCGTACCGGCTGGGGCTGAGATAGCACTGCCGCGACAAATACCTTGGGCGTGTGGACTCCGTGTATCTCGCTTACGAGCGTCAGTTCTTTTTGATGGAGCAGGTATTCGGAATAGGCAAGTATATAAAGCGTCTTTCCCTCCCGGGGAAGTGATGAAAGCGAAAACGACGCGTCCATAAATTTAAGTCCGTTGGTGTCCCAGCTTGCACCACTGAACAGATACTTCCCGAATTGTTCACGAGTGCCGGACCGTTGATAGATTGCGGGATTCACCTTTCCCCAGTACAACAGAAATATATACGGACGCCAATGGTAACCGGAAATATAGATACGATCATAGTCTTTCCCGTTTCGCATCACATATTCCACCATCTGTTTATAGCCGTCACCGAAAGAAAGCGCGTTGTTGGTCGGGTTATCGACAAAGTAGGCATAATGAAATTTGGGAAACGAGGAGACGAAGAGAAGTATAAGTACTCCCGCGGCGACGGTCACTCCCCAGGGAGCAAAATTCTTCCGTACGGCACGGAGCGCATACAGGATACCCAATCCTGACAGCAATGAAAAAGCGGGCGCCGCGACGAGCGTGCGGAGCGTATTGGGCTGATTGACGCTGAACGCTCCGGGTAAAAAGGCGGTGACGAGCCACACCATGACAAGCATGCCGCCGAACCGGGAAAACCCCGACAGTGCGACAAGACCTAACGGGAAAAGAATGGCTTCAAACGGATAAAGCGCTCCGTACGTTCCGGTGCCTGTCATAAATAAGTTTTGGGGAGAAATATTTTTCGAATAATTTTCCAAAACGGTAACGAGAAGTGCGACTCGCCGGTTGTAGACTATTTTTTGCCATACGGTCGGCGATACGCCCATCTTGGCAACATACGCTTCTTTTCGTTTGAGATACTGCTGATCATTCACGACACTGACAATCGATATCCGCTCCATGCCTCCGGGAGAAAGCATCTCTCTCCCCAGTGGTGCAAATAACGCAAGACTGAGGATGACGGCGATCGCGGTCGTCTTGCCGTGCGTTTTCATGGTTTTTCCGTGCATCACAAGATACAGGAGACCGACAAACGGGATCACCAGTCGGACCGAATAGTAGAAATACAATGCCGCGACATAGCATATTCCGGACACGATGATCAGCGGATACTTTTTTATGCTTTTGAGTAAAAAGTAGGTTCCCGCCATAAACCAAAATACCGCGCCGTTGCTTTCAAATAACTGTCGCGAAAAATTGATATGCCAGGGAGATAGGGCAAACATGAGGGTGGGGAGTAACGCGGCCTTTCTGCTTTTTGTTAGTTCAAACGCGATACCATACATGACGATAATGGAAAGAATACCGAATAACGCCGACGGGGTTCTTGCGGCCCGTTCGGTGAGGCCGAAAAGTTTGACCCAGGGAACCGTTGCATAGACCATACCCGGGAGTTTGTAGTCGTCAAACGAGCGAAAAAGTAACGGATACGAAACACCGTACTCATCCTTACCCGTCGAAAGAATCGAATACGCATTATAGGCAATCGCCGTTTCGTCATGGGAAAGCGACGGGGGAATGCTGGTTATGCGATCAAGCCGCAAATATGCCCCGGCAACCACGATCAGCAAAAGAAGCAACCACTCTTTGACGTATTTTTTCATATTACTTATCCGTATCCAGGACAATAAATTGCACCGAGCCGTCGGGAAGCGTAATCGTTGCGGTTGTCTTGCCGGCTAATCCCTGGGGGAACTCATCGGGGGCAACCACAAGGAGCGTATTTTTTTGCGCGATATCCTTTTGCCAGTCAATGGCCCGGAACGAAAATCTTCCGAAACCGGAAACATCGGTAAATCCGTCCGAAGAGATCGGATAGCGGGTTGCGGTTTTCTGATAATCGGCGGGACTGTATGCGCTATAAAACAAGATATAGCTATACGGTGACGTTTCTGGTTTGGTCATAATTACCCGCTTGCCGATATGTTCCGGCGCAAAAAGCAGTGCGGTAAGTTTTTTGTAGCCGTACCCCCAATGCGTCGCTTCCGTCTTTTTAAAATGCACGAAGTAGAGATCAAGATAGATCGCCATACAGAGAAGATACCCGATAACAATTCCCGACATCATCAGTTTTTTCCCCGGTCGCGGGACCTGATCCAGAAAAAAGTTCGCTCCCAGGGCGGCAGTGACGGCAAGGGAAGGAACGACGGCAAGCATGCGGTTTGAGTGGGGGGCATCCTTGGTGATTGAAGCGGCGACGCCTCCGACCGCAAGCCACCAGAGGATAAATTTCGCTTCTTTTTTCCGGAGGAGCCCTATAAGCACGGCAACGCCCAGGAGCAATAACGGCGCTTCGATGATATGCAGATTCCCGTATCCCTCGATATTGTGCGCGCGGTTCCCGCCGCCTTTGATGAAAAGAAATTCAGGGCCGTATGAGGCCAAATAATTGTGTGCGACGCGGACGATCGAATAGGTGAACTTATTATGTAAAAGTTTCACGGCAAGTGCGTCGGGGGCATCGTGTACTAATCGCGGAAGCTCGATATCGTTATGGATAACCGTCGGATCGCCGAATATTGATATGCCGCTTATTTTCGTATGATCCGCCTGAAACGTCGCGCCCAAAATAGTGAACGTCACGATGGCGCCGATGATGACCGCTATCCCGAATCGGGGAACCCTGACGATATCTTTCCAAAAAATCGCCGCCATTCCCAAAAGTAATAACGTCGTCGAAACATGCGTGCCGTGATAGGTCCAATAGGTAAGTCCGAAAAGTATCGCCGATGCGGTAAGCGATGTGGCTGATTTATTCCGTATGCCGCGCAGAAACTGGACGGATCCTATGAGGGTAAAAAATACCGAAACGATCGCTTCCGATTCTACCCGGGAAATATGTACATGCCACGGCATAATAGCCAGCGAGAAAGCGGCCAAAAGCGCAACTAGCTCCGATGCATACAACATGCGGGCAAGAAAAAATACCGCAACCACCGACCCCACTCCGGCAAGTACTGAAGGGAGGCGCACGGCAAGCTCCGTCAGGCCGAAGAGTTTGATAAAGGGGATGGTGGTGTAAATATACAGAGGTAATTTCCAGTCGCCGAATGATTCAAAGGAAATAGGGAACGTTCTGCCGTATTCGTCCTTACCCGTCGTCATGAGCGAATACGCGGTTATGCCGATGCTTGCCTCATCGCGATTCACTCCCGGCGGAACATTTGTTATATCCCACAGGCGGAGCAAAAAGGCAATGGCGACAATGAGAATGAGCATGTATCTGACCGTCGGTTTCATGATCGTTTTGGTTTTGCGAAAATAAGCAGTACTATTGTCGCAAACAGGCTTCCCATACTCAAGAGAATACCGATTGTTACGCTACGCGGCGCATAACGCATGGTGACGGTATGCGTGCCTTCCGGTACCGAAACGCCGCGCAGGGTCCAGTTGACCGGAATTATTTCTGCCGGCGATGCATCCACTTTCGCCTGCCAACCGTTAAAGAACGTGTCGGTGAGAACGAGCATGCCCGATACGGTGCTTTCGGTGCGTATTACCACCTGCTCCGGTTCGTAGGAAAGAATAGTCGCCGATCCGGATGCGTCGATGCCGCGGGTTTCCCCGGCGTTGCCCATGATAAGCGCGGTTGTGATTGGGTTGTGGGAATCGGCAAAAAACGTATCGGCAAAATCTTCCGCATTTTTTATCGAGGTAATTTTCCCCGAAACATACGCTCGCGGCAAAGCTTGGGTGTTTTCATACAGTATCCAGTCATCGATCGAGTCTGTTTTTTTGATAACATCGGGCGGAAAGGTCTGCTCACTGCTGGCGTTTTCGGTGCGGTCCAGGATATACCGGACGCTTAACGCACTCATCAGTTTTTGCTTGACCCTGTCGGTCAGTCCGCCGTCGCCGAATCGCGAACTGATTGCGGCGTCGGAGCGTGTGGCATTGTCGAAAATATCCATGAGTCTTCCCGTCCGATAGGCGTACAAAAATTCCCCGTATCGTTTGGGGTATAACGGATCATAGCCTTCGGGCGAAAATATCCCGTATTGTGAGGCAAAATTTGCCGGTATTCCCGCCGTGCCGTATCCCCAATACCGATCGGGGGCGTACGTTTGAAGGCGTGTAAGTATTTTGTGTTCCGGAAATACCAGCGCCTGCGGAACAAACGGATTGAACCGGTAAAAGAACACAAACATATCAAGCGCATGGACGACAACCATCACAAGTACGGCATGCATACGCCATCGGGGAAACCGGATGGCGACCCAAAACAACACAAGGGTAACCGCGGTAATTCCCGCCCCGTAGAGGAGCGCCTTTACCGATTGTCCCGCATGTAACGAAAATTCCGGGATGAAGGGAAGTTTTGTCGCGATAAAAAGGATGATAAACACGCCGGTCATTTCAATGCTTCGGCGAACGAGTTTTTTTACGGAATGCTTGTCCGTGATCCAATAATCAAGTCCGAGTCCGCACGCCATCGCAAGCGAGAACGCAAGAAGGAATGACATGAGGGTAGGACTGCTTGAAGTAAAAAGCGGGATGGGTACCCGGTACAAAATTTGTGTCACCGGATTACTTGTAATCAATATCACGACCGCGATGCTTGCCAAGACAAACCACTTGCTGACGCTCTCTTTTCGCCGGAGTGTCGAAAGGAAAAAGAATAGGGGGACAAGGCCTATGGTCGTTACTTTGCCGATAAACGTATCGGTCGGCCAGTAGGTACGCGTTGCGGGATTGCCGAAGATATTGGGGAAAGGAAGTGCCATGAGTTGCCCGGGATGAATCAGTATCTTTGCAAAAAGGTTTCCCGGATCGTGCGGGCTTCGGGCCGCCTGACGTATCAGTTCAATACCCGGAATAATTTGTATGCCAGATAGACCGATACCCAAAAGCGTTGACCCGAAAAGATACGGCCACATCGCGCGGGTCATACGGAACAGTCCGTACAGAAGCGAATAGGCGGCAAGATACGCATACACCTGCGGGTGTCCGGCAAGCAGTGCCATGGCATGACTTCCCACAAAAACGGCAAGCCACGCCCGATGCGGTTTTTTGGCAAGATGTTCAATGCTCAATAAAATGAGCGGTAGCCACAACACGACGTGACTTATGGTGTTGTACTCGAGCCAGACGCTCATAAACCCCGAAAAACCGTATGATATGCCCGAAAGGGTACTTGCGAGCTTTCCCATACCCAGTTTTCGTGCAAAAAAATAGGTAAAAAGAAACGCGAGGAGCGGTTGCATGATAATAAGGATCGTCCAGGCGGTAATTTGCGGCAGGAAAAGGTAAAAAATCCCCAAAGGATACAGTGCCGCACTCTGAAAGTTCGCAAGAAGCGGGGAGCCCGAGAAATTATAGGGATTCCACAGAGGAAGTTTTCCGCTTTTAAGGGCTTCCACCGCTACGGTTTTCCACGGATACATCTGTCGGATCGTATCGGGATATTGTGCTTTATTCGGTATTCCTCCCGCGCCGTAGCCCAAGTAGGAGGTCGACCGCCACGGTTGGAAGTCACTGACTAAAATGTCCCCCGGAAACGGCACCAGACCTCGAAAAATCGTCTGATGAAAAAAGAGGATGAGAAGAGACGTAACCGTGACAATGATAAACAACCATTCTTTTCTAGCCATAGGAAATGATCTTTTTTCGCAGGGCAAACAACACCGTGCACACGACAGCGGAAACCAACGTGATAATTTTCGCGATTCTCCTGATGGGAGAATCTTCCCAGGCAACCGTTACGCGATGGGTACCCGGAGGAAGGCGAAAGGTAATAAGCCCCCGCCAGTTCTGATCCTGAAATTCGACGGGTACTTTTGTCGTTCCCGTATATACCCGCCACCCGGGGAAGTATTGCGTTTTATCGACCACCTGTACGTCGGTTGTGGCGTTGACGGTGAAGGTATGTTTCGTTCCCCGTTTTACGGGATCCGAAACGGTGCCGTCGCCCCCTACAACCTCGAAGCGGTTTGCGGGATAACTATCTTTGGGACCCGCCGACCAAATGATGTCGGTTTCGCCGAAATACGTCGTATTTAACGGATAATCCCAATAATATGCTTCGTCAACCCGATCCATCCCGAGCGGCGGTCGGAAGTACACGAGACTTGAAAGCACGGTTAACGCAATAAGAAACAGTGTCATTTTTCCGGATGTTTTTTTGGAAATAAAAACAATGCCGCCGATCATGGCAAGCGAGAATGTCGTGACGTTTAGCAGTCGCCACGGAAACTGAAACATGCGAAGAATCGGAATATTTTCCCAGAACACCTTACTGATCGGTTGCATGACAAAAAGCGCCGCGACACTGAGGAACAATCCAAACCACAGCGCGAGTCTGTCGTGTTTGGCGGATATTTTTTTTCCGGCAAGCAGAATCATCGCGGCAAAGAACCCAAGCATCGGAACCAATCCCAACGAAACGGCGATCCCTCCCGTTTGAAGTGCGGAGGTATTGGTGAGATTCGGAAGAAAGAAATGCCAAAGGGGTGCAAAATGCGAAAGGTACATGTCCTTCATGAATAAATCCCCGTACGTATAGCGGCGTTCCACCAATGCGGGGAGCCAATAAAACGCCGCAAGCGCAAGCCCTAACATCAGTCCAAGCCCCGCATGGAGTCGTTTGGCGTGCGAAGGGGCAAACACGACGGCAAACAATACGCAGACGCCGAAAAACACCAGACTTATCGCATTATGTGACGTGATAAGAAGCAACGTGGCGACGGCGGTAAGAAGCATCGACGCATAGACCGTTTTTCCTTCAAATCCCCGTTGTAGGGAGTAAAGTACCAGGGGAAGAAAGGCGAGCGCATATCCTTCGGCCATGTCGCCGCGTACCACAAGATCGATAAGGTGAAACGGAGCAAACTGGTACAGGGCCGTGACCAACGCGGCGCGCCTCGTGTCTTTGAAAAATGTCGCGGCGAACAGGTACATGAAAACACCCGAGAGAAGAAAACTTATGGCAAGCGAAAATTTAAAGGCAAACACCGTGCCGCTCCCCAACGCCACGGGAATGACGGCAACCAGATACGGGACATGATAGATGAAGTTAAAAAGCGGCATGCCGTAGCCGTAATTTAATTCTCCCGCCCAACGGGGGAGGATTTGCCCTTCCGAAAGCGCTTTATAATACGCCGCAATACGGGCAAAATGAACGGGGCTGTCATGGGTATGCGGGGCCAGATCGCTCGAAAAAACGGTGACAAACGGGAGGAGCGAAATTGCAATGACAAGGATATAGTGCTTAAATGAATGCATATAGGTACGAGGCTATTGGCATTATAACAAGAATACGAGCAGAATGAGCAAGTCGCGTTCGACTGATTATTGGCTGTCGGGAATAATTATTCTCGCCGCATTTCTTCGACTATTCCGAATCGGTTCACTTACCGAATTTTTGGGAGATCAGGGAAGAACGATGCTTATCATGCGGCAGTTTGTCGAGCAGGGGATCGTTCCCCTTGCCGGTCCCACCACGCTCAGCGGTCACCATTTGGGACCGTTTTTTTATTATCTCCTGCTCCCCGGATATCTAATTGGGGGTAATCCGCTCGGTGTTTCAGTCTGGATGGCGATTCTGGGTGTCGTCGCCGTCATACTTCTTTATAAGACCGTGAGGGAACTTTTCGGCATCGTGCCCGCACGGCTCGTCGCATTTCTTTGGGCGGTATCACCGAATATGGTCACCGCGGATCGGATCATCTGGGAACCGAATCTGGTGCCGCTGTTTTCCGTGCTTTTTCTCTTCCTATTATATAGGGCGTATAAGCGATGGTTGGCGGTATGGTGGATTGCGTTAGGGGCAACGGTGGGAGTGCTGGTGCAGTTACACTACCCGAATTTGTATTTTATCGGGCTTGTTTTTCTTGTCGTCGTCGCCGCCCGATATTATCGGGTCGCATCGGTCCGGCAAATATTTTCCGCGGCCGTATGGTGGGTGCTCGGATTGTGTATCGTTATAGCACCGTTTCTTTGGTATGAAATGACGGTGGGGTTTCGTGACATCACGGGGATCTTCGGCGTGTTGGGCGAAGGGACAAGCGTCGTAATGAGTAAGCGCACTATGGTTTGGCAGGCGCTTGATTACAGTTTTCGGGTATGGGGAAAGATGCTTCCCTGGATGAGCAGATGGCCGGCGCTTGGACTTCTCGGGGCATGGGGTATATTTTTGTTTTTTGCGCCAACCAGAAAAAACATCTTCCTTACGGTATGGTTCCTCGGCGGAGTTACCGCGATGGTTCGCTACAGCGGCGTTGTCCATGATCATTATCTTGCATTTATTACCCCGGTACCGTTTCTTATGCTGGCTTCAGTGGCGTCTCGTATAACGCATACGATAGTTCGTTACGGTCTGATCGGAACCGTTATTGTGATCGGTTCGGTGCATATTTTTCACACCGATATTTTCAATGCGGGTGCAAATGATATCGGGAGAACACATGCCGCCGTTTCGCAAATAGCGCAATTGACAAAGGAATCGCCGTTCAGTTTTACGCTTCTTACCTCGCGTTCATATTCGGATTTGCATTACCGGTATGCTATGGCGGTAGCGGGTCTTGTCCCCCTATCCGTCACCCGGGACGAGAGCAAATTCATTATCCTGGTCTGCGACACCCGGCAGTGTCCGTCGGCACCCGACGTAACAAAACTTCGGGATATTGAGGCGATGTGTTATGACGAACATTGTCGGGGGAGGTACCCGACTATTGAGCTGGCGCGAGACTGGTCCTATATCCGGGACGAGGAAGTAAACACCGCGGCGGGAAGCGAAGGCCGGGTGTATCTTTTTGAGCGAAAATCCGAACGTGAATGATCCCTCAATGGTCAAGCACAAGTTGATTTAGTACAATGACAGGTATGTGGCTCAGTATCGTCGATTCTCTTCTCCTTTTTGCGCTCTCAATCCCTATCGTTATGAAGTATCGGATACTTCCCGTGGAAGGAACGCCGTATTGGCTTTTCGGCGTACTGTTTTTGTTGCTTACCCTTCACTGTGTGATCTCATTTTTTCCGGAACTCTTGGGCAAATATAAGAAACACCTTCACGTGGTCAAGGTATTTTTTATGGTCGCGACGTTTGTCATAACGCTCGGCGGGGCGACCATGACTGCCATGTTCGATAGGGCAAAAATCGCGCCCGTGTATCAGGTGCACGATATCATTCTCCAACAGGAAGCGGCCATGCGATATCTCATCGTCGGGAAAAACCCCTATAAGGAAACGTATTTCGGAACTCCGGTGGAAAGTTTTCACTATGCGGAGCTCGGTCGCGATGCGGTTAACCCCGCACTGTATCACTTTGTCATGCCGCCCTGGTATTTGTTGTTTCCGTTTGTGTTTTATTACACCGGAATTCCCGTTTTCGGCTTCTTTGACGGCCGCATGGCGTCGCTTTTTACCATGGGGATGCTTCTTTTCTTTTTATGGTTTTGGTTTCGCGACAAGGGTGTTGCGCGCATTGCCATGATTATGACCGCATTGTCTCCTTCCGTTGTGGATTACTTTGTCGAAGGGAGGAGCGATGTGTTTGCCCTTTCATGGCTTGTCGGCGCACTGCTGTTTTTATCGTATAAGCGCTATACGCTGAGTGCTGTCGTATTTGCGCTGGCGATGTTAAGCAAGCAAACAATTTGGTTTATGGCGCCGTTTTATTTTGTTGCGCTATGGCTGAAAACGGCGGCCCACCGGCGCGTTTTTTGGATTTCGGCGACCGCCTGTGCCGTGACGGGACTAGTGCTTACCGCACCGTTTGTTCTGTGGGATGCGAAAGCATTTATCGAGAGTGTTATTTTATATCTTTCCGGAGGAACCGCTACCAGTTACCCCGTGTCGGGATACGGGTTGGGTATGGTGCTGTATGAGGCGGGGATCATTACCGATATCCATGCGTATTACCCGTTTCTCTACTGGCAATTAGCGTTTGCCGTGCCGCTTTTTATTGTCCTCATACGATGGTTTATGAAGAAACCCGATGCATCGCGTATGATCGTTTCGTACGCGGTATTTTTGACGGTCTATTGGTATATGAGCCGCTACTTTAACAACAGTCACTTAGGATACCTGTCTATGCTGTTTGTTCTGGGCGGACTTACGGTTATCGATGATAAAACTCACCATGAAACCGCGTAATTATTCAGTGTTACTCCTTTCGGTCGTGCTTGTTTTGGCACTCTTTTTTCGTACGTTCAATATCAGCGTCAATCCTCCCGCCATTTCCTGGGATGAGGCATCCATCGGCTATAATGCCTATACGATTTTAACGACCGGGAGGGACGAACACGGAAAATTTCTCCCGCTTGATACGTTTGCCGCATTCGGTGATTACAAACCGCCGCTTCCCATCTATCTGACCGTTCCGTTTGTCGCCGTGTTGGGGTTAACCGAGCTTGCCGTGCGACTCCCGTCGGCACTTTTTGGTGTGGCGACGGTCGGTATGCTATACCTTTTGGTTTGCGAGCTTTTTCATCGGGCAAAGGAGCGGAAAATGATCGGTGTTTGGGCCGCGTTTCTTATGGCGATCACGCCGTGGCATATCATGCTTTCACGGGCCGGATTTGAAGCAAATATTGCCCTATTTTTCCTCATAACCGGCGTTTGGCTCGTGCTGAGGGGACGAAGCAACCAACGGTACTTTTACGTCGCATGGGTACCGTTTGTCATGGGTATCTATACTTTCAACAGCACCAGATATGCCGCACCGCTTATTGCGGGAGCACTGTTTCTTATCGTCAGGAAGGATCTTTTTCGTGCACGAAAACAGGCAATTTTGGGAATCCTTGTCGCCTGTATGCTTCTTTTGCCGATCGCCCCGCACCTCGTCTCCAAACAGGCCAGATTGCGCTTTGAAGAGGTAAGCATATTTACGGATCTTCGTACGGTGTTAACCTCCAATACAAGAAGGGAAGCGGATAATTTTTCGCTCCTTTCTTCGCTTCTTCACAACAGAAGGGTAGGGTATGC
>WBZO01006426.1_pt1 | contig 11410 bp, 7 predicted proteins | sample 5204261 | NCBI WGS metagenome assembly WBZO01 (sample SAMN12412400, study PRJNA552823) | activated sludge metagenome | isolation source: activated sludge from anammox sidestream of wastewater treatment plant... | place: USA: North Carolina | collected 2017-09 | reverse complement strand
GCCGCCACACGCTCGACTTCGGACGCGTCGGGACTCACGATGCCCCGCCAGTCAGGCCCTGGCGCGCCGGGACCTTCGCTCCGCCCGCCACAACACGACGCCGGAAAAGCCCGCCTGCGGCGGGGCGTCGTGCTGGAGGCCGGCCGTAGAGCGCGGCGAGTGCCAGCGTCAGCGGGAACCGGCCCGCAGGCGACCGGTCCGCGCGGAGGAACGGCATTCCGGTCCGACGCGCAAGCCCATAGACGGCGGCCGAGGAGCCGGTTCCCGCCGCGCGGCTCGGACGCGCCGGAAGCACGACGCCCCGCCGGCAGGGAACCAGGACACGCCCCAGGCGCCTTAGCGACGCCGCTCGGACGGCACGGCCCAGTCCACGAGCACCTTGCCATCAGCGCACACCCACGCCGTCGCGCGCCGCGCGGGCTGCAGCACGCCCTTCTCGCGTTCCACGCGGGACCAGTCGGCAGGCGTGAACGCCCGCCCCTCGTACCTGAAGAACGCCGACGGATCGTCGGTGCCCGGGTGGGCGATGGTCACGTCCTCGGTCGTGTCCCAGTCCGTACGGATGCGCAGCGTGGTGCGGCCGGCCTGCCGAGAGTAGCCGGCCACGACGCCGGTGAAGCTCGTGAGGTTGTCCGGGTTGCAGGCGAACCCTTCCGCAGGGCGCTGGCGTGAACGGTCGTCTCCACGCCCCTGCGCGGCGAGCCCCGAGGGCACGGCGACGGTGCCCAGCGCAACGACCGTGGCGACGATGGCAACCCTGACGTGCATGACGTGCCCTCCCCCTGGCCGCACGGCCGTGTCTTTCGAGACTAGCACGCTCCCTCACCCCACCGCACATCGTCCACAATGAGCAGTGAGGTGGCCATGCAGTGGTCCGTCGAGGTCGACAACGTCACGGGTCAAGAGTATGTTGCGGTGCCGTCGCGCGGCGAGTGGCTGCTGCGCGACCCGCTGACCAACAAGGGCACGGCATTCACGACCGACGAGCGCCGCGACCTGCACCTGGACGGGCTGCTGCCGCCGGTCGTCAGCTCCATGGACCAGCAGCTCGCGCGGGTCTACGAGAACTACCGGATGAAGACCACCGCGCTGGAGCGGTACATCCACCTCACGAGCCTGCAGGACCGCAACGAGACCCTCTTCTTCCGCCTGGTGATCGATCACATCGACGAGATGATGCCGATCGTCTATACGCCAGTGGTCGGCGAGGCGTGCCAGCAGTTCTCGCACATCTACCGGCGTCCGCGCGGGCTCTACATCTCCTACGACCAGCGCGATCGCATCGACGAGATCCTGGCCACGCACCCGCGACCACCGGCCGTGATCGTCGTCACCGACGGTGAACGCATCCTGGGACTGGGCGACCAGGGGATCGGCGGCATGGGCATCCCCACGGGCAAGCTGTCGCTCTACACGGCCTGCGCGGGGATCCCCCCGGAGCTGACGCTGCCGATCACGCTCGATGTCGGCACCGACAACGAGACCCGCCTGAACGACCCGCTGTACGTGGGGCTCCGGCATCGGCGCATTCGAGGTGCAGACTACCAGGCGTTCGTCGATGCATTTGTCGACGCGGTGATGCGCGTGTTCCCGCACACGGTGCTGCAGTGGGAGGACTTCCTCAAGGGGAATGCCATCACGCAGCTCGAGCGGTTCCGCAACCGGCTCTGCACGTTCAACGACGACATCCAGGGGACGGCGTCCGTGGTGGTGGCCGGTGTCTACGGCGGGCTGCGCATCAGCGGCGGACGCATGCGCGACCAGCGGATCCTGCTCGGCGGAGCCGGCGCATCGGCACAGGGGATTGCCGGCCTGTTGTGCGCGGCCCTGCGCGATGAGGGGCTCGCCGCCGACGAGGCAAGGGCGCGGATTGCCACGGTAGACAGCCGCGGCCTGGTCACGACCGCGCGCCGCGACATGGAAGCCTTCAAGGCGCTGTACGCGAGGCCGGTGGAAGAAGCCGCTGCCTACGCGTGCGCCGACCCGTCGTGCATCACGCTCGAGGAAACCATCCGCAACTTCCGGCCCACCATCCTCATCGGCACCTCCGGGACGCCGGGGCTCTTCACCGAGCCGGTGGTCCGCGCGATGGCCGACATCAACGCGCGTCCGCTCGTGTTCCCGCTCTCGAATCCCACGAGCAAGTGCGAATGCAGCGCCGAGCAGGCCATCACCTGGTCGGATGGACGCGCGATCGTGGCCACCGGCAGCCCCTTCGCACCGGTGGAGTACGGGGGCCGGCGCATCCGCATCGGCCAGGGCAACAACGCGTTCATCTTCCCCGGCGTAGGGCTCGGCCTGTGGGTGGGCGGCGTCACGCGGGTCACCGACGCCATGTTCCTCGACGCGGCGCGTGCGCTGGCCGGCCTCGTGAGCGAGGCCGACCTCGCGGAGGGTGCGGTGTATCCCCCGCTCACGCGCATCCGGGAGTGCTCGCACGCGGTGGCGTGCGCCGTCATCCGGAGGGCCGTGCACGAGGGATACGCGAGTCTGGAACGGCTGGACGCACTCGAGACGCGCGTGCAGCACGCGATGTGGCAGCCGCGCTATCGTCCGATGCGCTACCAGGCGGAGCCGGACACGCGATAGCATCTGGGCGCTTTCTCCCCGGAGAACCCTGATGCCGCTGGCCACCCTCAGCCGCCTGCTCCTCGATCTGCACGACCCGGGTACCGGCCTGTCGATCGCCGACTTCCGTGAACGGGTCCTGCGCCGCCTGAGCGAGGCGGTCCCCTTCACGTCGGCCGCATGGGCGAGCGGCACGATGACGAAGACCGGCCCGGACTTTCACACCATCACGCTGTGGAAGCAGCCGCCGCAGCTGCTGGTGGACTACGACGCCATCAAGCACCAGGACCCGCTCTTCGTCGAATCGGCGCAGAGCCCCGGCCGCGCCGTGCGCGCCACGGCCCGCACCAGCCTCCCGCCGGCGTTCATGCCCTTCGTCGCCCGCTATCGCCTCGAGCAGGCGATGTCGATCATGCACACCGACCCGCGCAGCCTGCTGCTGACAGGGCTGTCGCTGTGGCGGTCGAGCCCGACCGAGCCCTTCACCCCGGCGGACGCCGCACTGATGGAGGCCGCCTTCCCCCACGTGATGGAGGTGGCCGCCCGGCGGGTGCTGGCAGACCTGAGCCAGGCGGAGGGTGTCGCCCTGCTGGTGACAAGCCTCGCGGCGGTCGATCGGCGCGGTCGCCTGCATGCCACCGACGCCCAGTTCGCCGCCGCCCTGGCGCGCGAGTTCCCCAGGTGGCGCGGACCGGAGCTGCCGGAGGCCCTCCTGCCCGCGGTGCGCGCAGGCGAACCCCGACGCGTCGTGCTGAAACGCATCACGGTCTCCATCACGGCCCACGGCGACCTGATGGCCGTCCGCATCCGCCCACGGTCGGCCGTGGACGACCTGACCGAGCGGCAGCTCCAGATCGTGGACCTCGGTGCCCAGGGCCTCAGCCACAAGCAGATCGCCGCGCGCCTGTCCCTGTCGCCCGCCACCGTGCGCAACCACCTCGCGCACGCCTATGACCGGCTTGGCGTCAGCAACCGGGTCGAGCTGACCAGGGTGCTGCACCGGCTCCGGTAGCCACTCCCCGCCGCGCGCACAGTTCGACACCACCGCACCGGCGCATGGTGCGTTTGCATCACGACCAGGCCTGCCCGCCGGACGTAGCATCAGCCGCGGCTGATGGCCCCGGCGTGTCCGGGGCGCGTCGGACGTCGAAGCCCCGCCCATGCGCCGCGTGCTTGTCGCGTGTCTCCTGTCGCTGCCGGTCGCCAGCGCCGCGCCGGCGTCTGCGCAGACGCAGACCGGTGTCTCGCAGTGGCAGTTCGAGAGCGTCACGCCGGCACCCGCGACCTGTCCTGCCGGGTTGAACCTGGTCGGCTTCGATCACGATCTGACCGGTCGCCCCGTGCTCGCCTGGCAGCAGGACTGCACGAACGCCGGGGCGCCGCCGCGCGTGTTCTGGGGCCGAAAGGACCTCACGGGGTGGTCGCTGCACGAGTACGTCTCGGACCGCCGTTACCAGGGCGGGGGTGACGGCGACGTCGGCCATGCCCTGATCCTCATGCCGGGCGACGGGGCGCCCTTCCTGATCTTCACGGCGCCGGGCCCCTCGAACGAACTCAACACCTACAGCATCAACCTGGATGCGTCGCTCGGCGGGGCGGCGTCGGTCTACCTCGAGAACCTGGTCGGCCCGCAGTCCGGCGTCACCGCCACGTACGCGCCTGCGGCCGAACGGTTCGCCACCGCCACCGGAGGCGGCCAACTCGCCACCGGGTTCTACCTGTCGAACGACCTGGGTTCGGTCCGGATCAACGGCGCCACCATCAGCACCGCACCGGTCTATCGGCCGCGGGTGTCCTACGCCGTTGCGCCCGATGGCGGCCAGCACCTCCTGTGGTCCACCGGCACCACGCTCTACTACACCAGCCGCGCGCCGCGCGCCCCGACCTACCAGACCCGCGTGCTCAACTCCAACCTCGAGCGGTTCGGCGGCGAGGTGAAGCTCTCGGTCGACGCCAGTGGTGTCCTCCACGCACTGGTGCGCGGGTACGACCCCGACTCCGCGTCCGACAGCGGCACGCTGGTCTACTTCAGCTCCGCGGACAACGGGGCCACCTGGTCCCCCCCGGAGCACGTCGACCCCTTCGACGCGATCGCCGCCAATCCAGGCGTCCACGCCAACGTCGCGCTGGCACTGGACGCCGCCGGCGTGCCATCGGTCACCTACTGGAAGTCGCAGCAGCAGTTGATCTACGCGCGACGCGACGGTCCCGGGGGCACCTGGACCCGCTCGATCGTCGCCACTCGCCCGAACACGACCGCCAGCCGCGCCGCCTTCCTCGACGTCGACGCCGCGGACAACCCAGTCGTGGCGTTCTTCGACCAGCCGTCCAACCGGCTGCTCCTGGCCCGGCCCGTCGCCCAGGGCGTCACCGTACCAGTGGACCTCGCCGTGAGTGGCGTCGTCGCGCCGGCAGCCGTGGCCGCTGGCGGCCCGCTCACCTACACGCTCACCGTCACGAACCAGGGCACGACGACGGTCTCGAACGTGACGCTGGACCTGCGTGTGCCACCGGGCGTCACGCTCGGCACGGCGACACCCGCCACGGCGACGTCAGGTACGTGGACGTTCGCCTCCGTGCCGCCCTACACCTCGACCACGGTCGTGGTCACGGCAACCGCGCCGCTCGCGGAGGGCGACGTCGTCGCCACCGCCACGGTGAGCAGCCGCGCGACTGATGCTGACCCGGCTGATGACGGCGTCGTCCTGCAGGCGGCCGTGCGCAACCAGGCCTGCTTCGTTGCCACCGCCGGACTCGCCGGGCTCTTCCGCGGCGACCGGAACGCGGACAACGACATCGCCACCGAAGCCGACGGCGTCGTCAAGGGCAGCGTGTCGTACACGCCAGCCGCCGTTGGCGACGGATTCCTCTTCAATGGCACGAACGGCGTCGTCAGCGTGCAGGCCACGAACGAGAACGCGTTCTATCCGGGCACGGGATCGTTCACCGTGCAGGCGTTCGTGCGGACCACGGCCACGCAGGCACAGGTCGTGGCGTCGCGGTACGAGTGCGTGTCGCCCTACTGCGGCCTCACGACCTGGTTCCTCCAGATCACCAACGGCGTGCCGAACGTCTTCGTGCGCGACCTGAACGGCAACACGGTGACGTTCGGCGGTACCCGCGCCATCAACGACGGCGCCCTGCACCACATCGGCTTCGTGGTCGACCGCGCGGCAGCCGCACTGCGGCTCTACATCGACGGCGTACGGGACGCTTCGCAGGTGCTGACGCTCGGCGACGTGTCCCACAACGTGCCTGTGTCCACACCCCTGCTCATCGGCGCGTTCCAGCAGACGGACGGCACGCTGTCGCGCTTCTTCGATGGTGTCATCGACGAGCTGGCCATCGCGAGGCGGGCGTACTCGGATGCCGAGATGGCGCAGATCGCGGCCATCCCGTCCGGCGCCGGATGCGCGGTGCTGCCGCCGCCAGGCACCGACGCCGACATCGCCCCAGCCATCAGCGTCACGCCGATCGACGTCGAGGCCTCCGGCGCGATCGAGTACGTGCTGCGCGCGACGAACCTCGGCGCGGGCACGGCCAGCACGGTTTCGCTCTCCCACGAACTGCCGGCGGGCGGCGCGCTCGTCAGCGCCGTGCCACCCGGGCAACCGACCGGCCCCGGCACCAGCACCTACGCAGTGGGACCGCTCGCAGGTGGCGCGTCGGCGTGGGTGGTGGTGCGCGCCACGGCGCCGCCTACGCCCGGCCCCGCCACGAGCACCGTCACGAGCGCCTCCATCTCTGACGGGAACCCCGCAAACGACACCGCCAGCGCCGCGGTGGTCGTCACGCGCGGCGCGTGCATCCTGGTGCCGGTGGGTCTCCTCGCCGGCTGGCCAGCCAACGGCACGATGGCCGATGTGGTCGGCAGCCACGCCGGGGCGCTGCACGGCACCACCGACTTCACGCAGGGGCGGGTCAGTGCCGGCCTCGCCCTGCGCCTCGATGGAAGCGGGTTCGTCGAGGTGCCTGACGCGCCGGCGCTGCGCCCAACCCAGTTCACCCTCGGCGCCTGGGTCTCGCCGGAGTTCCAGGCGCCTGGCGTGCCGCTCACCATCCTTTCCAAGGGCAGCTCCGGCACCGACACGCAGCTTCCAGCCGGAGCCTTCACCTGGTGGCTCGGCGCAGTTGACGGACTCGCCACCTTCTCCGTGAGCCAGGGCGCGGCCACGGTCACGCTGCAGGGCAGAACCGACATCAGCAGCGACTGGCACCATGTGGCTGCGAGTTACGACGGCACGACGGTCCGGCTCTATGTCGACGGCGTCGAGGAAGACACCCGCGCCCTCACGCTTCCGCTTCACTACGACACGGGAACCGCTCCCCTGCTGATCGGCGACCTCGCGGGCTCGTCCGGCTCACAGCGCTTCTACGGTCTCATCGACGACGTGACGCTGCACGGCCGCGCGCTGACGCCAGCCGAGATCCAGTCGCTGGTCGACGGTCCCTCGGCGAGCTGCCTCGCGAACACCTCGCCCACGCTGACGCCGCCGGCCGACCGGGTGAACGACGAGGGAGACTCCGCCGTCCTCCAGATCCAGGCATTCGATGCCAACGCGGACACGCTCACGTTCGTCGCCAGCAACCTGCCGCCGGGCCTGTCGATCGATCCGACGTACGGACTCATCAACGGCACCGTCACCACCAGGGGTGTCTACAGCGTCACCGTGCTTGTCACCGACGGCATCGGCCTCGCGCAGGCCGCCTTCACGTGGACCGTGCAGGGCAACAGCCCTCCGGTGCTCACGGCGGGATTCCCGCCGGCGGATCGCGAAGGTGACACCGTCTCGCGCGCGCTGAAGACCCTCGTCAACGCCTCGGACCCGGACAGCGACCCGCTGACCTTCACGGTGAGCGGCCTGCCGCCTGGCCTGGGCTTCAGCAACGCGACGGGTCTGGTCACGGGCACCATCCCCTACGGCACCGCCGGCACGTATCCCGTCGTCATCACCGCGGACGACGGCGCCGGAGGAACAGCGGCCATCACGCTCACATGGACGGTCGAGCCCCAGATCCCGCTGCTGATCGACGTCGTCGAGACCGTCGCGGTGGTGGACGTGACGGCAGTCCAGCCATCGGTCTTCATCGAGGTGACGGAGGCAGTCGAGGTCGCTGACACCGTGCAGGTTGCGCCAGCCCTGTTCATCGCCCTCGTCGAGCAGGTGAGCGTGGACGACCAGGTCGTGGCGACCCCCGCCGCCGTCATCGAGATCGTCGAGCGCGTGGCCGTTGCCGATGCCGTGATCGTTCAGCCAAGTGTGGTCATCGCCGTGGACGAAGCGGTCCGGGTGTCCGACACCCCGGCCGTCCTGCCTGCCGTGCTCATCGTGGTGCCGGAGGTCGTCTCCGTCGCCGATCAGCCAGGCGTATTGCCGTCCGTGGTCATTACCGTCGCCGAGACAGTGCGCGTGGCCGAGAGTTCAGCCGCAGTGCCCGCGCGGCTCATCGACATCAGCGAGTCGATCGTCGTCACAGACAGGCCCCGCGCCGTGGCGGTGCCCCTGAATCGACCGCCGGTCGTGCGGGTGCGCCCCTGGACCGTGGCCGCGGGCGCCAGTTGCTCGGCCCGGGTGGCACCTCAGTTCCTCAACAACGGTTCGTTCGATCCCGAGGGCGGACCGCTGTCGTTCGCGCTCGTCCCACCAGGTCCGTTCCCGCTGGGAACCTCGAGGGTCCAACTGGTTGTGACCGACCAGGGGGGACTCTCGTCTTCCGCCCGGACGACGCTCACGGTTCGCGACCTCACACCCCCGGCCGCCACGGCGAACCTGGCGATCCAGATGAACCGCGTGCTGTTCGTGGTGCAGTTTGGTGCCACGGACAACTGCGACCCCGCTCCGGCTGTCACGGCCGTGATGGCAGGCCCCCCTCTGCAGGCGCCCCCCCTGACGATCGTCGACCGGCCCGGCGCCCGGACCGTACAGCTGCGCTACATGGTCAACACACGCAGGGTCATCGGGTATGGACCTCGGCTGCAGGTGCAGGCAGCGGCAGCGGCGATGGCCGCGCTCGGCGGAGCGCCGGTCACGAACGGGCAGACGGTCACGCTGCAGCGCACCGCACCGACAGTCCCTGTATACGAGTACGAGTTCCAGGGCACCACTCTGCGGACGGTGAGCGGTCCGGCGCTGACCCTGCGCGTCACGGCACGTGATGCCGCGGGGAATGTCGTGACGGCAACTGCGAGTCCGCCCTAGGGGTCAGGAGGCCGGCGGCCGGACTACTCATTTTCACTTCACGGAATCGACAGCCAAGGAGGGCGGTATGAATCGGAAGGCGGCCATACTCAGATTCGCGCGGCAGGCTCTTGTCGCGTTTGCACTGACCTGTGCCGGTTCGGGCGTAGTGGCGGCGCAGCCCCCGGGCCAGGCACCGGACGGCAGTCCACGAGAGGGCATCACGGTGCACGGGCACTGGGAAGTCGACGTGCGGAATCCGGACGGCTCGCTGGCTGTGCGCCGGGAATTCGAAAACGCTCTCCTGGCAGGGTCGACCCTGCTGCCAGACCTCATGCAGGGGTTTGTTGTGCCCGGGCGTTGGGTGATCGCGGCCTGGGACTCCTGCGGAGGCGGACAGGGCATCTGCTTCGTCGTTCCACCGAACTCCGCAGCCGCGCCGGCGCAGGACCTGTTCGAGACACTGTCCGTCGTCAACCTCGGGACGACGATGCAACTGCAAGGTAGCTTTACTGCCCCCGCTGACGGTGCCATCTACAGGGTGGACACCATGCTGTTCGGCTGCGGCACGGTCGCCACGAGGGATACCGCCAACACACCCGCTCCCGCACAGTGCCTCCCGATGCTCAGCCTGCTCCCGGGACCGGCGACGGGTCTTGGGGCGCTCGGTTCGAGTAGTGCGAACACGAGAGTGCTGGTCTTTACGGGCACCACGTTGTCGGCGATACCGGTGGTAGCCGGCCAGAACGTGCAGGTGCGGGTGACAATCTCGTTCAGTTGAGGCGCAGCCATGGCCACCATCACATTGACCAGTTCATCCCGCCCTCGCCACGTCGGTTCACATGTCGCGAGGTTCTGCCGCGTGACACTCATGGGCGCCACGCTGCTCGTCGGCAGCGCGGCGTTCGCTGCCGCCCAGGCACCGCGCGGCGGCCCCATCGAGGGCATCAAGGTGCACGGTCACTGGGAGATCGAGGTGCGGAACCCTGATGGGTCCCTGGCCACGCGCACGGAGTTCGAGAACGCCCTTCTGGCGGGCAACACCGTGATCTCGGACCTGATGCAGGGGTTCGCGGTGCCAGGGCGATGGGTGGTACGGGCGAGCGGCGTCTGCGGAACCGGAAGCGGCTCGGTGACTACGACGTGCTACATGGTTCCGGCAGGTTCGGTGACGACCGCGGCCCCTGAGCTCTTCGAGACACTGACGGTCATCGATCTGGGACCGAGTCTGCAGTTGTTCGGCAGCTTCACGGCGGCCATCGACGGTTCGATCAGCAGCGTGGGCACAGACATGGTGGGATGCGGTACCGCGACGGCCCGGAACACCGCGAACAGCCCTGCGCCCTCCCAGTGTCTTCCCATGCTGGCCATCGGACAGAACCTCGTCATCAGGTTTCTGAGCAGCTCGACACCCAACACGCGGCTGCAGAGCTTCACGGGTACGACCCTCACGCCCATCCCGGTCACCGCCGGACAGATCGTACAGGTGAGGGTGACGATCTCGTTCTCGTGACGCGGGAGGGGCGCGACAGTCTGGAAGGGCAGGAAGGCCTGGAAGGGCGGGACAGACGGGAAGGCCGGGAGAGCCAGGAGAGCCGGAGAGCAGTCCCCCCGCTCTGCCCGACCTGACCTGCCCCGCCCTGACCTCTGATTCGCCCCGTCTCTCAGCGCGTCGTGACGCTCATCAGCCCGAACGCGTACTCCCCGCGCACGTTGTAGTACGGGAAGTTCGTGAAGGTGTTGCCGCTGATCAACTGCCCGAGCACGCTCCCGCTGCTCGTGCGGAACTCGAGGGCGGCCAGGCCGAACGCGATGGACGGGATGTCGGTGGACATCTTCACCGTGCTGCGCCGGTTCGCGTACCACCAGTTCGCCACGAACGGGATGGCCGGGAACTGCGGCCCGTTCACCGTGCCAGTGATCGAGTACGCGGGCAGGCGCGCGCCGAACACCGACACGTAGACCTCGTCCGGCAGCATCGCCGGATCTTCGGCCGTGATGAGCGGGTTGTACACCGCCGGCAGGCCCGCGTTCCTCAGGCGATCCGCCAGGCGGGGATGGTTCGTGGCGTAGACCACCGTGTAGTTGTTGATGTCGCCGGTGCCGTCGGGCGAGACGATGTTCACGCCCACATGCGACACCATGGCCGGGATGCCCGGGCCGCCATTCACCGCAATCGAACCGCACGAGGCCGCCCGCACGACAACGCCGGCAGTGCCGCCAAGGTCGGTGACGGTGAAGCCCTGGGGCACGAGCGCCCGGGCGGCAGCCATGTCGACGGGACCGAAACCGACGTACTCGGTGCAATCGTTGAAGGCCACGTCGAACGACGAATCGTCGTGCGCGAGGGCCGCCGACGGCAGGGCCAGGACCAGCAGGAACATGAAGCGCTTCAACACGGATGAATCCTCCGGGACAGGTGTGAACGGTTCAGGTGCGTACCCTGTGGCAAACGCGCACGGTGTCCGGACCGAACGCGGGGGTGTGCCGGGCCCGGGACCCGGGGGAACTAGCGACCGAGCTTCTGCTCGAGAAGTGGGATCTGCGCGATGTATGACGTGGGCAGTTCGCCAGTCGCCTGGATCTTCCGGTAGCCGTCCAGCGCCGTCTGCCACGACTGGCGCGCCTCGCGCGCTGCGCTGGCCGACCCGTTCTGCTGCGAC
>WBZO01006425.1_pt1 | contig 11413 bp, 8 predicted proteins | sample 5204261 | NCBI WGS metagenome assembly WBZO01 (sample SAMN12412400, study PRJNA552823) | activated sludge metagenome | isolation source: activated sludge from anammox sidestream of wastewater treatment plant... | place: USA: North Carolina | collected 2017-09 | reverse complement strand
GCGCCGCGCGTTCATCCCGACGGCCGTGGCCGCACTCATCGCCGCGCGCGCCGCGGCGGCAGCCGCCCCTGCGAGCACGCCCGCGTCTCCGGGGGCCGATGCCGCACTGCCGTTGGCGGACGCGGCGCGGCTGCGGGCGATCCTCGATGCGTACCGCGGCAAGGTCGTCGTGCTGAATCTCTGGGCCAGCTGGTGCGTGCCGTGCCTGCGCGAGATTCCGGACCTCGTGCGCATCGAGAAGGAGCTCGCGCCGCGCGGCGTCGTGCTGGTCGGCGTATCGATGGACGAGCCCGGCGATGCCGCGCGCGTCGCGGCGTTTCGCGCGCAGCACTTTCCGCAGTTTCGCACCTGGCTGCGCGCCGAAAGCGAGCTCGACGCGATCGCGAGCGTGGTCGACCCGGCGTGGAACGAAGTGCTGCCGACGACCTACGTGCTCGGGCGCGACGGCAAGGTCGCAAGGCGCGTGCAGGGTGCGAAGACGCACGACGAATTCGTCTCGCTGATCGAAAGCGTGCTCTGACGCCGGCGGCGCGCGCCGCTCCTCAGCGAAACTTCGACTTCGCGGCCGCCACGAGCACGGCGCCGCGCTTCCTGAGCGCACGCAGCGTGTGGCGCGCCCACGCGAACTCGAGCCCGAGGATCGCGAGCCCCGCGGGAATGACCACGAGTGCCGGGCCCGGCAGCACGGTCATCGCGATGCCGACCAGCAGTACGGTGAAACCGGTCACCGTGATCACGATGCGCCGTGCCCACTTGTACGGGACGTGCAGTGGGTGATCGCTATCGAAGGGCGGCCATTTCATGCGGATCGTGCGGCGAGCGTGGAGACGAACTCCAGGACGAGTCGCGCCACGGCGGCCGGCTCCTCGTGGTGCATCATATGCCCGGCACCGGCGACGCGGACGAGCGTGACGTGTGGAAACACGTCCCGGAAGTACTCGTCCGTGCCGGTGGGCCCGAGCCGCGCGGGAAATTCCGACAGGGCGCCGAGCACGAGCAGCATCGGCGCCGTTGCGCGCCGCCAGCAGGCTTCGGCCTCGTCCCGCCGGTACAGGATCGGGTTGACGATACGGTGGCGCGGGTCGGCGGCGAGCCGGTAACGCTCACCATTGCGGCGCGTCCAGGCACGCGCGACGAACGCAGCGCGGGGCGCGGTCAGGCGCGGGTTGCGCGTGCGCAGGTACTGGGCCAGGTCGGCCTGCGTGGCGTAGCCCGCCTGGCGCGGCCGCTTTGCGATCTCGTCGAGCCAGCGGGCATAGCGCACCGGCGCCTCCCCGGGCGACACCGTCGGCAGCCCGATACCCTCGAGATTGACGGTCCACGCGAGGCGCCCGGGGCGGATCCCGCCGTAGAGCGCCGCGATGTTGCCGCCCATGCTGTGGCAGATGAGGCGCGCGGGCGCCGCCGGCGTGACCTCTCCGAGCAACGCCTCGAGGTCGGCGAGATAGTCCATGAACCAGTAGCCGTCCGGCTGCCAGTCGCTGCCGCCGAAACCGCGCCAGTCGAGCGCGACGAACGACCAGTCGTCCGGCAACTCGTCGACGAGGAACTGCCAGGTGTCGGCCGCGTCGAGAAAGCCGTGCAGCAGCACGATGGGCGAGTCCGAAGGTGGCCCCCAGCGCGTCACGCGATGGCGCAGGCCGCGCAACGTGAGGTCGGCGTGCACCGGTGCACGCCGCGGCACATAGCAGGCGTCGATCGGGTCGCTCACGCGCCGAGGAACATCCGGTAGGCAGGATTGCCGGTCTCGTCGGTGTATTCGTAGTGCAGCTCACCGAGATGCAGCTCGAAGTCCTTGCGCTCGGCGGGCGGCACCTGGATGCCGGCGAGCACGCGGCCGTAATCGGAGCCGTGGTTGCGGTAGTGGAAGAGGCTGATGTTCCAGCGCGTGCCGACCGCCTGCAGGAAGCGCTCGAGGGCGCCGGGACGCTCGGGAAACTCGAACCGGAACAGCAGTTCGTGCTCGAGCCCGCGGGCGTGGCCGCCCACCATGTAGCGCGCGTGGAGCTTCGCGACTTCGTTGTCCGACATGTCCTGCACGGCGTAGCCGGCGGAGCGCAGCGCGGCGACGACCGCATCCTTTTCGTCCCTGCCCTGCGACAGCGCAAAGCCGACGAAGATCTGCGCGGCGTGCGCGCTTTCGTAGCGGTAGTTGAATTCCGTGACGCTGCGCCGGCCGAGCGCACGGCAAAAGGCGAGGAAGCTGCCCGGCTGCTCGGGAATCTCGACGGCGAGCAGCGCCTCGCGCTGTGCGCCGAGATCGGCGCGCTCCGCGACGTGGCGCAAGCGGTCGAAATTGATGTTGGCGCCGCTCGTCACCGCGACGAGACGCCTGTCACGCCAGCCGGCGCGCGCCACGTACTTCTTGATGCCGGCGACCGCCAGTGCGCCGGCCGGCTCCGCGATCGAGCGCGTATCCTCGAAGAGATCCTGGATCGCGGCGCAGGTCTCGTCGGTATCGACGAGCACGATCTCGTCGACGTGCTCGCGCACGAGCTGGAAGGTTTCCTCGCCCACGCGCCGCACCGCGACACCGTCGGCGAACATCCCCACGCGATCGAGCGTGACGCGCCTGCCCTGGCGCAGCGACTCGTGCATCGCCGCCGAATCGGCCGGCTCGACGCCGATCACCTTGACGCGCGGGTAGAGGTACTTCGCGTACACCGCGATGCCGGCGATCAGCCCGCCGCCGCCGACCGGCACGAAGATCGCATCGAGCTCGCCGCCGGTCTGCCGCAGGATCTCGACGGCGATCGTGCCCTGCCCAGCGATGACGTCCGGATCGTCGAACGGGTGCACGAACACGAGTTCGCGTTCGCGCGCGAGGCCGAGCGCGTGCTCGTACGCGCTGTCGTAATCGTCGCCGTGCAGCACCGCTTCGCCGCCCAGGTCGATGACGGCCTGCACCTTGATCTGCGGGGTCGTCACGGGCATCACGATCACCGCCTTGATGCCGCGCCGCTGCGCGGCGAGCGCGACGCCCTGCGCATGGTTGCCGGCCGACGCGCAGATCACGCCGCGCTTCGCGGCCGACGCCGACAGGTTCGCGATGCGGTTGTTCGCCCCGCGCAGCTTGAAGGAGAACACGGGCTGCAGGTCTTCGCGCTTCAGGCGCACGTCGTTGCCGATGCGGCGCGACAGCCGCGGCGCGGCGTCGAGCGGCGATTCGATCGCCACGTCGTACACCCGCGCCTTGAGAATGCGCTCTATGTAGGGACTCGCCAAGGGAACCGCCGGAGGTGGTTATCCCGTCAGCTTAACAGGTCCTTACGTGCGGTCGCCCACCGGCTTGACGCTGAAGCGGAACTTCGCCTTGCCGATCATCACCTGGTCGCCGTCCGCCAGCGCTTCGCGCGTGACCCGCTTGCCGTTGACATACACGCCGTTCGTGCTGTTCAGGTCCTCGACGATCGTCAGTGTCGGCCCGGCGAGGACCACCGCGTGGTGGCGGCTGATGTACTTGGCGTTGATCTGCAGGTCGTTGTCGGGCGTGCGCCCGATGGTCGTCTTGCGCCCGAGCACGTGCACCACTTCGCCCGGGCCGTCGACACGCGCGAGCAGGCGCGCGAGGCCGTCGGGGGCCACCTCGTTGCCGGTCGCCGCGAGCGGGTCGATGCGCTGCATGCTCTCGCGGATGCTGCCGAGCACCGCCGCACTGCTCGCAGCCTCGGCGCCGATCCGGTCGATCAGCGCATCACGGTCCGCGAGCGCGCGATGCGCACCGGCGAGTTGCCGGCGGCTGTCCGCGTCGGCGGCGGTCAGTTCGTCGATGCGCAGCTGTCGGGCGCGCAATTCGGATTCGAGCCGGTTCAGCTGGTCCTCGGCCGCCTGCAGGTCCTGCTGCAGTTCGGCGACGCGTGCCGCCGACTCCTGATGGTCGGCCCTCGCAGCCGCGAGGGCCTGCTCCCCCTCGGCGAGGCGCGCGGTCAGTTCAGCCTCACGACGCTCGAGATCGTGCGAGCGCTCGCTGTGGCTTCGCAGCGCCTCGCTCGCGCTCGATGCGTGCGCGTCGCGGTCGGCGAGCGCCGCACGTGCGGACCCGAGCTCCGTTTCGAGCGCATCGCCACGCGATTTCTCGGCGGTGAGCAGGCGCTCGAGTTCATCGTGCAGTTCCGTCGCAGCCCGCATCGCCGCGTCGTGGTCGGCGTCGCGCGCTTCGGCGGCACGCAGCAGTCGATCCAGTTCCGCGAGGCGTTCATCCTGGCGGCTGACGCTGTCGCGCTGCGAACTGTAGGACGAGCGCGCGCTCTGCAGCTCCTGCGTCAGGTCGACGACGACGGTGCCGAGCCGGGCGCCCTCGGCCTCGAGCGCCTCGATCTGCTCCTTGCGCTTGCCGAGTGTCTCCTCGAGCGCCGCGATCGCGGCGCGCAACGTGTCACGCTCCGTGCGACCGTTCGCGATTTCCCTGTCGCGCTCCGTCACGAGTGCCGCGTGCCGGTCCCGCTCGGCACCCAGAGTCGCGATCGCGGCGTCGCGGTCCGCGAGCTGTGCGGCGATGGCCTCGGCATCCCGCTCGATCGCGGTCAGCGCGGCGGCGCGCGCCGAAATCACGCTACCCGATTCCTGCAGCTGTCGTTCCAGCGCGGCACGCGCGGCCTCGAGCGACGCTTGACGTTCGCCGGCCGCGGCAAGCGCCGCGTCCCGCTCGACGACGCGATCGCGCTCGGCGGCGAGCTCGGCCTGCAATGCCGCGGCGCGGGATTCACCGGCCTCGTGCTCGCGCTCGATCGCGAGCCACAGGCCCTCGAAAACACCCCGCTGGCCTTCGCGGGTGCTCGCCGCCTCGCGATGACGCGCGACGGCCGCGCGCAACTCGACGAGTTCCGCAGTCTTCTGCGCCTCGAGACGTTCGCGTTCGGCGAGCTGGCTCGTGACCGCAGCGAGCGAGTCGGCATGCTCGCGCAAGGCATCCTTCGAGGTGGCGAGCTCGTCGCGCAGGCGCGTCGCATCGTCCTGCGCTGCGGTGAGCGACGCGCGCAGCTCGCCGGTACTCCGGTCACCCAGCGCGACCTCGTTCCTGAGCGACGCGAGCTCGGCTTCGCGCTCGGCGAGCGATGCCTCCCGCGTCGCGAGGTCCGCGGCGAGCCGCGTCGCGCGCGCAGCGAGTTCACTGTGCTCGCGCTCGAGCAGTTCGATGCGCTGGCCGCGTTGTGCGCACAGGGGTTCGAGTTCGGCGAGCCGGCGTTCGCGCGCGGCGAGCGTGTTCGCACGCTCGGCGAGCGCGATGTCCCGCTCTGCCAGGGTTTCCCGCAGTGTGCGCGCCTCGCCTCGCAGGCGATCGGCTTCGGCGGCGAGTTCGGCGCCGCGGGCCTCGAGCGCGGCGGCCGCGAGCGCCCGGGTATCGTGCTGGCGCACGGCCACGTCGGCGCGGGCGCGCTCGCGATCGAGTCCGCCGTTCGCGGCAGCCAGTGCCGCGCCGAGCTCCTCGGCCCGCCGTACCGCTGCATCGCGCTCGCTGCAGGCAGCGGCAAATTCGCTTTCCAGCGAGGCGAGCCGCTCACCCTTGCGCCGCAGGCGCTCCTCGACGTCGCGCAGGTTCGCGGACAACGACTGCAGGGCGCCGAGCTCGTGCGCGACCGCTGCGTCCTCCGCGTCGGCGTCCGGCGGTGACGCGAGCGCGGCCCAGGAATCGGTGGACGCGAGCGGGTCGTCGAGCACCGGCAGTTCGGCGGTGCTTTCGGGGTCGGCCTCGGGAACTTCCGGCCGGGATGGCTTCTTGCGTGCGGCCATTGCCGCGCGAGTGTAACGCGCCCCGCGCCGCGCGGCGCTGCAACATCGAACATAATAAGATCGCTGCCATGCGCAGCGTCTGGATCCTGACTCTCGCCCAGGCACTCGCCGGCTGCGGCACGCTGGTCCTGATCGCTTTTGGCGGCATCATCGGTGCGCGCATTGCGCCGACTGCGGCCCTTGCGACCCTGCCGATATCGCTCGGAGTCGTCGGCGTCGCCGCAGCATCGATCCCCGCCGCGCTGTCCATGCAGCGTTACGGCCGCCGGCGCATGTTCATCGCGAGCGCCCTGTCCGCGGCGGTGGCGGCCCTCGGCTGTGCCTGGGCCATTGCGCATGCCCGTTTCGATGCGTTCTGCGTCGGGGCCCTGTTCCTCGGCGCCAACATGGCGTTCGTCCAGCAGTATCGATTCGCCGCCACCGAATACGTCGATCTGCCCGCGATTCCGCGCGCGGTGTCGACGGTGATGCTCGGCACGCTCGTGGCGGCCTTCATCGGCCCGGAGGCCGGCGAACGCCTGCGGTTCATCGGCGGTTGGCCGGAATTCACCGGGTCATTCATCGCGGTCGCCGTGTTCCTGCTGCTCTCCGCGCTCGTGCTCGTGACGCTCGGGCCACCGCACCCGCACGCGGTGGCGACGCACGGCGAGCCGCGCGCGCTGCGCGCCATCGTGCGCCAGCCCGCCTATGTCGTCGCGCTGCTCGCCGGCCTGTCCTCCTACGCGGTGATGAGCTTCATCATGACCGCGACCCCGATCAGCATGCACGTGATCGACAGCCACAGCGTACGGGACACGAAGCAGGTGATCACCTCGCACCTCATCGGCATGTACCTGCCCTCGCTCGTCAGCGGCCGGCTGGTCGAGCGGCTCGGGATGGCACGGATGATGTACCTCGGCGTCGCGTGCATGGCTGCGTGCATCGCGATCGCCGCGGTGCTCGGGCACGCGCTGATGCACTATTTTTCCGCGCTCATCCTGCTCGGGCTCGGCTGGAACCTGCTGTTCGTCGCCGGCACGACACTGCTCACGCGCACCTACACGCCGGTCGAGCGTTTTCGCGCCCAGGGCTTCAATGATTTCGCCACCTTCACGTCGCAGGCGCTCGCTTCGCTCGCCGCGGGCGCGGCCATCGTGGCGATCGGCTGGCGCAACGTGAACCTCGCGGCCGTGCCACTGCTGCTCGTGGTGGGCCTGGCCGTGCTCCTGTGGCAGCGCGCAGGCGCGCGCCAGATCGCTACGGGCTGAGGAAGGCTCGCAGTTCCGCCGCGATCGCGGCGAGGTTCTTGTCGAGATCGCCCCGCGCCTGCAGCAGCAACGTCGGCTGCGTGAGGAGCGGCAGGCGGCCGCGCACCCCGGGGTCAGTCACCGGATCCGGCAGGTCGAGGAACGCGACGCGACGCACGTCGTCGGGGCGCGCCACGGCGAGCTCCGTCGCGACATATGCCCCGACACCCGCCGCGAGCACGTCGACCCGCCGCAGGCGGACATCCACCAGAAAATCGCCGAGTGCGGCGGCGAGGTCCGCGTGGGATGCACTGACCGGAGGCCCGTCCGATTCGCCGCGGCCGGGCAGGTCCGGTGCGTACACCGACCGGTCGCGCCCGACCGTGCGCATCAGGGCCGTGAACATGCGCCCGGTCGCGCCGTCGGGGTGGATGCACAGCAGCGGCGTCGCTTCGTCGAAGCCGCCGCCGGCCGGCATGGCGTGATGGACGTGCAACTGGCCGTAGCGGCACTCGTAATACGCCCGCCGGACGCCCGGCTCGGGATCGCGTGCCACGCCCGCTGTCGCGCGCTTCGCCATGTCGCTGCCCACTCCCTGCACGGACGACCGTGCCTCGGACGCGCACTATAGCGATAATCGGCGGCACGACTTGTGACCCCCGCCCCAATCGAGGTATCCCCGATGAGACTGTACGGCTTCCTTGCGTCGCCTTATGTCGCGCGCACCCTGCTCACGTCGCGCTGGAAAGGCTGCGGGCTCGAACTGACACCGCCGCCCGGCGGCAGCATCAAGTCGGCGGAGTATCTCGCGATCAACCCGCTCGGCAAGATGCCGGCGCTCGAGGACGGCGGACTCTGCCTCGCCGAGTCGACCGTGATCTGCGAGTACATCGACGAGGCCCAGTCCGGGCGCAAGCTGATGCCGGATAGCGCGATGGGTCGCGCGCACGCCCGCCTCCTCGCGCGGCTCGTCGATACCTATGTCGTGCCGAACATCGGCGTGCTGTTTCGCAATGCCAACCCGGCGAAGCGCAATGCGGCGGAAGCCGACGGGGCCCTCGCCGCGATGCGCACCGCGCTCGGCCACCTCGAGCACTTCATGGGCGAAGGGCCGTTCGCCGGCGGCGCGCACCCCGGCTTCGCCGACGCCGTCATGGCGCCCACGTTCTGGGTGCTGCACCGGATCGCGGCGATGTTCGACGTGCACGCGCCGCTCGCAGGATTCGCGAGGCTCGAGCGCTGGATGAAGGCGGTGGACGCGGACCCGGTCGCGGGCACGCTGCGCAAGGACTACGAGCAGGCGCTGCAGGCGTTTCTCGCGTCGCGCGCCTAGCGCGCGACGCGCTGTCCTGTCGGCTGCTCGCTCCTCACCACGCCTGTTTCCGCGAGCCGCGCGAGGGCCAGCTGCTGCCGTTCGCGGAAGAACGCGCGATCCGGCACGACGACCTTGCCGCCGACGAGGAGGCCGTTCGCCTTGCGGATGTTCGCGGCCGTGAAGCTCGCGGCGTACAGATCGAGCGCCTGACGCGAGAGGAGATTGCCCATGCCGGGCCGGCGGCGGTACGCGCGCAGCCCGGCGAGGTCGAGCGCCCATGCAGCCGCCATCGACACGCCCTGGCCCGCCTGCACCAGCTGGTTGCCCATGTAGTCGATGATGTCGGAGAAGCCGTTGCTCGAATCGGCGGGCACGTCGATGCCCCAGGTCGCTGCGCAGTTCGCCGATACCACGTAAGCGAGGTTCTCGAGTGCACGCGCGCGGCGCGCGATCTGCTTCGGCGTGAGCGTGCGCGCCGCCATCTCGCCGGTCGAGTGGAGCAGGACTTCCGCGCCGCGGATCGCATGACAGCGCGCAATCTCCGGGTAGAGGATCTCTTCCGACGCAATTGCCGCGAGCCTGCCGAGCGTGGTGTCGGCGACCGGGAAGACCGCATCGAGCCCGTAGATTTCGAGGTAGCGATCCCAGACGTCGTGCGGCGTCGGCGCGAACATCGACACGAGCCGCCGGTAGCGCAGCACGCGCCGGCCCGTGTCGTCGAAGACGAACGATGCCTGGAAATAGAGGCCGGGAAAGTGCGGGTCGAGCTCGTAGGCGTTGCCGGCGAGGTGCACGCCGTGGCGCTGTGCGAGCTGCGCAAAGGTCTCGTACTCCGGGCCGTCGTCCGCGAGTGCCGCCTTGTCCGCCCACGCAGGAATCGGCTCGCCCCACGGCGGACCCGTGAGGATGTACTCCGGCAGCACCACGAGGCGCAGGTCCTCGCCCACCCAGCGCTTCGCCCCGGCGATCGCCGTGTCGATCCTCGCGAGGCTTGCCTTCATGCGCGCCCTCGCGCTCGCGCGGTCGGTGTCGGGGTGCACGCCGTCGCAATCGAGCTGCAGCGCGGCCGCGTAGTAACGATCGAGCAGGGTCACGGACATGCAGTTTCCTCGTGCGGGCGTGTCGGCGGCCGCGCGCGCGGCCCGTCGTCATTGTACGCGGCGTTCGTCGCACAGGGGCGGCAGGGCGGCGCCCGATGGGGCACAATGCGCCGCAATCGCGCGCTCCGTGCGCACCATGAACACGAGAGGGGTAACGATGTCCGCACAGCTTCGCGGCGTGGCCGCATGGCTCATCCTCTGTTCCGCATCGCTCGCCGCGGCTGCGGCCTCGCCCTATACGGCCGAAGCCATGTGGGGTCTCGCGCGCCTCGGCGGCCCGGCGCTGTCGCCGGACGGCAAGCTCGCCGTCGTGCCGGTGACGCGTTACGACCTCGCGACGAACAAGGGCAACACCGACCTGTGGATGATTCCTGCGGCCGGCGGCGCCGCACGCCAGTTGACGAGCGATCCCGCCAACGACACCTCGCCGGTGTTCAGCCCGGACGGTGCGACGATCGCATTCCTCTCGAAGCGCGGCACGGACGAGGAAACGCAGATCTACACGATTGCCGTGAACGGCGGGGAGGCGAAGCGCCTGACGAACATTCCGGTCGGCGTCGGCGCCATCAAGTGGTTCCCGGATGGCCGGCACCTCGCGTTCGTCGCGAACGTCTGGCCCGAGCTCACGAAGTGGGAGGACCAGGGCAAGCGCATGAAGGAGCGCGCCGACGCGAAGACGAGCGCGAAAACCTGGGAGCGCGCGCCGATCGCCTACTGGGATCATTTCCTCGACGACCGCGAACCGCATCTTTTCTCGATCGCGCTCGACGGCGGCGAGCCGGTCGCCATCACGCGCGGCTCGGGCTACTGGCTGTCGAAGCAGGAGTACAGTGCGTCGTCGTACGACATTTCGCCCGACGGCACCGAGGTCGCGTTCGTCGCCGATCGCGATCGCACCGGCATCGACTCGAACGACGACATCATCGTGATCCCGTCGTGCGGCTGCAAACCCGCGCGCAACCTCAATGCCGACAGCATCGCGGACGAGAGCGGTCCGGTGTATTCACCGGACGGCAAGTACCTCGCCTATGCGCAGAAGCGCACGCCACGCTTCTATGCCGATACGCAGCGCCTGATGCTGCTCGATCGCGCGAGCGGCACGACCCGCGGCCTCACCGAGCAATGGGATCGCTCGGCCGCGGGCCTCGTGTGGGCGCGGGATTCGCAGTCGATCTACGGCGTGATCGACGATGCCGCCACATCGCGCATCTACCGCTTCACGCTCGCGGGCGGCCCGCCGCGCGCGGTGACCGGCGCGCACAGCTTCTCCGGCCTCGAGCTCGGTGGCCGGACGGCCATCGCGCTGCGCCAGAGCTTCTCGGAGCCTGCGACGCTCGTGCGGCTCGATCTCGCGACCGGCGCGGCGACGCAGCTGTCGACCTTCAACGATGCCGCGCTCGCGAATCTCGCGATGGGCAAGGTCGAGAGCGTCACCTACAAGGGCGCGCGCGGCGACGATATCCAGATGTGGGTGATCTATCCGCCGGGCTTCGATCCGGCGAAGAAGTACCCCGTCTACATGCTGCTGCACGGCGGGCCGCACAACGGCATCCAGGATGCGGTGACGTATCGCTGGAACGCGCACGTGTTCGCGAACTGGGGCTACATCGTCACGTGGCACAACTTCCACGGCTCGAGCGGCTTCGGCCAGGCCTTCGCCGACTCGATCAACCCGGACCGCATCTCGATGCCGTACGAGGACACGATCAAGGCGGCGGCGTGGCTCGCGGCGCAGCCGTTCGTCGATGCCGACCGCATGGTCGCGGGCGGCGGCAGCTACGGCGGCTTTCTCGCCGCGACACTGCTCGGCCGGCCGCACCCGTTCAAGGCGCTGATCGCGCACGCGGCGGTCTACGACAACTTCACGCAGATCGGCGCCGACTACGGCGCGTCGAAGGAGCGCTTCTTCAACTTCTGGGAGAAGCCGGAGGAATTCGCGCGTTACTCGCCGCACACTTCGGCCGGCCACTTCGTGACGCCGACCCTCGTGATCCACGGCCAGCTCGACCAGCGCGTGCCGGTGAACCAGGGCATCGAGCTCT